>Ga0172364_10005337_pt1 | contig 10234 bp, 5 predicted proteins | sample LakKivSesite10cm_FD_114545 | JGI IMG/M metagenome (GOLD analysis project Ga0172364, IMG submission 114545) | Sediment microbial communities from Lake Kivu, Rwanda - Sediment site 10cm | ecosystem: Environmental > Aquatic > Freshwater > Lake > Sediment | place: Rwanda: Western Province, Lake Kivu... | reverse complement strand
GAACGAGCTCCGCCGCTACGCGCGAACGCACCCCGGCCGCGCCGCGGTCCTGAGGGCGCGCGACGACCGCGGCCGGGATGCCTGCCTGTGCGGCGGCAGACAGGCCGGCCGCGAGATCCTCGCGGAGGCCGGCATCGAACGCTTCGACGTGAAGGCGCTGCCCGAGGGCGCGGGCCCGCCGTAGCCGTCCCGGCAGGCCCGGTCCTTCCCGTCTCGGCGCTTGACACGCGTGCCCGCATGGCCTAGCTATGCAGTTGCTGGATGTCGGACCCGGCAATCCGAAGGGCGGGGGGCCCCATGATTCGCTACTGTGGCAGTCGCACCTGGCAGGCGCTCGCGGCGGCTGGGCTGGGAATCGTCTGCGCGTACGCGCCGGCGGCCCGCTCGGCCGTGCCTGACGGCAGGCAGGGCGAGCCGCCAGCCTTCGCCAGGATGCTCCCGGACAGGACGCTGGCGCTGGTCGTCCTGGAGCACCTGTGGGCACCCCGGGACCCGCGCGCCAGGACCGGCTTCCAGGACCTTCTGGCGGAGCCGGAGGTGCAGGCCTTCCTGGCGCCCATTGAGGCGAAGGCCAGGGAGGCCATGAGCGCCGGCGGGCAGGCGGTCGGCGTCGATCTCAACGATATCGTCGCCGCGTTCGGCGGGCAGATCGGCGTCGCGTTCATCGGCTTCGTATACCAGCCGGAGTGGCACGACCCGGTCCCTGAGATCGCCCTCATGGCCGAGATAACCGACCGGGCGGCCTTCGACCGGCTGTTCGCGCGCGCGATGGACGCGCTCAAGCAGAATGCAGGCGTCGAGCTCCCGCTGGCGAAGGTGGGCGCGAACGTCTCGGCGAGCCTGCCCCTCGACCCGACGAGCGGCCTGGCGCTCAACCTGTCGGTCGCGGACAAGGCGCTCTACGTCACGGTCGCGCCGGGCGGCTCGCTCATCCAGGAGATGCTGGCCAGCCGACCGGGCGGGAAGGCGCTCGCCGAGGACGCGGACTTCCGCACCGCCGTCGCGCGCGCGGGCGAGGCGCGCGACTTCTTCATGTACCTGGCCGTCCGCCGGGCCATGGACCACGCCTTCGCGCTCATGCGGCAGTCCCCGAGCACGCGCGAACGGGAGGAGGCAGGGCAGGCGGAGGCCGTCCTGGGCGTCCTGGGGCTCGACGGCACAAGGAGCATCTCAATCTCCAATGGCATAGACGCCCCCGGCATGCGCTCGCAGGTGTTCGTCCACGCGCCGGCCCCGCGCAAGGGCCTGTTCGAGCTCGTCTCCGACGAGCCCGTTCACGCGGACCTCCTGGGGCTCGCGCCCGCCGGGTCCGCGGGCCTCCTCGCATTCCGGGTGAACGCCGAGAAGCTCCTGCCGCTCATGCGGCGCGTCCTGGAGGTCGGCGAACCCCGCGCAGTCGAGGATATGGACAACGGACTGGCCGAGGTTCGCAACCAGCTCGGCATCGACGTGGAGTCCGAGATCATGGAGGGCCTCGGCTGCGAGTTCGCGGTGATCTCCGTACCGACGACGATCCCCGGCCCGATCGGCGACCTGGCGGGGCTGGCGGCGGTAATGAGGGCTTCGAAGCCAGAGGTTGCCCGCGCGCTCTACGGCAAGCTCCTGAACATGGCCAGGGGCGCCCTGGCGGAGAACCGCGTCAACATCGCGGAGGCGGAGGCCCCCGGCGGCGCGAAGATCAGCTACCTCCTCGTGCCCCAGACGGACGCGACGCCGGCGGCGGCAATGGTCGACCGGTTCATCGTCCTGGCGCCGACTCGCGCGACGGCGAGAGCCGTCTGCGCGCTGGTCGGCCAGGGCGGCGCCAGGCTGGTCGACGACGCCGACTATGCCACCACCGTCAGGCGCACCGGCGCCAAGCCCGGCTGCCTCGTAGCCTACAATCGCAAGCCCCGCGAGGAGGACGTGCGGTTCTTCCTGCCGGCGATCCCGATCCTGGCGCTGGGGATCGACGAGGCGGTCAAGGATCGCAACACGCCGAAGCCCCTCGCGGAGATACTGAAGTCGATCAACGTCTGGAAGTTCCCGTCGGCGAAGACGATAGCGAAGCACCTGTTGCCGGGCGCGGCCGTCGGCTGGTCGGACAGGGAGGGCGTTGGCGTCACGACCTGGGGGGCGGGCGGAGGTCTCGGCGGCGGGGCCGCGGGCGCGGGGATTGCCGCCGTGATCGCAGCAATCGCCATCCCGAACCTGATTCAGTCGAGGATCGCCGCCTATGAGACGGCGGCGGTCGGCAACATGCGGACGTGGCTCAGCGCCCAGAGCGTCTTCCGCAGGAGCGACTACTACGGCAAGGGCAAGCGGGTATATGCCAACCCCGTCGACGGCAGGGGTTTCCCGGACCTCTACGGCCTTCAGCGCGGCGGCAATCGTCTGATGCTCATCGACAGGGCCATGTCCGAGGCGACATCGCCGGCAAGCCCGAAGGCGGGCTACTACTACGTCGATATCACGCAAGACGCCGAGGGGAAACCCTACGACTACTCGTTCGACTGCGGCCTGTGCGCGGTGCCCGCGGACTACCCGCGCACAGGCCGTAAGACGTTCGTCATAAACGTTACGGGCACGGTCTACGAGAAGGACAACGGCGGGAAGCCGCTGACAAGGTATCCCGACCTGGCGGACGGCTGGATGCCGACGGGCAGGTAGCGCGCGTCGGCCCGCGATGCAGATACGCAGGGAGGCACAATGCTCAGATCAACCAGTGACGACGGACGCCGCCTGCCTCCAGGGCGGCCATGCCCGCCGGCAGGCAGGCGGATTTCCATTCCGGCGCTTCTGAGCGCGGCACTCGCATGCGCCTCGTTGACTGCGCCCGACGCGCGGGCGGGCGCGGCCCCCACCCTGCCTGCCGGCAGGCAGGGGGTCGAGCCGCCCGCGGTGGCTGCGGTCCTGCCCGAGCGGACCCTGGCCTTGGCCGTCGCCGAGAACCTCGCGCGCACGGCTGAGGACTTCAGGCAGACCTCGCTCTACAAGCTCTGGATGGAGCCCGAGGTCCAGCAGTTCCTCGGCGCGTTCCTGGGCAAGCTCAGGGAGAAGATCGGCCAGCAGCTCGACCCCGAGGCTTCCGCCGTGGTCGCCGACGTGCTTGCCGCTTTCCGCGGCCAGATCGCGGCGGCGTTCGTCGGGTTCCAGGAGAGGGACGGAGTTTTCCTGCCCGAGATCGTCCTCATGGCCGAGGTGACCGACCGCGCCGCAGCCGTGAGGCTCATCGACCGCGGCAAGGCCATGCTCGAGGCGAACGGCGTCGCCGGCGTCCGGGTCTGGGACCTCGGGCCGGTGAGCCTCGGCATGGTGGTGCCCGCGGACCGGACCGGGCCGATGCAGGGCGGCTACATCCTGACCGGCAGCACGCTCTTCCTCGCGGTGGGGCCGGGGGGGAATATACTCTCGGAGATCGCCTCGGCCGCCACCGGCGGGGCCGCCGGGAAGTCGCTCGCCGGGGACGCGGAATTCCTGGCGGCCGTCGCGCGGGCCGGCGGCAGGCGGGATGTCTTCGCCTACCTTGCCGCCGACGCGACGGTGCAGAAGGCGTTCGAGATCATCGCTGCGCGCAAGGTGCCGAATCGCCAGCAGGTCGATCTCGCCAGGCGCGTCTGGTCCGCGCTGGGGCTCGACGGCATCCGTTCGGTCTCGCTCTCGGAGGCCATCGACCCGCCCGGATGGCGCACGCAGGTCTTCGTGCATGCGCCGGAGCCGCGCAGGGGCCTCCTCAGGCTCGTTTCCGGCCCGCCGGTGAGCGACAGCCTCCTGCGCCTGGCGCCGGCGGACGCGCGCTGTCTCGTTGCGTGGCGGTATGACACCGCCAACCTCCTGGAGACCGCCCGCGACCTGGTCCGCGCGGTGGATCCCGCCCAGGAGACCCTCATGAATACCAGCCTGGCGTCGATGGCCGCGATGGGCATCGACGTCGACGGGCAGGTGCTCAAGGGCCTCGGGATGGAAGGCATGTTCTTCGCCCCCCAGGGGCAGCTCCCCGGACCGATGGCGCTCCTGCCGGGGTTCACGCTGGTGCTCAAGGCGTCCGACCCGGGAAAGGTAGCGAGTCTCTACCAGAGCGTCACCGGCCTCGCCGCGATCGCCGGGGGCGGCATGGGCGTCCAGTTCAAGGAGTACCCGAGCAAGGGCGGCGCGCGGATCGTGTATGTCGAGGTTCCGATGCAACTGACGCCGGCGATCACGATGTACAAGGGCTACATCGTCATCGCCGCGACAAAGGACGCCGTCGAGAGCGTCTGCCGCGCCCTGGACCGGCCGCTCGAGAAGCCGCTCGTGGCCTCCGCTGACTACCAGAAGACGCTGGCCCGCGCCTCGTCAGGTCAAGCAACAGCGCCGGGATTCCTCGTGGCCTATCTCGATGCCCTGCGCCCGCAGGACATCGAGACGATCATGGGCCTCGTCCCCATCGCCTCGCAGGCGGCCAGGATGGAGCTCTCCCGCCCCCGGCATCGCGAGGTGCAGGATCTCCTGACATCGATCAACCTCCTCGAGATGCCTTCGCCGAAGACTCTCACCCGGCACGGGATGCCCTGCATCAAGGTCGGCTGGGCGGACAAGGACGGCGTTGGCGTGACGCACTACGGCCCGGTCGGGCTCTCGACGGTGCCGGCCGCGCTCGCCACCGCCGCGGCGGGGGCGGCGTCCAGCGGGCAGGCCTTCGGCAAGGCCCGCGCCAGGGCGCGTCAGACGGCCGCCGCGAGCTACCTCAGGCAGACCGGCCTGGGCTGCCATTTGTACGCGATGAACAACAACGAGGCGTTCCCGAAGCGGCTCGCTGACCTCGTGCCCGAGTACATCGGGGACGCGAAGGTCATCGAGAGCCCTGCGACCGGCCTGCCGTTCGTATACGTCTCGGGCTTGAAGGCGACGGATCAGAGCGAACAGATCCTGGCCTATGAGAACCCATCCGGCGGGCGGGGGATGGTGAGCGTCCTTTTCGTAGACGGCTCCGTCCAGCAGCGGCCCGCCGCCTTCGTCGAGCGCCTCGCGCAGCAGCAGGTCCAGCGGCTCAACGCCGCCGGCCGCAGGGACGTGAAGATCGTCGAGTCCAAGGGCGCTCCTCCTCCGGCGGACGTGGAGGAGTACTTTTGAGCCCCGCTGGAGCCTCCGCCGCCGCGCACGAGGGACTCGCAGGCTGGCCGGCCGCCGTGAGGCGCCCGCGTCCTGACGCTCCCGACCTGCGCGGCCGCTTCGGCGAGTTCGGCGGGCGGTTCGTCCCCGAGACGCTGACGAGCGCGCTGGACGAGCTCACCGCGGCCTTCGAGTCGGCGATAGCCGACGACTGCTTCGCCGACGATCTAGTCCGCCTGTGGCGCGACTACGCCGGCCGGCCGACGGCGCTCACCGAGGTCGCGCGCCTGTCGGCCGACACCGGCGCGCGGGTGCTCCTCAAGCGCGAGGACCTCACGCACACCGGCGCCCACAAGATCAACAACACCCTCGGCCAGGGGCTGCTCGCCGTCCGCACGGGCAAGACGCGCTTCCTCGCCGAGACCGGCGCGGGCCAGCACGGCGTGGCCACCGCGACCGTCGCCGCGCTCCTCGGGATGGACTGCACGGTCTACATGGGCGTCGAGGACATGCGCCGGCAGGCGCCGAACGTCCAGCGGATGCTCCTTCTGGGCGCCGAGGTCCGGCCGGTCGAGGCCGGCACCGGCACGCTCAAGGACGCGATGAACGAGGCAATCCGCGACTGGGTCGCGACCGTCCGCACGACTCACTACTGCATAGGGTCGGTCGCCGGCCCGCACCCATACCCGCGCATGGTGCGCGACTTCCAGCGCGTGATCGGCCTGGAGGCGCGCGCGCAGTTCGAGGCGGTGGCGGGCGGGCTGCCCGACGCGGTCGTCGCCTGCGTCGGCGGCGGCTCGAACGCGATGGGCATCTTCAGCGCCTTCCTCGATGAGGATACGCGGCTCGTCGGCGTCGAGGCCGCCGGCCGCGGCATCGCCACCGGCGAGCACGCCGCGACCCTCTGCGAGGGCCGCCCCGGCGTGCTGCACGGCTCGTACTCGTACCTCCTGCAGGACGAGCATGGGCAGGTGAAGACCGCGCACTCGATCTCCGCAGGGCTGGACTACCCCGGCGTAGGCCCCGAGCACAGCTTCCTCAAGGAGACCGGACGGGCCGAGTATCGCTCGGCCACCGACGACGAGGCGGTCGATGCCTTCATGCGGCTCGCCCGCCTGGAGGGGATACTCCCCGCGCTCGAAAGCGCCCACGCGCTCGCCGCGCTGCCTCGGCTGGCGCGCGAGCTCCGCGAGGAGCTCGGCCGCGAGCCGGTGGTGCTCGTATGCCTCTCCGGCCGCGGCGACAAGGACCTCGAGAGCGTCCGCGAGTATCTGGACGCGCGCCTGCCTGGCGCCGGGGCGGGCGGGACCGGGGAGGCGTGACCTTGGGCAGGCTCGGCGAGGCGATGGCGAAGCTGCGCGCGAAGGGCGTCAAGGCCTTCGTGCCGTACCTCACCTCGGGCGACCCGACGATGGCGCGCACGCGCGAGCTATGGCGCGCGCTCGCCCGCGCTGGCGCCGACGTGATCGAGGCCGGCGTGCCGTTCTCCGACCCGCTCGCCGACGGGCCGACCATCCAGCGCGCCAGCCAGCGCGCGCTGGCGTCGGGCACGACGCTCGCCGGCGTCATCGCGGCGGTCGAGGCGGAGCGCGCCGGGCTCGACGCGAGGCTGGTCGTCTTCACGTACTACAACCCCGTGCTCTCGATGGGGCTGGCCGAGTTCGCCGCGCGCGCGGACGCCGCGGGCGTAGACGGCGTCCTGGTCCCCGATCTGGTGCCCGAGGAGGCCGGCCCCCTGGGCGAGGCGCTCACCCCGCGCGGGATCGACCTGGTGATGCTCGTCGCGCCCACCACGCCCGACGAGCGGCTGAGGTATATAGGCGAACGCTCGCCCGCGCTCGTTTACGCCGTGAGCCTGACGGGCGTGACCGGCGCGCGCGAGGCGCTCGACGCCGACCTGGACGCCTTCATGCGCCGTTGCCGGGTCGCGATCCGCTCGCCGCTCGTCGTCGGCTTCGGCATCGCCACGCCCGCCCAAGCCGCGCGCGTCGCAGCCCTCGCCGACGGCGTGGTCGTCGGAAGCGCGCTTGTGAGGGTCGTCGAGGAGACCCTGGCCGCGACCGGCGATACGCCCGAGATCGTCACGCGCATCGAGGAGGCCGCCCGCGCGCTCGCCGGGGTGGTCAAGGGCGCCCGCGCGGGGTGAGCGGCCCGACGGGGAGCCGCTACCCAGGCAAGCCCGGGCGCCCGCCCATCGTGGATGTCACCGGGATTGCGCCGGGCCGCAGCGGCCGCCGCAATCGCGATCGCGGTGCTGGTGTTCCGCGGCAGACGCCGCGGCGGGCGGTAGGGCGCCGTCAGTCGTCAGCCTCGTCGTCCTCGCCGGCGTCCTCGTCGTTCTCGTCGATGTCCTCGTCGATGTCCTCGTCGGCGTCCTCGTCGCCGACGTCCTCGACCTCGGCGTTTTCCTCCTCGACTTCCTCCACGTCCTCGTCGTTCTCGTCGTCCTCTTCCGTGCCGATGTCTCCGGGCTCATCTTCCTCGACCGGGACGCGGGCCGCGGCTATGACCCGGTCGCCCTCGCCGGGGCGCATGACGCGGACGCCCTGGACGCTGCGGCCCATGCTGCGGATGCCGCCGACGCTCGTGCGGACGATGAGCCCGCCGGCGGTCATGACGAGGAGCTCGTCCTCCCCGCCAGCCGCCAGGCATGCGACGACCGGCCCGGTGCGCTGGGACACCGACATATTGACCACGCCCTGCCCGCCGCGGCGCATGAGGCGGTACTCGTCGGCGGGCGTGCGCTTGGAGAAGCCGTTGGCCGAGATGGTGACAAGCTCCGTGCCGGGTTCGGCGCGGACCAGCGAGACGACCTCGTCGCCTTCCCTGAGCTTGACCCCGGCGACGCCCGCCGAGGACCGGCCCATGGGCCGGACGTCCGAGGCGGCGAAGCGCACGGCCTTGCCCTTCGCCGTCGCCAGGACCAGCTCGTCCTCGTCGCCGACGAGCTCGACGCCGACCAGGCGGTCCGACTCGGCGAGCCTGAGCGCGATGATCCCGGCCTTGTGCGGGTTGGCGAACTCGCCGAGGGCCGTCCGCTTGACCCGCCCGCCCGCGGTTGCCATCGCCAGGGTACCCTCGCCGAACTCGGCCACGGCTATGAGGGACGTGATCCTTTCGTCGGGCCTGAGCGAGAACGTCGTCGCGATCGGCCGGCCCGCGGCCGTCCTCCCCATCAGCGGCAGCTCGTAGACCTTCCGCCAGTACAGCCTCCCCAGGTCGGAGAAGAACAGCAGCGTGTCGTGCGTCGAGCACACCGCCAGGCGCTCGGTGAAGTCCGACTCGCGCATCGAGGCGCCTATGACGCCCCGCCCGCCGCGCCGCTGGCGGCGGTAGACGGACAGCTTCATCCGCTTGAGGTAGCCGGCGCGGCTTATGGTGACCGCCATCGGCTCGACCGCGACCAGGTCCTCGGTCGAGACCTCGACGACCTGGTCGGATATCTCGGTGCGCCTCGGGTCTTTCCCGCCGGCGCAGTACGTCTCGCGGAGCTCGTGGACGTCCTCCCGGATGATGTCCAGGACCAGCGCCGGGTTCGCGAGCATCGCGCGGTGGCCATCGATCTCCTCGCGGACCTTGTCGTAGTCGGCCTGGAGGCGTTCGCGCTCGAGGCCCGTCAGCCGCTGGAGGCGCATGTTGAGGATCACGTCCGCCTGCCTGCGGCTCAGGCGGAACTTCATGGTCAGCCCCTCGCGGGCGTCCTCGACCGTGGCCGAGGCGCGGATGAGCTCGATCACGTCCTCCAGGTTGCCGACGGCCACCAGCAGTCCTTCGAGATCGTGCCTGCGCTCCTCGGCCAGCCTGAGCCTGTACCGGGTCCTGCGCGTTATCACCTCGACGCGGTGGTTGCGGTAGTGCTCCAGGAGCTGCTTGAGGTTCAGCGTCTCGTGCCGGCCGCCTACCAGGGCGATCATGTTGATGCTGAAGGTCTCCTGGAGCTGCGTGTGGGCGTATGCCTGGTTCAGGACGACGTTCTCGTCGGCGCCGGGTGTGAGCTTTATCACGATCCGCATGCCGCGGCGGTCGGACTCGTCTATGACGTCCGAGACCCCGGTGAGGACGCCGGATTTCACGACCTCCGCGAGGCGCTCTATGAGCGCGCGCTTCTGGACCTGGTATGGGATCTCGCTCACGATGAGCGACTTCCGATCGCCGCGGCCCTCCTCGACCGCGATCCTGCTCCGCACGACGAGCCTGGCGCGGCCGGTGCGGTATCCGCGCCTGATGGCGGCCTTCCCGCAGATGACCCCTCCGGTGGGGAAGTCCGGGCCCTTGACGAACTGCATGAGATCGTCGACCGTGCAGCCGGGGTTGTCGAGCAGATGCACGACGGCGTCGGCCACCTCGCCGAGGTTGTGCGGGGGGATCGAGGTGGCGACGCCTACGGCGATGCCGGTCGCGCCATTGACCAGGAGGTTCGGGAACTTCGCCGGCAGGACCGTCGGCTGCATAAGCGTCTCGTCGTAGTTCGGGACGTGGTCAACGGTCTGGGGCCCGGTGTCCTCGAGCATCTCCGCGGCGAACTTCGAGAGCCTCGCCTCGGTGTAGCGCATGGCCGCGGCCGGGTAGCCGTCGATCGAGCCGAAGTTGCCCTGGCCGTCGACGAGCGGGTAGCGCAGGCTGAAGTCCTGCGCCATCCGCACGAGCGTGGGGTAGATCACGCTCTCGCCGTGCGGGTGGTAGTTGCCCGACGTGTCGCCGGCGATCTTCGCGCACTTGCGGAAGCGCCCGCCGGGGCGCAGGTCCAGGTCGTTCATCGCGACGAGGATCCGCCTCTGCGAGGGCTTCAGGCCGTCGCGCACGTCCGGGAGCGCGCGCGCGACGATCACGCTCATCGCGTAGGTGAGATAGCTCTCCTGGAGCTCCTGCTCTATCGGGAGTTCCCGGAGCACCGCGGCGCCCGGCCCCTCCGGGACGTTCGCCTCGGGAACAGTCGCGTCCTCGTCAGGCATGCCCTCGCCTCTCCCGGAAGTCGCCCCCGCGCGCCTGTCTGCGTGCGGACACGCACGGGCAGGCGGGCGGCGGACGGGAGAGCCTAGCAGGCAGAGCGGGCGCTGGCAAGATCGCGGGAAGGCCGGGCGGGGCATTCAGTTCTCCCAGCTCGGTATCAATCGGACGTCCCCGGGTGCGGCTGATGTGACCCCACCTCGGCCCAGCAGCGGCG
>Ga0172364_10005336_pt1 | contig 10235 bp, 10 predicted proteins | sample LakKivSesite10cm_FD_114545 | JGI IMG/M metagenome (GOLD analysis project Ga0172364, IMG submission 114545) | Sediment microbial communities from Lake Kivu, Rwanda - Sediment site 10cm | ecosystem: Environmental > Aquatic > Freshwater > Lake > Sediment | place: Rwanda: Western Province, Lake... | reverse complement strand
TGAAGTAGCAAGTGCATTAAAAACAATAAACACCTTAAATGAGAAGAAAAAGGTTATTTTAGGTTTGGTTGTGAACAGAGCAAAGAATAAAAAATATGAATTAAAGATTGATGAGATTAAGGCAGTAAGCAAACTACCTGTTTTATCTGTAATACAAGAAGATACAAAAATTCCTCATAGTATTTCTCAAGGACTGCCTATTGTAATATATGATAAAAACTCCAAAGTTTCTACTCAATTTAGAAGACTTGCAGCAAACCTTATAGGACAGGAATTTGAAGAACCTAATATTTTAGAAAGACTAGCCAGTTTTCTTAACCTTAAGAAGATAACAGAACCTATATTCATTCAAGAAAATAATCCTTAATTTTAAAAACCGTGCGACTTCCTAAAATCTTCTGGAGTCATTTTAAGTCTTTCAGCAAGTAGAATTGATATGTTATTTTGAAGCATTGCTATCTGCGTATATTTATCTGAATAACCTCTTGGAGTTTTTTTATCGTCTGCATGTGTATCAAATACTACAGTATGATCTGAAATTTTAGGATCTGCTAATGGAGAATTTATTGTTCCAACAAAAGAGTAAATGCTTGCACCTAATTCCTTTGCTTTCGTAGCCCATGATAGAACATGAGACTTTTCTTCTTTTAATGTAGGTGAATAATAGTTTTCCATACCGCCAGATTTTGAATTGATTACTACAGCATCACCTATTCTTGGCTCTGGGGTGTTTTCTCCCCCAATGATATATGCCTGGTCTCTTATTTTCTGCTTCTCTTGAGCAAGTCTTTTAACCAAGAACCTTGCAGTTGACCTTCCACCTCTTCTACCGCCAACAAAAACATCGGAATGCCTTTCTAAGTTATTCAGTAGAGAATCACACATCTCAGAGTCTGTCCACTCATCCATTTTTCGACCTATCGCAGGTAATTTTTTTTCTGCAATTTCATAAAATCTTTCATAATCTGAACCTTCAACCATCGCCTGACCTAAATATTGGAATGTACAAAGTTCAGAAATTTCAAATGGATCTCTCATGATTGCGTTTTCACGATAATTAGTTGAATTTTTATTTTCTGAACCTCTTAATTCTAAGATTATTCCATCATTTTCTTTTGCTATCTTGCCAGCTATAGAATTGGAATTTTGAGTTACAAGCAACGTCTTCCATTTTTTACTTCCACTTTTCTTAAGATATGAAAAAAATTGCTCCATAGGACTAATTGTATCAAGTGTTTCTCCACTACCTGTAATAAACGCTGATAATAAATTTTTATGATCTTTTTCATGTTTTGGAGCAGCCATATCAAGAGTATCTCCGCGAAGTGCTATATCATTGTATCTTAGAACTGTTAATCCTTCAACATTTCTTTGAATCTCTCCCGAAGGAATTTCAAAAGCGCGTTCAGACCTGCCTGTGCTAGTTACCAATAAGAAGTCAGAATTTTTTAGTGCATCGTATGTCTCCTTTAGTTGATATTGTTTAGTGCTTAGCAGATTTTTAAAAATTTTGTTGACATAATTAAATTTCTGACTAGCAATAGGCATAAAATCAAGTGATACAAATATAGTGTGAAGAAATAAATGCTTTTCGCATCAAAGAATTTTTTCTCATAATTAAGATTAAATTTATTATCTTGTAGATTGCCCACATAATTTTAAATACATGCTTAATGAGACTATCATTGGGTGAAACAAATGGGTGGACGTCAAAACTTGGAAAAAAGAATATGATGAAGATTGTCCAGATTTTCTTAGTTTCACTGCTATTCTTGACGATAGAGGTAGAATAACGATACCTGCTTCTGTTAGAAAAAAATTAAAGATAAAAGTAGATTCTCTAATTCTAACAACAATTAAAAAAACTTCAAGAGGTGAAAAAAGATTTTAATTATATCTTGAATTAATGAAAAGAGGAGTCAAACCCACAGCAGGATTTGGAGTTGGACTGGAAAGATTAACAAGATATATTTGTGGTCTATATCATATCCAGGATGCTGCACCGTTTTCAAAAGTGCCAGGATAAAAATAAATATGACAATAAAGAAAGTGATAGTATGGATTTTATTCATATTGAAGAAATATTAGAAGGAAAACATGTTGGAAAGGAAGTTTTTCTTAGAGGTTGGATTTACAGAAAAAGGGATCAGAAGGGTATAATCTTTCTAATACTTCGCGACTCTACTGGTATCATTCAATTAGCTTGCAAAGGAATAAAAGAAGCTTCTGAAGCAACTATCGAATCTTCCATTCAAGTCGCTGGAACAGTTAAAGAGGATAAAAGAGCACCTGGAGGATTTGAGATTGAGGTAAAGGAATTGAAAATCATAGGACTCGCAGAAAGATTCCCAATAGGAAAGGATTTGAGCGACGAATTCTTAAGAGATGTAAGACATCTTTGGATAAGATCTCAGAAACTTACAAAAATTTTCAAGATAAGAAGCGAAGTTATTGGAGCAATTCATGAATTTTACAGAAAAAGGGGTTTCTATGAGGTTCAGGCGCCCATCTTCACTAGCTGCGCCTGCGAAGGTGGAACAACCTTGTTTGAAGTAAAATATTTTGGTGATAAAGCATACTTAGCTCAAAGTTGGCAGCTATACGCTGAAGCAATGATACAATCATTAGAAAAAATATACACGCTAGCACCAAGTTTTAGAGCTGAAAAATCAAGAACCAAAAGGCATTTAACAGAATATTGGCACCAAGAAATGGAAGCTGCTTGGATGGGTCATGAAGAATTAATGGAATTTGAAGAAGACTTGATTCTTTACATCATTGAATATGTTCTAAAGCATTGTGAAAAAGAATTGAAAGATTTAGGAAGAGATATTTCAAAACTAAAAGAAGTTAAAAAACCTTTTTTAAGAATAACTTATAAGGAGGCAGTTGAAAAAATTGGAAAGAAATGGGGAGACGAGATAACCGACAAGGAAGAGAAAGAATTATTAAAAAAACTAGGTGAAAAACCTGTATTCTTAACATCATTCCCAAGAGACATGAAAGCATTCTATATGAGACCGGATCCGAAAGATTCAAAGAGTGTGTTGGCGTCTGACTTGCTTGTTCCAGGAGTTGGGGAAATAATAGGCGGTAGTGAAAGAATTTATGATATGAAAGAACTTTTGGAATCAATGAAAATATACAAGCTTGATAAAAAACATTATGAATGGTATTTAGACTTGAGAAGATATGGAACGGTTCCTCATTCTGGATTTGGAATGGGCATTGAAAGATTAGTTATGTTCATTGCTGGAATAGAACATATAATGGATACGATTCCATTCCCAAGAACAATGACAAGAGTTTACCCCTAATTTTCATAAGATCTTTTACCTAGAGCGTCTCTTTTGACTAATTCTATAACATCTTTTCTCATTTCAGGTGGATAGCCACTAGGAAAGTTTAAACAACCTGTGCATATTTTAAATTTAAACTTATTCTTTGTTATTATTTTGTTTAACATTTCTATGCTTCCATAAGCAAGAGAGTCTGCCCCAATCTCCTTTGCTATTTCCTTCCAATCTTTCAGATTATTACCTTTATCGAGCGCTATGAATTCTTTTTTGCTTCTCATATCTATTCCAAGATAGCAGGGGGCAATTATTGGGGGACAGCCCACCCTAACATGTATTTCCATAGCTCCTGCATTCCTTAGTTTCTTAATTATGTTCCTAATATTTGTTCCTCTTATCAAACTGTCATCAGTAACCACTATTCTTTTTCCCCTCACAGCAGACTCAATAGCTGATACTATCTCATCCGCCATCTCATCTCTTTTTGCTTGTGTTTGAAGTATGAACGTTCTCATAAGATTATCTTTCATCAGTCCTTCCTCTATTGGTATACCGCTTTCTTTTGAATAACCATTTGCATATCTTCTCCCAGACTCTGGGATGGGAACTATGATGTCAGCATCAACGGGGAAATTTTTAGCTAGTTGTCTTCCAATTTCAACTCTAATTTCGTGAACTGACCTTTTTTCAATTTCAGAATCTGGCATAGAGAAATATATCCACTCAAACATGCAATTATAGCTAGAATAATTACATAATCTTTTTATGACAGGCTCTTCACTTTCCATATCTATTATAAGGACAGAACCTCCAGGAACATCCATAACATATTCTCCGCCTAACTTTTTGATAACTCGAGTTTCTGAAGTTAAATACCAAGTTTTATTCCCATCTTTGATTTTCTTTCCAAGAATTAGAGGTCTTATTTTATAAGGGTCTGTAATTGCAAACATATATGGCTTACTTCCGACTGTAACAAAAATAGCAGAATAGCTTCCTTTGATTTTTTTCATTACAACTTCTCCGGCTTTAAAGATATTTTCAATATTTGTTTTCTTGCCATCCAGCTCCTCTGCAATCAGTAAAAGTAAACTTTGAACATCACATTCTGTTCTCGGTTTTCTTGACAAGTCTTTCATAACTTCATTCATATTATAAACGTTGCCGTTATGAACTGCTGCAACAAAAGGGTTTATTACATATTCAGGCTGAGCGTTGTGCCTTAATTCGTCGGGTGTGTCACCACCAGCCGTAGAATATCTAGTATGTCCCAGACCTATACTACCTGGATAATTTTTGACCTCATCTTCCTTTATTAAATCATTAACCAATCCAGCATTTTTAACGCAGAACACATTTCCTTTATCAACGGTTATTACTCCGGATGAAGACTGACCGCGGTGTTGCAAAAGTTTTAGACCACGAAGCAGTTCTAATGAAACATCATTTTGTGAGAAAATACCGATTATACCGCAATCCATAAGTAAATTATAAAAATCAAATATTTAAATTGATTGGAGATAATTTATGTTCTGGTGTAGATTATTAAAAATGTTTTAATTATAGGTTCTGGTGGCAGAGAACATGTTTTAGCATGGAAATTGAGACAGAGTAAGGATGTTGACAAGATTTATTGTGCTCCTGGGAATGCAGGCATTGCTCAGATTGCAAAAATAGTTGAATTAAAAGTAGAAGATATAACAGCTTTGGCAGATTTTACCGAAAAGAATAAAATAGACTTAACAGTTGTTGGTCCAGAAACACCGTTAGTAATGGGTATAGTCGATGAATTTGAAAATAGAGGACTTAAAATATTCGGTCCAAACAAAGCAGCAGCGCAACTTGAGGGGAGCAAGACTTTCGCAAAGCAATTCATGAAAGAAAATAAAATACCCACAGCTGATTTTAGAATTTTTGATGATTCAGAAGAAGCAAAAAATTATGCTAGCAATAGAAGCGCACCAATGGTCGTAAAAGCAAATGGCTTGGCAGCAGGAAAAGGTGTTATAGTCTGTAAAACTAATGAAGAAGCGATTAATGTTGTTGATAAGATAATGGTTGAGAAAAGATTTGGGGATGCCGGTGATAGAATAATTATTGAAGATTTTCTAAAGGGAGAGGAAGCTTCTATACTGACTATAACCGACGGAAAGAATTTCACAACTCTTCTACCATCTCAAGACCATAAAAGAATATTAGACGAAGATAGAGGTGAAAATACTGGAGGAATGGGTGCATATGCACCTACACCGATTGTTGACGAAGAAATGAGTGAGAGAATAGAAAGAGAAATCATAAAGTCAACTATAAATGGCATGTCTAATAAAAATCCTTTCAAAGGCTGTTTGTACTCAGGAATAATGTTTACCGAAGATGGACCAAAGGTCCTAGAATATAACTGCAGATTTGGCGATCCAGAAGCGCAGCCAGTCCTATCGTTGCTGGAAACAGATTTTTATGAAATTTTAGAAGCTTCTGTTAATAATAGCATGGATTCAATTGAAATTAAAAACAGAAATGGTGCTGCCTGTTGCGTCGTCATGGCCTCAGGTGGATACCCTGGAAGCCATGAAAAAGGTAAGATTATCTATGGATTAGAGAACCTACCTAAAGATGTTTTTGTTTTTCATGCAGGCACATCTCTTAAAGATGGAAGAATAGTAACAAACGGTGGAAGGGTTCTAGGAGTTACTGGTGTTGGAATAGATATACCAACAGCGATAAGAAATGCTTACGAAGGCGTTAAACGCATAAAATGGGAAAAAGAATATCATAGAACTGACATTGGGCAGAAAGCATTGAAAAGATTATTTTAATTTTTAAATAATTCTTTGAGGTAGATTTTGTGTTTCCCAATTTTTCCTTTGTAATTTCCTGCTGAAATAATTTTAACACCTTCAACATTTGTTGAGGCTAAAATGCCTTCTTTCATTGCGTTTTTCACGGCATTCAAGTCTTCACCATCAATGACTATCTCCATTATAGAGTTGACGCCTAATGGAACCTTTGAATCTGGCAGGTGCCTTAGTGATGGGCAATAACGATAGTTTGTTGGTGGTCCTATTGGCGGATAGTTGGCTACCATAGAACCTGAAGGACAAATGTAAAACGGCGTGGATATTCCAGCAACCTTTTTCATGGCTTCAAGGGAAGACTTGCCTGCTCTTCTGCCAGATTCAACACTATCGCACATCAGCCAAATATTTCCTCCAGATATTCCCATAGCACACTCGATGTTGTTTTCAATTTTAAAATCATGACCGCTCATCAAAGGAACATTTATTGTCATGCCGTCTTCTAAAAGGGTTTCATATCCATACCCACATCTACCGACTCTCTCCTCGGTATCCATATTATAAGCAACTGGCTTTTTTGTTTTACCAAAAACTCTAGTCGTACCACCTGAAGCAGATAGGACATCTTGCCTTAGTCTTAAGGCCAATTCTTTTTTGAATTTTTCAGCTTGCTCCTCAAAGGGCTTTTTATCATTATAAGCTCCCCAACACTGAACCAAAACACCCTCTCTTCCGTCTGGTGTTTGATCTCTTGATAACCATCTATCGATTCCAGCTTCAATCCTTCCTACAACAATAGCAGGATTCGCTTCTAATCTCAGAGCAGCAATCCTTAATGGATCATAATGTGGAAGGGGATTTTTTGTATCCTCTTCTGTAAGCCCTCTTTCTCCTGTTAGAAGTAGAGTGCAATAAATAGCATCAGAAGCTTCAGCATAAGTATCATGTATTTGAGCGCTGCCTCCAACTTTGAATGTCCTCATACTTTCAATATGTAGCTTAAAGTTAAATGTTTATCCCAAAGAACCTATTTCCTTTCCTCTAACCAATCTCCTGAAATGCTTGCTTACTTCTATTTTTTTGTCTAATTCTTCTTTATTTTCAAGGTCATAGACAATTGGGAAGCCCATTAGCTTTGAGGGAAAAGAATTCTTTAATTCAATAAAAACTTTCTTAGATAAAATTTTCTTATTTACGGCTTCTTTTAGGGTTTTTATGCTCCAACTATTTATGACCTTTTTCAATGTTTCCATATCGCTGTTTTCAAAAATGTCAGATACGACCGCTGTTGCTATACAATTATCTGACACTATTGAAAAGTTTGAATGTTTCATCGCATAATCATTCCCATTAAAGCACAAAGCCAAGCCACCAGCTTTTTTTGTTTCTTCAAGCATGATGACATCTGTTATGCTATCTCCTATAGTTACTGCTTCTGATAGTTTTTTCCTTTTTAGGAACTCTAAAACAGCCTTATACTTTCTTGAACCACCAATTGGCTTAACCTCATTTAAAACATCTTTAAAACTAGTATTGGGTAGTAACTCAAAGAAATAATCCAACTTTCTAACAGCCTCTATCTGTTTTTTGGAAAGATTTTCTTTTTTGCTGTTCGAGCCTATGTTTAATCTTGGTAGACTTGCAATCGTCTGTATCCACTGTCTTACTAAAGTCTTGTCCTTTTCTTCTACAGACCTTCTATACTCATCAATTGGAAAATAAGTTCCGTATATGTTTTGTTCTGAAATTCCAGCTAGCCTTGCAGTGTACTCAATGTACTGTCTGTAGCTAGTAGTTATAACATTCATTTCATGGAGAGCCTTCAGAATGTTGATGGCCTCTTTTGATCCATCAATAAAGTTCGCATTCTTTTTTGCAACCTCCATCATATCATTTTCAGTAACATCAAAGGCAATCAGTATAGGAGCTATCAATCCTAGAGTATCTCCAGGTTCGTACTTTCTACCTCCATAGCCGTTGCCTTTAACAATATAAAATCTATAATCATCATACTCGCTTATTCCGTCAAAAATCCTTCCGCCAATCTTCGGCACGGCAAACTCAACCATCGACCTAGCGTGGTCAGCTGTCACCCACGGACCTTCCCAATCAGAATTTATCATAAAATTAAATAGAATGATAAGTAAAAAAAGGTTTAAAGTACGTAATTGAATTATTTATTGGGCCTATAGCTCAGCTTGGATAGAGCGACAGGCTTCGGTTGTTTAAGGAGAAACCTGTTAACGAGAGTTCAAATCTCTCTAGGCCCGTTTAATGAAATAAAAATAGATAATTTTTAAAAACTTAAAAAATATTATTCTTATGCCCCTATCGTCTAATCCGGTTAAGGACACGAGGTTCTCGACCTCGGAATTAGGGTTCAAATCCCTATGGGGGCATTTTAAAATATATATTAAAAAGTATATTTCAAAAAGTATAAAATTTTATTATTTTACGCAACGAAAATTTTTATCTGAAGACTATGAAACTTATGCACACATATCTTTGGGTAAGAACACCATCTTTCATAGTCAATGGAATCGACACTAAATGCTAATTGGGGATGATTCCAGGGTCTGTTTCTTTCTGTCTGTGGATGACCTGTACATACTTCTAACACATCACCAAAATTTTTGAGAAAAGATCGAACTGCAACCCCATAGTGGTATACTATTAATAGTATTCTGGCAGGTTTTCCGATCTATTTCTCTCCGTAATTTGTAATGAAAAACTTTCCAACAGTTTTCTTTATTTTTATTATTTGTATTTCTTTTTATTAGCTATTTTTATAACTTGAAAATAACTTCTATTATGCCGATGTGGCAGAATCTGGAACTTACCACTGCGGTAAGTGCTAAAACCTTACTATAGAATTCTCTTAATTAAAAACGTGAACAAAAAGGAAGCAGGGCTATTAGGTTCTCAAAGGAGATGGGCTAATTATAATGAGGAAATTAATGACTTTCTTAACAATAAGAATCTACCCAAAAAACAAGAGAACTTGCAATGCTTTGTGGGTTTCTTTCAGGCGACGGGTCTGTTCAAGATAGATATCCTCACTATGAAATAGACTTCTATCCAGATGACAAGAAAGTGGCATTGATATATAGAGGTATATTTAGAGATTTATACAATAAAAAATTGGTAATAAGAAAGCAAAGGCGCTATTTTGGAAACTGTTTCAGTCTTAGAGTCAAATATAAGAAAGCTTTCATGCATCTGAAATCATTAACAACCTTTGGAAGGCTAAGATGGAGAGTTCCAAGATTCGTTTTAAAAGAGTATGCTCTAAAGAAAGCATGGCTAAGGGCGTTCTTTGATTGTGAAGGATATGTTAACCCTAATGGGAAAGTCATCCAAATACAAACGGTAAATAAAGCAGGATTGAAACAAGTGAAAAGCATGCTTAACTCTTTAGACATTAATTCAAATACTTACAAGTATGAAAGAAAAAATAAGAACTGGAATACCAATTATATACTATGCATCACTGGAAATAGTATTGAAAACTTCAGTAGCATTGTAGGTTTTAACCATAGTAGAAAGTCAAAAATGCTAAAAAAGTTAATATTCAAACGCTGGGATGGCAGAATCTGGCCAATGCGCCGGTCTCGAAACGTATAGAGAGACAACCGGTACTCGAAAGGGTTTGCAGGTTCAAATCCTGCTCCCAGCGCCTTTTTTCTACCTTAAAGGGCTCGCAGGTTCAAATCCTGCCGTCGGCGTTGAATCTCTAAACTTCACTTCTACTAAAGAAATAACTTCCTAATATCATCATTGCAGATGATAAAATGACTAAAACAGCCATATCAACATAAATTGGAAAGTAAGAAAATCCAATAAGCGTTGCTCTTAGACTGTCAATCCCATATGTTATTGGATCTATAAAAGCAATAGTTTTTAGAGGATTTGGTAATGATCCTAATGGTGAAAATGGTGATGCCAAAAATAATAGTGGAAATATGAACAAAGAAACTATGAATTGGAATCCTTCTATACTCTGCATTTTAGATGCTATTGTCAAACCAATTCCTATGGCTACAAATGATGTCAAAAGCATGAAAAGAGGAACTAAAATCAATAATAAAGATAAATTAACATTGATACCTAGAAGTAATGCAATAAGCAAAACAATAAAACCTTG
>Ga0172364_10005333_pt1 | contig 10237 bp, 7 predicted proteins | sample LakKivSesite10cm_FD_114545 | JGI IMG/M metagenome (GOLD analysis project Ga0172364, IMG submission 114545) | Sediment microbial communities from Lake Kivu, Rwanda - Sediment site 10cm | ecosystem: Environmental > Aquatic > Freshwater > Lake > Sediment | place: Rwanda: Western Province, Lake Kivu... | reverse complement strand
CCCGCGGGGGCCGAAGCGAGCGCCCCGGGCGGGCCGGCGCCCAAGGATAGTGCGACGGCTTCTTGGCCGTCCCCCCAGACGGGGGCGCCCGGATGGCCGAGCTCCACTGCCCCGAAAGCAGCCGCGAGGCCGGCGAGGCAAACAGGCTCGGACAGGCGGCTCGGCAAGCGCGCGGGCAAGCGCAGGGGCAGAATGATCGGCTGGCCGGTGCCGGAAAAGGACCTGCTCTCCAACAAGCCCGCGCCTCCCTCGGGCAACCTGCACATCCGTTCCCTCGGCTACAAGACCGAAGCCAAGGTCAACATCTACAATACCGACGGCTCCTACAATGTGGAGGCGTTGGCCGAGATCAGCCATGTCTTCAAGTGCCGGCGGAGCGGGCTCGAACACGACATCGACACGCGCCTGCTCACGATCCTCTCGCATATCTACGATCGCTTCGGCGGCAAGCGCCTCGATCTGCTTTCGGGCTATCGCTTCCAGCGTCGCACCACCAGCCACCACTTCCACGGCACCGCCGCCGACATCCGCATCCCAGGCGTGGATGCGCGCAGGATACGCACCTTCGTCCACTCACTTGACACCGGCGGCATCGGCGTGGGCTGGTATCCGCGCGTAGGCTTCATCCACGTCGATGTAAGACCGACCCCGAGCTACCGCTGGATCGACTACTCGCGCTCCAACCCCGATGCGCGCGACCGTCAGCCTCCGCCCGGGTTCAAGCGCAAGCAACCGGAAAGCTAGAAACCGTCTGGAACCCAGCTCCTTCCAGATTGTTCACCACCGAGAACACGAAGAACACAGAGCTCGGAAAGGAATAGGGGCGCGGGATCCAGGTCCGAACTCCTCCCCGCTCCTCCGTCTCTGTGACCTCTGTGTCCTCTGTGGTGAAAGATCTGAAGATCGCGTGGCTTCCAGATTGCTCGGTACCGTATCGCCCGCGACCGTCTGCGGCGAGGGGGGAGGTCGGAACATGCCGCGTTTCTTGATCTCCGGGCCCGGCTCTCGTAGCTTGGGAGCGGGGAAAGCGTCTGCTTTCCGAAGTACCATGTCCGCAAAACAACTTGATCTTCTCGACGAAAACGGCCGGGCCCTGGTGCCGCCGGGCAAGCGTGGAAAAGGGGGAGGGGGCGGCGGCTCAAACGGCGGCGGAGCGGGAAACGCCGAACCGCCCGAGGCCTCGCTGGTCGAAGAAGCCCAGCGCCGCTATCTGAACTACGCGGTGAGCGTCATCACCTCGCGTGCGCTACCCGACGTGCGCGACGGCCTGAAGCCGGTGCAGCGGCGGATCCTCTACGCCATGCACAGCGATCTGCACCTCTACCCCGACGCCAAGTTCCGCAAGTGCGCCAACATCGTCGGCACGGTCATCGGCAAGTATCACCCGCACGGCGATGGCGCCTGCTACGACGCCATGGTGCGCATGGCGCAGGACTTCTCCCTGCGCTACCGCCTGGTCGAAGGGCACGGCAACTTCGGCTCGCTCGACGGCGACGCCCCGGCCGCCTACCGCTACACCGAGGCGCGCATGGCCCCCCTGGCCATGGAGCTACTCGACGAGATCAAGCAAGGCACCGTCGATTTTCGCCCCAACTACGACGGCACGGTGGAGGAGCCCATCGTTCTGCCGGCGCGCGTGCCGCAGCTTCTGGCCAACGGCTGCGCCGGCATCGCGGTCGGCATGGCGACCAACATCCCGCCCCACAACCTGGCCGAGGTGTGCCAGGCCGCGGTCGCGCTGCTCGACGATCCCAAGCTGGAAGGCAAGGATCTGCTCCGGTACATCAAGGGCCCGGATTTCCCCACCGGCGGGCTGTGCACGAATTCCAAGAAAGAGCTGCGCGAGATCTACGAGACCGGGCAGGGGCCGATCCACCTGCGCGGCGAGTGGAAGACCGAGGCGTCGAAGCGCGGCGGCCAGCTCATCGTGCTGACCTCGATCCCCTACAACGTCAGCAAAGCGGATCTGGTCGAGCGCATTGCCGAGGTCATCGTGGGCAAGAAACTGCCCATGCTGGCCGACGTGCGCGACGAATCCACCGACGAGGTGCGCGTCGTGCTCGAGCTCAAGCCGGGCGCGGATCCCGCCCTGGTCATGGCCTACCTCTACAAGCACACCCCGCTCGAGCTCTCCTTCTACGTCAACATGACGTGCCTGGTGCCCACGCAGAACCGCGAGGTGGCGGGGCCCATGCGCCTCAACCTGCATTCGATCCTGAGCGAGTTTCTCGAGTTCCGCGAGGAGGTGGTCACCCGCCGTTTCGAGTTCGAGCTCGCGGCGCTTAAGAAGCGCATCCACATCCTCAAAGGCTTCGCCATCATCTTCGACGCCCTCGATGAGGCGATTCGCATCATCCGCAAGTCGGAGGGCAAGGCCGACGCGGCGGCCAAGCTCGGCAAGCGCTTCGGCCTCGACCGGGAGCAGACCGAGGCCGTCCTCGAGATCAAGCTCTACAAGCTGGCACGTCTCGAGATTCAGCTCATCGTCGACGAGCTGGCCGCCAAGCGCACCCGCGCCAAGGAGATCGAGGCCATCCTCAAGGACGAGCGCAGGCTCAAGAAGGTGATCCGCAGCGAGCTCGAGGAGATCGCCAGGAGATTCGCCGACAAGCGGCGCACCAAGATCGGCGGGGCCGGCGCGGACGACATCGAGTTCGCCGCCGAGGACTTCATCGTCGACGAGGAGGTCACGGTCATCCTGTCGCGCGACGGCTGGCTCAAGCGGGTGCGCGAGATCAAGGACATCTCCGCCACCCGCCTGCGCGAGGGCGACGTCGTCTTGGCCGCCTTGCGCGGCTCGACCAAGGACTCGCTCGCCATCTTCTCCAACCTGGGCAGCTCTTACGTGATCCGCATCAACGACGTGCCCGCCTCCACCGGCTACGGCGAGCCGGTGCAGAAGCTGCTCAACTTCCGCGACGGCGAACGCGTGATCGCGGGCCTGGTGACCTCGGGCGGCGGCCCCTCGGCCGTGCCTCCGGGGACGCTGGCCATCGCCCTCACCCGCAAGGGCTTCGGTTTCCGCTTCAATCTCGATCCGCACCGCGAGCTGTCGACGCGCGCGGGGCGCCGTTTCGCCAAGCCCTCCGAGGGCGATGAGGTCGTAGGCGTTCTCCCCGTCGCTCCGAAAGACGTCTTGTGCGTCGTCACGGCGCAGGCGCGGGCGCTCGTCTGCGCCGCCGACCAAGCGGCGGAGCTGGCCAACCCGGGCCGCGGCGTCACCATGATCAAGGTGGGCGACGACGAAGTAGTGGGCTTTGCCCTGGGCAAGCCCAAGGACGACGAAGTGCTCATCGCCGAGCTCGAAAGCGGCAAGAAGATCCCGGTCGGACCAGGGCGCTTCCAGGTCACAGCGCGCGGCGGCCGCGGCCATGCCCTGGCCCGCAAGGCGAGGATCGTGCGGGTCCATGTCCCGGTCGAGGAGCCGGCCCCCGAACCGCCCAAGTTGGTGAACTAGAATGACCCCGCCCAGTGCTTCTTACAACGCAGAACACATCACGGTTTTGAAGGGCCTCGAGCCCGTGCGCCGGCGGCCGGGCATGTACATCGGCGGCACCGACGCCAAGGGCTACCACCATCTTCTGTGGGAGATCGTCGACAACAGCGTCGACGAGGTCATCAACGGCTACGCCACCCACATCGACGTGACCCTGCACAAGGATCATCGCTCGGTGACGGTGACCGACAACGGTCGCGGCATTCCCGTCGACATCAAGAAGGAATTCAAGAAGTCGGCCCTCGAGCTGGTGCTCACGACGTTGCATGCGGGCGGCAAGTTCTCCTCGGACCAGTACCAGTATTCGGGCGGCCTGCACGGGGTGGGCTCCTCTGTCGTCAATGCTCTGTCGGAAGAGATGATTGCGCGTGTGAAGCGCGACGGGTACGAGTGGGAGCAGCGCTACGCGCGCGGCGAGTCCGCGAGCAAGCTCACCAAGATCGGCAGCGCCCGCGGCTCGGGCACCTCGATCTTCTTCCGGCCCGACCCGCAAGTTTTCGGCAAGCAGGATTTCTCGGTGGAGACCATCCGTTTCCGTCTGGAAGCCAAGACCTTCCTGCACAAGGGCCTCAAGATCACCTTCCGCGACGAGGCGGCCGGCACCTCCGAGGTCTTGCAGCACGAGGGCGGCATCGCCGACTTTCTGGCCAAGATCGTGGCCGACCGGGGCAAGGCCCCGACCACACCCCAGGCCTTCTACTTCCAGCGCGAGAACGGCATGCGCATCGAAGCCGCCTTGCAGTGGACCGAGTCGCACGAGGAAACCCTGCGCTCGTACGTCAACGGCATTCCCACCACCCAGGGCGGACTGCACGAACAGGGCCTGCGCCAGGCCATCGTCAAGGCCGTGCGTTCCTTCATCGATGCCGCGGGGCTTGGGCCCAAGAACTTGAACCTCGCCGCCGAGGACATCCGCGAAGGCGTCGTCGGCGTGCTGTCGATCTACCTGCACGAGCCGCAGTTCCAGGGCCAGACCAAGGAGCGCCTGGGCAATCCCGAGGCGGCGCAGTTGGTCGATTCCGCCATTCGGCCGGCGCTGGAAACCTTATTGCTCGAGAATCACACCGCGGGCGCCACCATCGTGGAGCGCATCGTGCTCGCAGCCAAGGCGCGCGAGGCATCGCGCGCGGCTTCCCAGGCGGTGTCGCGCAAGACCGCCATCTCGCATCGTCTGAACCTGCCCGGCAAGCTGGCCGACTGCTCGTCGACCGATCCGGCGCGGAGCGAGCTCTTCATCGTCGAGGGTGATTCCGCCGGCGGCTCGGCCAAGCAGGGGCGCGAGCGCCGCACCCAAGCCATCCTCCCTCTGCGCGGCAAGGTGCTCAACGCCGAGCAGGCCTCGCTGCAGAAGGTTCTGTCGAATAGGGAGCTGCAGGACGTGGTGTCGGCCCTCGGCTGCGGCGTGGGCGAGGCCTTCAACCTGGAGCGCTTGCGCTACCACAAGGTCATCTTCCTCATGGACGCCGACTCCGACGGGCATCACATCGCCACGCTCCTTCTGACGTTCTTCTATCGCCACCTGCGTCCGCTCATCGAGAAGGGACACGTGTACCTGGCCCAGCCGCCCCTCTTCCGCATCGACCACGGCAAGGACACCTTGTGGGCCCTCGACGAGGCCGACCGCGACCGCATCGTGGCCACCTTGCCCAAGAACGCGCGGCCCGACATCATGCGCTTCAAGGGCTTGGGCGAAATGCAGCCCGAAGAGCTCCGGCGCACCACCCTCGACCCCGGCAGCCGGCGCCTTCTGCGCGTGAGCGTGACCGACGTGGCCGAGGCTGATCGCATCCTCACCGACCTCATGGGCAAGGACGTGGAAGCCCGCTTCAACTTCATCATGGAACGGGCGGCCCAGGCGGATCTGGATCTGTAGCGGCGCGTAGGCGAAGCCAGAGCGCGGGAGGGTATGGGAACCCTTCGAGGGTTCCCATTTCAAAGCGGCGTGCCGGCCTCGATGTGCGTGAACGTACCGTGGCGGCGGCCGGGCTTGGTGGCCTCCACGCAAGCCTGCTTCACGGCCTTGCCGATGCGATCCCAGAGCTGCTCCTCCACGTCGAAAGGCAGGCCGCGCCGGAATCCGTTGAACGTCGCTGAGGTGATCTTGCGGCCCGTGACCGCGCTGCGAACCACAAGGGTGGCGGCAGCATGGTCGTTGGTCGTCTCCTTGACGTGGCCGTGGATGTAGGCCGACAGATCCAGGGCGGCGCCCATGTCGCGGTACTCCTCGACCGTGTCGGGTGTGCGCAGGTTGGCATCGACCTTGAGCCCCCTGTCGGTGAGCGCCTTGATCACGTGCTTGCGCACGGAGAAGGGGTCTTCCCCTTGGAAGGCGAACACCGCCACCTTCGCGCTACGGAGGGCGGCTTCTTCCCCCGCGGTATTGGCCTTGGCCTTGGCCGCGGCTTTGGAAGATGTCTTGCCCTTCGCCTGCCCCCTGCCGCGTTTGGGCGCGGCGTCTGCAAGCGACGCAAAGAGTGCGAAGAAGACCAGTGCCACGAGAGCCAGCCAGAACCTGAGTGTGGGCAATGAATTGAAGATGCGCTGTGACAACATCGGTATGCGCCTATACTACCTCGTTCTGCGAGTATTGAATCCAGCCGATCTTAGGACCGTGCGGTCCTGAAGCACCGAACAGGCTCCAAGCCGTTCGCAGCTGCGCAATCTCACTCGGTCCCTTAAAGCGATTGGCGCTCTAGCGGCGGCCGCCGCGGACACCGGGAGCCGGCGCAGAGAAACCGCGGGGCGCGAATCCACCGCCGGGCGCGAAAGAGCCCCCGCGCGGCATCACCGGTGCCGCCCGGAAGGTGCCCGGGCCGGGGCCGGGCGAGCTGGGTGCCGCCCGGAACGTGCCTGGCCCAGGCCCGGGTCCACGGGGTGTCATGGGTGCCGCCCGGAACGTGCCTGACGCAGGGCCGGTACCACGGGGCGTCGCGGGGGCCGCTCGGAACGTACCCGGCCCCGCGCCTGGCCCGCGGGGGGCCATCGGGGCCGCGCGAAAGGCTCCGCGGCCGGCCCCGTGCCAGGCCGGGCCAGGGCGCATCGGCCTAGGCACCGTGGTGATCCTCGGGGCCACGACGTGTCCGCGGAAGAAGGCCCCGTGGGCGTAGTAGCGCGGATAGTGGTGTCGGTAGTAGAAGTGGTAGAACGGCCAGTAGGTCCAGAAGAAGGGATCGTACGGTCCCTGCCAGTAGTACCAAGGTCCGACGGTGACGAAGAAGGGCGACCACGGACGCCATAAGTGGCGGTGCGGTCCGATCATGAAGCACCAGCCGCCGCCGTGGATGGCCGCAATGGGATGCGCCCCGTAGTAGCTGTAGGTGTCTTGGGCGTAGCCGAAGTCGGACGGGTCGCCGATGAAGTAGTAGCAGCCGTCCTTGAAACTGAACAAGCGCAGGTCGAAAGGCGGATAGGGGTGGATGTGTCGCCCCGGTGTGTTGTCCCAGGTGACGCCAGGTTCGACCCGGCTATCCACGGGGTGCGGGCCGACATAGCAGTAGCCTCCGCCCGCTGCCTGCACGGGTGGGGTGTCGACGAAGGGCGGAATAGGGGGCGACGGGCCTTCTTGCTCGGCGCCTTGCTGCTCCATCCCCGCGGCCAGGATGTCGGACTCCGGCTGCGGGGCCGGTTCGGCCTGGTCGGCAGGAGGGGCCGCGTAGGTTCTGGCCTCGGCCGCCGGCTCGTTCGGCGCCGCAGCCTTAGCCTGTGTGCTGCGGCTGGCCAGGGTCGGCAACATTGCAGCCATCAGGACTGAAATCGATGAAGCCGTGCGCGACATGGATGACCTCGGTCTTGGTTGTTCCTGTTCCCGAGCAACAGCAAGACCGGAGCCAACCCAAACCTGTTCCAAGTTGCCGATATCTTGAGCGATTGATCTCGCCGACCGAGTTCAATGTGGTGCGAGGGTGCGACGAGGGTGTGAATGTTCTTCACGGAATGGCCGCGTCGATGCAGACTGCCGGTGGCGGGAAGGCCCGGTGGCTTTCCGTGCCTTCCTGCGGTGTCACAGAGCATGCGAAGCCGGTTGCTCTCCACGCGGGTACCCAGAAAAGACAGGAGAAAAAGACAGGAGCCAGCGATGTCAGTCGAAAACCAGCTGCAAGACATGCTCAAAGAAGCCATGCGAAACAGGGATGCGCGCACCGCGGACTGCATCCGGATGATCAAGACCAAGCACATGGAGCGGCGAACCGCGGCCGGGTTCAAGGGGCCCCTTGACGACGCGCTCTGGCTGGACGTCATCGCTGCCTACCAGAAACAGCTACGCAAGGCGCGCGAGGAGTATGCGGGCCTGGGCGAGCGCGGGGCCGAGAAGTTGCCGCAGCTCGATTTCGAGATCGAGGTGTGCGGCCGCTTCCTGCCCAAGCTGGCCGGCGAGGACGAGGTACGCGCGGCAGTCAAGGAGGCCGTCACGCGTCTGGCCGTCAGCGACCCCAAGCAGGCCGGCAAGGTACTGGGCGACATCATGAAGACCCACAAGGGCAAGTTCGACCCGGCCATGACCAAGCGGCTCGTCGAAGCCGAGCTGGCGCCGAAGTAGGGCGCGGCCGACGGCTCTCCCCCTGCGTGCGTGGCCGAAGCCATCGCTCGAGGACCTCGGCCGTCGCCGCAGCGACGGCGGTCCTTGCCTTATCGCGGTTGTGGCCCCTCTCTCGCAGTCGCTCCGTCCGAGGCAAGCCGCCTCCGGCTATCTCGACCCCGCACTCTGCGCACCAGAAACCGCCACCGCCACCGCCACCGTCACCGTCACCGCCACCGCCACCGGCCTCGAAACCTCCCCCGGCCTAGGAGGATTGTCGTACGTGGAAATCCAGGCTAGGCGAGATTCGCGATGCGAAGGGCGGTCAGGATCATGCGCGTGGCGGGGGACTGGTTGAGCGTATAGAAGTGGATGCCGGGGGCGCCGCCGGCGAGGAGGCCGATGCATTGGGCGGTGGCCTGGGCCAGCCCGAGCTGCATGGCGGCGGCCGGGTCGTCCTTGCGGCGGTCGAGCTCGACCCGCAGAAGGGGCGGCAGGGTGGCGCCGCACATGCGCGTGATACGTTCGATCTGGGCCCTGTCGGTGATGGGCATGATGCCGGGAATGATGGGAAGGGTGATGCCTGCCTTACGCGCGCGCGCGACGAAGTCGAAGTAGTGGCGGTTGTCGAAGAAGAGCTGGGTGATGATGAAGTCGATGCCGGCGCGCACCTTCTTCACCAGGTTTGCCATGTCTTGGTCGAGGTCGCGGCACTGGGGGTGGCCTTCGGGATAGCCGGCTCCGGCTAGGCACAGCCGCTTGCCGTAGCGCTCGCGGATGAAGGCGACAAGCTCGGAGGCATAGATGAAACCTCCCGGCGGTTGCACGAAGTCCTGCGCGTCGGCCGGCGGGTCGCCGCGCAAGGGGATGATGTTCTCGATGCCGCCTTCGACCAAGCGGTCGACCAGGGCGGCGATCTGGCTGCGCGTCGCCGCTACCGCGGTCAAGTGGGCCATGGCGCAGATGCCTTCTTCGCGCTGGATGCGCGTGACGAGATCCACGGTGCGGTCGCGCGTGGAGCCGCCCGCGCCGTAGGTGATGGAGACGAAATCCGGCGCCAGCTCCTTGAGGTCGCGAATCGTGCGGGCCAGGTTCGAGACGCCGGCTTCGGTCTTGGGCGGAAAGAACTCGAAGGAGTAGAGCCGCTTGCCTTTGGCAAGGAGGTCGGAGATCTTCATGACTCCTTCACTCCTAGCGCGAGCCGGACTTCTCGCCAAGTTGTTGACAAGCTACCGGGCAAACGTGGAAAAGGCCATCAACGCCGGCGTGGATATGGCCATGGCCGCGGATCGCTATCGCGAGTTCATCCGCGCGGTGAAGGCGCTCGTGGATGCAAACCGCATTCCCATGTCGCGCATCGACGACGCGGTTCGCCGCATTCTGCGCGTGAAGGCGGCCGTCGGCCTCTGGGAGCATCCCCTGGCCAACCGCTCGTTCGTCGCAGGTATCGGTTCGCCGGAGCATCGGGCGGTGGCGCGCGATGCGGTTCGCCAAAGCCTGGTGCTGCTCAAGAACGACAAGAACGTTTTGCCCCTTAAGAAGAACGCATCTCTCCACGTGACCGGTTCCAAGGCCGACGACATGGGCGCCCAGTGCGGCGGCTGGACCGTGGGCTGGCAGGGCAGTCTCGGGCCGGTGACAGGGGGGACGGGCATCCTTGGCGCCATCCAGCGTGCGGTGGTTCCGCAGACGAAGGTGACCCATTCGCGCGACGGCAGGGGTGGCGGCGAGGCCGATGCCGTGGTCGTGGTGGTGGGAGAGGCTCCCTATGCCGAGGGCGCCGGCGACCGGACCGAGCTGACCCTGACGTTGGGGGATCGCAGCGCCATCGCCAACGCGCGCAAGTCGGGCAAGCCGGTGGTGACCGTGCTTGTCACCGGCCGGCCCTTGATCGTCGAGGACTGGCTGCCGCTCACCGATGCCCTGGTGGTGGCCTGGCTGCCGGGAAGCGAAGGCGGCGGCGTGGCCGACGTGCTCTTCGGCGATCACAAGCCGACCGGCAGACTGCCCCATACGTGGCCGCGATCGATGGACCAGATTCCGATCAACGCTGGCGACGCCAAGCACGAGCCGCTCTTTCCCTACGGGTTCGGCATGAGCTACTAGAGCACCGAACGGTTTGACTCCCGTCGTGAAATCAATCATTTGCGTCGCGTCCCTTCGTTGCTCCTCGGTCAAATACCAACAGTATTCTCCCTCGTCGCGCCTCGGGCCGCTCGCAACTG
>Ga0172364_10005332_pt1 | contig 10237 bp, 9 predicted proteins | sample LakKivSesite10cm_FD_114545 | JGI IMG/M metagenome (GOLD analysis project Ga0172364, IMG submission 114545) | Sediment microbial communities from Lake Kivu, Rwanda - Sediment site 10cm | ecosystem: Environmental > Aquatic > Freshwater > Lake > Sediment | place: Rwanda: Western Province, Lake Kivu... | reverse complement strand
GGGCAGGTTGCTGGCCACCAGATGCCTGAATCCCAAATGTGGGGAGCATAGGCTCTGGCTTCCGCCGCGGGCTGACTGCCCCGACTGTAACCAGCCCATGGCCTGGGAGGAACTACCCCAGCCTATCATTGGCACGGTGCATACTTATGCGCGTGTGGAGTACGCCGGCGCTGGCATAGAACTCACTACCCCCTATTTCCAGATTGACGTTGAGTTACCCGGCGTGTGCACCATATTCAAGGGCTATCTACAATATGGAACAGCCGAGATAGGCATGAAAGTGAAGGCCTGCTTCCGCACGGAGGGCCCCACCAACACGATTCTTGATATATATTGGATACCCGCAGGCGATGATATGGGTCACAAGTCTTAGGCAGGTAGCCTGCAGGGAGACAATCAGGGCAAGCACCACAGGAACAGCAGAGGGACGGCATGGGGAAGCTACTTTGGGAACCGACCGAGGAGCGGAAGAACAATGCCAACATAACCAAATTCATAGAATTTGTTGATAAACGATATAAGCAGAACTTTCATTCCTATAAAGAGCTTTACGACTGGTCCGTAGACAAGATACCGGATTTCTGGGCTTCTGTGTGGGATTTTGTCGGAGTGAAAGCCTCCAAAACCTACGAAACGGTGGTTGACGATGTAAGCAAGATGCCCGGCGCCAGATGGTTCACAGGAGCGAGGCTGAATTTCGCCGAGAATCTATTGAGATACAGGGATGACAAGACAGCCTTCATCTTCAGAGGAGAAACTCAGAAGTCAGTGAAGATGAGTTATGCTCAACTATATGACGCCGTAGGGCGCCTGGCGGAATCTCTTCGTAGAATGGGAATCAAGCCTGGAGACCGCGTGGCCGCTTACATGCCCAACATGATAGAGACGGCAGTAGCCATGCTTGCCAGCACGAGCATCGGCGCTGTCTGGGCTTCGTGCGCCACCGATATCGGTTCCGGGGCAGCTATTGACCGCTTCGGTCAAATCGAACCAAAGGTCTTGTTTACAGCTGACGGCTATTTCTACAAGGCGAAACCCTTTGATTCTCTTGCCAATGCCGCTGAAATTGTGAGGAAGGTGCCCTCCATCAAGAAAGTTGTAGTTTCCCGCTACAGGGAGGAGAAACCGGACATTAGCCATATCCCCAATTCCATATATTACGATGACTTCCTGTCAAGGGGCACGTGCGAGATTCGGTTTGAACAGCTGCCCGCAGACCATCCCGTCTTCATCATGTTCTCATCAGGGACGACTGGGAAGCCGAAGTGTATGGTTCAAGGAGCGGCCGGAATTCTGGCTAATCAACTGAAGGAGTTGGTCATCCACACCGACTTGAAGCGAGACGACGTCCACTTCTTTATCACGACTTGTAGCTGGATGATGTGGAACTGGATGCTGACTTCTCTGGCCACCGGCAACACCATTGTTTTGTATGATGGCAACCCCAACTACCCCGGGCCTGAGGCCATGTGGAAACTGATTCAGGATGAGAGGGTGACTATGTTCGGCTGCAGCGCCAGTTATATCAGCTATCTCAGGAGCGAAAACACGAAGCCGGCTACACAGTACGATCTGTCATCACTGAAGGAGATATGGCAGACGGGTTCGCCTCTATCGGCGGAAGGGTTTGAGTACGTGTATCAGGAAATCAAAAAGGACCTGCATTTCAACTCCAGCGCGGGCGGCACGGACATCAATGGCTGCTTCTTCACGGGAAGCCCGATTCAGCCCGTATATGCCGGTGAATTGCAGGGGCCGGGCTTGGGTATGAAGGTAAAGGCGTATGATGAGAAGGGGCATCCGATATTCGACCAACAGGGCGAACTTGTCTGTGAGGCGGCTGCCCCGCCTATGCCGCTGTATTTCTGGAACGATCCGGATGGTAGGAAGTACAAGGAGGCCTACTTTTCCGTTTACCCTGGCGTGTGGCGTCACGGGGATTATATTGTGGTTCATGGCGATACGGGCGGAGCTACTTTCTATGGTCGCTCTGATGCGGTACTGAAACCGTCGGGTGTTCGGATAGGCACAGCCGAGATATATAACGTAATGGAAGAACTGCCGGAAGTCGCTGATAGCCTGGCGATAGGGCAGAGATGGGACGGTGACCAGCGCGTGCTGCTTTTTGTCAAATTGGCTGAAGGATATCAGTTGACGGCAGATCTAGAGGCCAAAATTAAGAAAAGCCTGCGTGAGAAAGCTTCTCCACGACATGTGCCGGCCAGAATTATCGCTGTGCCCGATGTTCCCTGCACTACGAATATGAAGAAGGTAGAAAGCGCTGTCACAAACATAATCAACGGCAGGCCTGTCACGAACAGAGATTCGCTGGCGAATCCTCAATGCCTGGATTACTATGAGAAGCTTATCGCCGAAGGCGAACTCGAATCCTAGTTTGCCATTATGGTGTGAATGAGAAACCAAGACATTGAGAGCAGCTGGGTCCAGTGGCGGCATCGGTCGGGCGCACTACGACAAGGAATTGAGGCCCTACGTGTTGATTGCTGCGCATACGGCGCGGAGACTCCCTTGGGGTACGAGCCATGGATTTTGATCTGAGCGAGGAGCAGAACTTGACGCGCCAGGCCGTTCGGGCTTTCGCCGAGAAACGGATAGCTCCCGTCGCCCAAAAGTTGGACAAGAACGAGGAATTTTCTGTTGAGCTGACTCGTGAAATGGCAGACCTAGGCCTGTTCGGCTGCTTTGTTCCAGAGAAGTACGGCGGCTCCAACATGGGGTATATTTCGTACGCAATTGCCGTTGAAGAACTGGCCAGGGTTGACGCTTCCCAGGCTGCTACTATCGCTGCTGGAAACTCTCTGGGAATTGGCCCTATCTATTACTTTGGCGATGAAAAGCAAAGACAAGAATGGCTTCCCAGGCTCTGTTCAGGAGGGTGTCTGGCCGCATTTGGTCTGACGGAGCCTGATGCCGGCTCGGACGCCGGCAGCTCTCGGACCACTGCCACACTTAAAGGCGACTACTGGACTATCAACGGACACAAGATCTTTATCACCAACTCTGCCTGTTCGTTGACCGGCGTCATAGTCGTCCAGGCCGTCACCGGTAAACGTGAGGATGGCAAGCCAGAGCTCAGCTGCCTGATCGTTCCCAGTGGCACTCCCGGGTTCACAGCTAATGAGATGAAGGACAAGATGATGTGGCGGGCATCCAACACGGGCGAGCTTTTTTTCGATGATTGTGTCGTGCCTAAGACGAATGTGCTAGGAAAGAGGGGCGATGGCTTCCATCAGATGCTTGCCACGCTTGATGGTGGGCGCCTGAGCATTGCGGCCATGGGACTGGGCGGCTCCCAGGCAGCTTTTGAGCTGGCGCTGCAATACGGCAATTCACGCATGCAATTCGGGCGGCCCATCGCCTCATTTCAGGTCAATGCTTTCAAGTTAGCCGACATGGCGCTGGAGCTCGAACTGGCCAGAAATCTGCTCTACAAGGTGTGCTGGCTGCGGGAAAGCGGGCGCCCCATCACTAAGGAGGCAGCCATGGCAAAACTGTTCTGTTCGGAAGTCATGCGCCGCTGTGTCCACCACGCTGTCCAGCTCCACGGTGGCTACGGGCTCATGAAGGATTATGCAGTCGAGAGGTTATATCGGGACCAGAGGCTCCTCGAGATTGGCGAGGGGGCCTCGGAAATACTGCGTATCGTGATTGCCCGCAACATAGGGGTATCAGGAAGGGCAATGTAGAAGGAAGGGCCGTTCCCATCCCCAATGGAGTGATATAATGCCCTGCTCAGACTGATCAGCCCTGTTTCAACGACATTGACTAAGATGTTAGAATACTGTTGATGAGTAGTTATACGCTGCGAGAGGCTGCTCAGGCTCTGGGGGTCTCCGTAGTCACCATCCGCCGTTATATCAAGTCCGGCAAGCTCAAGGCCAGGCTGGTTCCGTCCAAGTTCGGGGAGTCATACGTTATCGAGCAATTACCCCCGCCGGCCAGGTCCCTAGGCGACGATACACGAGAAACCCAACCCCTTATCAACAGAATAGAGCAACTATCACAAGAAGTAGGCTATTGGAAAGCCAAGGCAGAATTGCTTCAGGGGCAATTGCTGCTCCTGGAAGCCCCTAAGCAAACCCCTAGGCAAAGATGGTGGCAGAGGCTGCTCAGGCCTCGGCACTGAGCGAGCGGTTCACCGCGTATAAAGAGGGAAAGGCTAGTCCCTTTAGGCCCCATGCTGTGCGCTGGGGTTGCGTAATTGAGTGGCGAAGCGTTTCGATGCACTTTCTCGGGCCTCTCAGGCACGTTCTAGCGCCAACCGGGGACACCGGGACGGCTTCTTCTAGGCCTCGTGCAAAGCAGGCATCATGTGGGCAAAATGCTGGAGGTGAACAGTGCTGGCGTTAGCTCGAACTCCGAGGTGGCACGACTCTTGACACTGGTGACTGCGTCGGAGCAAAATAGGGGGAAATCCTTCGGGGGAGGTGGGTTAAGATGCACAAAATAACAGCGGCTAATCTTCGGAATGCTCACGGGGGCGAGTCAATGGCTCACATGCGCTACCTGATCTGGGGCGATCTGGCCGAGAAACAAGGATTCCCGAATGTGGGGCGCTTGTTTAGAGCGATCGCGTCCGCCGAAACGGTCCATGGCAGCAATCATTTCCGCGAGTTGAAGGACCAGTTCGGGGATGCATTGTGCGCTTCGATGGCTGTGTTTGGCGCGGGCAGCACTTCTCAGAATCTACAGGGTGGTATCGATGGAGAGACCTTTGAGATTACTGAAATGTACCCGACATATCTGGAGACTGCCAAGTATCAGGGCGAGAAGGGTGCGCAGTTGAGCTTCCATTACGCTCTTGAGGGCGAAAAGACCCACCGTGCCTTATTCCAGAAGGCCAAGGAGGCTGTCGATTCCGGAGGCAAGGATGTGCCTCTCGGCCCCGTTCGCGTGTGCACTGTCTGTGGCTGGACGTATGAAGGGGATATGCCCGACAAGTGCCCCATATGCGGTGCGACCAGGGACAAGATTAACACTTTTGCGTAGGGGAAGACGGGGGGATTCGATTTTGTCCGACCTGCTAGGTATTAGGTAATAGTCGGCTGTCGGTTATAGTCAGTATATCGGTACGGGCTGGCAGAAGGGGGATCTCACTCCTTTGGTCAGGGCACCTGGCCGCGCGAAGGCCGGCTCCCGAATGAGTCTTATGCACCAAGGAGCTTCAGATACACAGAGAACGGAAACGGGCGTGGGCCAGGCCTGAATCGATTCGTTCTTCATCGCTTTTTCAGAAGGCCTTGATGATAAGGGCAAATCCTTCGGCAGATATTACAGGAAAGGACTCGGCCGCCGCCAGTAGTATAAGAACCAGAATGCTCTCTGCATAGCTTCTGGTCGATGGTTATCCCGTCCAGAGCATGCTGTGGGCACGAGTCTACGCACAGGCTGCATTCAGAAGGGCAACCTTGGTAAGATGCAATCGGATCGGGCGCCAAATCAATGGATACAAGAATGGCGCCCAGCCAGACCATGTTACCGAATGTTTCATTGAGGAGAAGAGTGTTCTTGCCAAGCACACCCAACCCGGCGAGGACACCTGCGTGCTTCAGTGATAGAATCCCTCTTCCATGGTTTCGGTCTGGATCCCAATATTCGTATGGGTCGGCCGAGGGAATCGGCACCGACACAACCCCTTGGGGTTCTAACTCGTCGGAGAGACGAAAGGAGATGGAGTCCAGTTTATCGACCATTCTGTCTCGAACTAAGGTATAGGGTACATGCCCTTTGGCCTGAAGGGTGCTCAATGGAAAATGAGATGCAAAGACAACCACTGATCTGCAGTCAGAGTAGATGTCACATGGGTGGAAGCCCTTCGGAGCGTGCGCGAATCGGGCCACTGGAGCCACTCCGCAGATGTCTGCGCCATGTCGAACTGCTAGCTTCTTGATTGTTATGGAACTGACCATCGGTTCGTGCCCCGCTAACACGAATCATAGCACACGTCGCCCCGCGATTACCTGCGTTGAACGAAAGCCCAGCTGCGGGTGGTAGAGCACCGGCGCCAGGAGATAGTCGATTCATGGCAGTTTGGCTACAGAGAGCTTTCTGGCCAGGGCTTCTCGCCGAGGGCCATGCGGCACAGGTCAGTGATGAATATGTTAGGTAGCCTGAACTGAGAACTGGGTCGCCTGAACACTCTATTACATACGGGACAGGAAGTTATGATGGCATCGGCCCTGCAAGCAATGGCGTCCTCAAAGTTTCTCTTCTGAATATCGACGGCAAGCTCCCGGTTGGTGTAGATAAGGGGGGCTGTGCAGCAGACGGCGTTGACTCCCTCGTATTTTCTGGCTGGCCGTTCCACGCCGACGAGCTGAAAGACCTCATCCAGAAGGGCATCGTATTCAGGAATCCACCTTGTGGCGCAGTTGGCGTGATAGGCAACCTTCTTGTTCAGTTTGGTGATGTTCTTCCTGTGAGCCCCCAGATAGTTGCGAAGGTATTCGAAGAGGTGCATGTACTTGAAAGGAACTTGAAAGCCATACTCCCTGGCCTTCACGTGCGCCAGGACAAAGCCTTCGTTATGAATGTACACGATGTCTTTGGCCAGCCTGGCCAGGTTGTCAAGCACCCGCTGGCCGTACTTTTCCACGAAGCTCGCCCCGCCCATGTGCACATAGCCGGAAAGAGACGCATATTGGCCGCCTCTTACTATGGTCAGGCCCCTGAATAGCTGGCTATCAAATGTGCCCTCGGGGAATTCGTCAAAGCGGAAAGCGTCGAGCGATAGGGCGGGTCTATCGGGGTCGCCCGGTATCAACTCCTGGGGGTCTTCTCCCTGTTCGAATGCCCGGATCAACATGTCGCGAGCGGGTTTGCCGACTAACACTATGGGAGAGGTGCCTATTTTCTCTTGCATCTTGAAGATGAGGTCCGAAGGGTCAGCCCCAGTAGGACAGTAGCCGCTGCAGGCCATACAGGTGGTGCACTTGTTCAGTATTTGTGCATCTTTGCCCTCCATGAGTAGCGTAATGTCAGCAATCGCCTTATCCCTGTCATAGCCGGCATACCTGCAGTTCGCCAGGCAGTCGCCGCACAGGTTACATTTGGAGGCATCCCACATTTCTGCTCTCCTCTCCAGTCATAGTCAGCTTTTCCAAAACATCAGTGCATTATATCATCTGGCACTTCGGCAAGTGAAAGGGGAGGCACTGTGTTTTCGGTGGAGAGGGCATAATGGTAGAATTAGTTTCATGCCAGCGAACCTGCCACCGCAGTATTTCGAGGCTGAAAAGAGATACAGGTCAGCCCGGGAGCCGGAGGAGAAGATTGCGGCCTTGGAAGAAATGCTGGCCATCATGCCCCACCATAAGGGTACCGACAGACTTCGTGCGGTTCTAACACAGAAGATCGCCAAGCTCTCACAAGAAGCAGAACGCAAGCTGGCCACGGCCCGTAGAGCGGGCTTCTACATCAGCCGGGAGGGCGCGGGACAGGTGATGCTGGTGGGGCCAGCCAATACCGGAAAGTCCCAGATACTGGCAGCGCTAACCGAAGCCATTCCGGAGGTAGCGGAATATCCTTTCACGACTAAAACTCCTATGCCGGGGATGATGAGATTCGAGGATATCCAGATACAACTGGTGGATACGCCTCCCATCGGCTACAAAGAAGTGAAGGTACTTCTGTCAAACGTCCTGAGAAGCGCCGACCTGATCGCTATTGTGATAGACCTATCACTGGAGCCCACGCGCCAGGTAGAGGCGACTCTCGAAGGGCTGAGAGAAGCGAGAGTAGAGCCTCTAACAGATGGTGGTCCGCAGGTAACGCCAGGGAGTTACGCCCGAAAGATGTTGATTGCGGGAAACAAGAGTGATTTGGCGGATTCCAGCAGGAATTGGGAGCGCTTGCATTCGCAATATGCCAAGCTGTTCCCCCTTGTTTCTATTTCAGTTAGGGAACGTCGCGGTTTGGAGGGCTTCAAGAAAGCGATTTATCAGGCCCTTGACATCATCCGGGTTTACACCAAGACTCCCGGCAGCAAAGTTGACCTGACTGACCCTATGGTGTTGGAGAGAGGTAGCACGCTGGAGGAAGCAGCTGAAGCCCTTCACAAAGACTTCTATCAGAACCTGAAATACGCTGTCGTCTGGGGCTCGGGGAAGTACGACGGGCAGAGGGTCAGCAAGGGACATGTGCTCCAGGACGGCGACATAGTCGAGTTCCATATCTAGACGAACCCTGGGAAGCGGAAAGAACCTCTGAGCAGAGCGAGAGTACCGTCTTTTGTATGGTCCCGGCCCGGATTTACGACAAAAGCTTCTTCGGGACTTCCCTGAGGGTAGTTTCGGCTTCCCTCATAATCTCCTGCACCAAATCGTTGACCCTGGGCATGTTTCTAATTCGCTGAGCTGCCTCGCCGGCAGCCATCAGGGCCTTCTCCTTGTTCCCTTCGAACGTGGCTTTGATGGATTCGATTTCGAAATCAGTCAACATATCAGCGACGGAGTAGTCCTCAGGAGTGCCCAGAAAAACACCGGGCGATTTCTGGAGTGTGTTTCTGGCGTGTTCCTGGCTGCGGGGCGTTTTCAGCCAGCGGGCAGGCCCGACAAAACCGCGCGCCACAAGCGTCGCCCTGTCGCCTGCATCAACAATTGCCTGTTTCCACATTGGATGGAAATCGCTCTCCTGCGTTGCCAGAAAGCGGGTCCCCATGAGCACACCGTCTGCGCCCATCAACAGAGCGGCCGCCAACGTCTTGCCATCGCAGAACCCACCAGCGCCGACAACCAGGGTCTTGTCGTCTTGTGCTGCCTCAACCACGGCCGGAAGCAGGACCATTGAGTGAACTGGTTCCCATGAGGTATGAAAACCGCCTTCATGGCCCGAGGCCACTATCACGTCGACGCCAGCTTTCTTGCAGCGCAAGGCCGCCCTAACAGAGGGGACAATATGCACCCATGTGAATCCTGCTCCCTTTATTTTGTCTCCCCAGCCGAGAGGGTCACCAGCCGATGTATACATAACCTTGAGATTGTTCTTCATGTCAGGGTTCTCCTCGCGCACCCTGATGGCAGTATCAATCATGATTTGGGCCGAGGGGAGAACTTCGGTTGAAACCATGACGTTGGGTCCGAAAACGCCACCCTTATCTTTTACCAGCCGGTATGTCCGTTTCAGCACCTTCTCCAGAACTGTAGCCATGTCATCTTCGGAGGCAGCCTCTCCGGTTCTTACAAAATCATCGTAGATCCAGGGCTGACTTTCTTTCTCGAAAAGGCCACTTGTAGAAAGTAGTCCAAGGACACCTGCGTTGGCTGCAGCAACGCAAAGGTTATTGTTGCTGAAGGGACCCATCCCCGCCTGTATAATCGGGTATTTGATTCCCAGCCGGTCAGACAGTCTTGATTTGATCATAGCATCACCCCCGTATCTTGGATTTTCCCATCACGACCTTACAGATGTGGCATGGCTGGGGGCCAAAGGTCTGGTCGTGTTACAGGATTAGGTGCAAGAGTCACTCGCCTGGATTCTCTCTGACACTGTGCCCCACCCTGCATTATAGCGCAAGTTTCCCAAGGCCAAAAGACCAATCGCTCTATCTTTGCGTCTCTTGAATCATGCCATAGCCACTCGACATGGTTGTTCAGGACAGCGCGGACGATTCAGGTAACGGCCGGTTTGAACACGGGCAGCGGGTTTGACCCGGGCTATTGACTTTCTGACGCCTCGTCTCTAGAATCGTAGTGGAAGCTGTGGCTTCGAATTCGCTAAGGAGAGGTACGTAACTATCATGAGATTAAGTGGTTTGGCGGTGGGGATAGTAGCGATTGTTGTCGGAATACTGGTTTTGGCTGTCCCCCACTTGCTGCAATGGATCCTGGGTATCGGCCTTATCGTGGTTGGTCTGCTGGCCATTGTCAGGAAGTGACGTCGCTCACGTATATTGCTAGCGGTGCTGCTCCGTTTACGCTGGTAGTTGCAATTTTCCGGGTGCCTTATTATACTTAAGCCAGTGGTTATCAGTGTAGGTTACCGCGTCTCTACGAAAGCTCTTCTGGGCCCATTCGCGAACGTTGGATGACCGAGACTCGAGCCAAGAATTATAAAGAAAGGAGGTCATCCAATGGGATTTGCGGACAAAACGCTGCAATGTGCTGACTGTGGCGCCAAATTCACCTTTACCGCTCAGGAACAAGAGTTCTACGCTGGTAGGGGATACACTAATGAGCCCAAGCGTTGCCCTGCTTGCCGTGAGGCAAAGAGAGCCCAG
>Ga0172364_10005328_pt1 | contig 10242 bp, 8 predicted proteins | sample LakKivSesite10cm_FD_114545 | JGI IMG/M metagenome (GOLD analysis project Ga0172364, IMG submission 114545) | Sediment microbial communities from Lake Kivu, Rwanda - Sediment site 10cm | ecosystem: Environmental > Aquatic > Freshwater > Lake > Sediment | place: Rwanda: Western Province, Lake Kivu... | reverse complement strand
CGCCCCGCTGCCGGGCGGTCACGTGGGCGAAGAGCTCCAGTTGCCCGCCCCCTACGTGGGGCGCCTGGAACAGGAGCCGCGCGGCGCGGCGATGGACCGGCAGATCGGCCGGTCGCTGCGGAACTGCCTGTCCGCCGGCGACACGCCCGCAAAGGCGCTGTCGCCGGAGGCGCTTTTCGCGGCCGTCTCGCCCGCCGTCGCCCGCGTCAGCGTCATGCGCCCGGGCCAGTCGGAAGCCGGTTTCGGCTCGGGCTTCCTCATCTCCTCCGACGGGCTGCTGGTGACCAACTACCACGTGATCCGCGACGCATGGTGGGCCACGGCCCGCCTGCCCGACGGGCGGCTGCTGAACGTGGCCGGCATCGTCGCCGTCGATCCGCGGATGGACCTGGCGCTGCTGAAGACCGACGCGGGCGACACCCCGCGCCTGGAGCTTTCGGCGGCCCCGCTGCCCGCCGTCGGGGCCAAGGTCTACGCCATCGGAAGCCCCCAGGGGCTGTTCAACACGTTCAGCGAGGGGATGATCAGCGGGCATCGCGTTCCGCTGAGCGGCCCGGCGGTCATCCTCCAGACCACCGCGCCGGTCAGCAAGGGCTCCAGCGGCGGGCCGCTGGTCAGCCCCGACGGGCGCGTCGTGGGCATCTGCTACCAGGTCTTCCGCGACGGGCAGAACCTCAACTTCGCCATCCCCGCTCCCACGGTGCGCAACTTCCTCGCCCAGGCGATGCGGCGGGCCGGCGGCGGCGCGTCAGGGCAGTGACCTTACTGCCGCCGCTCCGGCGGCAGGTACGTCCCGTCCGCCGCGCGGGAAAGATCGGGCACGGCCTCGATCTGCCCCTCGGCCTTGAGGAACTCCGCCGTGCGCTTCAGGCTCCGCAGGACCTCCTCGTCCAGCCGCAGGCGATACACGTGCAGGGCCATCGCCCGTCGCGCGACGGGCGGGGCCAGGCCGGTGACGCGGGCGAGAATCTCGGCCGTCTGGTCGGGGCGCTCGGCGACGAACGCCTCGGCCCGGCGCAGCGCCCGCAGCAGCTTGTGAATGTCTTCGCCGCGGGCGTTCAGCACGTCGTCGCGGGCCATCAGCACGAGGGGGTACGTGTTGCCCAGGCCGCCCATCGTCGCCAGTTGCCTGGCCCCTCGCTCCTCGGCGGCCGACGGGGTCGGCTCGCTGGCGACGAAAGCGTCAACGGCGCCGGCCGTCATGGCCGCGGGCATGTCGCCCGGCGCGAGGTCCACGATCTTCACGTCGGCAAGCGGGACGGAGTTGGCGGCCAGATACGCCAGCAGCCCGCCGTAGGTGCTGGTGCCCTTCTTGACGGCGATCCTGCGCCCGCGCAGGTCGGGCGGCAGGCGGATGGGCGAGTCCTGGCGGACCATGAGCCGGTGGCGGTGCTCTCCGGCGCCGACGCCGGCGATGATGCGGAACGGAGCGCCGCGCGAGGCGAGTATGACCGCCGTCGTGTCGCCCATGTCGGCCACGTCGGCCGCGCCGGAGTACAGCGCCTCGCTGCACGCCGGGCCACTTTCGAAGCGCGCTGCTTCGACGGGGACGCCTTCAGCCGCGAAGAAGCCCTTCTCGGCCGCCACGATGCACAACGCGGCGCCGATGCGGTTCTGGTAGGCCAGGCGGAGCGGTCTCGTGCGGCCGCGGGCGGCGAACAGGCCCGCCGCGATGGCCGCACCCGCGACGGCCGCGGCAAGCAGAAGCAGCAGGCACACAATGCGGCGTCTCGTCATGGTCGCACCGTCCTTTCGTCAACGGCACAGGCAGCAGGGCATTCCGTCGAGGCAGGCGCGCAGTTGGCGGATGACGCGGCGGAGGGCGTCGCCGTCGCGGTCGCGGGGGCGCGGCAGCTCGACGGTCATCTCGTCGCGGATTCCCGCCGCCGGCGGGCCGAGCAGCACCACGCGGTCGGCCAGGTACGCCGCCTCCTCCACGTGGTGCGTCACGAACAGCACCGTCCGGCGGTGCGCCTGCCAGATCCCCAGCAGCTCGTCCTGGAGCCTCTCGCGGCTGTTGGCGTCGAGGGCGCCGAACGGCTCGTCCATCAGCAGGGCCTCGGGGCGGAGGACCAGCACGCGGGCCAGCGCCGCCCGCTGACGCATCCCCCCCGACAGGACGTGCGGATAGGCGTCCTCGAAGCCGTCCAGCCCCACCAGCCGCACCGCCTCCGCCGCCAGCCCGCGCCGCCGCTCCGCCGGCACGCCCGCCGCGCGCAGGCCGAACTCCACGTTCCGACGCACCGTCAGCCACGGCAGCAGCGTCGGGTCCTGGAAGACCACGCCCCGGTCAGGGCCGGGCGCGGCCACCTCCCGCCCGGCGAACAGCACCCGCCCCGACGTCGGGCGGATGAAGCCTGCCACCAGGTTCAGCAGCGTGCTCTTGCCGCAGCCGCTGGGGCCCAGCACGCAGAGCAGCTCGCCGGGCGCGACGGCCAGGCTGACGTCCCTGAGCACGACGTGCCCGTCCGGCCCGCCGTTGGCGGCGGGGTAGCACTTCGCGATGTTCTCCAGCCGGATCATGCGGCCCTCGGCATGTGCCACCTCTCGACCGTCCGCCGCTCCAGCGGCGCGAAGACGCACCGCTCGACGGCCAGGCCGACCAGGCAGATGATCGCGACGCACGCGAAGCCCGACGTGTAGTCCAGCGTCCAGCGCGCCTGGATGATCGAGTAGCCCAGGCCGGTGCCTGTGCCGACAATCATCTCCGCCGCCACGACGACGCGCCAGCCGTTGCCCAGCCCGACGCGCAGGCCGCTGAGCACGTGCGGCAGTGCGCCGGGCAGCAGCACGCGCAGCAGGAGCGTCGGCCCGCGGGCGCCCATCATCCGCGCCGCCCGGACGTACGTCGCGTCCACCCGCTTGACGCCCCCGAGGACGCTGACGGCGACAGGCGGAAACGCCGCGGCCGCGATCATGAACACCGTCGCCCGCTCGCCGATGCCGAACAGCAGCAGCGCCGCGTGAATCCACGCCAGCCCCGGCACCGTCTGCGCCGCGTGGACCAGCGGCGCCGTCGCCCGCTCCAGGCCGCGCCACCACCCCGCCAGCAGCCCGTACGCCGTCCCCGCCGCCGCCGCGATGCCGAAACCCGCGGCCCACCGCGCCAGGCTGGCGCCCACGTGGCGGTAGATCAGGTGCCCCGACAGCGTCCGCCCGGCCAGCAGGCGGGCCAGCTCCGCGGCCGTCTCGTGCGGCGTGGGGAACGCCACGCCCCTGGCCCATCCGACCAGGAAGGCCACGGCGTACCACGCGCCGGCCGCCAGGCCCGCGGCCACCAGCACCGGCGCCGCGCGCCGTCTTGTCCGTTCGAACATGTTCATGCGTCTGCCCTCATCCCGGGCGATCAAAGCCTCCACGTGAGCTGGCAGAACACCCAGTCGGCGTGGTCGTCGCTGCCGGTGTTCTTGATGAACGCTCCGGGGAAGAAGTGCGAGTACCCCGCCATCAGCTCCAGGCGCGGGCATATCTGCCACGTCACGATGACGTCCAGCTCCGTGCCGAGCGTGCGGCCGGACCGCCCGGAGGGGTCCCGCCGCATCGTGCCGCCCGAGCACCAGTACCACGAGTCGTTGTCCGAGGCGAGGCGGAACAGGTGCCAGTCGGCCCGGAGCTTCAGGCCGCGGGCCGGCTGGACGCTGGCCGAAAGCTCGTAGTCCTCCAGGTTCTTCCAGCTCACGAAGTTCATCCGCCCGTAGTAGGAGTCGATGGCCCCGAAGACGCCGTCGAACGTCCCTTGCCTCCCGTCGCGCGGGTCGTCGTCGCCGCTCGCGTAGGAAAACTCCGCCCCCAGCCTGGGCTTCCAGGGGTGCTCGAACGTGTAGCCGATCCGGGTGTTGGCGCCCCAGGCGCAGATCTCGTCGCGCACGTAGTCGCCGAATTGCCAGACGCCCGTGCCGCCCCAGTCCCATCGCCCGCACCGGCCATCCACGTACGCCCCCACCGAGTGCCGCCGCTCGTCGCCCCGCCCGCTCTCGCCGCTCACCTCGCCGTGATCGTCGCAACGCAGCACGTAGAACAGGTCCAGCCGGAACGGCAGATTCTTCACCTGCGCGTACGCGCCCAGCATGTCGAAGTCGTAGTGGCGGTCGTTGAATTCGACCTGCTCGCTGATGATCCGCCGGCCGTAGAGGAAATCCACCTGCACGGGTTCGGTCTCGAGGATAAGCCTGGCGGCGTCCCACCAGTATCGCCCCACGTTGCCCCACTGTCCGGGGCCGAAGACGCGGTTGTCGGCGTAGGCGATGTTCTGCCGGCCGAGCTGGAAGCCCACGGGCGAGTTGCCGATCCTGCGCCACTCGATGAACGCCTGACGGAGGTCGAACTGGTCGAAGAACGAGCAGGTCTCCGTGAACTGGTGGCGGTCCAGGTCGCTCAGCCAGTGGCGGGCGTCCTGGAACTGCACGTAGAAGCGGGGCGGCGGCTGCCCGTCCGGCAGCTTCAGCCGATACTCCAGGCCAAGCTGCGCGCGGAACAGCAGCAGGTCGTCGCGTTGGTCGGTGCCGTAGCGTTTCACGGTGAAGTTGTCCAGCCACTCGTAGCGCGAGCGGAGCTCCAGGTCCGCCGAAAAGCTGCCCGGCCCCAGCGGCACGTCCTTGGGCAGCGCCAGCCAGCCGCAGGGCGTCTCGGCGGGGCGGGTGGTCGGCGGCGCCGCCGACGCCCAAGCGGCCCACGCCGCCAACACCACGGCGGCAACGGTGCGTCGACGCGAGATTCCGCTCATGTCTCCTTGTTCCTGGCCTTCTGTCTCTGTGGTTCAGACCGCCTGTCCCGGCGAGAACCGGTGCGTCGGCTGGGGACGCGACGGGCGAAAGCTCGCCACGTGCCGCACGTCGGCCGACATGGCCTCCCCCGCGGCCGCGACGATGCACCCCCGCACCACGCGCTGAAGCTCGTCGGGGTCGAGGTGCACGCGGGCGTTGACGGTCAGTTCCGCCTGCCGCGCCGCGGCGCCGAGCTGGCCGCGGGCGACCGGCTCGGCCGAGCTGCCCGTCACGTTCGCCGCGATCGCCCCGCCGTCGCCCGCCAGCAGCAGCTTGAGGTGGGCGATTTCGGCCGAACGCCGCGACAGCTCCTGCCGCATCGCGCCCAGCAGCCGCAGCACCAGCGCCAGCCAGTCGGTCGGCCCGGCCGCACGCAGCTCGGCCGTGGCGTTCAGCCAGCCCAGCTCCGCCTCGCCGGCGGCGTAGGTGTCGTAGTCGACCTCGACGAGGTGCTCGCCGGCCTGCGCGGCGGGCGCCGCCACGTGCGCCAGCCAGGCCTCCACGCCCTCGCCCCGCAGGGCCGACATCGTCAGCACCCGGCGCCCGGGCAGCTTGTCGGCCACGGCGGCCAGCAGCTCGTCGGCCTCGGCGGGCGAAAGCAGGTCGGCCTTGTTCAGCACGAGCAGGTCGGCCTCCTCCACCTGCTTGCGGAAGACGTAAAGCACGCTTTCGGGGAAGCTGCGGCGCGCGGTCAGGCCGAGGGCCTCGCGCAGCCGCCGCGGGTCGGACAGCACCGAAAACGGCGCCACGCGGAACATCTCCCCGTGGTGCGCCTGCATCGGGCGCACCACCGTCGCCACAAGGTCGGCGCAGCTCCCCACCGGCTCGCCGAGCAGCACGTCCGGCTGCATGCTGTCGATCAGCCTGCGGGCCGAGCGCACCAGGTCGTCGAAGCGGCAGCAGAAGCAGCCGCCGGCGACCTCCTGCACCGCCAGCCCTCCGCCGCGGAGCAGGGCGGTGTCGACCAGGTCGGCCGCCTGGTCGTTGGTGATCACGCCGACCCGCCGACCCTGCCGCGCCAGCGCCTCGGCCGCCCGCGCCAGCAGCGTCGTCTTGCCCGCGCCGAGAAATCCGCCCACCAGCACCAGATCAACCTGCGACATCGCGTCGGTCTCCTGCAAGACTACTCCTGGTTCGACCTCGTCCCGGCTCAACCTTGCTTCTCGGCGCTGTCCGACAGCGCGACGAAGCCCGGTCTTATGACGAACGAGTACACTCCCGCCCCCGCCAGCGCCCCCAGAAGCGGCGCCAGCACGTACACGGTGAAGAACCCGCCGCGCGGCCCGGGAATCGCCACGCCGCCCCACCCAGCCAGGTACGCGAAGACCCGCGGCGCCAGGTCGCGCGCGGGGTTCAGACCTGCCTGCGTCAGCGGCGCCACGATGGAAATCACAATCGACACCGTCAAACCGATGAACAGCGCGAACAGCGTGCCGCTCGGGCGCCCGGGGTTCCGCACGTCCGTCAGCGCGAACACGAAGAACGCCAGGAACGCCGTGCCGATGCCCTCGCCCAGCATCGCCTGTGTGTGGCTGACCACCTCCGGCCGCCACCCGGCCGCCTTCGCCACCGCGGGGTTGGGGAAGTACTCGCCGTAGACCATCGCCGACAGCTCGCTGCCGGCCCGGCCGCGCACCAGCCCGTTCGCCCGCTCGAAGTGCACGATGGCGTTGGAGTACAGGGCGTGCAGCGTTCCAGCCGCGGCGAAAGCGCCGAGGAACTGGAAGGCCACGTACACCGCGGCCCGCCTCGGGCAAAACCGCCGCATCGCCACGAAGGCGATCGTGATGGCCGGGTTGATGTGCGCCCCGCACAGCGCGCCGGTCGCGTAGATGGCCAGCGAGATGGCCAGCCCCCACACCACCGCCACCTGCCACAGGCCGGACTGTGCGCCGGTGAGCACGGCCGCATGGACCGCCCCCACGCCGAAGAACACCAGCACGTAGGTGCCGAGCAGCTCGCCGGCCGCCTGACGCAGGACGGCGCAGCGCGCTTCGGCCCGCGCGGCGGGGACGACGGAGGGAGCGGCGCTCGATTCAAGCGTTTGCGACATCGGAGGGGGCCTCCTTCGGCATCCCTGTCAGCGCGATGTCCGGGCCTGGAGTCATGTCGGCGCAAGAACATCCCGCGGCGGCGCCCAGGGCGGCGCGGGCCTCGCCGATGAACGCGGTAAGCGACTGGCAGTATTCCCCGAGTGTGCGCACCCAACGGCCGAGGCATTCCAGCCCGCCGTCGGTGACGTGGTAGACGCGCTTCGGCGGGCCGGGCTCGGACATGTCCCATTCCCCGGCCACCAGGCCCCGCTCCTCCATGCGCCTCAGCAGGCGGTAGACGCCGGCCAGGTCGGGCTTGCGCCCCCGCATCATGGGCGAGTCGCTGAGGCGGCGGTCCAGTTCGTAGCCGTGCAGGCCGTCGGAGGCCGCAAGCGCCGTCAGGATGGCCGGCTGGATCAGACGGTCCAGCGACCCGCCGTCGCATGGCCCTTCGCAGCAGTCCGCCATGGGATGGTCTCCTATACTGGAGTTAATCCACTAACGGGCGGGAAAGTATCGCGCGCTCGGGCCAGGGAGCAACGAAAATCCGCTCCGCTCGACGGGATTCTGGGCGCAGGAGCCACGAACGGGGGCGCGGACGGGTCTGGACACCCCCGGCCGGAGATCGCCCGTCCTTGGCCCGAAATCCGTGCGCCAGCGACGGCTTTCTCAGATAATCGGAATAATCGGGTATCTTGCCCAGATTCGCGTGAGTGCGATGCTGCCCGTGCGACGGGCGGTCCGGCTGGCGGTCCGGCGGGCGGCTCGACTCACCGGCGCCTGAAATCCCATAGCTTACTGCCGCTTTTTCGGCGCAGGAGCCACGAACGGGCCCTCGGACGGGTCTGGACACCCCCGGCCGGAGATCGCCCCGGAAAAGCCCCGTTTCGCGTGCGCCGGCGCGGCGAACGGGCCTCGCGAGCCCGGGGCTGGTCGAGCGCGGCCGGGCAAGCGGGCCCCCTGGCCCACGCGAGCCCCGGCGGCCTACGCTTCCGGCGGCGTGTAGTCCCGCTTGGCGGGCTTGACGATCATCCCCTGGCCGATCGCCTTGGCCGACACGCGGATGCGGACGACGCGGCCGCCCACCACGGCCCGGACGCGCTGCAAGTTGGCCTTGAACTTGCGTTTGCTGACGCCGGTGGTCTTGACGCCGACGCCGCCGAGGTACTTGGCCTTGCCGCGTCGGGCGATCTTCCGCCCCATCCGCGTCTTCTTTCCCGTCAATGCACATACGCGAGGCATAATCTCAAGCTCCCAGCTTGCGGCTACCAGCTACCAGCTACCAGCTTCCAGCTACTAGCTACCAGCTACCAGCTACCAGCGATCAGCAGTCAGCGGTCAGCAGTCAGCGTTAGGAATTAAGCATTTAGCATTAAGCATTTAGCATTTGGCATTTGGCATCCGTCTGACGGCCGCTACTCCCTGTCTTCTTCCTTCTGTTTCTGTGCGGCGGCGATGATCTGCTGCTGCACGTGGGAGGGCACCGGCTCGTAGTGGCTCAGCTCCATGCTGTAGCTTCCCTGCCCGCCGGTGACGGAGCGGAGCTGGCTGTTGTACTGCATCACCTCGGCCAGCGGGGCCTGGGCCTTGATGACGCACTGGTTGCCGGGGAGCATCTCCTGGCCTAAGATGCGCCCGCGCCGCCCCGACAGGTCGCCGGCGATGTCGCCCATGTACTGCGACGGCACGGTGATCTCCAGGTTGACGATCGGCTCGAGGATGGCCGGCCTGGCCTTCTGGATGGCGTCGATAAAGGCGTACTTCCCGGCCGTGCGGAAGGCCACTTCCTTCGAGTCCACCGGGTGGTGCTTGCCGTCGTAGACGGCGCAGCGGATGTCTTGGAGGGGGTAGCCGGCGATGGCGCCCGCCTGGATGACGTCGTTGACGCCCTTCTCGATGGCGGGCAGGAACTGCCGGGGGATCGACTCGCCGTAAAGGTCGTTGACGAACTCGCAGCCGCTGCCGCGTTCCAGCGGCTCGACGCGCAGGTAGACCTCGCCGAACTGCCCGGCCCCGCCGGTCTGCTTCTTGTGGCGGTGGTGGCCTTCGGCCTTGGCGGTGATCGTCTCGCGGTAGGGAATCTTCGGCGGCTTGGTCTCCACCTCCAGGTCGAAGCGGTCCTTCATCTTCGTCAGCATGATCCGCAGGTGCAGGTCGCCGACGCCGGAGATGACGGTCTCTGCCGTCTGGGCGTCACGGACCGTGACGAACGTGGGGTCCTCCTCGGCCAACTTGCTCAGGGCGCCGGAGATTTTCTGCTCGTCGCCGCGGCTTTTGGGCGCCACGGCCAGCGAGTACATCGGCGTGGGGGCGGGCACGCCGGGTCGGAACATGGCCCCCGCCTCCTCGTGCAGCACGTCGCCGCGGCGGATTTCCTCGACCTTCGCCAGCGCGATGATGTCGCCCGCCACGGCCTTGCGGACCTCCTGCGTGTCCTTGCCCTGCACCTTGTACAGGTGGGCGATCTTGGCCGTGCGCCTCTCGTCACGCAGGCAGTAGACCGTCTCCGGCTCGACCGTGCCCTGGATGATCCGCACCCACGCCAGCTTGCCGACGAACGGGTCGGTGGCGATCTTGAACGCCTGGCCGACGAAGGGCTTTTCCGGGTCGGCCGACAGGGCGATGTCCTGCGCGTCGTCGCCCTTGCCGCTGCGCGCGGGGGCGGGCGTCACGTCGGCCGGCGAGGGAAAGTACTTCGCCACCGCGTCCATCAGCTCCTTCACGCCCACCTGCTGGCGGGCCGAGGTGAACAGCACGGGGATGACCGTCCCGGCGACCATCGCCTTGGCGAACTCCCCGCCCAGCTTGTCCTGGGGGACTTCCTGCCCGCCGAGGTAGGCCTCCATGAGCGCCTCGTCGGCCTCGATGATGCTCTCGATGAGCTGGGTGTGTGCGGCGGCCACGTCGCCGGCGTCGGAAGCGCCCTCGGCGGCGGCGAAGCAGTCGGCCACCGACTTGCCCCCGCCCGCCGGCAGGTCCATCGGCTTGCAGGCCAGGCCGAACGACTCGGCGATGTCCTTCAGCAGCCGGTCGAGATCGAGGTTCTCCGCGTCGATCTTGTTGACCACGAGGGCCATCGCCAGCCCGGCCTGCTGGGCGACCTTGAACAGCTTGCGCGTGTTGACCTCGATGCCGGCCGGGGCGCTGACGACCACGATCGCCACGTCGGCGCCGCCGATGACGGAGACGGCCCCGCCGATGAAGTCGGGGTAGCCCGGCGCGTCGAGGATGTTGATGAACTTGCCGGCGTGCTCCAGGTGAGCGGCGGCGGGGTCCACCGAGTGCTTGCGCTCCTTCTCGATGTCGGTGTGGTCGAGGATGGTGGTGCCTTCGTCCACGGAGCCCAGGCGCCCGGTGGCGCCGGCGGCGTGGAGCATCGCCTCGGCCAATGTGGTCTTGCCCGCCCCCCCGTGGCCCAGCAAGACGACGTTGCGTATGTCCTGCGG
>Ga0172364_10005327_pt1 | contig 10245 bp, 8 predicted proteins | sample LakKivSesite10cm_FD_114545 | JGI IMG/M metagenome (GOLD analysis project Ga0172364, IMG submission 114545) | Sediment microbial communities from Lake Kivu, Rwanda - Sediment site 10cm | ecosystem: Environmental > Aquatic > Freshwater > Lake > Sediment | place: Rwanda: Western Province, Lake Kivu... | reverse complement strand
CAGGTTCGGCAGGCACTCGCGGGCGACGGCCTCGACCGTCTCGGGGAACCGGACGAGCTGGACCGCCAGCGAACGCTCCGGCGGCTCCGCGACGGCGATCCGGCAGTTCGGCGTCCCGCAATCCGCAATCCGCAATCCGCAATCCGCAATGCCCTGCCCCCTTCGGAAGATGCTGCGCACGCGGGCGTAGGCGTACTGCATGTAGGGGGCAGTGTTGCCGTCCAGCGAGAGCATCTTGTCCCACGAGAACACGTAGTCGCTGGCGCGGTTCTGGCTCAGGTCGGCGTACTTGACGGCCCCGATTCCCACGATGCGGGCGATCTCGCGCCGCCGGTCTTCCGGCAGGTCGCCGCTCTTGTCGCTCACCAGCTCCAGCGCCCGCCGCTCGGCCTCGTCCAGCAGGTCGGCCAGCTTGACCGTGCCGCCCTCGCGGGTGCGGAACGGCCGGCCGTCGGCGCCCATCATCACGCCGAAGCCCACGTGCTCCAGCGCCACCGGCCTGTCGCGGTCGCCGCACCGGAAGGCGAAGCCCGCCTTCCGCGCCACGGCGAACACCTGCTGGAAGTGCAGGCTCTGCCGGGCGTCCACCACGTACAGGATGCGGTCGGCCAGCCAATCGACCTTGCCGCCGGCCTTGCCCTTGCAGCAGCGGAAGCGGATCGCCGCCAGGTCGCTCGTCGCGTACAGGTAGCCCTCGTCGGACTTCTGCACGATCAGCGGCAGGAGCTTGTCGTCCTTGCCGCGAAATTCCTCCAGGAACACGCACTGGGCGCCTTCGCTCTCGGTCAGCAGCCCGGCCGCCCGCAGCTCCTCCACCACCTTCGGCAGGTCGTCGTTGTAGGCCGACTCGCCGCGAACGTGCTCGTCGCGCAGCGTCACGCCCAGCCGCTCGTAGATCTGTCTTGCGTGCCCGACCGACTCGCCGACGAAGCGGCGCCAGGTCGCCCGAACGGCCGTGTCGCCGCCCTGGAGCCGGACCACGGCCCTGCGTGCGGCGTCGGCGAAGGCGGCGTCCTCGTCGAACCTGCGCTTCGCCTGGCGGTAGAACTCCTCCAGGTCGCTCAGGCCGCCGGCCGCCGCAGCGCCCTGCTCCTCCATGTAAGCGATCAGCATTCCGAACTGTGTTCCCCAGTCGCCGACGTGGTTCTGTCGGATGACGCGGTGGCCGAGGAAGTCGAGGGTGCGTGCGAGGGCGTCGCCGATGATGGTGCTGCGGAGGTGGCCGACGTGCATTTCCTTGGCGAGGTTGGGCGCGGAGTAATCGACGACGACGGTCTGGGGCGGCTCGGCCGGGCGCGCGCCGAAGCGCTCGTCGGCGGCGCGCCGGCTCAGCTCGGCGGCGAGCCATTCGGCCTTCAGGCGGATATTGATGAAGCCGGGACCGGCGACCTCGGGCGGCTCGGCCAGGTCGGCCAGGTCGGCGGCGGCGGCCACTTTGGCGGCAAGTTGGCGCGGGCTGGTGCGGAGGGCCTTGGCGGCGCCCATCACGCCGTTGGCCTGGTAGTCGCCGAACTGCGGGCGGGCGGCGGGGGCGACCATGGCGGGCGTGCCGGGCGCCGCGCCGGCGGCCTCCAGGGCCGCGGTCAGCCGGGCCTCAAGTTCCGCTCGAAGGTTCATGGTCGTTCGGGGGGCTGGATCGGACAGATCGGACGGATCGGACCGATCTTCGCGGCAGGGCTACACGTCCTGCTGTCTGGTTTCGTCTTCCGGCGTGTCGGGCGGTGGCGGCTGGGGCGGCTGGTCTTGCTTTCCCGCGGCGCGTCGGCGGCGGCGGCCCAGCGCCCCGCGCCAATCCACCCGCGGCGCCTCGCCCCACAGCAGCTCCAGGTCGTAGTACTTCCGGTGCGCCGCGTCGAAAACATGCACCACCAGGTCCACAAAGTCCAGCAGGATCCACTCGGCCGAGTCCATCCCCTCCACGTGCCAGGGCTTCAGGCCGGCCTGGCGGCCGCGGCGGGCGATGTCGTCGGCGACGGTGCGCATCTGGCGGTCGCTGGTGCCGGTGCAGATGACGAAGTAGTCGGTCACGGGGCTGATGCCCCGCAGGTCGAGCACCACGATGTCCTCGGCGTGGTCGTCGCGGGCGATTTCGGCGGCCGCGACGGCCAGCTCCCGCACGGGGTCGATCTTGCGCTTCGGCGCCAAACAGTGCTCCTGACTGCCCGCTACTGGAGCCCCAGCAGCGCGCCGATCCTGGGTGCGAACTTGACGATCAGCCCGGCGAAGACCACCGAGACCATGCTCATCAGCTTGATGAGGATGTTGAGGCTCGGCCCGGAGGTGTCCTTGAACGGGTCGCCCACGGTGTCGCCGACGACGGCGGCCTTGTGGTTGGGCGAGCCCTTGCCGCCCATTTGCCCGGACTCGATGTACTTCTTGGCGTTGTCCCAGGCCCCGCCGGCGTTGGCCATGAAGATCGCCACGGCGAAGCCGCAGGCCAGCCCGCCGGCCAGCAGGCCCAGCACGCCGGCGACGTCCAGCAGCAGCCCGGTGACGATGGGCACGATGAGGGCCAGCAGCGATGGCAGGACCATCTCGCGCTGGGCGCCGGCGGTGGAGATCTCGACGCAGCGGGCGTAGTCGGGCCGGCCGGTGCCCTCCATGATGCCGGGTATCTCGCGGAACTGCCGGCGGACCTCGGCGACCATGGCCTGGGCGGCCCGCCCGACCGCCTTCATCGTCATCGAGCAGAACAGGAACACCAGCAGCACGCCGGCGAACAGCCCGCACAGCACCTTCGGGTTCATCAGCGTCACGTCGTAGAAGGCCATGTACTGGCTGAGGGAGGCCTTCGGCGCCAACACCATGGCCACGTCATGGCCCTGGATGCGGACGTGGTGGACGTTGTCCTCGTCGGCGGCGCCCAGCGGGTGCTCGCCGGCGCCGGGGTTCGGCACGGTCACGCCCGTGACGACCTCGCCGATGGCGGGCATGTCCTTGGGCAGCTTCGTCAAGGCCATCGCGCAGGCGAAGGCGTACTCGTCGCTGCCCCGGCGGTACTTCAGCCCCAGCTTGCCGCTGCCCAGGTTCACCACTGTTCCCACGCCGGCGTTGGGGTCCTTCTCCGCCGTCGAGACCACGGCGGCGACGGCCTTCTGCGCCTCGCGGTTCTGCCCGACGCGCACCTCCTCGACGTAGGCGGCCAGCAGGGCCAGGGCGGTCAGTGCGGCCGAGCCGATGGCGAAGCCCTTGCCCATGGCGGCGGTGGTGTTGCCCAGGCTGTCCAGGGCGTCGGTGCGCTTGCGGACTTCGGACGGCTGGTGGGTCATCTCGGCGTTGCCGCCGGCGTTGTCGGCGATGGGTCCGTAGGCGTCGGTGGCCAGCGTCAACCCCAGCGTGGCCAGCATGCCCACCGCGGCGATGGCCACGCCGTAGAGGCCCAGGGCCATGTTGGCGAAACCGCCCGCCAGCCCGTAGGCCAGCACGATGGCGATGATGACCGTCAGCAGCGCCGCCCAGGTGCTCTTCATCCCCTCGGCGATGCCGGCGATGATGACGGTGGCCGGGCCGGTCTCGGTGGACTGCGCGATCTGCTTGGTGGGGCCGAAATCGTAGCTGGTGTAGTACTCGGTGCTTTTTCCGATGATGACGCCTGCGACCAGCCCGGCGACGATGCTTCCCCACACGCCCCAGGCGCTGACGCCGGGGACGGGTCCCAGCAGCAGGTGGCAGACGCCCAGGCCGGCGATGATGATCAGGATGCTGGAGCCGTTGATGCCCCGCATGAGGGCGCCCATGAGCTGCTTCATGGACGCGCCTTCCTTCGTGCGGACGGCGTAGATGCCCAGCACCGACAGGAGGATGCCCACGCCCGCCAGGACCATCGGCGTCGCCAGCAGGCGGATGCGGTCGGACATGCCCAGCCCCATCGACGCCGCCGCCGCCACGCCCAGTGCCGCCGTGGCCAGGATCGAGCCGCAGTAGCTCTCGTAGAGGTCGGCGCCCATGCCGGCCACGTCGCCGACGTTGTCGCCGACGTTGTCGGCGATGGTGGCGGGGTTGCGCGGGTCGTCTTCGGGGATGCCCGCCTCGACCTTGCCGACCAGGTCGGCTCCGACGTCGGCGGCCTTGGTGTAGATGCCCCCGCCCACGCGGGCGAACAGGGCCTGGCTGCTGGCGCCCATCCCGAACGTCAGCATCACCACGGTGATCTCCACCAGGTTCATATGCGCGCCGAACAGCGGGGCGACCTTGCTGAGGATCAGGAACCACAGCGCGATGTCCAGCAGACCGAAGCCCACCACCACCAGACCCATCACCGCCCCCGCGCGGAACGCCACCGTCAGCCCGCGGTTGAGGCTCTCCTTGGCGCCCTGGGCGGTCCGGCTGGCGGCCATCGTCGCCGTCTTCATCCCCAGCCAGCCGCACAGGCCGCTGAAGAACCCGCCCGTCAGGAACGCGATGAAGACGATCCTGCTCTGAACGTGGAAGATGAAGCCCATGGCGGCCAGGACCGCCGATGTGACGATGAAGAAGATCAGCACCACCTTGTACTGGCGCTTCAGGTACGCCAGGGCGCCGGTGGTCACGTGCCCGGCGATCTCGATCATCTTCTCGTCGCCCGGGTTGGCCACCCGCACCTCGTTATAGAACCTCCACGCGAAGAACAGCGCTGTCAGCGAGCCGATCGGCGCGATCCACCAAATCCACGGGATGCCGATTTCCGACGGCGAGACGGCCACCAGCACCAGCAGGACGATGGCCGCGGCGATACCGGCCGCCGCCGCGATCAGCGGCTTGGGGTCCTCTTTCCACTTCTTCGTTGCCCAGTCAGCGATGGCTTTCACTGTGATGCTCCTTCTTGTCGTTCTCTACGGGTCCCGTGTCCTGGCTGCGGACGGCGGCCGGCTCCGTGCCGGCCGGTCTGCGCGTCCGCTCACGAGGCGCCGCGGGCGCGAGGCTCCGTTGGCTTGCCGCGAGGAAACAAACCCCCGGATGGTGCGGCCGTGTGGGGCCGCGCCCGGCGACTGCCCGCGATGGGGGCGATGAAGCCCATGGCGTCGGCGGCTCAGCGGCTCATGGCCTGGGCGCGGCGCAGGCTCTTGCGCATCTGACGGCGCCGGCGCTCGGAAGGCTTCTCGTAGTAGCTGTTGCGCTTGATCTCCTTGACCCGGCCCTCCTTCTCGCACATCTTCTTGAACCGCTTGATCATCTGCTCTACCGACTCGTTGCCGCGGGCCTTGACCTTGATCATACGCCGATCACGTGTCCTTTCTCCGTCGCCGGCTGCCGGCGCTCCGGCCGGGCGGCTGCCGCCGCACCTCCGGCCGTCCCGCCGCCGGGGGCCGCCGCGCCGCGCACCGTGCCCGGCCGCGACAGGCCCCGCAGGGCACGCTATACTACCCGACGCGCCGTCAAGGGCAAGTGTTTTCCGACCCCCCCCGGGGGCCCGCCAGAAAGGGACCGCCGCCGCCATGGCCGACAAGCCGACCTCCTGCGACATCGAGTTCCGCGTCCGCTACGCCGAGACCGACCAGATGGGCGTGGTCCACCACAGCCGCTTCTGGGAGTACTTCGAGATGGGCAGGACGGAGCTGCTGCGGCGTCAGGGAGCCGCCTACGCCGAGATCGAGAAGACCGGCGTGCTGTTCGTGGTGGCCCGCTGCGCCGCCCGCTTCCTGGCGCCGGCCCACTATGACGAACTGCTGGTGCTGACCACCCGCGTGGCGAAGGTCGGCGCCGCGCGCATCGAGCACGCCTACGAGCTGCGGCGCAAGAGCGACGGCGCGGCCATCGCCACGGGCGAGACCACCCTGGCCTGCGTCAACCGCGACGGGCAGATCATCCCCGTGCCCGAAGCCCTGCGGTGAACCGCGGCGAGCCCATGGTTCCACGAGGCGCCCCGAAGCAAGCTGCACAGCTCGCTTCTCGGCGCCGGTCCGAGCTGTCAGACTGGTCAGACTGGTCAGACTGGTCGGACACGTCGGACACGCCCGGGCAGCCCGCCCCTCACGCCGGCGCCACGCCGATGCGGGCGGTCATGGCGTGCGACTGCCCGGGGCCGACCGTGACGGCGTTGTCGGCCGCGTTGGCGGTCTCCACGCAGACCATCTCAGGCCACTCCTCGTCCCCGAAGTCGCTCATGGCCCGCGCCTTGTCGGCCCACGGGTTCCAGACAACCGTGGACAGCGAGCCGCTCTTGGCGACCGAGATCCGCCGGCCAAGCCCGGGATCGTCCAGCACGCACGTGCAGCGCGTGTTGACGTGGAGGCGGTCGGTCTGGCCGGCGAAGCGCAGCGGCTCGACGCCCTGGCGCTTGCGCCGCATGGCGTCGGCCTTGTCGACGTACTCGGCCCCCGTCAGCCCGCGGATGCAGACGTTGCGCACGTCCGAGACGCGGAAGTAGCTGTGCAGGGCCTCGTCGATGACCAGCGGCCGGCGCCCGCCGTTGCGCGTCTCCAGCGTCATCTCCAGCATCGCCCCCACGCGCACGCGGTGGCGCAGCTCGAAGTCGCCCTCCCACGGCCAGACCGCCTGCACCGCATCGCCGCTGCGCAGCACCAGGCAGGCCGTCACGTCGCCGCCCGCCTCGCGCCGCACCGACTCCACGTCCCACTCCACCAGCCGCGCAAAACCGTGCAGCGGGGCGTTCGGCTCGCCGGCCAGCGGGCCGAACCACGGCCAGCACACCGGCACGCCCCCGCGGATAGGCCTGCCCGGCTGGAAGAGGCTTTGCCGGCTCAGCCACAGCACCCCCTCGGCGCCGGTTGGCCGCCAGGCCGTCACGTGCGCCCCGTGGAGATACATTTCCGCCCGGCTGGCGGCGGCGGCGATGTTGAGGCGGACAAGTCCCCCCCGCCCGGCGTCAAAGCTGGCGGCGCCGACCAGGCCAAACCGCTCGTTCAGGCTGTCCGGTTCCTCTGCCATGCCGTCTGAAAGGATACCTTTCTGCCTCCGCCTGTCCAGACAACACTCGCCAGGCCGCTTGCCGGCGGCCACCGCGCCGCGCAGCGGAACACGCGCCCGCTGCCACGAGTCACGCCGCTGCCTTTCCGAACCGCAACCAGACGCCGTAGCTGAGCGCGGCGTCGGGCGGCTTGGGCCGGATGACCTCGAAGTCCTTCACGCCCAGCTTGCCCATGATCGACTTGAACTCGGCGGCGTCGGCGTCCGGGTCGTGCCTCGGCCCGCCCACCAGCCCCTTGGCGCGCAGCGAGCGGACCTCGTCGGCCGGCATCGTGGGCGGGAAGCCCCGGCCGATGAACGCCTGCCCGCCCGGCCGCAGAACGCGGTGTACCTCCCGCAGCCCGGCCTCGAGGTCGCCCCAGAACTGGTAGGACCCCCGCGAGACGATCAGGTCCGCCCAGCCGTCCCGCAGCGGCAGCGCCTTGGCGTCGGCGAACAGGAAGCCGATCCTGTGCGCCAGGCCGCGCTTCAGCGCCTCGGCCGCGAAAGGCTCGGCGTACCACGTGTTGATGTCCGTGTTGACCCAGTAGAACTGCTTCGTGCGTCCGGCCAGCTCGAACGCCAGGTCGCCGGGGCCGCCGCCGATGTCGATCCCCACGCCGCCGCGCTCCGCCAGGTCGAAACGTTTGACGAGGTACTCGGCCAGTCGGGTGTACACGATCCCGCGCCGCTTGGCCGTCGTGTTGAACCGCTCGGCGGCGGCCTTGCCGAAGCGCTCGTAGTCCGGCCGCTGGAGGGCGCCTGTCGCCTCGGCGGGGCCAGTGGTCGGTTTCCCGGCCGCTGCCAGCGCCGCGACGACCGCCAGGCCAGTCAATGCCGTGCCCGCCGCCCTGATGGCCCATCTCATATGCTCTCTCCGCGAATGTGGGCGTGGTCCAGCCGGCGGGTTCACGGGCCGGCCGCCTCGACACGAGGCTGCCGCGCCGGCGCCTGCGACAGGCGGACGGACAGCTCCGCGACCCTGCGGCCGAGGTTGCGCGCCGTGTTCAGCCCGTCCTGGTCGGCCTCGATGCCGCCCGGTCCGCCGCTGAACAGGGCCGCGCCGAAGTGGGCGGAATCCCTTCCGTCGCTGACGCAGATCATGTCGTGGCAGAGCATTGCCGCACGGACGGACTGAAGCGTCAGCTCCTGCCCGCCGTTGCGGACGCCGCCGACGGCCAGCACGCCGCCGACCTTGTCGCGCAGCAGCCAGCCGTTGCGCCGGAGGACGACGCAGCGATCGAGCAGGGCCTTGCATTGTGCGGTCATGCCGCCGAAGTACACCGGCGTGCCGATGATGATGCCGCCGACGTGCGGGTCTGCCAACACGCCGATGAGCTTGCCGAAGTCATCCTCCCAGCCGCAGATCAGTCCCTTCTTGCAGACTCCGCACGCGGTGCAGGGACCGATCTTCATATCGGCCAGTTCGATGAGTCGGGTCTCTACCTGCCCCGCCGCGGCCCCGGCCGCCTCCAGGCAGACCTGCATGGCCTTGAAGGTGGACTGCCCCCGGCGGGGGCTGCAGCAGATTCCGACGATGCGCACGGCCATCGGGCTTCCCTTTGCGGCGCGTTAGTGGTCGCAGACATTCTCGCCGACTTTCAGCGTGCCGGCAAGGTAGGCGGCGGCGAGGTCCTCGGGCTTCTTACCCGGCGCGCCGACGACGACCTTGATGCCGCTGGCGGCGAACAGGTCCTGTGCCCGCCGGCCCATCCCGCCGGCGATGATCACGTCGGCGCCCTGCTCGCCCAGCCAGCGCGGCAGCACGCCCGGGGCGTGCGCCGGCGGCGTGGCGAAACGGCACGCCGCGACGGCTTGGCCGGCCTCGTCGGCCTCGATCAGCGCGAACTGCTCGCAGTGGCCGAAATGCGCGCACAGCCTGCCGCCGGCGATGGGAATGGCAATCTTCATCTTCGGTGTCTCCTTGCCTTCGCGAACCGCACAAAGCGGTTCATCTTGCGTGTCATGATTCACGAGGGGCGCGACGGCGGCGGCGAAGGCCCTTGCCGCCGGGCTGTCGGCGGCCGATTCGACAAAGCACCTGCCGCTGTCGCCGGCCGCGACGATCCCCGGGTCCAGGGGAATGCGTCCGAGAAACGGCACGCCCATCTCGGCGGCGAGCTTCTGCCCGCCGCCGGTGCTGAACAGGTCCACCCGCCCGCCGCAATGCGGGCAGACCATGCCGCTCATGTTCTCGATGATGCCGACCACCCGCAGCGACAGCGCGTTGCAGAATGACACGCTGCGGCGGACGTCGGCAATGGCCAGCTCCTGCGGCGTGGTGACGACGACCGCCCAGGCGCCCTGGCCGACCAGTTGCGCCACCGCCAGCGGCTCGTCGCCCGTGCCCGGCGGCGAATCGATCACGAGGTAGTCCAGTCGGCCCCATTCGACATCCTTAAGGAACTGGCGGATGACGTTGTACTTCATCGGACCGCGCCAGATCACCGCGTCGGCGGCGCTGTCCAGCAGCAGGCCCAGCGAGACAACCGATAGGTTCTCGCTGACCTGGATGGGCGCGATGCCGCCGGATGCGTCGGGACCCAGGCGCTGGCCGTCCAGGCCGAGGATCTTCGGGATGCTCGGCCCGTGCAGGTCCACGTCCAGCAGGCCGACCTTCCTGCCAGCCCGCGCCAGCGAAACCGCCAGGTTGGCGGCGACGGTGCTCTTGCCCACGCCGCCCTTGCCTGAAAGCACAAGGACCTTGCGGCCGATCCGCTCCATGCGGCTCTGCAGCTCGAGGGCCTCCAGCTCGCGCTGGGAACCATCCGCGTGACGTGCTTCGGGGGCGTTCTGACTCATGGGCTTTCCTGTCGCTTCCCGGCGCCGCCGCAGGCGCGCGGCCAGCACATGCGCGCCCATCGGCAGACCGACGTGGTCGGCGATCTCCGCCGTCCGCCGGAGCACGTCGCGCAGCAGCCGCTCGTGGACGGCCGGGTCGTCCGTGACGAACCGCGCGGCCTCCAGCGACTGGCGGACGAAGCAGGGAATGCAGTCGAGCACCGTCCGCATGGTCCGCTACACCCAGTGCCCTTCGACGTCCGCGCCGGTTGACTGCTGGAGCTTGCCCGCCTTGAGCTGCTCGATTGCCTCGGCCACGCTGCCCGACGCGCCGGTGTAGACCCGCACACCGCCGGCCTGAAGCGTGGCAAAGGCCTTGGGCCCGACGTGGCCGGTGATGACGGCCGCGGCGCCGAGCTCCACCACGTTCCTGCCGGCCTGGATGCCCGCGCCTTGGGCGGCGTTGAGGTTCTGGCTGTTGTCGGCCGCCGTGGCCTGGCCCGTTTCGGTGTCGACCAGAATGAAGTACCTGGCTCGCCCGAAGCGCGGATCGACGGGGGAGGTCAGTTCCCGGCCCTG
>Ga0172364_10005326_pt1 | contig 10247 bp, 10 predicted proteins | sample LakKivSesite10cm_FD_114545 | JGI IMG/M metagenome (GOLD analysis project Ga0172364, IMG submission 114545) | Sediment microbial communities from Lake Kivu, Rwanda - Sediment site 10cm | ecosystem: Environmental > Aquatic > Freshwater > Lake > Sediment | place: Rwanda: Western Province, Lake... | reverse complement strand
TCGAGGGGGTTCTGCGAAAAACCATGCATTTGAAGCATGTATCTTGACCGCAATATAGCATATATTTATATTAAAATCAAGAGATTACGGAAAGTTATTGTATTTTTCAGCAGACCCTAAGTATCAGCAAGTTATAAACTTTTATAGTTTACATAATGCCTATTATGCGACACAGATTGTAGGCCATTATCTATCTCTTGTTACTCCCCTTAGGTAATATCTAAGAGTGTTTTCATGCACTCCAAGCTCTTCAGCATATCCTCTAACACCTTTTATCCTAATTCCTTCCTCCAGGGTAGATAGTTTATACTTCCTCAGTTTAGATCTGCATACCCCTGACCTTAATTCAATTCCATATTTTTTTAAGGCACGGTAAACCATATCTTTTGTGCTCCCAAGCAGGTTAGAAATCTCTCTGATTGACCTTGATTCCTTAACGTAAAGTCTCTGAAGGTACTTCTTTGCAGGCTTCTTCCCTATCGGAGGCTTCCCCCTTTTTACTTCTAAAGCCAAAGCCTCTTTATATTTTATTCTGGCCATTTCTTATGAGAATATTAACGAATTAGAGCGTCTTTATTCATGAGGCGCATATCCGGCTCTGCCGTCCTTTTCAACTTCGGGAGGCCAACTGTCGATCATATGGTCCCAATTCTCCGGTAGCAATAAAATCCTTGAAAACCTAGACGCCTGAAGCGAAAAGGCGAGTTCCCCAAACCACCACGGTCAGTTTTCAAAGGCTGCGGAGAACTGCTTCAGCCACCGACTGCAAAAACTCTTTGCATCCTCATCATCAATAGGTACAGGTCCGGCTGAGATTTCGTAGCGCCCCTTTCGCGTCAAGGGCCTGTCAGCCTTCATAGGTTCCAATGCTCCGACGCTACTTTGACCAAACCAAGAGTGTCTCGAATATCCGACCTCGTACCATCGATAGACTTTGTGAATCCCAAGATTTGTGTACCAAAGAGATCTGCTCACTATTTCTTGCCCTCTCTTTTGAAGGAAGAGCCGCGCGCCTAAGATCACATCCCACCCAGACCGCTGAAAATTATTACGTGCTAACACCTTACGGTGACTACTGAAGTAGGGTGCTTTACTTTGCGTGAAGTAATGTGCCTCCAGCCTTACGTCTTGAAGCCTAACCGAGAGCAAGAGCGGCTTTTCCTGGCCAAGAATGATCCAGCGCCAGAGCGACGGAGAGAGCCACTGTAACCAAATTAAGAAAATGCTCAACTTTGGCTCTGGCCATTCAAAAAGGATTTCGGCAGTTGGTACGCAGACAGTAACTTCCTCTACCAACTGATGTATGATTCCCATGAGAATTTGACTTGCCTCCTCGGCAATAGCTATCCGCCGTTCCCACTCTCGTGCATATGCCGAACGACGAGCTTCTTCCTCGGCCTGGCGTTGCGCAGCTTGCGCAGCAACCCCCAATAGCGCCTTAATATCCATCCCAGAGTTGGACTCGGGCTGTGCTTCGGCGATACGTCGGCAAAGCTCACAGACGCGCTCGATGCTCGGCCGCGCCTCAGGAAGCTTCCGTAACATGATAGACACCGCGGAACGCATTTGCGGGCTACAGTTTGTGAGTTCGGGCGGAGCCTGCCCAAGGTGTTGTTCCCGGTAATCCTCTATGGCTGCCCCACAGAAAGGGGGCGAACCAGTTATTATTGCATGTGCTATGCAGCCCAGAGCATAGACGTCAGTTGCCTCGGTTGCTCGCTCATCTCGCCACTGCTCAGGTGCAGCGTAAGCAGGGCTAAGATATCCTTTCAACGTTTGCAGCGACGATGATTCCCCTACGAATCTCGCAATGCCGAAATCTGCTACCTTCCATTTGCCTTCATGATAAAGCACGTTAGCGGGTTTGAGGTCCCTATGAGTTATTATTGATGTCTCTTTCAGGCCTTTAGCTATTTGAAACATTACGTCTGCGGCCTCGGAATCAGAGAATCGCCGCCCGGAATCAATTTCGTCCTGTAGGCTCTTTTCAGCACGAGCCATCACAACGAAGTACGCGTTGGACTCCGCATCTAATCCAGAATCCAGAATGGGAATCACATGCTTGTAGCTTTTACCAGCTAGCTCGTCTGCTATTCGGAGCTCCCTATGTCCAGCTTTTTCCGCTCCGACCTTCAGTCGCTTAATTGCAAGAGGGCCGAAACCTTCGCGAGTGCCGGCGAAGACCACCCCGAAGCCACCTTCTCGTCCTAAAGGATTGTTCGGGTCATAAGTCCATTGACCACGCGGCAGCCTGATCGTTTTCATTATGCAAACTTAAGCTATGCTGACCCTCTCCGGGGCATCTTTTTCATAGGATAAGAGTTTCCTTTTCGATAGAAACAGCATACCGCACATTTCTGTTCCCATTTTCCCTTCATCGCATCGTGAAAGATAGTAAATCATAACGAGAGGGACTGTCACTATTTGCATAAATAAGTATGATTTTAATTTCCTCTGCTCTTTCCCTCGTCTTGGCATTTGTTCATCTCTTCTGTTAATCTATCCCTCTAACTTTGCCTCGAGCTTTGATTTAAAATCCCTGTAGGTCTTCTCCCTCAAAGCTTTAAAAAACAGGTCATAACTTCCTGGAGAAAGGAATTTGAAATAATTCTTTTGTTTTTTCTGCAACTTGTTGACTCTGGCAAAGTGCTCCCTGGCATATCGGAGTTTAGCCTTATTTTCATCGGAGACATCGCTGTCCATCTTGATTTCCACCACAATAATATCGTTGTCCGCTTTGATAAAGAAATCAGGATTGAAACTTCCCTGCTTGGGATGCTCTCCCTTTCGCCAGGAGTATTCGATACTGTAGAAACCCACATCGAGGGACTTGATCCAGGCATCGATCCCCTGGGCCGTCTGCTCGGCAGTCAACCCCCGGATAAACCTGCGTTCAGGTTCATAGGAAGCCAGGGCCACATTAAGGGGTGATTTGAAATTATATTTATTTTCCACCTTTATCATGGCTGATCTTGGAAGGCTCTCTTCCTCCTCAAGCTCTTGCAGCAACTTTCTATCTAAGAAGTCCCCTAAGGTCATGGAATAATCATCCCAGAACACCGTGCTATCACGCCATAGCGATCCTACACCTATGCTGTTTTTACTGATTTCCCTGGTATTTATTTTAATGAGTTCCTGGGCCTCAATTTTGAGCCTTAGGCTCTTTGTCTTTTTGCGATAGACAACTCCAAAGGATTGGAGGGTCTTTTGCAGGTTAGACTCACTTACCACGTTGCCTTTATCCCCGATCCTTTTCAAGGATTTCTCAATGATATTCTTGATCTTATTCAAACTAAATTTTTCAGAATATCCTGTCCCTAAATCCATATCAATGGCTTTGAGTTTGTTGACTACTTCGCAGGCGGCCTCGTCAACAGAATACATTTTGAACTCAATCAATGTCTTCTTTGTATCCTGCTCCCCAGAGACCGCTTTAATATAGGTCGTCCCCTTTTCCAACTCCTTTACTTGGCTCGAAAGGGTGATGAAACCCTTCTTAAGGAGTTTATACGGATCTTCCTGCGGATATTCGACTTCCTCCTCAACTCGCTTATAACGAATGTTGTAGAGTTCAAAGTTATAGTCCTCCTTCTTTTCCACAGGATAGGAGTGGATACGCTTCTCAATCTCCAAAACTTCATCTACCAGGTGCTTAATGCTTCCTGACCACTTGTCGTGATTGAAGACGGTTACAACAGGCTGATTGCCCTTATAGGGTTCAGGTATCCTCAAGCCTCTTCCCAAGACCTGGGCGATAAGAAGTTTTGAATTAAATGCCCGCTCCTCGTGAGGAACGATCTGAAAGACATTTTTTACATCCCACCCTTCGGAGAGCATACTGACAGAGGTGATCCACTCAATGGGGTTATCCTTGTCATCTACCCTTCTAAGGATCGGGATATTACTCTTGTGCTCGTTGGCAGAGGTAACGATCAAAACCTTCTCAACCGCTTTCTCTTTACTGATCCCTTCTTTCTTGGCAAGAAAATCAATCAGTTTATCGGTGAGACGCTTGCAGGCGGCGATATTTTTGGTAACCAGGATGGTGATGGGTTTTACCTTGCGGTATTTGGCGGTCTTGTTCTCAAGGTGATTGTCGTAAATCTTCTGAAACTTCTCGTCCTCACTCCCTGAGGAGTCCTCCGCCACATATCGGATGGATTTAACAAACTTCTCCTTAATGGAATCCCTCAAGGAAAAGCGATGAATGACATCGGTGAAATAGTCGTCTCCTATATAGCAAGTGCCTGAAACATTCACGATAAATTTGAACCCGTATTTAGGGTCAAGCAAAAACTCCTTCCATTTTTTGAGCGCCGTATCGAAAGGACTCATTAAGTGGTGTGCTTCATCGTTCAATACCAGAGTCCGCTCGCCTTTCCCGGCAAGGCTGTCTTCAATGGCGGATTTGGTATTGATATAGGTAGCGTGGATATTCTCAATGCACATTTCTCCCTTTTGAATGGTATTGGAGGCATTGATAATTCGGGGATTTGCAATCTTGGAATCAGCAGGCAAAAGGTCTTTTAGGGTTCTATCGGCTGAGAGGCTCCGAAACTTCTCCGTGAGCCCAGCCTCGATAGTATTTGATGGACAGAGGACCAAAGCCTGATCCACGGCTCCCTCGGCCAGAAGGATACGTGCGATGCCATACATCACATAGCTTTTGCCGGTGGCCGTTGCATGATCCAGGGAGCAGGAGAGTTTATCCGGCAGTTGCAAATGGCTGACAAATTCCTCAAAAGATGAATATTTCTGCTGAAGTTTGGCGTTCTCATGGAAGTTGTCCTCCGCCAGGTCTTTGAGGCTTTTGTGTTCTCCACCCAAGAAATACCTTATCGCCTCCCGGATCGCCTCTTTCTGATACTCTCTATCCCCGCAGAGGGCGTCCAGGAAAGTCTCGTATTTATTCGGATCAAACCTCTTAGGGTCGTAGCTGAGAGATACCTTGAGGACTAAATCTTTATTTTGAAAAGTCTGGCGCTCAAGCATAATTATTATCTTTGAGATTCTTTTTCATGATTTCATCTTGTAACTTTTATCAATATGCCTGTATTTAAAAAAGATTTACCATTTTATTGGCTTTTTCCACACTTCCTTTGAAACAAGTGTGATCACACCTTTGGCCACATCTATTGCTTCTTGAGCATCTTTCAAAGCTAGTGCAATTTCTCGGTTCTTTTTAGGATGACTGAGCGCATTTCTTTTGTCTTTCATTTTTTCAAATCGCTGCCAAATATGTGTACCCTTGTCAACAGTCCTGCTCTTTCCAAATTTAGCGATAAGGAAAAGGATTTTATCCTCAAGTCGTCTAAATTCTTCTTTGTTTCCCAAATAGAAAGTGCCTGCTTTAGCACCTTTATCTGCAAATCTAACTTGTTTTTCTTCTAAGAATCCTCTCTCATGAATTGTGAACATATCTTCAGGTAGAGCTGTAAAGTCTTGCATCATATTATTTATAAACGATTCTATAGACATCCAGGAATTAAGGATACTTCCGATAATATAAGGATATACATTCGCTACCTTACTTTTTTCTTTTGCATCCTCGTATAATTTCTCTGCATAATCTAAAAAATCCCTAAATGAAAACATATTCACATCGCATATCCTTTCTGAAGGGATTTTATTCCAACAACCTGACTAACCGCTTTATTCATTAAACTCTTATCTATAACTCTATCTTTTTCTAAACTCCTTGCAAGAAATAATTGAGCCATGCGTTGACGATCCTTAATGGTTGAACGAGTCCCTAATCCTCGATAAGTAGGGTCATCTGTATCATGTCTAAAAGTTGACATTTCTTTTGCATTTAAAGGGTCAGGTATAGTCCTAATTGTTTTTGGTATTGAATAATGATTCTCAAGTCTTGAAGGGTTGTTTTGCAATAGCCCTGCAACAAAAGCCCAGGCAGAAATGACAGATTCTGTCATTGCCTTATTCCGGAAGCCCTTACGATTTGAAATTACTGCGCTTCCCTTAACAGCAGAATATTGGGCTTTGTGAAGAATTGAAAAGGCATTACCCGCTTGTAGAAGTGCTTTATCTTGCCATGTACCATCACCATAAGTATTTATAATCCTTTCATACTCAGAATCTAGATTGACTCCCGATTCACATAAATTGGGCTCATATATATTTTTATCTAAATCCTTATCTTTTAGTTCAGCTGCTTTTTCTTTTGCTTTGTAAAAATTCGTAACGAATGTTCGGGCAAGTTTTACTGTGATTTTTTCGGACCGCGAACCTTGATCAGGAAAATCTTCCGCTTTTTTCAATAGGCCCACTTGGTTGCACCAAACTCGGAGTTTAAGTCCCACGAGTGTTTCTTCTTGAAGTCGATCAAACAAATCATTTGATACAGCTATATTAGTATTTGAAATTAATGCGATTTCAGTCCTTTGTTGCTTTGAAAGATTGAAAAAAATCTTAAAACCGTGATATCTAGAAATCTTGAAATCATTATATGCTTCCTGAATTGCTTTGACTCTATGTTGTCCTCCCCAAATTTTCAGGGGTTTCTCAGGAGAGTAGTCTTTAGTATACTCAACAATTATATCATTAAACTCTCTACCTTCCTTTGCATCCGATACCATTCGTTTATAAGTGTTGTGCTCTGTTAGAAGCTCTCTATTTGCTCGGAAGCTATCTTTGTCGGTGGGAACAAGCTTTGCATTTATGTCCAAAAGCGGACATACATCCTCTCCTTGAATACTACACTTTATATAGTAGCCTTTACTTTTTCCGTCTTGATAAATAACGATTGGAAATTTCTTATCAGTCTCTAAAGTATTAACTTCCTTCAAAAATACTTCTACTTCTTTATGTATGGTGTCGTCCTTTATTGTTCTATCATCAAATAGTATATTATTCATAACTTTTTCACCTCCCTTTAAAATCCTTTAATGTCTTTACCTCTCGATTCTCATTCCCGAATATATCAATATAAATAACCATAATCTGCCCTTTGACCTTATCCTCGGCAAAGCGCACCTCGTAGCCGTTCTTCTTCAACTCCTCGGCATAAAAGACCTCGTCTAAGTCAAATACTTCTCCGTTAAAGTCATAGTCCAGCATGACCATAGAGAGAGTCGCAAGGTTGGCAAACTCAAGAGGTTTTCGGGAGATGATCTTGCTCTCAAACTTCTCAATCTTGATGACGCATTCCTTTGTATTCTGATTGAAAAGATCAGCCTTTTTGGGCTTATCCAGAAAATATTGGCACTCTACTGCAGGCACCTGAATAAAATCGAAACCAACGGCGTCCACCGTGTCATTGACATCCATCTCGCTGATCGGCTGTTTGATCTTGGTAAATCCCCGATTGTGGATCTCCTCGATGATTGAATAGGGGATACGGAGGACAAAGTATTTCGTCTTGCCCTTCTCGATGTAATCCTCAAGGAACTGCACCGAGGCGGCAGGAGCAATGATAAAGAAGCGTCTGCAAATTTTGTGTCCCAGATATTTATGGAGGTCATCAATAAAGCCCCGGTCCATTACGGCGTCTTTGTGTTCCTGGTAATTGAAGACCATTGCACTATCCGCCCCAAGGTAGCCGTCAAGTTCAATTTTGGAAATCTCGTGCCTCTCATCCCGGCACTGAAAGAGCTTGAGGGCAAAGTTCCGATACTGCTCCCAGGGGAGTTCCTTGATCATTTTGTAGTCGTAGAGGCCAGCGTTGTAGAGGGTAAAGGGTTTACACGGCTTGCCATATTTCTTCTTGGGGTTCTCCAGGTCCTTGCTCTCGGCGATGTTCAAAAGCCGCTTCTGCATGGTATAGATAGCAAGTTTCCCACAGTCCACACCGATCCACAGCCTGCCCAACTTCTCCGCCACAGCAAGGGTAGTGCCTGAGCCAGCAAAGCAGTCTAAGACAAGATCGCTGGGGTTGGAGGAGGCTTTGATGATCCTTGCAAGGAGATTCTCGTTCTTCTGTGTCGGGTAACCTGTTTTTTCGCCTGAAAAGCTCATAATTTGAATGGAATCCAGTTTGTCAATTTCATTGCAATTCCAGGTATCCTCGATAGGGTAGCCTTTGCCTTCCGGCTTTGACCCGTCTCGCCTGACATAATCGCTTGGATAAGGGATGTACTCTTTGTTGAACACAAAATCATTTGTATTTTTCACATAAAAAAGAAGGCCATCATGATTCCTGATCCAGTTCTGAGCTTGGGTCTTAAAACCTGATAGCCAGCCAATTCTCCAGACGATTTCACGTTGGAAGCGATTTTCGCCAAGGATTTCATCCAGTATCACTTTTGCGTAGTGGCTTTTCTTCTCATCCATATGGACGTATATGGCCCCGTCATCCGATAAGATTTCCCGGAGAAAGACGAGTCGCTTTCTAAGGAACTCAACGAAATTAGCTCCCACGATCTTATCTTGGTACGCTTTCTGGTCCTCGCTACCGCCGAATTCTTGCCTCGAAGCAAACGGCGGATCAATATAGACCAGCCTCACTCCTGGCGTCCCGTCGGCGTTCTTCAGTTTCCCTTCCTGCTTCATCTGCAAAAGGGTTTTAAGCACCTGAAGGTTGTCGCCGAAGATGAGCATATTGGTCCAGCCGTTGCCGTTCTTACCGTTTCGGAAGGTCTTGACCCTCTGCAATGGCACGGCCATTGTGTCAGCCAGGATGTCCTCCTCCCGCTCCTTGTCGGCATAGATGAGTTCATATTCCTTCTTAGTATCAAAGAGGATCGCCTTGTAATCCTCCGGCAAGGGCTTGCCTTCCTTGAGGAGGCTTACGATTCTCTCAATCTCCTGTTCCAAAAGCTTACGCATGGCCGCTACCCCCTCTTTTCCTTTTCTCTCGCCCAATCCTGCCGATCCTTCTCAATCAGGTCCCGGATAATGGACACAATGGAGGCATTCTGGTTTTGCTTCCGAAGTTCCAGTGCTTTCTCCTTCAAGAAAAAATACTACGCCTCAGTGATTTCAATGGTCGTCTTTCTCATATTGGACTTACTCCCAGCCTACGCCCCACTTATCGGCTACTTGAGGAAAGAATAGCACCGATATAGGGGTTAGTCAAATATAAAGAGCAGACCTCTCCATGTGTCACAGATATGTCACAAAATTCGTTGATTAGCGCTGAAATTACGGTATTTGGATTGAAAGGAAAACGAACCGGAAATGCCTTATTTTACAGGGAGATAAGATGGTGGGCGGTACTGGGTTCGAACCAGTGACCCCCGGTTTGTAAGACCGATACTCTACCGCTGAGCTAACCGCCCGTTTCTCGTTTCTGTATATTAAAGGTAGTGGAACGATAATATTCTGTCAAGCTGGAGACGGGATCATGAATTTGACAGAAATCGAGGTCTATGTTAAATTTAGGGCCGAATTTCAAGATTCTGGACAGAGGAAAAACGATGTTCGCAATCATCAAGTCCGGCGGCAAGCAGTACCGGGTCCAGGAAGGCGATATTCTTGACGTCGAGAAGCTACCGGCCGGAGCAGGCCAGAAATTCCATTTCAGCCAGGTCCTTCTCATTGCCGATGATAAAGAGACTCTGATCGGGATGCCGTTTATCGAGAAGGCTCTCGTCAGGGCTGAGGTTATCGAGAATTTCAAGGACGGAAAGGTCATCGTCTTCAAGAAAAAAAGGAGAAAACAGTTCAGGCGGACCCGGGGTCACCGCCAACAGCTGACCAGGGTCAGGGTCGAAAAGATAATACCAGATGTCACAGTTCTCCCCGTGGAAGAGGTTGTAGCGGCAGAAAAAAGGCCTGCGGAAGTTGCTGCTCCAGAGAAAAAAGAAGCCAGAACGATAGCTCCTCGCCCAGAAGAGAAAATTCAGGCTCCGGCGAAGGAAAAAGCGGCCAGGCCGAAAAAAGCAGGGGTCACCGCGGCTGCCGCTAAACCAGAGAAAGAAAAGAAGGCGGCCAAGAAAAAGAAGACCAAGTGAGAGGAGGATGAAATGGCCCATAAAAAATCCGGCGGCAGCGCTCGAAACGGTAGAGACAGTCACGGCAAAAGGCTGGGCGTGAAGCGGTTCGGCGGCCAGAAGGTTCAGGCCGGCTCGATTATCGTCAGACAGAGAGGAACGCCCTTCAGGCCGGGCTTTAACGTTGGGCGAGGCAAAGACGATACGCTTTTCGCCAGGATAAACGGGATTGTCCAGTTTGAGAATAAAGGGAGCAGAGGCAAATTCGTCTCAGTCCATCCAGTTTAGAGGCGGTGGAGAGAAAATTTCGATCGCAGGCTGTTTTTCAAGCCATTCTCCCTGGCCGGAACTCACGGT
>Ga0172364_10005325_pt1 | contig 10247 bp, 10 predicted proteins | sample LakKivSesite10cm_FD_114545 | JGI IMG/M metagenome (GOLD analysis project Ga0172364, IMG submission 114545) | Sediment microbial communities from Lake Kivu, Rwanda - Sediment site 10cm | ecosystem: Environmental > Aquatic > Freshwater > Lake > Sediment | place: Rwanda: Western Province, Lake... | reverse complement strand
GTCGAAACTATTAACTAATGCATCATATTTCACTGATTTGATAGCATATGAAGATTCAGATAATACTCGGATCTAAGTCAGATGTGCCCGTGGCTGAAAAAGCACAAAAGATTCTTGATGAGTTTAAAGTCAATTATGACATAAAAGTTGCATCTGCCCATCGAACGCCAGATGTTTTAAAAAATCTCGTTGAAAAAAACAATGCAGATGTTTTCATAGGAATTGCAGGACTTTCAGCTGCTTTACCAGGATCAATTGCGGCTCACACAACAAAACCGGTAATTGGTGTCCCTGTAAGCGGGAAAGTAAATCTGGATTCCATATTATCGATCATACAAATGCCTCCCGGAATTCCTGTTGCTGCAGTAGGGCTAGATAGAGGAGACAATGCTGCATTACTAGCAATAGAAATACTAGCGATGCAAGACAAAAAACTAACAAAGAAACTAAATGATTACAGAAAAAAGATGAGAGATGAAATTTTAGGTAAATAGGGTTGAAAAATGTTTGATGCTGAGAAATTCATTAATCAGACCGTTGAAAAAATAAAAAAGGATGTTTCTGGGAAAGCATTAATTGCATTTTCTGGTGGTGTTGACAGTACCGTCTGTGCGGCTCTTGTAAACAAAGCAGTTGGAAAACAACTGGTTGCTGTACATGTAGACACAGGATACATGAGAAAAAACGAGTCAGAAGATGTTAAAAAACTGATGAAAACTCTTGATCTGAACTTCCGTTTTGTAGACGCAAGTAAGGATTTTTATCAAGCACTAAAAGGTGTTGAGGACCCTGAGAAAAAAAGGAAGATAATCGGTGAGAAATTCATAAGAGTGTTTGAAAAAGTTGCCGATGGGGAAGGCGTTGAATATCTTGTTCAAGGGACAATTGCACCTGACTGGATAGAGTCAGGTGGTGGCCTCAGAGACAACATAAAATCTCATCACAATGTCGGTGGACTTCCCAAAAATATGAAGTTAAAACTCGTAGAACCTTTGAGAGATCTATACAAAGATGAAGTGAGAAAGGTTGCACGGGAATTGAAATTAAAGGTTTCTGAAAGGCAGCCTTTCCCGGGCCCGGGGCTTGCGATTCGCATTGTTGGTGAAGCCACACCCGAGCGTACAGAAATCGTGCGGGAGGCTTGTGATATTGTAGAAAAAGAAATCGAACGTGCGGTTGAAAAGGGAATGATGGAACGCCCGTGGCAATATTTTGCGGTTCTTATGCCGATAAAAACTGTCGGCGTTCATGGAGATAAAAGAGCATATGGAAATACTATAGCAATTCGCGCAGTACAGTCTGTGGATGCGATGACCTGTCATTATAGTACAATTCCGCATGACGTGCTTGATACTATTTCAACGAGAATTACCAATAACTTAAAGGAGAAAATAAACCGCATAGTATATGATGTGACAAATAAACCTCCTGGAACAGTTGAATGGGAATAAGATATGGTACGAATCTATGTGATTGATAACGGCGGGCAATGGACTCATCGCGAATGGCGTACACTTAGAGATCTGGATGTAGATACTGAAATATTTCCTAACACCACACCATTCCAACAGCTACAAAACGAAGAAATAGGTGGCTTGATTCTTTCTGGAGGTGCACCAAGAATAGGTTTGGAAAGCGATCTTGGAAATTGCGAAGAATATCTTGAAAAAGCTGAATTTCCGATTCTTGGGATATGTGCTGGGCATCAATTTATGGCTAAATTTTATGGCGGGTGGGCAGAGCCATCAAAAGTACCGGAATTTGGAAAGGTTGAAATTACATTATTGAAAGATGGAAATCCTCTTTTTGAAGGAGTACCTAAAAAATCAATCGTTTGGGAATCGCATAATGATGAAGTTACTAGAATACCAAAAGATTTTGAATGGCTTGCAGAGAGCGAAAACTGCAAGATACAAGCAATGAGTTACAAGAAGAAACCGTTTTATGGTTTACAATTTCATCCTGAAGTTGAGCATACACAGTACGGAGAACAAATCTTCAAAAATTTTGTAAAAATGTGCGAAAAGTGAGTTCTTCTATACCAATTCGATTGAACGTTTTACCTTACTGATAAATTTGTTTAAAAACTCGTCGTTTTCATCTCGATTGTAAAGTTCTTTGTATATCTGTGTAATTAGTTTCTTGACCAAATTCCCCTCCATCTTTCCTTCATCCGAATCCAGTAAAATCATGAGTATCATTTCAGTTGGGATATCTCCTGATAATGGAGGTAAAATATAATTTATATCTTTCAGTTCTTTCGCGCCAAGTTGTCTGTAGAATTTTACTCGTTTCTGTCTTTGCTCTCTGTTATTTCCATATTTTGGATTCTCAATTTCAAGTATCAAATGTGCAAGTTTGAGTTCTTTCTTCATATTTTCTACAAACTTTTGTCCTATTCCTTTTCCTCTGAAATTTTCTTTTGTAGCCATGTAATCGAGCAGAACAAAATCTGTGTTTTTTAATTCGTACAATAATGCCATAAAAACTACTTCGCCATCTAAGCAGCCGATGAACATCTGATAAAGATTCTTCTTGATTCTTTTTTTAATTATATCTACAGGTTGCCTTTCATTTGCCGGAAAAGAGTCTTCGTATATCTTAATTGCTTCTTTAAAATCCTTATGAGATATCTTTCTAACTTCACTAAATCTTAACATAAAGCTCATTGATTGTTTCTATTTCCATCTTTTAAAAAGAGAATTCTCTATTCTCAATTGATCTAGAACTTTTCCAACAATAAAATCCACAATGTCATCTATTTTCTTTGGTTTATGATAAAATCCAGGCATGGCCGGCAATATCGTTGCACCAGCCTCTTTTGCAGAAAGCATGTTCTTAATACCAGGTAAATCCAATGGCGTTTCTCGAATTACTAAAATTAATTTTCTTTCTTCCTTCAAGAAGCAACTAGCTGCCCTGGAAGTTAAAGTGTCTCCATAACCATTTGCGATAGCTGAAAGCGTCTTCATACTGCAAGGTGCGACGACCATAGCATTTAACTTAAATGATCCGCTAGCTGGCGCAGCACATAAGTCAGAATTATCATAGTAAAAATCAGCTTTCTTTTTCAATTCTTTGACCTTGTAGTTTGTCTCATACTCCAAAATCTTATTTGCACCATCTGAGATGGTTAAATGGGTTTCTGCACCTGCCTTTTTTAATTCCTCAAGCAATCTAATCCCGTATATACTGCCAGATGCTCCCCCGATGCTCAATAAAATCTTCATGCTCTTTCTATCCTTCAATAGCATCAATTATATCAGATAGGGCCTGTTTTAAATTTTTTTCCTTTTCAAGTGTGGTACCAGTAATAATTATATCTGCTCCAGCACGTGCTTTTTCGCGTGCAGTTTTTTCGTCTCTTATTCCGCCACCTATGAAAAGAGGAATGCCAACATTCTTTTTAACAGCCTTAATCATTTCATTAGATACAGGATATGTGGCACCTGATCCTGCCTCAAGATAAAAAAACTTCATTCCCAAGTATTGAGCTGCGAGTGCGTAACCGACTGCTGTATCTATGTCGTCCTTTTTTACTAAATCAGCCTCTCCAACTTTGCCAGCAGTCATACCTGGTTCAACAATAACATAACCCATGGATATTGGTTCAAGCCCCGAGAGTTTTATGAAAGGTGCACCTTTAACATGTTCTCTGATAACATAACCCAAATTGCGAGAGTTCAACAAACTCATAAAAAATACTGCGTCTGCATATTTACTCAAGAATTTTGCGCCAGATGGAAACAAAATTACTGGCAAATCCGTATTTTCTTTTATTGATTTAACAGCTTCATCTACCTGTTTTTGAGAACTTAGCGTGGAGCCACCTACCATAATAGCACTGCTGCCTGCCTCTGTTGCCGTCTTTGCAAGAGACCCGGCTTCCTTAGGGCTCTGCTTATCCGGATCTAATAGAGAAAAGTGCAATGGCTTCTTCTTTGCCTTCTTGATAATATCTTCAGCTATAGTCATTTCAAAGCAGCGTTAAACAAGAGCATGTTTTAAAGTTTTACGTTAGGGAGACCGCCTTCTTAACCAATTCCTCATTACAGGCAGCAATGATACTAACACGCTCATCCAAACTAAGAGACATATCAAGTTGTTTTCCTTGTGCATTTGTAACTATACCACCCGCCTCCCTTACAATAAGCGTGGATGCTGCAATATCAGTTACACGAATGTATTCCCTACCGACCGCATAGAAATCCAGTGCACCAACAGTAATCATGCACATTTCTAAAGAGGCACACCCGAGAGAGCGGACGTAGTCTTTCTGGGCCAAAGCAAGTGTCAATTTATCGAAGTTTTTACCAAGAGAAAGGGACGAAAGAACGTCTTTATCGGGATAATCAGGGACACAAATACGTTTTTTATTAAGAAAGGCACCGTGTTTCTTTTCTGCAACAAAAACATCTCCTGTAGGAATGTTCTTAACTATTCCATATTTAACGTCGCCCAACGTAGATTTTCCAATACCTAATGAAACCGAATATAAGGGTATTCCTCTGCAAGCATTACGGGTGCCATCAACAGGGTCTAATGCAAAGATGTATTCGCCGCCGAAATCAACAAAACCCGCTTCCTCGCTCAAAAGATTGGCTTTTGCGTCTGATTTTTTAAGGAGGTTTAGAGCTACATCTTCTGCAAGTTTGTCAATGTATTTTGTAGGAGTTCCGTCAGCTCCAATTCCCATGCTAGTTCCAAACTTGTGAAATTCAGTCGCATATGATTTTCTGACTTTTCTGCATATTTTATCAACGATATCGTGGGCCAACACTTTTATTTCTTCATCCATAGGAATCACTATAAATTTATCCCAATATATGAAAGAATGTCAGGAACATATAACGTGACAAGTATCATTATAGTGGCAGCAAAAACTATACCGACAAATATAGCAATTAATGATTTAGAGAATTTTAAACCAAATAGATATGCAATCAGCGCACCGGTCCATCCGCCAGTTATTGGCAAGGGTATTGCTACAAAGAGTATTAAACCGACGTAGCCGTATTTTCTTATTTTTCCTTCTGCTTTTTTTCTTGTCCTAGCAAAAAGCCAATCCATGAGTCTTGTCCAAAACTTATATCTTCTCAAAAACTTCTCAACGTATTTAAAAAATAAGAGAATGAAAGGAATTGGTAAAATATTGCCGGCTATCGCCAATGGAAATGCCTGCCACCAAGCCCAGTGTAATTCTAACATAGCATATGGTATAACATATCTTGCTTCAATCCAGGGAAGCATGGACCCGAAAAAAATTTGAAACCAAGCCGGAAACATGTCAAACATTTTTTATTCACCAACAAACTTGCCAAATCCTCTTGCACCCGTCAGTTCATTTTCGTCTATAAGTTTTTCTCCCCTGACAAAAACGTATTCAGGAAATATTGCTGGCCATCCCTCGAATGGCGTCCATCCGCACTTCGAATGAAGGTTTTCTGATTTGATTTTGCAATCTTTCTTTAGATCAATTACGATGATATCGGCATCTCTTCCTGCCTCAATTCTGCCTTTGGGAATGTTTAGAAGTTCAGCAGGTTTTTCACATAAAAGTGATATTAATCTTTGAAATGACAGGGTTTCTTTCTTGACCATACACAAAAACAATGGAAACATGGTCTCTACACCAGGAACTCCAGACGGAACGACATCGAATCCTTTGTCTTTTTCTTCAATAGTGTGCGGTGCATGATCTGACTCGAGAACATCAATCAAGCCATTTTTAAGACCACCAAATAAAGCTTCTTTATCAAAATTAGTTCTAATTGGTGGGTTCACCTTATAGTATGACTGTGGCTCTAGTTTATCTTGTGCTGCAAATAAAAGATGGTGTGGCGTAGCCCCGCAACTAATATTTTTTGTGCGTTTTCTTAATAATTCCGTTCCTTCAATTGAAGAAAGATGACAAATATGAATCTTTGTATTGAATCCTTTAGATATCTTTAGTATGTTTTTTATTGCCGTTTCTTCGCATTCAGATGGGCGCGAATTCATATGATCGACAAGACTGTTTTCTTTTGATTTATACTTATTGAGACAGTTATTGTCCTCAGCATGAATCAAAACGGGTTTATTTGTAGGTCCAATTCCATCAAATGCTTCTTTTAGATTGTTTACATTAAATTGTAGGGAGCTGGTGGTGCCGCCTATATATATCTTGAAACCAACGCATTTTTTGGCCAATTCTCCAATATTTTTTATATTGGAGTCTGTGATTCCTGCATAAATACCAAAATCTACATATGATCTTCTACCGGCTAAAGAGATTTTATCAGATATGTTTTGTAAAGTTGTAGTCTGTGGAACTGTATTTGGCATATCAAAAATACATGAGATACCACCATATGCTGCTGCCATAGATCCGGTAGAAAAATCTTCTTTGTGAATCAGACCCGGATCTCTAAAATGAACATGTATATCAATACCTGCAGGAAGGATCAATTTTCCTCTAAAATTGTAATGCTCATCTCCTTTCAGAATCTTTTTGATAGCAGATACTTTTCCATCAATTATACCTATACAGCAATCTTCAAAATTTCCATTTAAGTAGACTTTCCCTTCAATTGTCAGATCCATCTAGACGCTTCTCCTTGATAGTTCCTTTTGGCTTAGTTTCAGTAAATATCTGCCCGCTAAATTTCGAAATTTTTATGTTTTCATCAAGCCAAGAATCTGGCAAAAGTCCTGCTTTCATGCAAGTGTTTGATAGAAATTCTTCCTCATCCCAACCTTGCTCAACAGGGACTTGCGGCAACAATAAACCTTTGAAATAACTTTGTTCAACAATAAGTCCATCCCTTCCTATTTCGATTTGTGAGATATATTCTTTTGGTTGTTTTACTTTTATTAGCTCTGGCTTTGTAAGTATTGTAACTTCTATTATTATTTTATCAAGTTCATTTTCTTTTAAAGGTGGAAAACGTGGATCTCTTGTTGCTGACTGCGCTGATTCTATGATTGCCTCTTTCAAAGACATTATTGGAAGTGGGATTCCTATACAACCGCGCAAGTCGTGCTCAGGAAATGTATGAATCGTAACAAATACTCCTAGATTCTCATTAAAGGCTTTTGAAATATTTGTTGATAGCATTTTTTTATTTTTTACGTATGATTCGATAATATCTCTTGCAAATTGAACTGCTTTTATGCCTTCATCTAGATTAAGCATGGTAAAAAGTATTAGCGATACCGTTAATTAAATTTCTTAATTGCGGTATCATCTAGTCTACTGTTCTTGTCAAGACGATATTGAAAGTGACGGGGTTGTCTACATCTGTGTCTTTTATTACCAGTTCGCCGCTGAAAGTATAGGTCACATTTTGGCCTTCTTCATTTGCCTCTTTATCAGCTGTAACGACATAAGAGCCGGGCATAAGTTCGATTTCATAACCGTTTACATTAGATATAACAGCATTTAGTTTGGCTGTATTATTTGCTACAGTAGCATCCGGTGTGAAAACAACAGAAACATTGTCTATATCTTCATTTCCATACGTAACAGTACCACTGGTTGTAGCGGATACTTTATTCATGGAAATGTCAGAAGTTTTGGCATTTTCGCCCTTTACTATTTCCAATTTGCCGTCATAGGAATAAATGGTCATCTGTCCTATTTTTTTAGTTGCTGATACGTTATACGATCCTGGTGTTAGTTGAATTTCATAGTATCCCGTCGTAATGTTAGATGCGGTATTACTTTGTACGGCAGTATTTCCTTCCACGCCGCCATCTGGCTTGAATATGATGTCAACATAGCCTAAATTTTCTCCATCATATTTTGTATATCCGCTTAGTTTAACTTTAGCCAAGGTCATCGAAATATTGAAGCTTGTTGTCTGGTTTTCTTTTAATGTAATATCTTCTGATGTATCGTAGTCCAGATGCCCAGTTACAGCGTTGATCTTTGTGGCTTTAAGAGTATAAGAGCCCGGAATCAATGATGAGAATGAATAATCGCCGTTTGCATTTGTTGTGATCTTATCGATTGGTTTTTGATTTCCCTCAAGAGTGTTGTAAAGAAGACTTACTTCTGCATTACCTATCTCTTCGCCTGCATCGCATTTACCATTCTTGTTTGTATCATAGTAGGTTTTACCTTCTACTGCAGCAGGTTTCGGTTTTGAAATATTGTAGAAATTGTTTCCAGAGTAGATTTTGATGTAGTTTTCGTATATGACAAAATCATCAAGAGTTGCTCTGATCAAATAAAAGCCAGGCATTAGGTCTGATGTATTGTAACGTCCATTTTCATCTGTGGTCAATGTTTTTATCGAACTTACGCTGTTTATGTTACCAGTTTGCGAATCGAATTGTTCTATTTCATACAAGGTTATGTCTGTATTCGGCAAAGGCTGATCGACCAAAGGATCATATTCATTTTTTTCATCTTCATTCTGGTATACGTAGCCCTCTATGTTTGCAGGATCAATTGATATCTTTAGAATGCGTTCGTAATTTGTACCGTATTTGCGCATTGCTTCTGCATCAGAAATAGGATGTAACTCTGGATCTGTAGTACTATCGAAAGTAACATTTTTGAGAACAAATGCATTTCCGCCCAACTCAGTATTTCTGCGTATTTGTATTGTTATATTGCCTGCAGGAGCTATTAGATTGAATTCGCCTGTATCATTTGTAGTAGTTTTATCATGATCAATTGCAGGATACTGCAATGTATAATTTTCACGCAATATCTCCCTATATAACTGATGATCCACTGCCTTAGTAACAACCACCTGAGCTGCTAAAGGTTCACCCAAAAAGGTTACAGAACCGTTTACATAAGCGCCCTCATAATATTTTGCAATAACGACAGCGCTTTTAGCTGTATAATAAGCATATGGTGATATGTACTCAGCAGTAAAATGCCTCATATCCATGCAAGGGATCTGATAATCTGGTTCTTGTTTACTGCCTGAAGAGCCCGTTGATATACCAACGTAAGTCCTGTAAAACATCGTATCAAAGTAAGCATCTTTGTATATCGGTTTTGTGCTAGTTATTGCTATATAATCTCTTTCCTCCTTGGGCATATTCATGAGATCTTCATAGGACCACTCAGCGTCAGCACCCTTTGTGCCATCAGTATTTATCTTATAACCAACGAATATTACCTTCTCAAAATCGTCTTCTGGATTACCGGCACTTATAGCAACCATAAGTAAACTTTTATCTGACAGGAATCCAAATATGTTAAAAATCTGTTTGTCGTAGCCTTCAACACCATAGTAGCGGATACTGTGACCTGTTACATCCTGTACATCATGATAAAGCCAAGTAACCTGCTCATCACTATAATTGGCCAGAAGGGTTACAATATCGTGATAGTAGGCATTTTCTCCGTACTGGGCTCCGACTAGCCAGTCTTTACTTAACTCTTCGTTATATTTCTCCCCTATAGGAGTACCAGATGATGGAGATATGCCAGTTTCAATCCATGTGGTTATATTTTTGCTGTCATTTTCACCTAAGTGTTTTCTTAGCACAAATTTTATGCCATCTGTAAGTCTACCGCTGTTTGAACTAGCTTCACCTTCCAACAGACGTGTTATCCAAACTGAAATCGCTTCCTTTTCACTAGTTGCCGTATGGAAATTTGCCGCTGGGGGTATGCCGTCCTGGAAGTTATCTGCAACAGTTGGATGGCCGCCTAAAGCAACTTCATAGAAACCGTAGTCCCACCAAGATATATAGGCTGGCCTCTTTGAAGGATTTGCAATATCGTTATCTTGGCTATTAAACCAGTTATATGCATCTACCCAATAGGCCTCTTTGCCACTCGTTAGTCCGAATGCACCCTGTGTATCACTACCGAACAACTTAGTTTTTTCATTGACTGGAACTGCTGCATCAAAGGAGATATATACATTTGGCAAAATAACTAAGAACGTGATAAAGAGAATTCCTACGATGTGAAGGAATTTTATCCCTCGTCTTAAGCCGTGAAAACCTCCGCCTGCACTTTTAATATTTCTAATCATTTGTTTGTAATCAATTTTCTCTGCTACGATCCATACTACCCAGCCGCTAAGTAATGCAATCAATGGAACTAAGTCATTTATAAAACGACCGGCAACACCTGTAAGCCAAATGTCTACTATAAACAAGATAAGTATGAATAGATAATCTCTGCGCTGTTTATTCTTGTAGTAATAGTAAATAAGGAATATGAAGCCAGCCCACGCAAGCCAGTAAAGAGTTGGACCAAATGACATTACAGTGTGGCTAATATTGTAAGTACT
>Ga0172364_10005322_pt1 | contig 10253 bp, 5 predicted proteins | sample LakKivSesite10cm_FD_114545 | JGI IMG/M metagenome (GOLD analysis project Ga0172364, IMG submission 114545) | Sediment microbial communities from Lake Kivu, Rwanda - Sediment site 10cm | ecosystem: Environmental > Aquatic > Freshwater > Lake > Sediment | place: Rwanda: Western Province, Lake Kivu... | reverse complement strand
CCCTAACCCCCCACCCCCTCCGGGCCGCCCGGTCCCGCCCCGGGCAATCAGATTTCCTATCAGTAAAGGAGAATGAAATGAGAAATCCTATGTTCGTTTGCGGTCTACTGGTTGCGTACATGAGCATGGGGCGCCTGATCGCGGAGGACAAACAGGTGAAGGACCAAACGGCGGCGCGACCTTTGGTCGTTTTCAACGCCGGCAAGATACGCGCGGAAGTGTCCTCGGACAGCGAGAGCATCCAAGTCGCGGTTCCAGAACGTCAAGGCGTCGCTTCGCTGCGAGTCCGCAGCGCGGTCAAGGGGTGGAAGGCGGACGCGTGTGGAACTTTCCAGTCACTGCCCGGCGGCGGAGTGGCGTGGGAAAAAGTGCTCCATTATCAAACCGACACCGTCCGCGTCAAAGAGACACTCTCGCCGGTTCCTGGGGAACCTTCCTTGCGCTGGGACATTGATGTCTTCGCTCCCACAAACCACAAACTGACTATCGAGACTCATTTGCAATGGATGGGGCAGACCAACGCGATCAAATACTGGACCGCATGGGACAAGAGCGGCGCCGGTGCGATTGGTCCAACCGGTTCCGCCTTGTACCAGAACCCGCTCTGTCTGATGCCGCTGCGCGACGCATCGTATGGCTTGGGAGACACGATGTCGGTTCCGATCGTGACGCTGGCCGACGCGGCGAACGATGTTGCCTTCAGTCTTGCGCAGTCGCCAAACGATTTTCTGATGGGTTTGACATTGCAGGTCAACCGGACGGGCGCGGCCAGTCTCGTCCGTAGTGGGCACCAGGCCGCCAAGAGCGACGTTCCACTGCATTTCACCTCGCTGATCAGCGCACATGCGGCCGATTGGCGGGAGGGACTGGGCATCATGACGCGCGTGTTCCCGGCCGCCTTCAATCCGGCCAGCGAACTGGCCTATCGGGTGGACGGCTGCGGCGCTTACTCCGGCGACGAGAACCCGATCCAAGTCGAGAAGTTCAAGAAGATGGCCTTCGGCTACAACTGGAAACTCGGCGACGATTTTGTCTACATGGGAATGTTCATACCGCCCGTGAAGAACATCGACGAACGATGGAAGCGGGCGTGTGCCGAGCCCCGCCCGCCAAAGAAGCCCGACACGACCTCCTGCCGTCAACTCAACGACTATGCGAAGTACATGGCGAGCAACGGATTTCATGTGTTGAGTTACTTCAACATTACGGAGTATGGAAGAAAGATGACTGCACGGGAGATTCCCGCCGACCGTGCCGACGATCCGAATCTGTGGCAAGATGCGGAAGCCTATCTTGCATGGAAACTGTCCACGCGCGATCCGAAGCCGCGGACGCCGGTCATCGGGCGATCGAACTGTTACGGGGCCTATGTCGTCGATCCGGGCGATCCTGTCTATCTACAGTTCCTCGTCGAACAGGCCGAGCGCCACGTCAACCTGCTGCCTGACGCCTCCGGCGTGTGTATCGACCGTTTGGATCATATTGGGAAGTTCAACGCGAACGCCCCGGTCACCATCTACGCCAACAACCGTTTTGCGGGTCGTCCGCTGCTGGTCTCCTTCCATCTCGCCATGGAAAAGATCGCCCCGATCTTCCACAAGGCCGGCAAGGTGATGTTCGCCAATCCGATCGGCACGTATCGCGTGGATGCCTTCCGGCATCTGGACGGGGTTTACGACGAGTATCGCAATGAACGGAATATCAACCGCGATGCGTGGATGTGCGTGCGCAAACCCATGACCATTTGGAATGCGCCAAAAGGCGATGTTGGTTTCCAGGAAGCGCTGTACCTCGCCGCGTTCCCGACGGCGCCGTTCCCGGGCAATAACCACACGGTAAGTCCCGATCCGAAGTTGGAACAGTGGTATCTCGATTACGGTTCGTTGCTCAATGCGATTCGCGGCAAACGTTGGGTGTTGTTGCCGCACGCGATCGAGGTGGAGAACGACGTCGCATTGGCCAACTTGTTTGAGGTGCCCGGCGGTTATGCCGCCCCTGTCGTATTTGGCGGCGACGCTGCCAGCGCGCGGGTGAGTGTTCGCGGACTCCCGCAACTGCCCGTTGCTTTCGATGTGTTGCATCCGGGTAACGAGACGCCGGTGGCGATAACGCCCCGGAATCACGACGGCGTACTCGTCTTCAACGTGCCCCTTGTCCGTGGATGTGCGGTTGTCCGTATGAAAGTCAAAATGAAATCCTCACCATGAAGCGTTCGTTCCCATGTTCGGAAATATCAGTCCAGGAAAGGAAGAATGAGTATGGAAAATACAGGGACAGATACCATATTTAGCTTGACAGGCGCCATTGGATGGATGAGGTAGATTGCCAACATGCCACGTGTAGCTCGGATCGTAGCGCCTGGGTTTCCGCATCATGTCACGCAGCGCGGCAACCGGCGCGAGTCCGTATTTTTCGAAGATGCCGACCGCCAGAAGTACCTCATGCTCCTGATGAAGTACAAGGGCAGGTACGGTCTGGACATCTGGGCGTGCTGCCTGATGACCAATCACGTGCATTTCGTGGCCGTGCCCCGCTGGGGCGATTCGCTGGCCCGCACCATGCGGGACACGCACCAGGCGTACTCGTCGTGGTTGAACCGGCGGCTGCGGCTGAGCGGGCACGTATGGCAGGGGCGGTTCTACTCGACGGCGCTGGATGAGAGCCACCTGTGGGCGCCAGTGGCGTACGTGGAGCGCAAAGCGGTGCGTGCGGGGATGGCGGCGCGGGCGGAGGAGTACCCGTGGTCGAGCGCCGCGGCGCGGTGCGGCAAGCGGCCTGATCCGCTGCTGGCGGTCGCCGCGGCGACCGAGCGGCGCGCAGATCGACTGGTCGGCGTGGCTGGCGCGCGAGCAGCCGGCCGAGCAGGTGAAGGCGGTCCGCGGGCGGACGACGACGGGCCGCCCGTGCGGAGATCTCGCGTTTATCGAGCGACTGGAGAGTATGCTTGGCCGGGCGCTGAAGTTGAAGAAGGCTGGACGGCCAAGGAAGGCGAGGGGTGAACAATGAAATATGGTATCTGGTGTGAAAATGAAAGGACGGCTCTCAGGCGGAATGGCTGTAAGTCCTTGCGTTTTCATTCATTGTGGGTGAGCCGAAGGCTCATGGACGACTGCCTCGAAAATGCAAGGGCGCCGCTGACGCGGAAACGCTGTAAGCCCTTGCATTTTCATCCTTTGTGGGTGAGCCGAAGGCTCATGGGCGACTGTCCCCGTATTGCATTTCGTTGCGTTGTCGCGTCGGTGGCGTTGGCCGTCGCCGTTTCGGCCTCCGCCGGCGACTGGCCGCAATACAGGGGCAACGCCGCGCGGAACGCCGTCACTGCCGAGCAACTTGCCGAGCGGCTTCACCCGCTGTGGGCGCGGGAGTTCCCGCCGCCATACGCGCCGCCGGCGGGGACTGCCCGGGCGCAGTTCGAGCCGGGCTGCGACCCGGTGATCGTCGGCAAGACCGCGTACATCGCCCTGGACGGCGCCGCCGCGGTTGTGGCCGTGGACACCGACACAGGCCGGGAGCGGTGGCGGTTCCATGCGGATTACCCCATCCGCTACGCCCCGTGCGCGACGTCCGAGGCGGTGTATGTCGGCGACGACGGGGGCAATCTGCTCTGTCTGGGGGCCGCCACGGGCGAGCTTCGCTGGAAGTTGCCCGCCGCGCCGGAGCAGGGCCAGGCCCCATACTGCGGCGACCTGGCCGGACGATGGCCCGTCACCTGCGGGTCGGTGCTGTACGAGGGGCGAGTGTACTTCGCCGTCGGCCGGCGCGACGCGGGCAAGGCGATAGTGGTGGCCGCGGACGCCGCCACCGGCCGGGAGGTCTGGCGGCGCGAAGTGCCAGGCGTGTCGTGCTGGGGGTATCTCACCGCGGCCGGCGGCGTGGTGCTCATGCCCGTGTTCGACGCCCACTGCGTCCACCTCGACGCCAATACCGGCCAGGCGACGCTCCTGCCGAACAACCGCGACAACCGCTACGGCTCGCTGGTGGCCGCCAACCGCACCCACTAGCTGGTCGGCACGCACTTTCACACCCTTCCGGCCGGGCACCGCCGCACCAAGACCTATGTGAACGCCGAGCACCGGGTCGGCCCGTGGAGCCCGCCGCTGACCGACGAGATGGTCTACGGGTTCAACGACGGCATCCTTCGGGCCTTCCCGATCGCCGAGCAGGGCGTCAAGCGGCTCAAGGAGCTGGGAAGCTGGTACGTCAACGCCCGGCCGGACCTGCCGTGGGCGAAGGACGCCGGCACGGAACTGCCCCTGCCGGCCGGCGCCAAGCTGCCCGACAAGTGGTTCCCCCGCCGCGTGGACATCAAGGCCGGCGGCAGGCTCTACGCAAGCGGGCGGGACCACGTGCTGGCGCTGGATGAGCCTACTGCCGACCGGCCCCCGCGGGTCGTCTGGGTCGCCGAGACGCCGGGTATGCCCACCAGCCTGGCCGTGGGCGATGGCAAACTGTTCGTGGCGACCAGCGAGGGCAAGCTGTTCTGTTACGGCGGCGACAAGCGTGAGGCCACGGTCCACGCCTGGCCCGCGGCCAGGCCCCAGGCCGGCGACGAGGCGACGGCCAGGCTCGTCACCGACATCCTGGCCGCCGGCATCCGCACGGAGGGACTGGCCGTCGTGTGGGGCCTGAAGGATGGCCGGCTCGTGGAGGAACTCATCCGCCGCACGTCGCTCCGCGTTGTGGCGTTTGACGGCGACGCCGCCAAGGTGGCCTCGCTCCGCAGACGGTTCGAGCCGGTCGGCCTGCTCGGCCGCCGGCTGCGTCTTGTGGCCGCCGCCCCGGAGAAACTGTCGTTTGAGGAGGACTCGGCGGATGTGCTGGTGAGCGAGGATCCCGCGTCGGCGGGCCTGTCCGCCGGCGGCGAGTCGTTGGCGGCGGCGGTGCGGCTGCTGCGCTACGACGGCGGGGCCGCCTGCGTCGCCCTGGACGATTCCGCCCACGCCGCGGCATCCGCCGCCGTCGCCAGGCTGTCCACCTGCCGAGCCGAGGTCGTCCGCCGGGGCGCCGTGACGGGCATCCTGCGCCGCGAGGGGCCCGGCTACCGCCTGCGCCAACTCGCCGGCGCCCGCTGTCGCGTCGTGTGGCTCCAGGACCACTCGCCCGACCAGAACGACTCGTTCGCCGCGGGTTCGCACCACAAACTGATGGGCTTCGACAGCGACGACGGCAAGGCCGAGCGCATCATCCTCGACAAACTCGACAACTACGCCCGCCCGCTGCTGACGCCCGACGGCAGGCAGATCATCTTCACCAACCGCCCGCAGCGCAAGAGCTACATCGTCGGCTGGGACGGCTCCGGCCTGCGAGAGCTGGTCGGCGGGCACGTGATGGATATCGCCCCCGACCCCAACGGCGGCCGGCCGTGGGTGTACTACCAGCACGACAGCGGGGGCAAGTCGGCCGTCGGAAAGGGCAACCCCGTCTGGCGGTTCCGGCTGGACGACCCCGACCGGCGCGAGCTGGTGTGGGACAAGTCGGCCGTCAGCAGCGACAACTTCCAGGTGTCCGCAGACGGGCTGCGGGCCTGCGCCCAGTGGCCCTGGCCAAAGGCCGGCGTCGCCGAACTGCCCGCCAAGGGGCTGGTCTTCTCGATGGAAGGCTGCTGGACCAGCCTGGCCCCCGACAACAGCTACCTGTTCAGCGTCTTCGAGGGCACGCACCGGGTGGTGACGATGCGCCCGACGGCCGACCGCGCCCGGTCGTGGTCGGTGCGGCTGAACACCGCGCCGGGCACGGAGGCATGGGAGGTGTACCACCCGCGCTGGACCAACCACGTGCGGTTCATGGCCATCACCGGGCCGTACACGGTGCGGGCCGGGCCGGACGCCCTCAAGGGACGCGGGCACACGGTCGAGGTCTTCGTCGGGCGGTTCAGCCCCGACATGACGCGGATCGAGGCATGGGCGCAGGTCACGCGCAACGACCGGCCTGACTACTACCCCGACGCCTGGATCGACGGCGGCGAGAAGGCCTCGGTCGCGGCGGCGTTCAACCCCGGCGCGGGCGCGGCGATGCCGACGACCGGCCCCGCCGACAGTTGGCCCGGCAGCCGCGACGGCCTGGTGTTCCTCTGGGCCGACGCCCGCGCGGCCAACCAGGTCCGCGGGCCGGACGGCAAACTGGTGCGCATCTGCCGCGTGGAGGCCCGCGGGCGGGCGCGGCATGGCCGATACCACGAGATGCTGCTTTCCGGCGGGAGCATGTTGGCCGACGGCGTAGGCCCGGCCCTGCTCGACGCCTGCCGCAAGAGCGGGCAACTGACCATCCAGTTCGTCGCCACGCCGCCCGCGTCGCGCAGCGGGACGGTCCTGTGGTTCGGCCCGGCCGACGCGCCCAGCGTCGCTGTGGTCCAGGACGGCAACGACCTGTCGGTCCGGCTCGGCGGCAATGGCAAACCGATGAAGTTGGCGACCCTGGCGCCCGGCAAGCCCCGGCACGTGGTCATCTCACTCGCGCCCGACCGGCTGGCCTGCTATGCCGATGGCAAGCTTGCCGCCGAAGGCAAGGGCGTCGCCATGCCGATGTCCGACTGGAAGGCCGGCGAACTGGTCTTCGGCGACTGCCCCGGCGGCGGCGCGAACTGGCCCGGCCGGCTTGAGGGCGTCGCGGTCTGCGCACGGGCGCTGGATGCCGATGAGGCCGGCAGGCACTACGCCGGATATGCCCCGCGCCTGGCAGGGCGGAAGCCCGTGCCGCGGATAGTCGTCGATGGCCGGCTCGTCGAAACCACGCCGACGCCCACTTCCGCCGCGATAGCCCCATACCGCCGATGCCTGGTCGTCTACCGGTACGAGGTGACGAAGGTCGCCGAAGGCCAGTTCCGCGACAGGCACGTCCACGTCGCCCATTGGGCGATCTTCGACGCCCGGCCGGTCGCCCTCGCCAATGAACACGGCAAGACTTGCCGGCTTGTCCTGGAGCGATTCGCCGACCACCCCGAGTTGAGCGCCGAGCGCCGCCTCGGCGGCCCGGAAGACTCCGCCGCCCTGTATTTCGATCCCGCGGACTGATCGCGCCCACGCTCTCCCCCGGCGCTGCGGTCGTGTCCCATTGCCACCAACCACGTTGGCGACCGGTGGATGGGCCCCCGCGAGCCGAACCCCCGGTGCCGATGGCGAACCGGGAAGGGGATTACGTGATCCAGGATAGAGATTCCCACTTGCTTCGCGGGGCAGCCGGCTGTATAATTCACCCCCTCCCGGCCGGCCGCTCCAACCCCGCGAAATCAAATTTCCTATCAGTTATCAGTAAGAGCAGAACATCTCCGCGGGACCCTTGCGGCGCATCGCTGGCTCCTTAACGCAATCCCTGTCCTCCAAAGCGGCCATCGCCACGGGTTTCGGGGAACTTCGGGCAAAGTGGGGCGTCCAGAGCAATAGGCAAACGGGAAGGACGGAAGGCATGAACCGAAACAATGTGGCGGTACTTGGCAGGACGATTCTGGTCTTGCTGTGGCTTGGCGTATGGGCGTCTGGCGCCCGCGCGGACGGATGTTTTGTCTGGCGGAGCGGCGCCGACCTGAAGGAGCCCAGCCAGAAGGCCATCATTCACTGGAACGACGGGACCGAGACAATGGTGCTTCAGGTCAAATATGAAGGCCCGGCCGAGGACTTCGCTTGGATCGTCCCCCTGCCCGCCCGGCCGAAGGTCTCCGCCATCGAGGCCGACAAGAGCCCCTTCGCCGAGATCAGCCTATACACCCAGCGGCGCGGCCGATGGGGCTCCCGCGGCGAGCAACTCGACAAGTCCGCCGACGAAAAGGTCGAGGTCCTGGAGCGGAAAGTGGTCGGGGTGTATGACGTGGCCGTGTTGGCCGCCGCCGACGCCAAGGCCCTGACCGAATGGCTGAACAACCACGGTTACGCGTTTCCCAAAGACCGCGCGGACGTCCTGGCCCACTACACGAAGAGGAAATGGGTCTACGTCGCCATGCGGATCGATCGCAAAGCACTGGCCACGGACGAGGTCAAGAAGCTCAATACGGGCGAGCTTCAGCCGATCCGCTTCACCTTCGAGTCGAAGGAGCTTGTTTACCCGCTGCGAATCTCCTGCGTGAACGCCGGCCCGACGGAGGTGCTGCTGTACCTGCTGGCCGGCGCGCCGATGGTGCTGAAGGGCGGGCCGGGCGGCAACGGCTTTGAGCCCGATCATAGAGGAGTACACCATAGCATGCCGCCCTTCCCAGACCCCAGGCATATGGATCCGCAGTACGCCATGTTCCGTAAGGCCAGGGGTGGAGAACTGCCGCTGACGTGGGGCGCCCTGGGGTTGAAACCCGATAGCGCCTGGCACCTGTGCAAATACCGCGGCCAGTACGACAAGCCGGCAGAGATGTCCGACGACCTGACCTTCGCCGTCTTCGATCCGTTGCCGTACTGGCGAGGGCAGGTCGGGAAACTCCACCTGTCGTACATTACCCAGCACGTGACTGTTCTCGCCCAGCACGACGAGCGGACGTACGGCCCGCTGCTGCGCGAGGTCTTCGACAAGCTGCTGGCGTCCGGGAATGCGGACACGGTGGCGAGGAGTCCCCTTGCCCCGCCGGAGTTGCTAGATCGCCTGGCCAAGAGCGACGCCCAGAGTACGCGCCATACCGTGGCGGCCAACGCGAATACGCCGTCGAAAACCCTCGTCGGACTCCTGGCAGACGCAGATAAGGACGTGGTGGCCGAAGCGGCCCGCAACCCCAGCCTGCCCGTAGACGATCTCCTCCGCAAGCTTAAAGGCGGCTCCGTCGGCTTGCGAGAGAGCGTGGCTAAGGCCCATGGGATGCGCCCGGAGGTCCTTGCGGCCCTGGCAGGAGACCCCGTCATGGAGATCCGCGCCCGGGTTGCAGAGAATCGCTGCACGCCAGCGTCTGCGCTAGGGGACCTGGCCGCAGACAAGGCGTACGTCCGGCGCTGCGTGGGCGCAAACAGGGCGACTCCGCCGCAGCTCCTGGGCGGGCTGTCCCACGATGAAGACCGCGAAGTCCGATACTACGTCGCGTCGAACCCCTGGACGCCCGAGGCCTCCCTGGCCAGTCTGAGCGCCGACGCGGAGGCCATGGTGCGAGAGGGGGTCGCTCGCAATCCGGCGGTTCCGCCGATGTTGCTGCTGGTGCTCGCCCAGGACACTGATCCTCGCGTGTGTCAGTACGGTGGCGGGCCAGGCACGACGCAGCAGGTGCTGACGAAGCTGTCGCGCGATGACAGATGGTCGGTTCGGCGCTTTGTGGCCATGCACGCCGAAACCCACCCGGCCGTGCTGGAGCGTCTTTCGAACGATGGCGACGTGCTGGTCCGCGTCTGCGTTGCGCTCAACCCTGCCACGCCGGATGGGACCATCCGCAGATTGGCCGCCGACGAAACGCAGAACTCGTCCGTCAGTCGGGCAGCCAAACGCGAACTTGCCAACCGCACGCAGACGACCCGCCCGGCCATAGAGGGCAAACAGTGACGGCGGTCCGTCGATTTCGTTCCGGCTGCGACCCTGGAGGCGGCAGGAATCGAACCCGCGTCCCTGTTTCCCTACGCCAAAGAAGCAGCCAAGGCGGCCGCGGAAGCGGCCAAGCGAGCCGAGGAGCAAGCCAAGCGCAAGGCCCAAACGGAAGAAGCCGCCAGACGGGCATCGCAGGAACGGAACTGATGTCTTGTGAACCGCCACTTGATGGGTGCCACGGCTGCGCTGTTTGCAGCCGTGTCCCGGTTCGGTGCCGGCAAGACACGGCTGCAAACGGCGCAGCCGTGGCACCCAACCGGCAAGAAGGAGATCAACAGTATGTACGGGGAAAATGGGGACGCGCCCCATTTTCCGACCAGTCGGCGGGGACGTAGAGGTCGATTCGACCGGTCGACGGCTGGAGCACCGCGTGCTGCGCGGTGGATTCCTGGGCGACGGTCTCGCCGGCCAGGGCGGAGTGTATCGCCCGCCGGCGGAAGCGTTACAGTGCCGCCGCGTGCAAGGCGGTCGGGCGGGGGCTACAATGCCGGCGGCTCGCGCGACGGCGGCAGAGGCGCAGCCGCACGGCCAGCGGGAGGCAGGTCGATGGAACGGCAGCGGGTCTCACGCGTGCGGCGGCCGGGCAGGCGGCGCGAGACGATCGGCACGGCCCCTGGAACGCTGGTGGTCGATCCCGACGCCCCCAAGCCCGTCATCCGCGTGTTCGCCTACGGGCCGGAGAAGTCCGGCGAACAGGATGGCGCCGAGCTGTCCTCGCTGCGGGGGCTGCTGGGCGCCTGGCCGGTCGTGTGGGTCAACGTCGACGGGTTGGG
>Ga0172364_10005320_pt1 | contig 10256 bp, 17 predicted proteins | sample LakKivSesite10cm_FD_114545 | JGI IMG/M metagenome (GOLD analysis project Ga0172364, IMG submission 114545) | Sediment microbial communities from Lake Kivu, Rwanda - Sediment site 10cm | ecosystem: Environmental > Aquatic > Freshwater > Lake > Sediment | place: Rwanda: Western Province, Lake... | reverse complement strand
GTTCAGCTAGGCTTGCGCCCATGACGTACCGTGGCCCCGGCGTTCCGGTCTCCGACTTGAAGCTGCGACCCGGCTCGGAGTTTCGCACTGTCAACGCTTTCCCGATCAAGCCCGACTGGTGGGTGGGCGGCAACCCCATGAACCAGCCCTGGCTCTCCGGCCTCGGTGACGAGGCTCCGTTGTCGGAGGAGATCTTGGCTGCGGCTCGCCGTGACGCTGCGCTGGCGAACGAGGCGGGCATCCCGGTCCCCGTGCTGCGCTCCATCCGGGCGGTCGAGAGCGGCGCGTCTCCGTCGGCCGTTCGGTTCGAGCCGCACCTGTTCCGCCGCAGGAGTTCTCGTGGCGGCGAGGTGCCGTACACGCCGGGCACGACGGGGTGCCGCATCTCGCGCGCGGCCTCGTGCGTCGCATCCGAGACCAACCGGGCGGCCTTCGATCGCGCGTTCGCCATCGACCCCGTCAGCGCTGTTCGCTCTACCTCCTGGGGCAGTTATCAGGTGCTGGGGGCGCACCTGCTTCGTCTCTTCGGCAACGACTCTCGTCGCTCGGTCGAGGAGTTCGACCGCAACCCCCAGCACACGAGCGAGCGCATCTTCGCGTCGTGGATGGCGGCGAGCCCGGCCGCGCGTCTCTACGCGCGTTCGCTCAACTTCGCTCAGTTCGCGCACCGCTACAACGGCTGCCGCGACTGCTCGGCGTATGAGTCGAGGCTGCGTCAAAACTACGCTCGCTTCGAGCCAGAGTGGAGGGCAATCGCTCCTCGGATCGGCATCGCGACTCCCTCGACGCTTCCGACATGGACCCCGGTTGCGATTGCCGGTGGCGCTGGCGCGGGCGCTCTGCTCCTCATTGGGCTGGGCGCGTGGGCGGTCAGACGCCGTCGCCCCCGATGATCGGGCTGGCGATGGCTACGGCCGCGCCGCGGATCTTGGAAAGCTCGTCTTCCATCGCGGGGATGGGTCCGCGCAGGGCCTGGAGGTAGATCGAGGTCGTGTTGGGGTTGGCGTGCCCCAGGAACCTCTGGATGTCCTGAAGGCGCGCTCCGGCCTTGTCGAGGTCGCTGGCGACCATGTGCCGCAGCGAGTGGACGCTGACCTTCTTGGTGTCCATCCCCGCGGCCTTCGCGGCGTCCTTGACGATGTCGGAGATCACGTTGTGGTGCATGACCCTCTCCGGGTCCATTCCCTCGGTGAGCGGGCACGACTTGACCGGCGCAAACACGGCGCTCTCGCCCGTGATGTGCTTGAGCCTGTCTGCGCTGATCCAGTGGGCTCGGATTGCGTCGTAGCAGACCTTGGGAAGCTCGAAGGTCTTGAGCGAGCCGCCCTTCACGACGACGCTGTACGTCCTGGGCTTCGCCTTCAGGTCGAGGTCTCGCACGCGCAGCTTGGCGATCTCGGCGCGGCGTCGCCCGGTGTAGGCGGCGAAGATCAGGACGGCCTTGTTGCGGATCCCGATGGGATCGTTGGGCAGCGAATCGACCATCGACTTGAACTCGTCCCAGCGGACCTGCTTGGCCTTGCCGAACGGCGTCGGCTTCACGTCGCGCCTGGACACGACCGAGAACGGGTTCGCCGTGAGAAGCTGCTTGCCTTCCTCGCCCACGGGCTTGGTGAGGAACTCGAAGAAGCCATCCACGGCCGCGAGCCGGGTGCAGATGGTGCTGTTCGAGAAGCCCTGGTCTACGAGCCATCGCTTGTACGCAGCGGCTTCTGCCACCGACACGAGCTTGGGATCCTTCCACCCGGTGATGTCGAAGAACTGCTTGAGCCCGGCGCGGTAGGTGCGCCGCGTGTTGGTCGGCTTGTCCGCGAGGAAGCCGTACATGGCGAGGAGGATCTGCTTGGTCCGTTGCGGATCGTTGCCGCCGATGCGGAGCACGATGCTCTGGTCTGCGACCGGGATCACTCGTGCAAGCTGGTCGGTCATGCTGGTCTCGTTGACACGCCGAATCCTGTCAGACACCCTGGGAGGCGTGCAACTGTCTGACTTCATGCAGGATGGAGCGCCGCGCGAAGGGCTGAAGGTCCGGGTGCGCGTTCCCACCGCTCTGCGCGAGTCGCTCGGCACCGAGGCGGTTGGCGAGTTCCGCAAGTTCAAGCCAGCCGGTCGCCGGGTGCTCGTGGTGCTGAAGGTGGGCGCGAGGCTGTTGGAGTTCCGGCCCCAGGACGTGATCGGCGCGGTCGAGGCGGTCTGATGGCCGAAGGGCTGTCGTTCCGGTTCATCGTCCCAGGAAAGCCCCAGCCGAAGCAGCGAGCGCGAAAGGGCGTCGGCGGACGGTTCTACACGCCGAAGGAGACGCGCGACTACGCCAAGCTGGTGAAGTCGTGCGCCTGGGCGGCGATGGCGCAGGCGGGGCTGCTACAGCGTGGCGTCTGGCCGCTCGACGCCCAGTACCGGGTGCAGATCCAGATCTACCCTCCCAACCGCCGCGTGCCCGACGGCGACAACGTCCTGAAGGCGATTCAGGACGGCTTGAAGGGTCTGGTCTGGTCCGACGACCGGCTCACGGTGGGCGGATCGTACTGGACCCACGACCCCGACGCGGCCCGCCCGCGCGTCGAGGTCGAGGTCGCCGTAGTGGCCGGTCAGCCGGTGGCGGCCTCGGGCTCGCCGCTGTAGTCGAGGGTGAAGCGCGGCGTCTCCGCGAGGACGAACTGGCCGCCGACCATGACTCCCTTCACGACGAACGCATCTGCGTCCACGAGCGTGACGCCCTGGCTCATGGGCGTCTTCCAGCGGAGCGCGACGACGGAGGGGCTCGGGTCGAACGGGCGCATGTCGCTCGTGTCTCCGTCGATCACCGGAAGACCCCAGATGCGGTCGGGGATTCCGGCAGCGCCGGGCGGCGGCTTCAGCGGGATCTCGACCCGCTGCCTCTTGCTGCTGCCTTCGATCATCACCGCTCGGCTGCCGATGCGAGCGAAGACGACCGCGACGCGCCGCTTGTTCTCGTTGATCTCGTAGACCATGTCCTCGCCGTTGCCCTCGACTCCGGCGAAGCTGAAGGTCAGGTCGTAGTTGCTGGGCACGACGCGCCCCGGAACCTTCGTGTAGTCGTAGAACTGGACGAAGTTGTCGCCGTCGAAGTGCTCGAACAGGTCGGGGAACATGAGTTCCCAGGGAAGGTCCGAGAACACGTTCAGCCGGATGAGCGGCACGGTCTTCGACTTGACGCATCGATCTCGGTGCAGCTGGATCGCATCGACCAGCATGCGGCAGAAGGCCACGGGCTCGGTGATCAGCGACTGGAGCAGCGAGTACTTCCTGACCGTGTTGTAGTCGTCGATGAGGTTGTGCCCGGAGAACGCGAGGCACGACTTCGCGCACTCCGGCGACGCCTTGGTGCATGCCTGAATACGAACCGGGACGACGCGCTCCACCCCGTAGACCTGGGCCATCTTCCGGTCGCGGATTTCGGCCACGTCGGCATCCGTGTAGCTGGTCGTGTGCGGCAGGAGGGACAGCCCCTTCACGTTCGCCTTCTCGAACGCCTTGCCGTACAGCCTCTTCGAGCCCTCACGGATGAGGTCGATGATCTCCTCCGGCGTGTCGTTTTTCGTGCCCTTGGCCGTCTTGTAGTTCTGGCCGATGAAGCTCTCTACCATCGACTCCGGGCTGCTGTACGCCTTGAGCGCGTTGACGTTCCCGGCCTTGGTAACCTTGAGCGACGGGAACATCGGCCGGAGCCTCTCGAAGGCTTCCTCCGACGACATCGCCTCCACTTCGTCCATCGTGGTCATCGGCCCCGAGCCCTTTACCTTCATGGCCGCGTACACAGCGCGAAGAGCTTCTTCGGGTGCGCGGCGGATCGCGCGAAGGTCTTCTTCGGGTGCGCGGCGGACAGCGCGAGGGGTTGCGCGGCGGATCCTGGCGGACTGAAAGTCCACCACGTCGCCGTTCGCCGCCACCCGCAGGCGCGCGAACTCAGAGGGCTCCGGGGCATCCATGTAGACGGTGCCAAGGTTCTGGGCGAACGCGACGGCGTCCTCCCAGTTTCGCGCGAGGGCCACGACCTCTTCCGAGGCGTCGATGACCGCGTACATGTTTCCGTCGGGGGCCGAAATGCTCGTCGTCATGGCGGAAACGTACCACACCCCCGGCGGAGCAGCTTGTCAGACAGGTGCTTGCGACGTACTCTGCGCCGCATGAGCCGGAAGCAGATCGACATGTTCGAGCCTGATCGTCCTGACCGTCCCCAGTTGCGCTGCGTCCTGGCGGATCCTCCGTGGCTGGAGCGTGGCGGCGGGAAGATCAAGCGCGGGGCTGACCGTCACTACTCTCTGGCCGACGTACAGACCATCGCCACGGCGATGCTGGGCGCTCCCGAGTGGAACCTCGCGGATGACGCGCACTGCTGGATCTGGGTCACGGACAACTTCCTCAAGGACGGGCTCTGGCTGATCGAGCGGCTGGGCTTCGAGTACAAGCGGACCTTCCCGTGGGTGAAGGTGCAGGCGGAGCGTCCGAGCGCTCTCGACCCAGAGACGGGCCACGGCTGCGAAGGTCTGGTCGAGCGGGAGGACGGCACGCCCGCGGTAAAGATCGGGATCGGCCAGTACGCTCGCGGCGCGCATGAGCTTCTGCTCTTCGGGGTGCGCGGCAAGGGACAGTCGCCGGAGGTTTGGACGGGCGACCGAGGCGTGCCGAGCGTGCTGTTCGCGCCTCACGAGCGGGGCGAGGACGGCAAGGTGATCCACTCGCGCAAGCCGCGGGCGAGCTACGACCTGATCGAGCGGGTCAGCAAGGGCCCGAGGCTGGAGTGCTTCGCCCGCATCGCGAGGCCGGGGTGGTCGGCGTGGGGAAACGAGGCACCGTCAGGCGGCTAGGGTATGCTTGCCGGATGGATGAGATCAGCACGAGCAAGATCGTCTACTGGATCACCCAGTTCTGGTCGTTCTTCGGGGTCGTTTTCGGCGTGTACCTTGGCGGCGAAGCAGCAAAACGTGCTCTTGGATCCCTGGGGTACGACAAGGTGCCCGAGGACAAGCAGCCACGGCTGTACCGTCTGTGGTACATGACGCTGCCGTGGCATCCGTTTCTCGTGGGCAGCCTGTGCGGGCTCATCCCGTCCCTTCCGGTCGCGGTCTGGGTGCCCGACGCATGGCCGTCTCGGATGCTTTGGTTCGGGATCGCCGGAGCGGTGAGCGGCCAGTTGTACGCGGCCATGAAGCGAACGTGGTCGCAGATCCCCGGCATCGTGCGCGCAGTCGCGTCGAAGAACCTGGGGGTGTCGCTTCCTCCGGCTCCCCCGAGCGATCCTCCTCCTGAGCCGCCCGAAGACGGAGGGCCGAAGGCGTGACGATCAGCAAGACGCAGATGATCTCGTTCGCGGTGGCAGCCGTGCTCATCGCGGTCGTGTTTTTCGTCGCGGGGCGAGGGTGCAGTCCGCCGGGTGAGACCGTCGTGGTCGTGGAGCGCACCGGCATCGACGCGGGCCCTGGGGAGAGGGTCATCGAAGAGAGGCTGGATGCGGCTCTGCGGGCGGGTGCGCTTCGCATCGAAGAGATCGAGGAAAAGTTCGAGGGCGACATCGCTGCGTTCGATGCCGAGCAGCGAGCCGAGTACGAGCGCGTTCGTGGCAGCGGCGACCTCGAAGCGACCGCACGGCACCTGAGCGAGTGGAATCGGCGGCGAAGGGGCTCGGCACATGAATGACCTGACGCAGCGGGGCAGCCCGCCGTCCACCTACGCCATCCTGTCGGCGCTCGAAAACGAGCCCGGCGCAGCGCAGCGCGTCGCGTGGTCTACGTTCCGGCGCATGCTGCTGATCGCTCCGGCGCTGTGGATCGCAGGGTTTCGCGGCCGGGATCTGGCGCGGGCCAGCGTGGCGTCTACCCTTGGCATCACGCTGGGGCTGATGGGGTACTACTCGTACTGTCAGAAGAACGGAAGGCCGGTCACATGAGCGCAGCGAAGATCAAGGAGAGCGCAGGGTACGTTCAGGTCGAGGGTTTCTCGGAGGCAGGCGCAGGGTACTTCTGCGGCACCTGCTCGAAGCTGGACTACCAGGGCGGCAAGGATGGCTGGTGCAGGGGGCTGAAGGTCGCCGTGAAGACCTACGGCTGCTGCAACTACTGGGTGCTCGCTGGCGACGATCAGGTCCGCGCCGCAAGCGGCAAGCGGCTGAAGGTCGTTCGTTGAAGCGGGCTGCGACCCGGCTCCTGTGCGTCTCGCTCTGCATGCTGCTGCCTGCTCGTGCGGCGGCGCAGGCTCCGAGCGTGGACGGCTCGTCGGCCGAGGAGTTCCGGCTTCCTGACCCTGGCGAGATCCTCCCCCTGCGACGGGGTGCCGCGGCTCCGCGAGACGGTCTGCTGATCGACGCAGACGACTTGCTTCAGATCCAGCAGGAGTACGACCGCATGCGTTACCTGCTCGGTCGCACCTCCGAGCGTGACCGAGAGGTCTGCGACGTGCGCGTCGAAATGGAGCACGCTCGCCTGTCGGCCGCCGAGGACCGCCTGCGGCTTCGCGACGATCTCTGGGGCACCAGGGAGGCCGATCTGCTTCGTCAGCTTCGCGAGGCCCAGGAGCAGGCCCGGCAAGCCGCCCAGCGCGGCTGGTGGGAGAGCGAGGCGCTGTGGTTCGCCGTCGGCGTGGTCGCGACGGGCGCGGTGTGGATCGGAGTCAGCGTGAGGTGACTGTGAAGCGCACAAGCAGGAACAAGCGCACGAGCCGTCCGCCGTCGTCCATGACCGACGACGCGCTCTCGCGGCACTTCAACAAGACGGTCAACATGACCGGCGACGAGATCCGCCGCTGGCACAAGAGCCCCCTGTCCAAGCGCGCATCGTTCGCGCATATCCGAGCCGAGCTTCCGCTGCTGGCGAAGATGAAGGACACGCCGTCCTCCAAGTGGACGCCCGCGATGTGGAACAAGGCGGCGCGAGCGGTGAACTTCGTGGAGCGTCACGAGGCGCAGATGCGGGCGCAGGGCAAGCGCTACGGCACCGGCAGGCTGCATGTCACCGAGAAGCGCGTGGTCGCCTTGTTGAACTGGGGTCGCAAAACGCCGGGCGTTCGCCTCGCTTCGGAGCTTCTGGATGCCGCCTGACAGGGCGTCGTTTTTGTTTCCCGTGACGGACAAGATCGCGCAGTTGACCCGAGAGCTTCTGTCCGAGCCTCCTCCTCGACAGGAACGGCTCAAGGAGATCCGGGCGCAGCTTCGCTCGCTCATGCTGGACTACGATCACGCCGAGACCCTGTGGATACTGGCCCAGCCGGAGCCTTCGCCTCCCCCTGCGAAGCCTGCCTCCCGACGTTTCAAGTCTCACCCCTGGTACGGCCGAGCAGCCAAGCCAAAAGGCCCGGCTTGAACGACCACCTGCTTGCGGGCTAGAGTTGCGCGCATGGCCTTCACCATGATCAACGGGATGCGCTCCCACCGCTACCCGCTCGCCGCGGCGGACTGCGGCTGCGGCTCCCTTGGACGCACCCCGGCTCGCCTTCCGATGTCTGGCCTGGGTCTGGACATCGAGTCGGCGGCGTTCGGAGGCTCGGTCGTCGCGGCGGCGGGCGGGGGGCTGCTGCTGGGGCTGCTGACCGGATGGTGGCTCGGCAAGACCTTCGGCCGGTCGTCGGCCGTGCTCGTGAACCGTCGGCGGAGGAAGCGATGACGTACCACCTCAAGGGCCTTGGGCAGACTGCTTCGGAAATGGTCACGCTCACTCCCGGCGCGGGCGGCGGCGTGGCTCGGCTCCAGGCCAAGCTGATCGAGTACCGGATGCTCTCGATACGCGCCCCCGACGGGCGCATCGACTCGTCGGGCAGCCGAACGCTCGAAGCGATCCGCACCTACGCCAGCCGCAACAGCCTGTCGGCGTCGGGTCTTGCTCGCACGAGCAGTGGCGGCCTCACGATCCCGCGCCAGCTGAACGACGCGATCCTGACCGCCGAGATGTACTTCACGGACGGCGGCGGCGGGGCGAGCAGTGGCGGCGGGGCGAGCGGCGGTGGAGCGGCGAAGGGCGGCGGAAGCTCGGACGCCGGAGGCGGAGGCGCGAGCGCTGGCGGGTCTGGAGGCCCACCGTGGGCCGCCATCGCCATCGCTGGCGGCTCTGCCGCCGCGCTGCTGATCGGCCTCGCGGTGTACGCTCGCCGCCGTGGCTGAAAAAAGTTCTTGACGACCCTTCCAGTCGTGCTACAACACTCTCGACCCGGCAGTCACGCCGGGCGGAAGGAGAGCGCGATGGCGAAGAAGATCGAGGTCTGGCATGTCCGCGACGAGCACCTGCGCGGTTTGCGCGGAGACGACGTGGCCCCGGCGTTCCCCGAGGGGTACCGGCAGGTCGCGGTGGTCGAGTCGGCGGCGTCCGCCGAGGACGCCTACCGGCTGACGAACAGCATCCACTGCGGGTGGTGGGAGCACGCGCAGGTCCGGTCGCTGGTCGGCCCGTGCCGCTCGACGTCCGTCGGAGACGTCGTCGTCGTGGGCGGCGTCCCGATGATCTGCGACCGCGTCGGCTTCTCCGCGTTGGGAGATCGCGAGGGGCATCCCGTGCCGCTGCCGCTGTGGTGATCTCCGCGTGGGGGCGGGGGCGGCCGTGAAGCAGAAGAAGCAGCAGCAGCCCTCCCGCCGCTCGTGGGTCGCGCAGTCCGCGCACCGCACGGGCGGCGGCCCGCACCGGGACCGCCGCGACAAGCGGGCCGGTACGCGCGCCGAGCGTCGAAAAAACGCGGCGGCGGAGGGCTGGTGATCACGCCCAGAATGGCTAGGGGTGATCCGTGACCTACCACGCCAGACCTCCCGCCCCTTCGTTCGCTCCACCTTCTTCCGTGCGCCGCGTCCACTGGTCGCAGCACGCGATCGAGCGGCTCAAGGAGCGAGCCGGGATCCCTTTGGCAAAGGTGCAGCGCGACGCGCGGTTCGGTCTGACGTCTGGTCGCGCCGAGGAGTGGTGGGAGTGGGACGATCGGCGGGATCGTGGCTGGCGTCGGAATCTGCTCGTGCGGGTCTACCACCCGAGCAAGGATCTGTCGCGGGACAGCTGGGTGCTGTTCCGCATGGACGAGCGCGATCCGACGCTGGCGCACGCCTGCACGGCGTTGACGCCGCACCACTACCAAGCGAACGCCACGCTCCTTTGGAGCCGGTCACCCGGTGGACCGCGGGGCGGAGGACCGCTCACACACAGGCTCGACGTGCGCCCACCTGGGCGCAGGTGATAGGATCCGGCCAGGAGATAACCATGACGAAGATGCGACGAAACGGGAGCGTGGACTTTGGCGACGAAGAGGCGGTGCTCCGCGAGGTGGCGGAGGCGCTGGGCGAGGACGCCGACAGCCTCTCGATCGAGGAGAGCCACATGACCAGCTTCCGCGAGGGGTTGGTCTACGAGATCAGCACGCGCGGTGGCCGTCGCAGCTGGCTCGTCATGGAGGACGAGGATCAGGCCGAGGCGCTCGCCGTCGCGGTGGTGAGGCAGGATCTGGAGAGCGAGCCCGAGCTTTTCAGCCGTGACTTCCTCGAACAGCACATCGACACGGATCGGCTCCGTCGTGACCTGACGTCGGACGTCGAGAGCATGACCTACGACGACCTGACCGAGGAGGCCGAACGCCGTCCCGAAGACTTCTGGAGGCAGGCGGAACAGTACGGCACCGGCTCTGCGTCCTTCATCGTGTCGTGGGACAACGGTCACGCGACGGGCGACCTCGCCGGGAGATTCGATGACGAGGACGACGCCATCGAGGCAGGCGAGGCGTGGAAGGCCGAGATGGTCGCCGCGGACCCCGAGGAAGCCGAGGACGTCTACAGCTACGAGGTGTCCATCAAGGAGCCCTCGACCAGCGAGATCGAAGACTTGGCCGAGAAGATCGCAGAGGATCGCCTGCGCGACCCGATCGCGTACCTCGAAGAGATCCACGGCCGCGAGGACGCGATCAAGCAGGCGATCGAGATCGCTGGCATCGACACCGCCGCCGCAGCCCAGGACGCCGTGGACACGGACGGCTGGCCGCACTTCCTCTGCCGCTACGATGGCAACTACGAGGAGACGCCGAGCGGCTTCGTCGTGTGGCGGGAGAACTGAAGTGACATGCGCGACCTGCTGATCAAGGCTGGGCTCGGCTTCGTTGCCGCAGCCTACGCCCGCGACGCTGTGCAGCGTCCGCAGCAGGTCGCGCGTCTGGCGCGTGGAGTCGCAGACCGAAACGGCAAGCCGCTCGCGAACTTGGGCGCGGGGGTCAAGGGGAAGTCGCTTCGGGCGAGCGTCCTCGGTGAGCGCCTATGGGGCGACGTCAACCTCGATGCGGAG
>Ga0172364_10005317_pt1 | contig 10257 bp, 10 predicted proteins | sample LakKivSesite10cm_FD_114545 | JGI IMG/M metagenome (GOLD analysis project Ga0172364, IMG submission 114545) | Sediment microbial communities from Lake Kivu, Rwanda - Sediment site 10cm | ecosystem: Environmental > Aquatic > Freshwater > Lake > Sediment | place: Rwanda: Western Province, Lake... | reverse complement strand
TGGACCATCTCTTATAAGGCCTCTTATCCCTGGGATCTTTAACAAACCTGTAGAGCTTAGCCAGAGAAGCAGGCCCTAAATACCTCTCATCCCTGGAAACAACCGGACAGGCACTATAACAACAGCCGCAAAGAATGCAGTTAACAAATTGGAATATCTTCTCCATCTCCTTCTCTTCGATTCTGAAGCCTTTCGCCTCCATCTTCTCCGGCGGATAGAGGTAAGGCTCGATTTTGTAAAGAGCATCCCAGAAAGGCTGCATATCCACCACCAAGTCTTTCTGGATTTCCAGGTTGGGCAGAGGCTCGACGACAATCAAGGAAGATTGAAGCGAGCCGAGGTCTCTGCGGCAGGCCAGGTCAAAGTTGCCGTTAACCACCATGCCGCAAGAGCCGCAGATGGCTTCCCGGCAGCTATACCTGAAAGAAAGAGTGCAATCCTGGTTGTTGCGGATCTCCATCAAGGCCTCAAGGAGTGATTTCTTCTCCGTCGTTTCATACAAAAAATCTTTAAAGTAGGGATGTTCATCCTGGAGAGGGTCAAACCTGAATATCCTGAACTTATATTCCATCTCAGTACTTTCTGGCTTCTGGCTTGTATTTGCCTAATGTCACCTCTTTGTACTTAATCTGAGGCCTGCCGTCCTTGTAAGTCACAAGAGTGTGTTTGAGCCAGTTGCGGTCATCCCGCTCTTTGAAGTCGAGGCGATAATGGGAGCCCCTGGTTTCTTCTCTGTTTAGGGCTCCCAGAGTGATGACTTCAGCTAAATCCAGCATAGAATCAAACTCGAGGATGTTGACCAGCTCCTGGCTGTAGCGGAGGCACTTTCCGGAGATAAAGACTCGCCCATAGTCTTCTCTTATAGCCCGTATTTGTTCCAAGGCTTTAGCCAGGTCTTTCTTATTCCTGAAAATGCCAACCTTCTCACTCATCACAACCTTTAGCTTATCCAAAAGAAGATGAATTTTTATGCCGGAATCCTTATGCTGCCAGTTTTCAATCCTCTTCTTGACCTCCAAGGCTTCATCGAACAGAATCTTCTCGCCTTCTTCTGCTTTGCTTCCTTGGACATATCTGGAAGCCTCTTCTCCGGCAATCCTGCCAAAAATAACTGTGTCGAGCAGGGAATTCCCGCCAAGCCGGTTGGCGCCATGGACGCTGACGCAGGCGCACTCTCCGGCAGCGTAAAATCCCTCGACGCAGGAGGCACAATTCCCGTTGACATCAATCCCGCCCATGGAATAATGCTGGGCCGGCTGGATGGGAATGGGCGCCTCGATAGGGTCAAAGCCGGCAAAATCAATGCAAATTTCCCTTATCCCGGGAAGCCTTTTCTTGATTTTCGCCTCCCCCAGATGCCTCAAATCCAGATGGACATACTGGCTGTCAAAGCCATTTCCCTTGTCAATCTCTGTCTGGATGGCACGGGAGACGATGTCCCTCGGAGCGAGCTCCATGGCTGAAGGAGCATAATCAACCATGAACCTCTTTCCCTTGTTATTGACTAAATATCCGCCTTCTCCCCGCGCTCCTTCTGTAATCAAGATATTCTTTGGGAAAAGACAGGTGGGGTGGAACTGGACAAATTCCAGATCTTTTAATGGAATTCCTGCCCGATAGGCAATTCCTATACCGCTCCCATGATTGATATAAGCGTTGGTCGTCCTAAAATAGACGCGCCCATAGCCGCCGGTGGCGAAGATAACAGCCCGGGCTTTGACCGGCATGAGCTGTCCTGTGGCTAAATCGAAGACGACAACGCCCAGGCATCTTCCATCCTTGACGACAAGCTTTGTCACCAGCCATTCGTTAAAAAACTTTACCTGTCTCTTTATCGACTGCTCGAAAAGAGTGTGGAGGATGACAAGGCCCGTCCTGTCGGCTGCGTAGCATGTCCTTGGAAACCCTGCTCCGCCGAACGGCCTCTGAGCTATGACCCCACCGGGAAAGCGGCTAAAAGGGACTCCCAGGTATTCCAGTTCGAAGATGGTTGGAATTGCTTTCTGGCACATCATCTCGGCGACATTCTGGTCGGCAAGATAATCGCTGCCCTTGATCGTATCAAAAGCATGACGCTCCCAGCTATCATCTTTACCGTCAGGATTGTTCCCCAGGGCAGCGTTTATCCCTCCCTGGGCAGCAACAGAGTGGGAGCGAAGAGGATGAACCTTGGAGACGACAGCAACTTTGAGTCCGGGGTCGCTGTACAAGGCGGCAGCCAGCCCTGCCAATCCACCCCCGACGATAAGGATGTCCTGATCGACCATCAATAATTCCTGGTAAAGTAAACGACAAGCAGGGAAGCGCTGAGCACAATAGCGAGACCGGTAAAAATCCAGAAAAGAAGCTTTTCTTTCTTCACTCCCAGGTCGATGATAACCGTTCTCAAGCCATAAAGCGCATGGAAGACAATCAAAACAATCAGCAGACTGTCTGAGAAAGGATTGGTGTGGAGGACAAGAGCCCAGTCAGGTTTCTGGTCTTTGGTCATCAAGAAAAAGGATGTCGTAAATTTTATGCCGAGGAGAAGGATGAGCAAAAGGCCGCTCACTCGATGAAAAACCCAGACAAACATTCGAGCTATTCCTTTTTGGAGAGAATATTTAATTAAAGTCAAAAAGGATTGTCAAGGAAAGGTTGAATAATGTTGGATGTGTGTTATCATTAATCGAAAATCTTTGAGGTTGAGAGAATGAGCCAACAAGTCCAGATCAGAGAATACAAGGCAGAGGATTTAGAGCAAGTTTTAAACATGGTCAGGGAGCTGGAGTCCGAGCTGGCAGAGAAGTTTAAGGACGTTAAAATCAAATCAGGCGTGGATGATTACCGGAATCGTTATCTGAAACCTGGCAATAAGTATAAAACATTCGTTGCCCTTGTCGAGGGCAGAGTTGTAGGCTATCTGATGGGCTATCCATCATTGGGCGCTCCTGAAGTGGACAACATGTATGACATCCTGCCCATCTCTTCTGATTGGGCTCCGCCTGAATTTTTTCTGCAAATCACCTTCGTCTCCAAGCCCTACAGAAACCAGGGAATTTCAAAGAAGCTTCATCTGGAAATCATCGACTACGCGAGAAAGCAGGGATTTAAAGAAGTTTATGCATGTATTGCCAAGTGGAACATCCCTGAAATCAGGGTCATCCGCTCCCTGAAGTTCAGGCTGAAGGACCTTGGCTACAGGTACAGGCTGACTTTAAAAGTGTAAAAAAGGGGGTCAATTTGGTATTTTGTGCCCTTAATGAGGAAATTGCCTAAAAAAATAAAAATCCCTATAATATCGGGAAGAGAATAGAGGCGCTTGCGTCTAAATGTTATATGATATATTATCTGAAAGGAAAGGAGAGTAATATGTCAAAAGTCTTGCCACTCATTACAGTTCTCGCTTTAGCTTTGTTTGCTTTTTCCTTGAGCGCTCAGCAGGTCAACGTGACCGGAGACTGGGAGCTGACAATGACAACTCCCAGAGGAGAAAGACCGCCTCAAACTATCACTCTTAAGCAAGAGGGTGAAAAGTTGACCGTAACCATGACCGGGCGTCAAGGCGAAGAAATCAAAGCAGAAGGAACCGTCAAAGGTAACGAAATCGAATGGTCGATGACCCGCAGCACACCAAGAGGAGAATCCACAACAACCTACAAAGGGAAGATTGAAGGCGACACGATGTCAGGCCAGGTTCAGATGGGCGATTTTGGAACCTTCGACTGGAAAGCCACCAAGAAGAAATAGTACTTTCTGAATTATCACTTTTTCCAGAAAGATTTTTTCTTATATTATTTAAACTATAATATCTAAAAGTCTGATTTTTTAATTAAAATTTGAATCGAAAACAAAGAGAGGGAAGTTTATCAAATCAAAATGGAAGATTTCGAAACCTCCTCCGTCTAAAATGTGCGGAGGTAAAAAAGAGATATGTTTGAATGGAAGAAAGAGAGCTGGTTGAGCTGAGCCAGAAAGGCGATGAAGAGGCCTTTGGCGCTCTGGTAAAAAAATACAAGATGAAAGTCTTCAATTTAGCATTCAGCTTCATCAGGAATCAGGAAACAGCCGATGACCTGGCACAGGAAGTTTTCATCAAGGCCTTCTTTGGGCTCGGCCAGTTCCGATTCAAGTCAGAATTTGGAACCTGGCTCTACCGGATAACCGTTAACCACGTTAAGGATTATCTAAGAAAAAAAGGCAGGATGATAAAAATGTCTTTCGAGAACTTTCGAATGACTCAGCCAGTCGAGGAGGATGAGGTGGCGAGAATCGAAAATGAACAGGCTGTGGAACAAAGGAGAAAGCTTGTTCATCAATGTCTTCAAACCCTGCCTGAAAAATATAAGGTCATTCTGACCTTAAGGGATATTCAAGGATTCTCTTATGAAGAAATCGCGAACATTCTGAAGATTTCTCCTGGAACTGTGGATTCGCGCCTTCACAGAGCCAGGAAAATGCTCAGAGAAAAGATGGCGCCTTTCTTAATTGAGAAAGGAGGCTTCCATGAAATGTAAAAAAGCTGAGCGATTACTTCTTCGCTCTTTTGACGGACGTTTGAAAAACGGAGAGAGAGAGGAACTTGGCAAGCACCTTAAAAGCTGCCTCTCCTGCCGAAAGAAAAGTAAGGACTATCAACTCTTGTTCGAGGCGCTGAAGGAAAAAGATTTCTCAGAGCCTCGACCTTATTTCTGGGAACGTCTCCAGGCCAAACTGAAGGAAAGCAAGAAACCCGAGCCATGGCTGCTCTGGAAACAATGGGGGATGAGAGCCATTCCTCTTTCGCTGCTCTTAATTGTTCTCTTGACCACGGCTCTCGTCTTTTCCTTTCTTCACAGAAATGAAGAACTCAGCCAGTCCGGAATCCTTCTTTTCCGCAACTCCAATCCCATTCAGGAAACAAAGGCTCTCTTAGAAGCAGAAAAAATCGAGGACAGGAATATGATGATTATCTTCACCTCCCTTGAAGGGAAGAACGATTCAAGGAGGTACTCACCATGAAAAACCATTACAAATTCTGGATAATCCTTTCTTTGATTCTCGTCTTCTTTGCAGGGATTGCCGGAGGAATTTTTATTGACAAGCTCTTCATCCAAAAATCCCTGGAAAAAAGAAGGAGCAGCCCGCCCCCTCCACATTCTATAGATATGATGGCCAAAGAGCTGAACCTGACTTCAGAACAGCAGGAAAAAATAAGGGAAATCTTTAAGAATAACGAGGAAAGACTCAAGAGTTTGAGAAAAGATTTCTTCGACCATCTCTCACAGATAAGGACTCAATTGAAGAATGAAATCAAAAACGTTCTGAGTGAAGAGCAGGGCAAAAAATTCGAAGCGATGATTGAAAAGTTTGAATCTCAAATGAAAAAAGAACAAGAAAGAAGAAGGCCTCCAGAAAGACATGAAAGACGCAAAAAACAAAATGATAAAGGAGAAGAAAAATGAAAAAAAAGATCATTATCGGCGCAGTCATCATTGTCGTCATTGTTGGTGTTATTGTCGGCCTAACCGTATCTGGTCGCAGTGAAAATAACAAGGCAAAGTACAAAACAGAAGCTGTGAGTCGGGGTGACATCGAAGCTGTCGTCACGACCTCCGGGACATTAAATCCGGTGGTCACTGTCGAGGTTGGCAGCCAAGTCTCAGGGAAAATCGACAAGCTCTATGTTGACTTCAACTCTCATGTCAAACAGGGACAGCTCTTGGCTGAGATCGACCAATCCCAATTCCTGACCAAGCTCAAGCAGAATGAAGCCAACTACCAGAGCGCTGCCGCCTCCCTTGATAAGGCTAAGGTGACTCTCGAAAACACCAAGAAAAAATATGATCGGTCTCTAAGCCTTTTTGAAAAGAACCTAATTTCCTACGAAGAAAAAGACGCTGCTGAAACAGAATTTTATAACAATCAGGCCGAACTCCAAGCTTCTCAAGCAAGATTAGAGCAGGCAAAGTCAACTCTTGAATCAAGCAAAGTGGATTTAACCTATACCGTTATCAAATCACCCATCGACGGAGTCGTTATTTCCCGCGACGTCAATGTCGGCCAGACTGTGGCAGCCAGCTTCCAGGCACCGGTGCTCTTCAAAATTGCCAATGACTTGACTCAAATGCAGGTCGAATGCAGCGTGGATGAAGCGGATATCGGGAAAGTCAAAGAAGGACAGAATGTCAGATTCTCGGTCGATGCCTTCCCGGAGGAAAGATTTGCCGGAACGGTCAAGCAGGTCAGGTATTCTCCGCAGGTCGTCCAGAATGTTGTTACCTATACAACCGTTGTCGAAGTCAAGAATCCTGAGCTGAAGCTGTTGCCAGGAATGACAGCCACAGTATCGATCATCACCGGAGAAGCCAAGAATGCCCTGCGGGTTTCGAATGCTGCCCTCAGGTTTACTCCATCAGCAGAAGAAATGAAAAAAATCATGGAAAGCATGAAACAGGAATTTTCCTCAAGAACGGGTAATAGAAGTGGCGGCTCAAATCAACAAGCTGGAGCCCCCCGGTCTGAAGGCTTCAGTTCCCAGCGGGCAGATGCTCCAAGGCCCAGTGGAGGAGAAGGGCAACGAGTTTTCACCATGGGAGGATCAGGCGGTTCTGGAGGGCAGAGAAGACCCCGGGTCTGGATAGAAGATGAAAAGGGAAAGCTTAAGCCAATTTTCCTTAGAACCGGAGTCACTGATAACAGTTACACAGAGGTTGTCTCAGGAGACTTGAAGGAAGGTCAGCTTGTCATTACTGGAGCGATTGGAAGCACACAAAGCGGAACTCAAGGTCCGCCGAGAGGCATGATGTTCATGCGTTAGGATTCATATCTGATTCATAATCAAAGGAAGAAAAGAAGATGGTTAATAACAACAACAACCTAATCCAACTGGAAAACCTAATCAAAATTTATAAAGTCGGCGAAATCGAAGTTAACGCCTTGAGAGGCATTTCCTATGCGGTTAAAGAAGGAGGCTTTGTGGCCATCATGGGACCTTCCGGCTCTGGCAAATCGACCTTGATGAACATCATCGGCTGCCTGGACCGGCCGACTGAGGGAAAATATATTCTGGACGGAGAAGAAGTATCCACTCTGGACAAGAACAAGCTGGCCGGCATCAGAAACAGGAAAATCGGCTTTGTCTTCCAGACGTTCAACCTTCTTTCTCGGACCACGGCCTTGGAAAATGCCGAACTTCCCCTTCTTTATTCCAACGTTCCGATCAAGAAGGCGAGAGATTTGGCTTACAAGGCCCTTGCTTCTGTCGGCCTTAAAGGGAGAGAGCTTCACCGCACAAACCAGCTTTCTGGAGGAGAACAACAAAGAGTGGCCATAGCCCGCTCTCTGGTTAACAACCCGCCCTTGCTGCTTGCCGACGAGCCGACCGGAAACCTGGATTCAAAAACAGGAAAAGAAATCATCGAAATTTTCAAAAGGCTTAACGAAGAGAAGGGAATGACCATCGTTCTGATCACACACGATGCTGGAGTGGCGCAGGCTGCACGCCATAGGATATACCTCAAGGACGGACAGATAATAAAAGAAGATTGATGAAAATTCTTGAGAGCCTTATCGAAATAAAGGAGTCATAAAATGAAGATATTAAGGACGATTCGAGTCGCCTTAAGGGCTTTAGGCCGGAATAAAATGCGTTCTTTCCTCACAGCCCTGGGTATAATCATCGGCGTCGGAGCCGTCATTGCCACGGTCAGTATCGGCGAGGGAGCAAGAAGAGACCTTGAAAAAAGATTCGAGTCGATGGGAACCAACTTGCTCTTTGTCCGTCCGGGAAGTCGTTCCTTTCGTGGCGTGCATGGCGGCGGAGGAAGCTTTACCAATCTCACTGTCGAGGATGCCAAAGCCATTGAGGAAAAATGCGATGCTGTAAAATATATCTCTCCTTCTGTCTCAGGAAGAGCTCAGGTCGTCTATGGAAACAAGAATTGGAACACAAGCATCCAGGGCGCAGGCTCTGCTTATCCTGATATCAGAAACTGGCCAATTGAAGAAGGAACTTTCTTCGATGAAACCCACGTTAGAGCGGGAGCAAAAGTCTGCGTTTTAGGGAGCGAGGTCAAAAAAAATCTCTTCGAGTTCGATGACCCGATCGGGCAAGTCATAAGGATTAAAAAAATTCCTTTCAGAATCATAGGGGTCCTTAAATCAATGGGAGAATCCGGAGGCTTCTTCAACAGGGATGATATCATCGTCATACCTTACACCACAGCACAAAGAAGACTCCTCGGAATCATTTACATTAATTCGATAGATGTCTCAGCAGTTTCAGGCGATAAAACGGATGAAGCGCAAGCACAGATCGAGGAGATTCTCCGCATTCAACACAAGATTGCCCCTGGCGCTGAGGATGACTTCAATGTCAGCAACATGGCTGATATTGCCGAAAGCGCGGCTCAATCAAGAAAGACAATGACCATTGTCCTGGGAGCGATAGCTTCTGTCTCACTCCTTGTGGGTGGAATCGGAATCATGAACATTATGCTCGTTTCGGTCACCGAACGAATACGGGAGATAGGAATCAGGATGTCGGTTGGAGCTCGAGAGAAGGATATTCTTTTCCAATTTCTGACAGAAGCTGTGGTTCTGAGTGTCCTGGGAGGAGCCATAGGAATTGGTTTCGGCGTAATCGGTTCGAGGCTGATTGCGAAGTTCGGCGGCTGGGATACACTGGTCTCCTTAGCTTCCATTATCCTTGCCTTCTTGTTTTCAGGGTCGGTAGGAATCTTTTTCGGCTTTTACCCTGCGCGCAAGGCCTCAAAGCTCGACCCGATCGAAGCCTTAAGGTATGAATAAAGTCAGCTTGTCTGGAAATCATTATTCAAATGAAGGAGGAAGAAAATGAATAAGCGGACAATCGGAATCTTCGTTTTCCTGAGCCTATTCTTTGTTCAGATGTCTTTTCCTCAGCAAAAAGAAAATTCTCTTTCCCTCTCGCTTCAGGATTGCATTCTCAAAGCCATGAAGAACAACCTCGGGGTGGCCATAGAAGTCTTGAATCCAGAGTTATCCGACATCTCAGTCACTCTTGCCGGAGAAAAATTCTGGCCAGGTCTTTCTTTTAGCTTAAGCCGAAGAGACACCATGCAGGCTTCTTATTCGTATCTCGAGTCTTCTGACGAGGTTACAAGTCTCAACGACAGATATACAGCCCAAATCTCGCAGCTCGTTCCCACAGGAGGAACGTTTTCGATTGCCTTCGACGGCGGCACGACTGACACTAACCAGAGGGCCCAAACCATCAATCCCCGCTATAACAGCACCCTGACCTTTAGCTTCACCCAACCCCTTCTAAAAAGCTTTGGCATCAAGACGACCCGCAAAGATATCATCGTTGCCAGGAATAACCTTAACATCACAGAATCCCAGCTCAACAAAGTGCTCCAGGACACGATTTACAATGTGGAGCAGGCATACTGGAACCTGGTCTACAGCATCGAAAGCCTAAAGGTCAGACGTCAATCATTACAGTTGGCTCAAGACCTGCTGGCAAAGAATCAGAGGCAAGTTGAAGTGGGAACTATAGCCCCTATTGAGGTCCTCAGCGCTCAATCGGCAGTGGCAACGAGAGAAGCAGACATTCTCCAGGCCGAGGCTCAAGTCAAGAACAACGAGGACATCTTGAAAACAATCATCAACCTTCCTGCAGAAGAAGGGCGAGAGGCTGCTGAGATTATCGCTGTTGATAAACCCGCCTATGAGTTGAAAGAAATAAGCCTGGAAGAAGCGCTGAGGACTGCCATAGAAAATAGACCTGAACTGAAACAAATGAAGATTGATTTACAGAATAAAGAGATAAATTTAAGTTATGCTAAGAATCAGCTGCTTCCAAATTTAAGCCTCTCAGCTTCCTACTGGAGCCCTGGCCTGTCAGGAACTAAGAAAGAATATGACCCAAGAAATCCTTTTGGCGATCCGATTAATACGATAGTCAGTCCCGCTTCTGATGCCCTGAAAGATGTGCTCAACTTTAAATATCCAAACTGGTCTCTGGGATTAAACCTCACCCTCCCGCTTGATTCCGTTTTCTCACGCGCCTCTTATGCCCAGGCCAAGGTCAATCTCCAGCAGGCCGAACTCAAGCTGAAGAACCAGGAGCAGCAAATTTATCTTGAGATCAGGCAAACAGTCAGGGCAGTTGAAACAAATTACAAAAGAGTCCAGGCCTATAAAGTTGCCAGAGAACTGGCTGAGAAAAAATTACTGGCCGAGGAAGAAAGGCTCAAAGTGGGCTTGTCCACAAGCTATTTTGTCCTTCAATACCAGACAGACTTGACCACAGCC
>Ga0172364_10005315_pt1 | contig 10258 bp, 8 predicted proteins | sample LakKivSesite10cm_FD_114545 | JGI IMG/M metagenome (GOLD analysis project Ga0172364, IMG submission 114545) | Sediment microbial communities from Lake Kivu, Rwanda - Sediment site 10cm | ecosystem: Environmental > Aquatic > Freshwater > Lake > Sediment | place: Rwanda: Western Province, Lake Kivu... | reverse complement strand
TGATAGGTGAATTAGCTGATATCTTAGGTGGTGCTGTCGGTGCATCCCGGGATGTTGTTGATAGAGGTTGGAAAACATACCCCCATCAAATAGGATTAAGTGGGAAGACTATTTCACCCTCGTTATATATTGCTAATGGTATATCAGGATCTGTTCAGCACATTGCAGGTATACAGACGTCAGAAAATATTATTGCTATTAACAAAGACCCTGATGCGCAGATATTTAAACTTGCGACTTTATCTATCGTAGGAGATTTACATGAGATAGTTCCACTCTTGATAGAAAGAATTAAAGAATACAAGGCAAGAAAAGCCAAAAAATGATATACAAGAGAGTTACTTCTAAAATCATTAATGAACTTATTAAAATATTGGGTGGTAAAAATGTAATTTACAATAATTTTGAGGCAATGGAACAATATTCTCACGATGAGGTTGCAGAAAAATCTTATGCTCATATGCCCGAAGTTGTAGTAAAACCTTTTACTGCGGAAGAGATATCAAAAATAATGAAACTTGCAAACAAGTATAAAATACCTGTAACTCCAAGAGGTGCAGGAAGTGGTTTGTCAGGTGGGGCAATTCCTGTAAATGGTGGAATTGTGTTATCTCTTGAAAAGATGAGTAGAATTCTTGAAATAGACAAAAAAAATCTTATAGCTGTTGTAGAACCAGGTGTTGTTACAAATGATATAAATAATCTTGTAAAAGATGAAGGACTTTTTTATGCAGGTTATCCCATGAGTGTTGAAACATGTTATATAGGTGGAAATGTAGCGGAAAATGCTGGCGGAGGAAGAGCGGTTAAATATGGCGTAACAGGAAGGTATATCTATGGCCTTGAAGTTGTAACTTCGACTGGTGAAATTGTGCATCTGGGTGGTAAGAGGGCAAAAGATGTAACAGGGTATGATCTCATACATCTTATGGTAGGCTCTGAAGGTACTCTGGGAATATTTACAAAGATATATATAAAACTTGTACCTCTTCCTCAGGCGAATGTAAGCTTACTTGTTTTGTTTAAAGATATAAAAAGTGCAATCAAGCTTGTACCAAAAATAATGACCTTTGGAAGGATCGTGCCTACTTCAATAGAATTTATGGATGAATTATCATTTAAGGCATCTTGTGAATACCTAAATGAGAAAATACCTTTTAAAAAAGCAGGGGCAATGCTTTTAATAGAACTTGATGGTAACAGCAAAAAAGAATTGGAAGAACAATATGAAATAATAGGCAATTTATGTGCGGAAAATGGAGCAATTGAAGTTTATGTTGCAGATAATGCTACTACATCAGAGAGGATATGGAAGATAAGACGAAATATAGCAGAGGCCTGGAAACTTATAAGCCCGCATCAAAGCCTTGAAGATGTTGTTGTACCCATATCAGAAATACCGAAATTCTTGGCAAAGATAAAGGAGCTTTCGAAGAAATATAATATGCTTATTCCATGTTATGGTCATGCAGGCGATGGGAATTTGCACCCAACCCCTATTAAAAATCCAAAATTTCAAATGGATGAGTGGTATGAAAAGTTAGATGCATTACTTCCGGAGTTATATAAAGCAGCAATTGAACTCGGAGGAACAATTAGCGGTGAACATGGCATAGGAAGTAAACGTAATAAGTATATGCCAATGGCGTTAGAGCCGGCACAGATTGAGATGATGAAAAATATCAAAAAAGCTCTTGATCCTAACCTAATTTTAAATCCTGGAAAAATATTCTAAAAAAACAAATTAGAAGTAAAATTAAAATTGAAAGAACAAAAAATTATTTTAGTAGTAAAATTATAACCCCTTTAAAAATAATAGAGAACGGTATAATAATAATTAATGATGGTGTAATTGAATATATTAGAGAAGAGGAGAAGGGGGACTTAGCTTTATATGACAGTGTTTATAAAAGTGAATATATTGTTCCGGGGTTTATAGATATCCACTGTCATGGTGGCAATGGATATGATGCTATGGATTCAACATATAAGGCATTAAAAGAAATTAGTAAATTTAAGGCAAAAAATGGATGTACGAGTTTTTTAGCCACAACGATTGCCTCTTCAATAAAAGATACTGTCAAAGTCCTAAAGAATATTAGCGAGTATAGTAAGCAGTCTCCAAAAGAAGGTGATGAAATACTTGGAGTCCATTTGGAAGGGCCGTTTATTAATGTAATGCAAAAAGGTGCCCAAGGAGAAGATTTGATTATGCCTTTATCAATAGAATTAATGGAAAAATTTATTGAAGAATCAGATGGATTGATAAAAATTGTAACTTATGCACCCGAACTGGATACAGATTTTAAATTTACCTTTTTCCTTAATGGCAATAGAATTATTCCCTCTGTAGGACACAGTTTTGCAGATTATAAAACTATAATTTCTGCTATTAGATTTGGATTGAAATCATCCTCTTATATATTTAATCAGATGAAAGGAATTCATCATAGAGAACCGGGAATTGTTGGAGCAATTCTAACCCAAAAAAATCTATTTACAGAAATAATTGCAGATTGTGTTCATGTTCATCCGGCAATTGTTAACTTACTTGTTACAGCGAAGGGTGTAGATAAAATAATTCTTATAACAGATGCTATGAGAGCAGCTGGCTTGAGGAATGGGACATATGACCTTGGAGGCTTGAAGGTTATAGTTAAAAATAGTGAAGCCCGCCTTGAATCCGGAAATTTGGCAGGTAGTACTTTGATAATGAGTAAGGCAATTAAAAACATGATAGAAAAAATGAGCATAAGTATAGAAAAATCAGTTAGAATGGCTTCACTAAATCCTGCTCAACTTTTAGGTCTTGATAAAGATAGAGGTTCTTTGACTCCTGGTAAACGGGCAGATATTGTCGTTTTAGATGATAATTTTAGTGTTATTTATACAGTTAAAAAAGGAAAGGTAATTTATAGTAAAGATTATGGAGATTAAACCGATAAATTCATATAACAAGATGAGTAAATTAGCAGCTAAAATAGTTGCAAAACAAATTAAAGACAAACCAAACACTGTGTTAGGTCTTGCTACCGGAAGTACCCCCGAAGGAATGTATAGAGAATTAGTTAAAATACATAAAGAGGGCGAGTTAGATTTATCGCAGGTGATAACATTTAATCTTGATGAATATTTAGGAGTATCTCCTGATCATCCACAAAGTTATCACTACTATATGTATGAGAATTTTTTTAACCATGTAAATATTGAAGAAAAAAACATTCATATACCTAAAGGTGACACCAAAGATCCTATTCAGGAGTGCCTGGATTACGAAAGAGAAATCGAGAAAGTCAGGGGAATTGATTTACAAATTCTTGGAATCGGAATAAATGGTCATGTAGGTTTTAATGAACCTGATATTAATTTAGAGGCAAAAACTCATGTCATACAACTTTCTGATGATACAATTAAAGCAAATTCCCGATTTTTTAAAAATTTAGATGAAGTTCCAAAGAAAGCAATAACTATGGGTATGGCAACAATAATGAAATCAAAAAAAATTATTCTTATGGCCTGGGGGCTAGAGAAGAAAAAACCAATTTTAAAAGTTATATCAGGGCATATTGCTACTGATGTTCCAGCTTCATTGCTCCAGGTCCATAATGATGTGATTTTGATAGTGGATAAAAAGATTTATTCATCTTCTACAGTAACTAATCCGCTTTCCTACCCAGACAAGATATGAATTTATAGTAGTAATATTATAAATACAGCCTCTCCTTGTTGACATTTCCAGATATTTCCAATTCTTATATTTATAGCTCGTTTTATTGATAATCCGAATTAATATTCGGATTTTTTAGTTTTTAAGATAAAAAAGAAGGATAATTAGTGGGGAATATAGAATGTTTATATTATGAAAAATTAGAGGGATTGCTTCAGTTATTGAGGAATCAGAATATTAAAGGAATTTAAATGAATAAGATATGAATAGGATTATTACCAGGCCTAAAGAAGTAGTAAAAAATGAGCAAGTTTTATATACCGGGAATCATTACCTGAGTGTACCTATCATTGATTGCCAAAACGGTGCTATCAAAAATATAAATGTGGTGTCTCTTTCTAATAAAGCTTTGATAGAATTAAAAGGAGGACAAAATTTATTTAAACCACATTTTTACCAAGAAGGAAAAGAACTTGAAATAGAAAAGATAGATGTCTCTAAGGGACAGTATTATTTACCCCATTTAGACTTCTTTTTAAAAGGCGGCATCAGAGTAACCGAGAGAATATTTACCGATCTTACGGAAAAGGGGCTAACCTATAGCTTTGAAAGTTCAGAAGAAATTGAAATCTCTTTATTTTTTGATTTAAAATGTGTATGTTTATTACGATTTGATTCTCATAAGATAGGCGCTAAAAAGATAATAAAAAGAGATAAATGGTTGGGCAATCCGGTAGTTAATATTTTTTCTTCAGCAGTTTCACTGGCATTAGCCTTTTGATTAAGGAGTATAAGGAATGAAGGTAGCTTCAGTAGAGTGGCAAAAAAGTGAATGGAAAAGGATAGATAAACCAAAGACTTTAGTGCATAAAATAAAAGAATATCTGGAAAAAGCGATAAAGGAACAGGTTAATATAATAGTATTCCCCGGATTTGCGGGATGTTTTTTTCAACAACTGGGCTACCCGGATAGAAGTAGTATACGGAGTATAATAAACGAAGCAGATTCCAGGGAATATATCGAACAAGTTAAAGAATTATCTCAAAAGTATAAGATAGTAATTTGTCCGGGAAGTTATTGGCAAAAAGAAAAAGGTAATATCTATCATGAATCCAGTTTGATAATAAATGGAGAAGTCCAATTTAAACAACGGCAAATTTATTTGGCACGTTGGGAAAGAGAATTAGGATTTTCCCGGGGAGTAAAGATTGAGTTAAGAGAAATAAAAGATTGGAGGATTGCGTTAATAATTTCTACCGATGTTTTTTATCCCCAGGTTTCTCGGATGATAGCTTCAAGGGGTGCAGATATTGTTCTATCTCCAGTAGGTTTTATAGGAGAAAACAACTGGGCTTTACAGGTAAGTGGTATGTGGCAAGAAGTCCAGCAGAATCAATTTTTTGCGGTAGAGAGTGGATTTAATGGATTCTTGGGGGAGCAGAGTTTTTGGGGGGAATCGATGATTCACGCCCCACTGGCAATGACCAGGAGGGAAAATGGATTCCTGGCAAGAAGCAAAGGACAGCAAGGCTTAATAATTGCTGAGCTGGATAATAATAAGAGAAGAAATGCTATTTCCAAATTTGATGTACTATCCCAATTAAATCGAGAATTTTATCAGCAGATGAAAATGTTTAGAGGAAGATAGGTGCTGTGAATATAGAAGTTTTAATAGAAAAATGGTTTGAGAGAAAGATCTCTTTAGAAAGAATAGAAAGATATTGCAAAAAATTAAGTATAAAAAAAAGAGGACTTTCAGAAGATATTAATCTGGAAGACATTCGGGTTTCCTGTGTTCAAAGGCAGATTCAGCCGGTAGAGAGCATAGAAAAATATATAGATGTACTTTATGGTTTTGTAGACCAAGCTGTAAAAGAGGGCAGTCAGCTGATTATCTTCCCCGAATATAATTTTTTTGATCTGTTCGGTTTAATTCCCAGGTTTAGCTTCTTAAATCAAATTCTAAATAAAAAAGCAATAAAGGTCAAAGACAAAGAGAAAAATAAAGACAAAAACAAAGACAAAGAGAAAGAGTCTCATTTAAAAAGAAGTAATTATTTTCTGACCACTATTTTTAAAGGAGTTGCCAAACCAATAGAGGCAGGGATTAAAAAAATTATTTCTATATTAGCAAAGGAATATGGAATATTTATTTATACCGGAAGTTATATTTTGAAGGAGAAAGAAGCAATTTATAATGCCGGTTCTCTCTTTGGCCCTGATGGAAATTTAATAGGAACTCAAAAGAAAATGCACCTTACTGATTTCGAGGTTAAATTAGGAATAAGAAGAGGTATTAAAATGGAGGTTTATTCTTTACCTTTTGGTAAAGTAGTATGCCCTATTTGTATGGATGCTACTTACTTTGAGACTTTCCGTATCGCCAGAGAGATAGGAGCGGATATGGTTATTTTACCTATCGCTAATTTAGAAGAATATACTGTATGGAAAGCACTAAGAGGAATTTGGCCCAGGGTGCAAGAATCATATCTGTATGGTTTAAAATCCTCCTTAAATGGATGGATTGCCGGGATGCATTTTACCGGAAAGGCCGGCGTATTTGCTCCCCTATTAATGACTGAAGGAAAAGATGGAGTTTTATCTTTATCACCCTCTTATGAGGGAAATCACCTGATAACGGCTAATCTAAGCATAAAAAGATTGTATGAGGCAAGAGAAAAAGCAGAGTATAATGAAGATAAGAATGTTGGGTTTGAAGAGAAATATATTGAAAGAACCTATGGTGGTAATTAACAGTAGAATTTCTCAGAAAGGAGAAAGAGATGGAAGAATTTAAGGGTAAAAAGTTTTTTCTGTACAACCTGTCCACGGCAGGATGGGTATTGTTAGATTCGATCTGGTTGACTTTTTCTATAGCCTTTCTACTTCCCCCCAAAGAGAAGGTAGCAGAAGGTATGATCCCCTTTGTTTCGAATGAGAGGTTTTTCGGAATTATTACTGTGTTGGGAGCAGTGATGATCTTTGGAAGGATAGTAGATGCTATTGCTGATCCACTAGTGGCCTCCTGGTCTGACCGTTCCACCTCAAGATTGGGGAGAAGGAGATTTTTCCTTATTATAGGCGGACTTCCCCTGGCATTATCCACAGTTCTTATATTTTTCCCACCTGTACCTTATACTTCCTTCATTAATGGAATTTATCTGGCTATTGTTTTTGGTTTCTACTTTTTTTTCTTTACTGTATATGTCGTTCCCTATCTTGCCTTAATTCCTGAACTCGGTCATAATGAAAAAGCTCGAATTGGCATAACTACAGCTCAAGGATACTTCTCTCTAATTGGTTCAGCAGTGGTGATGATTGGCGGACCTCTTCTTTTGACTTTTTTTATGCAGAACACTGATTATGTAGGATCTTACCGAAAAATGGTTATTTGTCTGGCTACCCTTGGAGCCATATTATTATATGCAGCTGTATTTACGGTAGACGAGAAAAGGTTCTCCAATGCCAGGCCCAGCAATGTTCCCCTTATTGATTCCTTTAAAAAAACAGTGAGGAATAAGGCTTTTATTATCTACCTTTTTGCCAATATATCCCTATGGTTTCTTTTTAATATTGTCCGCTCATCTGCCATACCAATTGTAATTACTTTGATGGGTGCTGATGAGGCTTTTGCCAGTAATATGTTTGCTATCCTCTTTATTATCGCAGCTATCTGTTTTCCGCTTGTAGGATTTTTAGCGAGGATTCGAGGAAAAAAAGTTATTATGATTATAAGTCTTGGTTTGTTCTCTATATTTTCTATTTTTCTATCCCTCACCGGTCTGACCCCAGTCAATCCTAAGATATGGGGACTGATTTTTGTAGGACTTATGGGCATTCCCACAGCAGTTCTAATAATTATTCCTAATGTGATTCTTTCTGAACTTTGCGATGTTGATTATAAAAAAACCGGAGATAGAAGAGAAGCTATGTATTTTGGGGTTCAGGGTTTCTTTATGAAACTCAATTTAGGACTTTCGACCGCAAGCCTGGCTCTTTTATATTCTATCTTCGGGAAAGATATCAGCAATCCCCTGGGAGTAAGATTAGCTCCCGTATTAGGAAGCATAGTAGCTCTCTTAGGACTTATAATTATGACCCGATATCCGGAAAAACAGATTAAAGATCTTCTATCAAAATAATTTTATAAGGTATTGCTTGATTTATAATTCTCATCGTGAGGGGGGAGCTTTTATCCCTGGCAAAAAAGTAGAAATTACTGGGTTAGATAAGATTTAAAAGTTTTATCAATAATTAGAAAGAAGGGTTAATCAAAAATAAAAAATAGAACCGTCCCCATTTTTGCTTTCCCTCAATTGACAAAAAATTTTAGATATCATAATATGAAACTATAAGTGCAAATTAAAAAGAAAGAATTAAATATATTTTTTATAAAAATTAGTTTTATTTAAAAAAGTTCTCTTATTTTAACCATTTTTTTCTAGAGAGAAAGGTCAAAAGTAAAGCCATGAAGGAGGTGAGAAAACAGGAAAACCATTAACTTGGGAATAAAATATATCTTACATAGTACATACTAGATTGAGTTGTGCAGGAAAAGTCAAGTAAAATTATAATTATTTTTTTGGAGGTCAAATTATGATAAAGAAGAAAGTTTGGTTGATAGGTTTATGTTTAGTTATGGTAATTCTATTCTTATTCTCAGCAAATATTACTCTGGCAAAAGAAAAATTAGCTATTTATACCACACTTGACGAACCCTTAGCTCGCGCTGTAGTTACTGCTTTTGAAGAAGATACTGGAATTGAAGTGGAGTGGGTAAGGTTATCAGGTGGTGAATGTGTGGCTAGATTAATAGCGGAAAAGGAAAATCCCCAAATTAGTATGTGGTATGGGGGAGTTGGATTAGACCATATCGTAGCTAAAGAGAAAGGTTTGACTACTCCCTATGAGTCGCCAAATGCAGTAAATATACCAGATAAATTTAAAGATAAAGAACATTATTGGACAGGGATATATGCTGGTCCATTGTGTTTTGCTAGTAACACTAATTTACTCAAAGAGTTAGGACTCGAAGCTCCCACTTCATGGGCAGATCTTATTAAGCCAGAATACCAAGGACATATTCAGGTTGCAAATCCAGGAACTTCCGGGACAGCCTATAATGTGTTAGTAACTATGGTCCAGATTATGGGGGAAGAAAAAGCTTTTGAATACCTTAAAGCATTAGATAAAAATATTTTCCAATATACCCGTTCAGGATCCGCGCCAGGTAAAAGTGCTGCCTTGGGTGAGGTTACTGTTGGTATAGGATATGCCCACGATCAAGTAAAGCTTCTTTCACAGGGTTATCCCTTACAAATAACTTTCCCTTCTGAAGGAACTGGTTATGAAGTCGCCTCAATTTCATTAATTAAAGGTGGCCCCCAACTTGAATTAGCGAAAAAACTTTATGATTGGGCATTAACAGAAAGAGCAGCGGAGATATATGCTAGTGTATTTGTATGTCCATTTTTAGATGTTGAGCTTAAAGAGGGAGCAATACCCATTTCGAAAGTAAAAACTATTATTCAGGACGATGCGTGGGCGGGTGCAAACAAAGATAGATTAGTCGCTAAATGGACGAGCGAGGTTTTAGGTCAATAATCCTTGCCCTAACCTGAGAAGTAAAACTGTATGGGGTGTGAAATTATATTTTGCACCCCATCATAATGAAACTCTGTAATCAGGTTTTAAAAAGGTATGGACGATTTTTGGAGATACTATAACAGTGAATAAACTTAAGAAATATTTTTCGCTCAAAGTAAATGAAATAATGAGATTAATTCATGAACCTTTTTTATTCGTAATTATTCTTTTAATAGGATTAAGTCTTATTGTATTTATACTTTATCCTCTGTTTGAGGTGGTAAAATTAAGTTTATCACCACAGGGGAATCTGAGTTTCGATATCTATAAATATATTTTTAATCATCGGTGGCTTAGCAAGACTTTCTTTAATAGTCTACTTTTAGGTACTATTGTTGCTTGTATAGGCACTTTAATCGGATTTATTTTTGCCTTTGCCATAAATCGAACTGATATCCCTTTTAAGCCTTTTTTTAAAATACTATCCATGCTCCCTTTAATTTCACCTCCTTTTATGTTAACTCTTTCTGTTATTCTACTTTTAGGAAGAAATGGTTTGATTACTAAGCATTTGTTAGGATTAACCAGTTTCAACATTTATGGTTTAAAAGGATTAGTCCTGGTACAATCCATGGGAATGTTTCCTATTGCTTATTTGGTTCTTACTGGAATTTTACAGTCTATCAATCCTGAGTTAGAAGATAGTGCTATGAACTTGGGAGCTTCCTGGAGATCGGTATTTTCCTCCGTAACGCTTCCTCTTTCTATCCCAGGTATTGCCAGTGCCTGGCTTTTGATATTTGTTACCTCTTTAGCTGATTTTGCAAATCCCATGGTTATATCTGGCAAATTCGATGTACTTTCTGTCCAAGCTTACCTCCAATTTACTGGAATGTTTAATATGCCTCTTGGTTCAGGCCTGGCCATTATGTTGTTAATTCCTTCTATGGTTGCCTTCCTCTTTCAAAAATACTGGGTAGGAAGAAAATCTTACATTACAGTTA
>Ga0172364_10005311_pt1 | contig 10262 bp, 7 predicted proteins | sample LakKivSesite10cm_FD_114545 | JGI IMG/M metagenome (GOLD analysis project Ga0172364, IMG submission 114545) | Sediment microbial communities from Lake Kivu, Rwanda - Sediment site 10cm | ecosystem: Environmental > Aquatic > Freshwater > Lake > Sediment | place: Rwanda: Western Province, Lake Kivu... | reverse complement strand
TCGCAAGTTGTCCGGAGCTTGGTGCAGTCGCCCTCACCCAACCCTCTCCCAAAGGGAGAGGGCTATCAACATAAGCAGCCAACTGCGCTTCCAGCGCAACTTTTTCGCTTAACGCCTATGCCCCCCCCGCTCCCATCGGGTGCTCCCATCGGGTGCTCCCATCGGGTGCCAGCGTCCGTCGTGGAAAGGTGTTTCCTTGTGCAGCCTTGCGCGACGTCGCTGCGCTTGTCGCGCGATTAGGGAACCGGCTTCAGGCGCTCGCGACGGCGGCGGCGATGGGCGCCATGTGGCAGCCGACCAGGAAGCCGCCGTCGCAGGACCGCCCGTCTGCCAGATTCGTCGCGCGTGACGAGCACCGCTGCGACGCGATGCTCGTCACGGCTGGGTGAGGCTCACTCCTCGGGCACTTCGACGCAGATGATGGGGTAGCTATTGGTCCCGGCCATTGTATTGGTGTACAAGAACGCGGTGGTCCTCGACGTGGGATTACCGTAGGCACCCGACGTTCCGGTTGCGCCCCAGAGGGTGCAGTTGCTGTCGCTCGAAACCCAGGTGGTGGTAAGCCCCGGAGGCCCGCGGTCCCAGGGGTGCCATGTGGCTCGCCCAGTATCGTCACGCCGCTCCCCGCTACCCCGAATTCCAGGGAGCGCGGACAGGCTTGCAACCCAGCTGCGTCTGCCGCATCATCGGTCGCCAGGAGCCCAGCTTCGATGTTGCGACGACTCGCATTTGCGCCAAGGTGCCGCTTTCTCTGCCTCGCTTTGGCACTGCCTCTATCTTTCGCCGCCCAGGTGGTGTCTGCCGCACCCAAGGACCGCAGGGAGATGGCCGCCAAGCGAGCCTGCCTCGCCGGCGACTACGCCAAGGGCGTGGCCATCCTGGCTGACATCTACGTCGAGACCAAGGACATCAACTCCCTCTATAACCAGGGGCGCTGCTTCGAGCAGAACGGCAAGTACGAGGAGGCCATCGTTCGCTTTCGCGAGTACCAGCGCAAGAACAGGGATGCCGGGAACCCACCTGACCCTGACGCCGAGAGGCACATCGCCGAATGCCAGGCCTTGCTCGATCCCAAGTCGGCCGTGGTGGCACCCGCACCAGGCCCCACGCCCGCACCCGCGCCGCCACAGCCACAGGTGCAGGCGCCCCCGCCAGCGGCCACGCCTGCGTCGCCGCCTGCGCCCGCTGGTCAGCCGACGCACGGCGCCGGAATACCGTCGAGCGCCATGCCGCCGGTTGCGAGCGCGCCGCCTGGTCTCGATCTCGCCACACAGGCTGTCCCAGCCGACGGGGCTGGCAAGTCCCGACCCGTCCACAAGACTTGGTGGTTCTGGACCGGCGCCGGCGTCGTCGTGGCTGGCGCGGCCACCACCGCGATTCTGCTTCTGGGCAAATCGGGCACCAACGTCCCCAGCTCGACCCTCGGCAACCAAGGGGCGTTCCAATGAAGCACGCAGGCTCGCTCGCTCTCGGGCTCTTGGCGCTATCTGCCTGCCAGGGCAGCGCGAGCGATCAGGGCGTGTTCGTCACGGTAGCCAATCCGGCGCAGGTCGCGGGCATCGTGGGGCTCCGGGTGAGCCTCTCGAATCAGGGCGCGAGCGACGTTCTCCTGTTTCCGGCTTCCGCTTCGAGCACCTCGCTTTCCTTCCCGGCGACTTTGTCGTTCAGCGTGCCCGCGGGCCGCGGCGGCCAAGTCGACGTCGCGATCCAGGCACTCGACGCCGCGCAGATCGTGGTTGCCAGTGGGTCCGCCTCGGTGGTCCTGCAGCCTGGAACCTTCGTTCCCCTGGAAGTGGTTCTTGTACCCGCCGCCGGAAGCACGGCAGACGCCGGCGTACCCGGCATCGATGCCCAAGCGGCCGAGGTCGGAAATGTCGGAATCGAGGCCGGCACGATGCCCGACCTGCCCATCGCGACCGGTGTTGAGGTCGGAGCCTTCGGAGCTGAGACCGGGGCGGTGCCCGACGTGCCCATGGGTACCGGTGGCGCGGGCGGCAGCATTGCCACCGGTCCCCTGGATGCTCCGGCTGTCGGAGGAGCGGCCGGTTCAGGGGGAGGTGGCGGCGCCGGCGGCATCATTGCCGCGGGCGGCGCGCTTGGCTCCGGGGGCGTTGCCGCGACCGGCGGGCTACTCGCCACCGGCGGGATTCCTGCGAGTGGCGGGGCCGTCGGCACTGGCGGAACGGCCGTGGTCGACTGCGGAGCGCTCATAGGCCCCGCGAACGGCTCTGTCATTTTCCCGAGCACCACCTTGGGGTCTACCGCGACCTATGTCTGCTCGGCTGGCTTCAATATGGTTGGGGGCAGCACTCGGACCTGTCAGGCCGAGGGGACATGGGGCGGCGCCGCACCCACCTGCACACCCGTGGACTGCGGCGCCCTTTCTCCGCCAGCCAACGGCGCCGTTAGCGCGCCAGCCACGACGTACGGCTCGACGGTCACCTACTCCTGCACGTCAGGCCACAGCCTTTCCGGAAACGCAACCCGGACCTGCCAGGCGAACGGAACATGGAGCGGTTCGATGCCTGCTTGTGTTCCGAACGGCACCGGCGGCGCAACCGGAAGCGGTGGTGCGGTTGGCAGCGGCGGTGTGGTTGGCACCGGGGGTAGCGTCGGCACGGGGGGCAGTGCCCCAGCACCCGTGTGCAGCCCCGCATGCTCGTCAGGCTTCAGATGCTGCGACGGCTCGGACGAGACCTGTCACGGGACCAAGCTGCCCTCGGGCGATGGGCCGAACACAGGCGAGTTCGTGGTCAGCGGCGACAGCCTGACAGTGACCGACACCATCACTGGGCTCACCTGGCAGCGAGACGGCTCGGGTACGAGAAGCGGGTGTAGCGGAACCGGCAACCTGACCTGTACTTGGGCCGAGGCCGCAGCGTACTGCAGCTCGCTGGCTGCGAGTGGCTACGCGGGCTTCTCTGATTGGCGACTGCCCGCTAGGATGGAGTTGATCACTATTCTCTATCTGAAGACGGGCTCGGGGGTGAAGATCGACTCGACCAAGTTCCCCGGCACACCGGCAGAGAACTTCTGGACCTCAACGCCGGTTCCGGGAGTGTCCACTGCCGTCTACCTTGCGGACTTCGCTTCCGGCTGGGCCGGTACTCGTGGTGCGAGCTACTACTTCAGGGTGCGTTGTGTTCGTTGATGAAGGGGTTTCTTGATGGTTCCGCATTGCAACATTGCAGGGGTTAGTCGGGGACAAACTCGTGCACGACTGCTACGAGGCTGCCCCTCTCGTTCGTTCGGTGAAGAATCGAAAAACAGGCGCCGAACGGGTGAGCCCGGAGGTACTGGTCTTGCTAGGAAGGAAGCAGAGCCTTGAAAAGAAGTCCTATTCTCCCGTGGATGATCACGCTCGTTCTGGTTTCCTTGCCACTCAGGCCTCTGGGTGCGGCACCACGGTGTTTCCCCAACACTCGGTTTGTGGTGCTCAGCGGCGGAATGGTCCGGGACACACTGACATCGCTCGTGTGGCAGCAGGACGCATCGGGCCCGCGAATTGGGTGCACAGACACGGACCTTGGGAGCTGCACACTGGCTGAAGCCCAGAACTACTGTTCAGGGCTCACCTTAGGCGGCTACTCGGACTGGCGCGTGCCGACGGTCAAGGAGTTGCTTTCAATTGTGGACCACACGAAAGCACATCCGGCACCGACGATCGATGAAGTGGTATTCCCAAACACGCCACCGGTGACATTCTGGACATCTTCCCCGAGCAGTAACACCTACCAGGCGCTATACGTCTATTTCGCAACTGGGGGCACGGAAGATCGCAATGTGACTTCTACCAGCAACGTTCGCTGCGTTCGGTGAAGGCCGGAGAATTCGTCGTTCGTGACGAGCACCCGTGCGACGCGATGCTCGTCACTTGCTAGCTGGTGAGGACTACTCCGCGGCAGGCACTTCGACGCACACGAGGGAGGATGTGTTCGTCGCTAGAGTGGTGCCGTTGGACAAGAACGTGGTGCCAACGGCCGTGGGAAGGCCGACGGCACACTGGCCTGAGGACGCGTAGGGCCAGCCGGCGCAGTTGTCAAGCGTTGTCCAGTCGGTGTCGAGACCAGACCAGTAGCGGGATCCAGAAGTGGCGACGGCATGGCTGAGGTTGCCGGAGTCGAAGTCGAAGATGCCGTTTTCGGTCGTTTCCGCGATGATCTGTCCGCTCGGGTTCACGTAGGTCGTGCTGGCCAGTAGGGGCCAATCGGCTTGCCCGTCCGTACCACCGCTGCAATTTGCTGAGGTACAGGCGACGCGGGCTGTCCCGGCAACCAGAAGTGCCTTGGCGGTGGTAACGCCAGTTGGTAGGTTGGCGTCCTCCTCGCAAATCGTGTCGGCATCAGCGACCGTTCCGATGGCTGCGTTGTGCCTAGTCGTCGAAACCCACATCCTATAGGCGCGTGCGACGGTCGAGATGCTGTAGGAGCGGACCGCGGTTTCGCAGCCGTTGGTGACGAGCACGGCGAAGTTGAAGGGGCCGCCGACCGAGGTGGGGGTCAGCGTGACGGCCGAGCCGGTTCCGCTGAAGGTGGCATCGCCGCCCAGGTGGACGTAGCTCAGGGTTCCGTCGCCGGTGGCGGTCACCGTCACGGTCACGGACTTGTACGTGTAGTACGGGCCCGCGCTGAGCGTGACCGCCGAGATCGTCGGGGCGGCGACCCCATAGCAGTCCGCATCGTTGCCGGCCGGTCCGGTGGCGCCGGTTGGGCCGGTGGCTGCCGTGGCCCCCGTTGGACCGGCAGGACCAGTGCCTCCCGCTACCCCGGTAGCGCCAATGGCGCCGGTCGGGCCGGCGACTCCCGTGGGCCCAGCCGCACCCGTGGCCCCCGCGGGGCCGGCAGGCCCGGCTGGCCCGGCGGGTCCGGCTGGTCCGGTGGCGCCAGTCGCGCCCGTGGGGCCGGTCAGTCCGCCCCCATCCACGCTTCCAGCTCCCGGTGCTCCCCCGTCAAAACCATAGGTCCCAGGCACCCCTGCCGGGCCCGCTGGCCCCATCGGGCCGGCCGGTCCCGTGGCCCCGGTCGGGCCTCGCAGGCCGTCCTTTCCGTCGCTGCCGCCACACCCGAGGGTGGCGGAAAGTGCCAGGAATCCCGTAACGAGCAGACTAGAAGAAATCGAGAGGGCTGCTTTCATCTGACCTGTCCTCCAAACTGGCGTTTGCGTTGCACCACACCTGCACACCTGTGGCTGCGTTCCGAGAACAACCTGGATGCGCGACAGCACAAGAAGACCGCCGGCGTTTTCCAGGTCAGAATGTCGGGTTCAGCCCGGGCTTGGCCAGCACGGCCGCTCTACTTCGGCGGGCCCCCCTGCCCCAGGGCCGCGGCCAGGCTTGCCCGCGCCTCGGGATAGTCGGGCCAGAACCCGAGGGCCGCCTGGAAATGCGCGACGGCGGATGGGATATCGCTTCGCTCCAAGAATGACCGGCCCCATGCATGCTCGGCCCAGGCCGCCTGCTTTCGTGCCTCGTCGGAGGCCGCGTGCAAGCGCAGGGTTTCCTTGAAGGAAGCGACGGCGGCCGCCCAGCTACCTTGGGCAGATAACACCAACCCCAGGTTGTAATGGGCCGACCAGAATCTCGGGTCGTGGCGCAGGGCCTCGCGGAACAACACCTCCGCGGCGGGCAGCCGCCCGCCCTTGCGCGCCTCAAGCCCGAGGACGTTGAGGGCATTGGCCAGCTTCTGGCGTGCCAAGGGGTAGTCGTAGATGGCCAAGGTCCGCCGGTAGTAGTCAATCGCTCCCGCCAGATCGCCGCGCAGCTCGACCGACACCCCCAGGTTGTAGAGCGCATACCAGCAGGTGGGGCAAAGTCGCACCGCCTCGCGGAAATGCGCCTCGGCGGGGGCGAACTTCCCGGCCACGCGCAGCCCCAGCCCGTAGTTGTTGTGGGCGCGGAAGTTCCACGGCTTGCGGGCCACGACGTCGCCCCACATGACAATTTGGCTGGCGTAGTCGCGGTTGCGGTGCACGGTGCGCGCCGCGAGGGCCAGCGTGCTTGCGATTGCCAGGGCCACACCGAGGCGGGGCACGCGGAAACGCTTCACCACGGCGTGCGCGCCAAGCACCACCGCGGCCAGCACGGGCGCCAAGGCCAGGTACATTCGATGCTCGAAGGCCAAGTCCTCGATGGGCACGAAGCTCGACGAGGGAGCGAGCACGATGAAGAAGGCCGCGCCCAGGAAACCCAGGGCCGGCCGCCGCAAGAGGGCCCACCCCGTGCCGACGAGAAGGGTCCCCACCACGAACGCGCCAGGTAGGATGTCGACGAGCCGGGTCGCCACGGGCCACATGTCGTCGAGGCACTGCGGGTAGGGCCAGAAGACCAGGCGCAGATAGTGAAGAATTACCTGCGGCTGGGTTCGTGCATATTCCCACGCCGTGATGCGGGTGGCGCCGAATCCGGCGCCCATCGTGGTCGGCGCCCGCAGCAAGGAATAGAAGATGAATAGCCAGATGCTCGCCAGCCCGGAGTAGAGGGGCCAGCGCCTCCGCAAGGCCGCGGCAAATGATCCAGCCACAAAGGTGCGGTCGAAGAACAGAACCAAGAGGGGACTCACGACCGCGGTCTGTTTGCTACCCATGCCAAGCAGGCAGGCGAAAACCGCGAGAACGAACCACGGCCAGCCTCGACTCGAGTCTGCTCCGCGCGCCACCGCGTAGACCGTCAGCAGCACGAACAACCCGGCGAGCGACTCGGTCCTTTGGATGATGTAGGTCACCGCCTGGGTCTGCAGCGGGTGCACGAGCCAGAGCAGGGCGATGGCGAGCGCCAAGCCGGTAGCCGAGGGCGCAAAGCGCTCGCGCAGTTGCGGCCGACGCAAGGTGCGCCGGGCGAGCGCGAACAGCAGCAGTGCCGCCGCGAGGTGAATGGCTAGGTTGACGAGGTGATAGGCCCAGACCCGAAGTCCGCCGAGGGCGTAGCTCAGGGCCAGGGAAAGCCCCACCATGGGCCGAGTAACATAGTGCGGCGACGTGATGAGCTTGGCGGGCGAGCGCAGGGACGAGATGGCTTCCACGTTGTCGCCGATGCTCCGTTCATCGTCCAACATGAATTGGCCCCAGAAGCTGTTCGCATAGACCAAGATTCCCACCAGAACGATTACGGCGAAGGGGGCGAGTGCCCTCAGCCTCTCTCGGCCACTCATGGGCAAAGCCCGCGCCTCTTGTTTCTTGGCCACGAAACGGCGAGGAGGATGACGGTCATGGGGAAGTAGCCGCCGCAGCGGGCGCGACGGTCAGGCGAGATCTGGGGTTTCGTCGAGTGCTCCCAACTTGGCCCTGGGTTGCGGGCTCTTGCCAGCCAGGGTCGAGCGGCAGAATACCATGACCGGCAGCCCTTGGCGCCGTCGCTTCCGGACCCTAGCGCGAGTTCTGCGCCGAGAGGATGCGCTCGCGCTGGGCGCGGGCGCTCTCGCTCAAGGGGCCGGTGGCGAAGCGGGTGAGCAAGTCGTCGAGCTTGATCAGGGCGAGATCATGCAGTCCCGCACGCTCGGCCGCCATGGCGTCCGAAAACAGGTCGTTCTGCTCGGCCAGGCTCGACACCGGCGACGGCGCGCTGGTCAAGGAGGACAGGGCCGGCGCAGGTGCGGCGGCCACCGGGGCGAACTTGCTGACTTCTGATGGGCTGGTTTGCTTGACTGCGCGCACTGCGGATGCCTTGGCGGCCGGCGGACGTGCCGATCCCTTGTTCACCCTGGCCGAGGGGTCGGCCGCCAGCGGACTACCGACACCGCCCATGCCGACTCCTGCCTGTCCGGCCTGGGCAACGGCCTGGGCCGGGGCCCGCAGCTCTTGGCAGGGGGTAATCCAGGTTTCTCCCGGAACGAGCACGGTTTCCTTGGCGCGCGAGCGCACCCATACCCCGCCTTCGCTGACGAACACGGTCGAGGTGCTCGACGAGGTCGGGCACGACGGCGTGGGTCCCTCGACCGCCACGGAGAACACGGTTCCCCGCACCTCGACCTCGCTGTCCGGGGTGGTCACGATGAAGCGCTCTCCGCGGCCGAGCTTCGCGACGTGCGCCTGGAGTTGCCCGCCGAGCAGAGAGAACCTGCGCGTGGCCCCGAGATCGTCGATGCGCAACTGCCCGTTGGGCGAGAGGGTGAGGCGGGTCCCGTTGGGGAAGGCCAGGGTGGCGCTGCTGTCCGGCCCCGAACGCACGCTGTCCCCAGCCGCGAGCACGCCCAGGTCGGGCAGCGGGCTGGTCTTGGCCGCGCGCACGAGCAGGTTGCCGTGTCCGGTTTCGTGCTCGACCACGAGCGTGGATTCCGGCGCCGGGCTCGCGGCTCGCGCCGGGTTTGCGGCCGACTCGTTTCCGGCCGGAGATCGGACGAGAAGCACGACCGCCGCCGCCGCAACCAGCGCGGAAGCTCCACCCACGACCCAGCGACGTCGCCTTCTGCCCGCCACGACCAAGGCCATGGCCGCGATGACGGCATCGCGATGCACGTCCTGCCGCGGGCACTCTTGCTGCTGCTCCGCGAGCAACTTCGCAGCCAATTGCGCGTACCTGTCGTCGCCGCTCCCGCCGACATCGCCGTCTGTGGGTCGTCGTTCGTCGCCGTGGGTCATGACTGCTCCTCCAAGGCTTCGAGCCCGCCGGCAAGGTCGGGATCGTTCGCGATGTATCGGTGTAGCTCGTGCCGGCCGCGCACGAGGCGCGACTGGGCCGCGGCCACCGTGGTGCCGGTGATGCGCGCGATCTCCTCGAGCGAGTAGCCGTGCACGTCGTGCAGAAGGAAGGCCCAGGCACGATCGTGCGGCATCTGCCGGATGTGGAGCATCACTCGTTCCACCATGGCACGCAACACCGGGCGCGGTTGCAGCGAGCGAGGCATGTCTTCGGGAACCAGCTCGCGCGAGAAGATGGTGCGCTCGAGCCCACGTCGCCGGATGTGCTTGTAGACCAGGTTGGCCGAGATGGTCGAGGCCCAGGTGTCGAGCGAACACTCCCCGCGGTAGCGATCCAGGGAGCGGAGGATTTCGATCATGGCGACCTGTACCAAATCGTCGAAGTCGTTGTCGCCGCTCCCCAGGAGCCGGTGTACGGTTCTGCGGACCACGGGCGCTGTGCGATCGTAGAAGGCCCCCCCTACACGGGAATTGCCACTGCGCAGAGCCGCCACCAGGCGCGCATCATCGAGCGACTCACTCGACAAAGGCGGGGGCTGGCCGGACTTGACGATCTGAAGCTTGGGGATGCTTTCGGCCACGACAGCATTGTACCTCGGCCCCTCGTCGGGCAGGCCAAAACCGGCTAGAACGCCACCTCCAGCCCCAGCGCGAGGCCGGGTCGCCAACGAGAGAAGCTGATCTCCGGGCGGCCATAGCCCCCTCCCGAGACCAAGGTCATGGTGCCTGACGTAGCGCGCCAATTGACTTGTCCAGCCACACGAAGGAAGCGCCCGACGCTGATGATGGCCACGAGGTTCGCTCCAGCCGCACCGTACCATCCGGAGACATGGCCGCCGCCATTCGCCGTGGTCGTAGCCGACTCGCGCATCAAGTCAGCCTCCACCCCAATCCCAAGTGCGTGTCGGCCGCCCTCCCAGCGTAGAAACCTCCATGTCGCGCCGAGCCCGAAGCCAACCTGGATATAGTTGTACTGCGAGGCAAGAAGCGGGGTGCCAGAGGCCCCGAGCCAGAGCGCCTCGCTCAGCCCGTAGGCGTAGGTAACGCGGGGCCCCATGGCCCAGCTTCCGCCAGCGACCCGCTCGGTGGCAAAGAGGGCCCCGAGTTCGAAGTGCGGGAACGCGACCAGAGCCGGAACCGGGACGTTGACCGCGGTCGGCGTATCGGTCCAAGCCGATGACGGCCATTCGCGCATCATCTCGGCCAGCACCAGTCCGATGGCACGACCTCGTTCGGAATCGCTGTCCTGCGGCGCGAAGGTGAGCCATCGCGACCGTTTGTTCTCCGGGCCCCCGGTGCGCGCCGGAACCGCCAGGAGTTCGAGGCGGGCCCGGTTCTTCTGCTCCCAGGCCAGGCGGGCCACGAAGCGCGCCCGCATCTGGGCCTTTTTCCCGCGCAGCATGGCCGGCGTGACCAGGGTGTCGGGGGCCACCGCCATCGCGACCTCGCCGAATTCCTGACGCAGCGAGGCCCGGATCCCCACCGCAGTCTCACCCGTGGCATCCTCGGGGGGAAGCAAGACGAGAAGAAGCAAGCCGGTCAGTTCCATGGCGGCATCCGCGGCGTCGCGCGATCGGCCTCACTATTGGGCGGAACCGCGAAGTGCGCAAGGGCTGAAGGAAGAACGAAGC
>Ga0172364_10005307_pt1 | contig 10265 bp, 9 predicted proteins | sample LakKivSesite10cm_FD_114545 | JGI IMG/M metagenome (GOLD analysis project Ga0172364, IMG submission 114545) | Sediment microbial communities from Lake Kivu, Rwanda - Sediment site 10cm | ecosystem: Environmental > Aquatic > Freshwater > Lake > Sediment | place: Rwanda: Western Province, Lake Kivu... | reverse complement strand
TGGGAGATTATGTAGATTCCGTATAATCCTCCCAACAGGCACAAAAGGCAGAACCCAAATAATTAATCGTTATGAAATTCTATGAGCGTCATTAGTAAACGCATATTCACAGCATTGCAGCATCTTTCCATAAATGATTTTGAAAATGCACTTATCCAAATTTGTATCGCAATCGATGCAACATCAAAGAAAAAATGGCCGAAACATGGACCAGGTAGGCGAATAAGAGAGTACGTAAAAGAATATGAAACGTTCATTTATCAGTGTGCATCCGGTGGAAAGTTGAAAGTGGCTAAAGGAGGAGTGGTCACTTTCAATTGGGGAGGGCTTCCTGATGTTACTTATAAGTTAATACGGTGCGTTTTATTGCATGGGGATGATATACACGATTATGTTGATATTCATTCTAATGCATATGTTTTTGGCATTAATCAAGGCCGATTTGTTTTAAATACGGGCATGATATGGGGCTTTCTCTACTCCGTCGTTATCGATATAGTAAATAAGAACGAAAGATGTGATGGCGAGCCCTCTGTTTTTATTTTAAATCAGCATATTAATCTGAATAATCTATGGGGCAATCTATCACTGTTTGAAAAAATAACAGGATACAGAAAAATTTTATAACAAATAACTTGTGCGGACGGCCGTCAGTGGCCGCACAGCTCGGCGTTAGGCCGCCGTGAGTAATAAGAAGATGGTCCAACAACCAAGCATACAAGACATTGAGGCAGCACGGCAAGCTTTTGAGACCAATGAGCCGCGTGATCTCTTTTATCGTGCTGCAACAGAATTGGTAACACTCGCACTGGATGCCAAGACATCATTGACCGTTGCCGAAGCATTGGCTGTGCTCCTTCAGACTTGGAACAAGATGTTCTATCAGTACAGGAGATTCGACCGCCAGCATTTTACCGATATAGAGCGGCTCATCAATGACCACCATTCGATACTAATCACGTTTAGGCAACGCTCCATAGAAAGCTTCAACCAAGAGGACGACAGCAAAGTTGCGCGCATTTTCAGGGTTTTCGAAGAGGTTCTCGGCCCCGTGGGTGCTGCAAAGTGCTTGCACCTTCTGGCGCCGCGTTTCTTCCCTCTTTGGGATCGCGTCATAGCAGAGGCCTATGGCCTTCCGTTGAGGCAGAAGGGCAGGAATGCCGACAGATACTGTCGTTTCATGGGAATTGTGAAGGGGCAAGTTCATAATCTTGGTGGGAACCAGACCATTGGCCGAAATCCGTTGAAGGCGATAGACGAGTACAATTACTGCAAGTACACAAAGGGATGGATATGAGTAGGCAATCGTACGGCCAGCCGTTAGCCAGCCCTTCTGCCACAGACATTCTGTGATGTGAACGAGGGAGAATGGATACAGCGCTTGCCCTTGAATTGCTGCGCAAATCTCTACAGGACTTGTGCGAAGTTTTTAACCAAAATGAGTTTAATCCATTGCTGGAATCGGATGTTGCGGCACATCTGTACCATCGGCTCTTGATGAATGGATGTCCATCCTTGCATCTTTACAGTGAAACGCGTATCTGCGGGATCGATGAAGAAAATCGTAAGTACGACTTGGCTATAGGGTCTGTTGATACTGAATTGGCTTGCGTAAAGCCTGTGTTGATTGCTCAATTGAAATGTTTCCAACGTTGGGGATTTTCGCACCAGCAGCACAGACGGCGTTTTGAAGGTATCATTGTCGAAGATATTGAGTCGTTGAAGCAGGCTTCAGGAGTCTTACGCGAAGGGCGGGTTGAAATAGTAGCGGATTTTGTCCATACATCGCAGACTATTGGCTACTTGAATGGCAGTTGGAACGGTAAGAAACGTCGGGACGTGCTAATAAGTTTGTGTAGGGAGAATGCACTTTCTTTGATTTGGGTTCATCCCAATCCTGATGATAAGCTCGTAGTTGAGCGACTGGTTTGATAAACAAGCAGGCTGGCCAACAAGCGCTTGCAGCCGACCGCTTCGCTCCGGTGCGGTTGAAGCACGTGCCGTTAGGTGCCATAGGGAATTAAAGCAGCGAGTCGCTCTTGGTAAGCTCCTTAAAACGAAGTGAATTGTCGCGTATAGGTGTGCCCTGCAAAGCTGTCCTCCGCGCAGGCCGTTAGGCCCTTCCCTAAACGAGAAATAACCGCTCTGCGATCTCCAAAGGGAGGATATCGCGATTGCCTTCCGTGACTTCAAAGGTGACGAATTCCAGCTCGGGCCAGCGGCGGCGAAATGTATCTAGCAGTGTGGCGCGCACTACCAGCAAACTGCGTGGCACGACGCTCGTCGCCAACAAATGTAATATGTGGTTGAACCCTTTGTTTTGCTCCAATTCCAGGCGGCCAATTTCGTCCACGATTAAAAGGTCGCACCCAACGGCGATGGCTCGCGCGATGACATCCTGTCCCCACTGCAGGGCAGCCGGATCGAAATGGTAAGGGCCTACGTGTGGCCCACCCCAATCCCGGTCTATCCGCGCCAGTTCTCGCCGTTCACCGCTAGCCAAGTCCAGCGCTTCAATACCAAGGCGGTTCCCTTGTTGGTCGAAGATGGGCGGCGTCAAAATGCCCCGCGCACAATAGCCGTACTGCTGGGCCAAATCTGCGACTGCGCTGCACACTGTGGTCTTCCCGGCGTGCACTTGGCCGGTCAGAACGACATTCGTCACTACCCAACCCTTTTCTCGCGGTCGCTGCTCTGCTCGCCAAGTCGCAGCAGGAGTGCCACTAGCATGGTCCGCCAGTCGTCTTGCTCTTTAGTTAGTGCTGGCCCGTCGGCATGGCTCAGAGCAAGCCACATCTGTCCTCGTCCTACCCAAGCCCGTCGGCCAAACTGAGCCGTGACTTTGCGCGCTCTTTCCAGAGCACGGGCATCTAGTTTCAGAACCAGGGTGCTATCTTCCTGCCCGATGGCTTGCACACCGGCCCGGGTGGCTAGCAAGCGAAGACGAAGGACGTATAAGAGGTCTTCTACTGGAGGCGGAAGGAGGCCAAAACGGTCCTCCAGTTCTCGTCTTATATCGTCCAGTTTTTCTTCGGTATCAAGGCTAGCCAGGCGCTGATACAGCTTGAGCCGTAAGGCCTCGTCAGGCACATAATCATCCGGCAGGTAGGCCTCTAAGGGCAATTCAATAACGGGCGCCAGTTTGACTTCAGGTACCACAAGCTCCGCTTGGGGCCCAGCCTCCTTTAGTTCCTGCACTGCCTGGGCCAGTAGGCGACAGTACAGCTCAAAGCCGATGGCTGCAATATGGCCGTGCTGACGTGCACCAAGGATTTCGCCCGCACCACGGATCTCCAGATCACGCGTGGCAATACGGAAACCAGCGCCCAGTTCGCTGGCCTCAAGAATGGCTTCCAGACGACGCCGGGCAACGTCCGACAAATCTTGCCGCTTGTCGTATAATAAGTAGGCATATGCCTGCACTGTGCTACGTCCCACTCGACCACGCAACTGGTAAAGCTGGGCAAGGCCAAAGCGGTCGGCCCGGTTGATAATAATTGTGTTTGCGTTAGGGATATCCAGTCCGTTTTCAATGATTGAGGTGCAGACTAACACATCGTATTGGCCAGCGGCAAAGTCAAGCATCACTTTGGAGAGTTCCTCCTCTGGCATCTGCCCATGTCCAATAGCGATGCTCGCCTCCGGCACTATTTTCTGCAGGCGGTGTGCAATTTGCCGGATGCCTTGCACGCGGTTGTGCACGAAATAGACTTGCCCGTCTCTGTTCAGTTCGCGCAGTATGGCCCGGCGGATCAGTCCCTCGTCGTATTCACCTACCTGGGTGCGAATGGGCAGGCGTTGCTCTGGCGGTGTATCTATTGTGCTCATGTCGCGCACCCCGCTCAGTGACATGTACAGGGTACGGGGGATAGGAGTGGCGGTGAGGGTCAAGACATCAAGTTGCTGGCGCATCTGCTTGAGCCACTCCTTGTGGCGGACACCGAAACGCTGTTCTTCATCAATGACCAGCAGGCCCAGGTCTTTGAAGGCCACGTCTTTTTGGATAAGCCGGTGTGTGCCAATGACAATGTCCGCCTTGCCCTCTCGCAAGCGTTGCAGCGTGTCCCTCAGCTCATGAGGTGAGCAGAAGCGAGACAGCATAGTGACTTCTACAGGGAAGGCCGCCAGGCGTTGTTGAAAGGTCAGCAGATGCTGCTGTGCCAGGACAGTAGTAGGCACAAGCACGGCAACCTGTTTGCCGTCCATAACCGCCTTAAAGGCCGCGCGGACTGCGACTTCTGTCTTCCCGTAACCGACATCGCCACAGACGAGGCGATCCATGGGCCTGGGTTGCTCCATGTCCGCTTTCACTTCGGCCAGGGCACGCAGTTGGTCTTCCGTCTCTTCGTAAGGAAACGAGGCTTCCAGCTCTTCCTGCCAGACAACGTCCGGTGAAAAAGCATGCCCCGCTACCACTTCCCGCGCCGCATACAGGGCGAGAAGTTCCTTGGCAATATCCTGTACAGCTTTCTTGGCCCGCGTGCGCACGAGAGCCCAGTCGGCGGAGCCTAAACGATGCACAGTGGGCGTGCGATCGCTGCTGCCCACGTAACGGGTAATGCGGTCCATCTGGCTAACAGGTACGTACAGGCGATCACCAGCCGCGTATTCGAGCTCCAGGTATTCGCGCTGCGCACGGTCAATGACTTTGTGCACCAAGCCGCGATAGATGCCGATACCGTGGTCAATGTGCACTACATAGTCACCTTCATGTAATTCAGCGAAGAAAGACTCAGGAGAGGCAGCCTTCCTGCGGGCGAAGGAGCGACGCTTTGGCCTAGCCCAGCCAAATATCTCCGCATCGGTAAGCAAGGTAAGAGATGGCATCGTGGGGATCGCCAAGCGTGCCTTGGTTGTCGTGCTTTCTTTTAACACCCACCCCTCGGCCAGTGAACCCTGTACGAGGGTCAGGCTTCCGGCAGGCGGCATATTAAGCACATCAGTAATCGGCACGATTTGCTCACTTGATTCTTCGCACAGATTTGACAGCCGCTGGGTCTGCCTGGACACGACTACAATACGTTGTCCTTCCGACTTGAACCTGAGACAGTCTTCTACAAACTGCTGAATGCGTCCACCATAGCTTGGAGGGATGTGGAAAGCTCTATCTTCACAATACTGTATGGAACTAGCTTCGCTCTGTGCGTTGTAGCCCAGGTTAACTCCGGCCATAGAAGCAAGGGATGGCTGCAATTCATCCCAGGTTCTGTATGGAGGCGGGAAGTCAGAAGGTATCTGGCTCTCCTCAACTAATTCGGCCTTCAAATCAGCGGCCTGCGACTTCAGTGTTTTGGCTGCGGTCTCAATCGCCGGAAGATCATCTACCACCAGCAACGCATTTGCAGGCAGATAATCCAATAACGTAGCTGGCTGAGGATAGAGACAAGGAAGGTAGAATTCTATTCCCCTGAAGTACTCTCCTCTATCCAGGCGCTCTCGATCGCGCTGCAAACGAGAGACAGTCAGGCCATCCTGTTCATTATCGAGACCAGGCAGGCATAGTTGGGCTGCCCGGCTGTAGCGAGGAAGGGCTTCACTGGCCGGGTAGAGTGTTATCGCCTCCAGCTTTCGCAGGGAACGTTGAGTGAGTGGATCAAAGGCACGCATGCTTTCAATTTCGTCCGCAAACCATTCGATGCGCACGGGCTGAGAGGCATTCGGCGCATAGATGTCAAGGATGCCACCACGCTGGCTGAATGTACCTGGCTCTTCGATCACACTGACTGGTTGATAAGCGTACGCCACCAGGTTGTCCAGTAGTTCGTTCAATCTGATGGTTTGTCCGACTCTTAGAACCCGAATCCCACGATGTAATACTGGCGGTGGCGCGGTCAGGGTCATCAACGCCCATACGGAGGCGAAGATCATAGGGGGCTGCTCATCGTAATTGTTGTGGAGCAGAGCAGAGAGTACCACTACACGGCGTTGGATTGTTTCGCCGTCCCACGGTGTCCGGTCATAGAAAAGGGCGTCTGGAGCTGGAAAGTACCATGAGGCTGCAGGGCAGGCGGCCCACAGGCTAACCTGTTCCTGTAGGAAGTGCGCCCGCTCTGGTTGAGCCGCCAGAACGAGGATGGGGCCTTTCCAGTCGCGCTGCATAGCAGCCAGTACCGGAGGCCTGGCAGCTTCTAATAAACCCCAACTCAGGCTAAAAGCTGAGGTGCCTCTACCTTGGCTGTGTAACGCTTTCAGTATATAGTTATAACTGGAGGCTTGATGGATAGCCGCAAGCAATCCATTAAGGTTCAAGACAGGTCCTTCGAGTTGAATTTGTTCATGGTAGCAGTAATCCCTGCTACGATGAATGAGTCAACAGCCATCACCGCCCGTTCGTACGTATCTTCCATAACGATAAGCTCGTCAGGCGTGAAATTGCTCAGGACATAATCCTGTGGCTCACCATGCACCGGGCGTCCGATACCAATACGTAGGCGGGGAAAATCTTCTGTGCCCAGGGCTTCAATAATGGAGTACATGCCCTTGTGTCCCCCAGATCCCCCTCTCCGCCGCAAACGAACCTTGCCCAGAGGCAGGTCCAGGTCGTCATAGATAACCAGCAAGTCAGGCAGGGCGACGTGATACCAGCGCAGCAAAGGGCGCACTGCCTGGCCACTCAGATTCATGAATGTCAAAGGCCTAGCCAGTACTACTTTCGTACCAGCAATTTGCCCGGCAGTAATGTATGCCTTGAACATCACCTTCCCAGAGGTCAGGCCATGCCGTTGCGCCACACGTTCCACACATTGGTAACCAACGTTATGGCGGTTCCTGGCATAAGGCGGGCCTGGATTGCCCAGGCCAACGATTAACTTCACCCTTTCCTCTCCATACGGATAAACGCCATTAGGGGCTAGCCAATGAGACCAGCCCCTGCAGAACAAACGCTTAATCTTGGTTTGCAGAAACTCAGAACAGGCGCTTTAGTACAAAGAGCAAGGCGATTATAATCAGGAAAGCGCCCATCAACTGTGCGCCCAGGAAGAACGACTGGCGCCAGGCTCTGATATCCAACGCCTCTGGCAGTGCCGAACGCGTCGGACGAGCCAGGGTAGGCGTAGCTGTAGGCTGCGCAAGTGGTGATGTTGGGATAATGAATGTAGGCGTTGCAGCAGGCGTTATCGTTGCTGTGGGCAGTGGTGTCTGCGTCGGCGTTGGCGTCTCAGTGGGTGCAGCATTGGCAACCGATATGCCGCGCACAAAAATCTCACGATAGTTGCCGGTGCGATTGACAACCCGTAACCGCAGGCTGTAACTGCCATCAGGGATGATGGTGGTATCCCACGTCTCGAGAAGCCCGTCAACCACCTGCGCCTCATGTATTCCACCAATGAGCGTCCATTGGTCCATAGGGTTGGGTTCTGGCGCATAGTACAGTTCATACTTCCAGAACTGGGGATCAACGGCTGTGCCCACTACTGGGACAGTGCCTCGCACAAGTGCGTTGTCGCCAGGCGAAGCAATCTTCGAAGGCATCGCCTGCAAAGGGGGTTCGGCCGCCAGCGCTATATGAGCCCAACTCAGGACGATGTACACAATTAAGCTATAGGCCAGTGCTTTCCTCATTCATGCCTCTAGGATTATTGGGTCGGTTGAAGCAGATGCCATTGTCTGTCAGGCCATGGTTTGCCAAATGCGTTGTAAGTGTAACACAAAACATTTGCCATGACAAGTGCAGCTTGGAAAAAAGCAGAAAGAGGCAGGACGGAGAAATCCCAGTCAGATTTGGGGTTACATGCTACACGCCATCTAGACGTCGGACTATCACGGTGGCATTCTGTCCACCGAAGCCGAAAGCATTAGCCATCGCCGTATCTATGCACGCGTGACGGGCTTCATTGGGCACATAGTCCAGGTCGCACTCGGAGTCGGGATGCTCCAGATTGATCGTGGGGGGCACGATGCCATCACGTATCGCCAGGATCGCTATTACAGTGGAAATGGCTCCTGCTGCACCAAGCAAGTGCCCAATCATGGACTTGTTGGAGCTTATCGGGATGCGATAGGCGCATTCTCCAAAGACCATCTTACAAGCCCGTGTCTCGGACACATCATTGAGCGGTGTGCCAGTGCCATGAGGGACAATGTAATCCACCTCATCTGGCGAGATGCCTGCGTCGGTCAGGGCAGCATTCATGGCCCTGGCCGCACCATCTCCTGTTGGATCAGGAGCAGCAATGTGATAAGCATCCTCGGTGAAGCCGTACCCCAGCACTTCAGCCAATATGGGCGCGCCGCGCCGCTGTGCATGCTCTAGCGTCTCCATCACCAATACGGCCGCACCCTCACCCATGACCGTGCCGTCTCGTTCTGCATCAAAAGGCCGGCACGCTTTTTCTGGCTCTGCGTTGTGGGTGGACAAAGCCCCCAGACGGCTAAAGGCCGCTAAGGCCAGCGGGCTGGTTGCTGATTCGGTACCCCCAGCAAGTACCACATCCACTTGTCCCAACTGCAACTGACGCAGTGCTTGCCCGATGGCCACCGTGCCTGTAGCACAGGCCGCAACAGGGGAACTGGTCGGCCCCTTGATGCCTAGCGAGATAGCAATGTGGCAGGGGGCCGCGTTAGCGATGACCACGGGCACAAGGGTGGGATTGATGCGTCCCGGTCCCTTTTCGTGAAACGTAATGCTTTGTTCCTCGATCAGGCCTATGCCACCGATAGCTGTGCCAATTTCGAGCCCGACGCGAGTCGTATCTTCTCTAGAGAGGTCTAGAGCTGAGTCCTGTATAGCCTGCTGTGTCACAGCCATGGCAAACTGTGTGAAGCGAGCCATGCGTTTTGCTTCACGAAAGTCCATGAAATCCAATGGATTAAAATCGGTCACTTCGCCTGCAAATTGAGTGGGGAAGTTGCTCACATCGAAGCGTTTGATATGCTTCACACCTGAGCGTCCTGCTAACAGCGCCTTCCAGGTATTCGCTATGCCGATGCCTACAGGTGTAATAGCGCCTATCCCAGTCACGACAACTCTGTTGTTCCTCATTGGCTCCACTCCCAGTAACTTCTTTATGTTTTATAACACCCAAACACGATAGTTGATGCAGAATTTCATCACGCAGAAGTCTTCTCCACGACTAACAAGTGCGACAGGCCAAAAATGCGCAAGGGAGTGCCCTCTAAAGCGTAGGTTAGATTTCTGAGCACCTTGGCCGCACCTGGACAGCGATAGGCAATATTATCGTAACCCGGATAAAGCTGCGTGTGCACAACAATGCGATAAGTGAACCCCTGAAAAAGACGCCGCAAGCGGCGGGACGTATAAGCCCGTACGTGTGGGCACAGCCGATTCCGCAGCGGATCAGGCAAATAGTTCACAAACGGGATATTGCCAAAGCGGTACTCTCCTCCCCAGTATACTCCATGTGTCTCAAAGGGGTAGAGGCGATTAGGGGCAAAGATCACCAGGCGCCCACCCGTTTTGGCCACCCGATAAGCCTCACACACTGCTTGACGGTCATCCGTTACGTGTTCCAGAACTTCATGCAACAGGACAACTTCGAAGTAAGCATCAGGAAATGGCAACTTCTCTGCTGAAGCCAGGTGAATATTCTCCAGTTCTTTCTGCGCTTGCGCCACTTTGTCTGGGTCTATATCCACACCATATACCTCATCGCTGAAGGCACGCAGCTTCTTCACATATGTACCAAGACCGCACCCTACATCCAGGATACGCTTGCCATCGAGGTGGGCGTAGCGCTTGATCAGATCAAGGCGGCGGTCTTGCCCGAATCGCCAGACGTAGCTGGGATGCCCCAAAGCAATGGCTTTCGAATCCTTTGCGTTGCTCACATTCTCTATCCGTTCTCAGACAGGCAGCAATTTAACTGGCAGGAGTCACGTAGCTCCCCACTTGTTACCACGGCGTACGCCGGGAAGAGTTTAAACAATGTCTTGCGGCCGCCAGCGTTCTCGGCGGTGAGTCCCATCTGCATGAGCCGTGGTGACTGTTTCAATATCTTAATGGAGATTAGTGAAAAGTCCAAAGGGAGTAACGAGTCACAGCAATCACCGCTCACTGGTAGCAGGCAACTGATAGCTGACACAGCGGGCCAGTTTTGCCGATTACCACAAACCCCATTAGAATATTTTGTAGATAACAGGAGTTACGCGGTTGCATTCCATAGGTGTAGATTTCAACGCCGAGCCATGCTCCTCACACGCAATGGGTAGCCGCTTCAGTTCCTCCCAGGCTTAGTATGCACGATCCTTGGCTTTTTGGCTATTCAATGTTGTTAAGGTGCTAACTCAAATATACAAGCACGCGG
>Ga0172364_10005305_pt1 | contig 10266 bp, 8 predicted proteins | sample LakKivSesite10cm_FD_114545 | JGI IMG/M metagenome (GOLD analysis project Ga0172364, IMG submission 114545) | Sediment microbial communities from Lake Kivu, Rwanda - Sediment site 10cm | ecosystem: Environmental > Aquatic > Freshwater > Lake > Sediment | place: Rwanda: Western Province, Lake Kivu... | reverse complement strand
TTCGTGGGGTGAAAAAAATAGACGGGGTAGCGAACCTTGACAGGCCGAACGACCCTTAAAGTTCTGACAGCCCTCCTTCGCGCGGCGCGCTCTTCATGATCTGACAGAAGAGTAACAAAGGGCAGAGATTCTGTGACACTTCAAACATGGATTCGTCGCAAGTTGAGATGTGCGCTCCCTCATTGTTGTTGTGAACACAGTAACTTTAACAACGCTCAGCCAGAAGGTCTAGAGTTCCTTCCGTCTTTCCATTCAAGATAAACCAAAACAATATTTGCCTTTAATCTCCCCACGGTCTGCACCGTAACATACTAGTTACACAAAAATCGAGGACAGGATACAAAAAAGTTTATTAGAGAGCTACGTAGTTTACGTTTCTAGCTCTTTACAATATAGGTGACCATTTTTCAGGTTGGAATGACCCAACAGTCGGAGGAAATTGAAAATTTGAGGAAACCCGCATCAAACAATCTCGTTCACACAAGTTTAAACGTAGAAATGCGGGGATGATTGGAATTGACTGAAATTTCAAAAGAAGATACACATCTGTTGTTAAACGCATTTTTTAGAGATAAAGGCTTAGTCCGCCAGCATTTAGACTCTTATAATGAATTCATAGATCGCGGCTTGCAAGAAGTGATAGATGAAATAGGCGAAATCCCAATCGAAGTTCCTGAGAGCCCATACAAAGTCAAGCTAGGTCAAGTCTGGATAATAGATCCGCAGACGAGAATAACAGGTCCATACGCCACGGAAGTGGACGGCACGAAACACGAAATCTACCCCTTGGAGGCAAGACTTCGAAACCTAACCTATGCTGCGCCAGTAGCCTTAGAAATGACACCTGTAATAGACGGCAGGGAACAGGACACCGAACTTGTCTACATTGGAAATATTCCTGTAATGTTGAAATCAAAACTATGTTTTCTATCACAACTTTCAAGAGAAGAACTGACAGCGTGTGGAGAAGATCCAGACGACCCAGGCGGCTACTTTGTAGTTAACGGTTCAGAACGTGTAATAGTCGCCATGGAAGACTTGGCTCCGAACCGCATAATCGTGGACATCGACGAGAAAGGAGCAACACCGGTCTATCAGACGAAGATATTCTCTACGACTGTGGGTTTCAGGGCAAGAATAGAATTGAAGATAAAGTCAGACGGCGCAATATACGTCTCAATTCCAGGCGTGCCCTCGGAAGTTCCGTTCATTGTGCTGATGCGTGCATTAGGATTAGAGTCAGATAAGGAGATAGCCGAAGCAATCTCTCTTGATAAAGAAATACAAAGCGCTCTGGAGCCCTCGTTTGAAAAAGCGTTGGGAGTAGACACCGCAAAAGACGCGATTCTATTCATTGGAAACCGTGTCGCCCACGGACAAGTAGAAGAATATCGCATACAAAAGGCTGAAACCGCAATAGACAAAAACTTCCTGCCACACATAGGCAGAACAAACCAAAACAGAAAAGATAAAGCCTTGTTCCTAAGCGAAATGGCTTGCAGAGCAATTGAACTTCAACTAGGACGAAGAAAAACAGATGACAAAGACCATTTCAAGAACAAGCGGCTAAGACTCGCCGGCCCATTGCTTGCGGATCTTTTCAGAGTGGCCTTCAGGAACCTCACTCGCGACATAAAATACCAGCTTGAGCGCATCGGCGTGAAAGGACCGATAATAACTGTTTCAGCAGCCGTTCGCCCAGGGATAATAACTGAAAGATTTCAGCATGCCCTTGCAACTGGAAACTGGGGAAGAGGCAGAGTTGGCATAACCCAGCTTCTAGACCGGACAAACCACATCTCAACTTTAAGCCACCTGCGCAGGCTCCAATCGCCATTGAGTAGAAGTCAACCGAACTTTGAAGCAAGAGACTTACACGCAACCCATTGGGGCCGTTTATGCCCAAACGAGACACCGGAAGGCTCAAACTGTGGACTGGTCAAGAATTTGGCCTTGTCTGCTTGCATCTCAGTAGGCATAAACCCGGAGAAGATAAAGCAACTGATGTTCAACACTGGAGTAATGCCGACATTCGAAGCAAACGAAGCTCTGAAGCTTTCAGGATCAAAAGTGTTCGTTGACGGAAACATAGTCGGATACTGCAACTCGCCAGAAGAATTGGCCCGAGAATTTCGCGAGAGAAGAAGAAGAGGAGAAATTTCGACCGAAGTCAACATCGCCCATTTCTCAAAAACTCACGGTGAAAGAGAAGAACTTTATGTCAATTGCGACGAGGGAAGAGTCAGACGGCCTCTCATAATCGTTGATAATGGTGCGCCGAGACTCCAGCCTGAGCATGCTGAAAAAATGGCCTCAGGAGAATGGTCATGGGAGGACCTTGTGAAAAACGGCATAGTGGAGTACCTAGATGCAGAGGAAGAGGAGAACGCCTATGTCGCCTTAAGCTCTGAAGAATTAACGCAGGACCATACACACTTAGAAATTGCAACATACACAATTCTCGGAATCTGCGCTTCCACAATACCTTATGCGGAACATAACCAGTCACCCCGTAACTCATACCAAGCAGCAATGGCCAAACAGGCTTTAGGAGTCTACTCAACAAACTTCCAGCAACGTGTAGATTCAAGATCACACATCTTGCATTATCCACAGGTGCCAATTGCCGAGACGGCGCTGATGGAAACGATGGGGTACAAACTCCGCCCGTCAGGACAAAACTATATCGTAGCCGTGCTGTCATTTGAAGGCTACAACATGGAAGACGCCTTGGTATTCAATAAAGCCTCAATAGAAAGAGGCTTGGGCCGCTCAACATTCTACCGCATATATGAGGCCGAATGCCGCCAATACTTAGGCGGGTTGAAAGACAAGTTCACCTTACCTGAAGCTGGAACGCGCGGATACAGAGGCGAACAATATTATAGGCTGCTTGAGCCAGACGGAATAATAGGTTTGGAGTCAACGGTTGCAGGCGGAGACGTCCTGATCGGAAGAATCAGCCCGCCTAGATTCCTTGAAGAATACAAGGAATTTGAAGTAAAGGGGCCTTCAATGCGCGATACGTCGGCGGACATGCGCCCTTCGGAAACTGGCATTGTCGACGCGATCTTCATAACACAATCAGGAGAAGGCAGCAAACTTGTTAAGGTCAGAGTCCGTGACCAACGCATCCCAGAACTAGGCGACAAATTTGCCTCCCGCCACGGACAAAAAGGCGTCATCGGATTGATTGTTCCGCAGGAGGACATACCCTTCACAGAAGACGGAATAGTGCCAGACCTGATAATCAATCCTCACGCTATACCTTCAAGAATGACCGTCGGGCAATTCATCGAGTCAATAGCTGGAAAAGTAGCGGCTGTAAGAGGGAAGCCTGTTGACGGAACACCATTCTCAAATGAAACACCAGAGGAACTTAGAGAAGCACTGTTAAAGTTGGGTTTCAGTCACACCGGCAGCGAAGTTTTGTACAATGGCGTGACTGGCGAGAAATTTGCTGCAGACATATACATCGGGGTCATACACTATCAGAAACTGCATCACATGGTTGCCGACAAAATCCATGCAAGAGCGAGAGGGCAAGTGCAAATGTTGACAAGGCAACCGACTGAAGGAAGAGCTAGAGGCGGCGGTTTAAGATTCGGCGAAATGGAACGAGACTGTCTAATCGGCCATGGGGCTGCAATGCTTCTCAGGGACAGACTGCTTGAAGAGTCAGATAAGTATACATTGTACATCTGCGAAACCTGTGGGCACATAGCTTACTATGATATGAAACAAAGAAAATACATGTGCAAACTCTGTGAAGATAAAGCCAAAATCTCCCCAGTAATAGTCTCCTATGCGTTTAAACTTCTCTTGCAAGAATTGATGAGCCTTTGTGTATCGCCCAAACTAAAACTGAAGGAGAAAGCCTGAGATGGCTGTTGAAGAAATAATCCATAAAGTCGTAGATGAAATCCACTTCGGCCTATTCTCGCCACAAGACGTGCGCAAAATCTCAGTTGTCGAAATCCAGACGCCTGACACTTACGATGAGGACGGCGCTCCAATCAATGCAGGACTAATGGACGGCAGACTTGGAACCCTTGAACCGAGGCAAAGATGCAAAACCTGCGGCAACACCGCAATTCGCTGTCCAGGTCACTTCGGCCACATCGAACTTGCGGTTCCAATAATACATATTGAATTTACAAAGATAATATACGACCTCTTAAAGTCAACTTGTCGAAATTGCGGCCGAATATTGCTTCCAGATGAAACCATAAAGAGAGTTCAAGCCAAGGTTGATAAGACTCGCCAACTCTTGGGCTTGGTTCCAGATGAAGTTTATAAAGCGATTGTGCAAGAGACGAAAAGGAAACAGTGTCCGCACTGCGCGGCAATGCAGTATAAGATAACTTTTGAGAAGCCGACAAAGTTTAGCGAACAGATTCCTGAAAGTGGCTCAGAACCTTTAACGCCGAGTATGGTTCGAGAAAGATTGGAGCGCATAACAAACGAGGATCTTCAACTGCTGGGCTTTAACCCAGAAACTGCACGGCCAGAATGGATGGTTTTGCAAGTTTTGCCAGTTCCTCCGGTTTATGTTCGTCCGTCAATCACGTTGGAATCAGGCATCCGTTCGGAAGACGACTTGACCCATAAACTTGTTGACATAATCAGGATTAACCAAAGGTTAAAGGAAAACATGGATGCTGGGGCTCCAACACTCATAATTCAAGACCTATCAGAACTTCTGCAATACCACGTAACTACGTATTTCAACAATGAAGCTTCTGGGATACCCCCTGCCAGACATCGTTCAGGGAGAGCGCTTAAGACTCTTTCACAAAGATTGAAAGGAAAGGAAGGAAGATTCAGAAGTAATCTTTCTGGAAAGAGGGTAGATTTCTCGGCGCGTACAGTTGTTTCTCCTGATCCGAACCTCGATATAAATGAGGTTGGCGTTCCGCTTGAGGTTGCCATGCGCTTGTCTGTGCCTGAAAAAGTCACAGAGTGGAACATTGAGGAGATGCGGAGACTTGTCAATAATGGGCCTGAAAAATATCCCGGTGCCCTTTACATCATTAGACCTGATGGTAAACGTATAAGGCTTGAATTTGTTGTGGATAGGGAAAAGATTGCCGAGGCTGTTGAGCTGGGCTTTGTTGTGGAAAGGCACCTTAGAAATGGTGACATTGCCATTTTTAACCGTCAGCCTTCACTTCACCGGATGTCGATAATGGCGCATTACGTCCGCGTTTTACCTTATAAGACGTTCCGTTTACATCTGTGTGTTTGTCCGCCTTATAATGCGGATTTTGATGGTGACGAGATGAACCTGCATATACCGCAGAGTGAGGAGGCAAGGACAGAGGCGCTTCTGCTGATGCAGGTTCAGGATCAAATTCTTTCACCTAGGTTCGGAGGCCCGATAATAGGTGCAATAAGAGATTTTATAACGTCTGCGTATCTGTTTACGAGAAAATCAAACTATATTGCAAGAACTGAGGTCAACAAGCTGCTGTTGGCGGCGAAATATGAGGGAAAGTTGCCGGAGCCCAAAATCAGACAGCCGCAACCACTGTGGAGTGGGAAACAGATTTTCAGTTTGTTTTTGCCGAAGGATATGAATTATGTTTTGAAGGCAAACATTTGTCAAGGTTGTGTAAAGTGTTTAGAGGAAGAATGCAAGTATGATGCCTATGTGGTTGTCAAGAACGGGCAGCTTTTGAGTGGTGTCATAGATAGGCGTTCAATAGGTGCTGAGCAATCTGAAAGCCTCCTTCACAGGATAATAAAGGATTATGGCACACAGGCAGGACGCGAATTTCTGAATAAGATAACTAGAATGTTGAAGCTTTACATTTCAATGCGAGGTTTCACGTATTCATACAATGAATTGGTCCTTTCTCAGAAGGCTGAAGATAAAATAGGAAAAACCATGGAAAGGATTGAGAAGAAGATAGAGGAACTGATAGACAGTTATGGTAAAGGCACTTTGCCTAGGCTTCCTGGACAAACAATCGAAGACTCATTTGAAATATACGTAATGAACGAGCTGGCCAAGGCAAGAGATGAGTCTGGAAAAATAGCTGATCAAGACTTTACCCTAGAGAATTCTGGTATAGTCATGACGAGAACGGGTGCAAGAGGATCAAGCCTTAATATTGGGCAGATAAGCGCCATGGTAGGACAGCAGTCAGTTCGTGGAAAGAGAATTTTGCGTGGATATGTAGACCGCGCTCTGCCGCATTTTAAGGCTGGGGATCAGCGTCCAAAAGCAAGGGGGTTCGTGTACTCTTCATATCAAGGGGGGCTTGATGTCATCGAGTTCTTCTTCCACGCGATGGGTGGCAGAGAAGGACTGGTTGACACGGCTGTAAGGACACAGCAAAGCGGTTACATGCAAAGAAGGCTGATCAACGCACTTGAACATATACGCTTAGAATATGATGGAACAGTGAGAAACTCAGCTGGAGACATAATCCAGTTCCAGTCTGGTGAAGATGGCGTTGACCCGGCTAAGAGTGACCATGGAAAAGCTGTGAACGTAAGCCGCATAGTGGACCAGATTAGAATCGCGAAAGAGAAAGGTAGGCCCGCGTCAGCGGAATTCATCAAAAAGCGTTTGGAAGAGGTCAAGGGGCAGCTTACGCTTATTCTTGTTGATCAGCTTAAGCAGAATTTTGCCAAGTATAGACTGAGTACGGCAGGCGTTGAAAAAGCAATCAGACTGACGGTTGAGCATTATAAACGGGCTTTGATGGAGCCGGGCGAGGCCGTGGGCATCGTTGCAGCTCAGTCGATCGGTGAACCGGGCACGCAGATGACTCTTCGGACTTTCCACTATGCTGGGGTTAGGGAACAAAACGTGACTTTAGGTCTTCCAAGACTGATAGAGATCGTTGACGCTAGAAGAATCCCGTCTACTCCTATAATGACGATTTATTTAACTGGAGAACACCGGAAGAGCAGAGAAGCTGCAGTGAAAATTGCGCGTAACATAGTTTACACAACTTTGGAGAATTTGGCTCAAGCGATCTACATAGATCCTGTACATGATGAGATAGTTATAGAGCCTAACAAGACTATGATGGAAGACCGCGAAATAACGATGCAGGAACTCAAAGATAGGTTGCAGATACCGAATTGCACTATAAGAACAAAGGGAAACAGCATTCATATACAGCCTAAGAAGGTTGAGACCATCAAGAAGCTGCTTAACAAGATTTCAGCATTCCATGTGAAAGGTGTGTCTGGAATAAGGCGGGTGCTGGTTACGGAGGAACATGGGGAATGGGTCATAAACACAGACGGTTCGAACTTGCCTAAGGTTCTGGAAGTTTGCGGTGTGGACACTTCAAGAACAACGACGAACAATGTTCATGAAATAGCTAAGACTATTGGAATAGAAGCTTCTAGAAACGCGTTGATGAATGAGGCTAAGGGCGTTTTGGAAGAGCAGGGATTAGACGTTGACACTCGTCATGTTATGCTTGTTGCGGACATGATGACGTCCACGGGTGACGTGCAGCAGATAGGTCGACATGGTATAAGCGGTAAGAAGTCAAGTGTTTTAGCTAGAGCCGCCTTTGAGATAACTGTTCCAAACATTGTTGAAGCGGCTGTCAAGGGTGAAAGTGACCCGTTGGCGGGAGTGACGGAAAACGTAATAGTTGGGCAGTCCATACCAATCGGCACAGGACTAGTAGAGCTGTACATGTCAACGTTGGAAAAGAAGGGGAAGAAAAAGTGATCGACGTAGATAAGGCGATTTCAACAGCTGTCAAAACTGGAAAAGTGTCTTTCGGCGCGGCTTCGGCCGTGCAGAATGCTCAAACTGGAAAGGCTAAGTTGATAATTTTGGCTTCAAACTGTCCCGGAAACATTCGGGGAGATGTGGAGTATTATTCTAAGCTTTCGAAGGTTCCGCTCATAACTTTTAGGGGTTCGTCGCTCGATTTGGCGGCTGTTTGCGGTAGGCCCTTCAGTGTTTCAGCGTTAAGTATAAGAGAGGCCGGTGACTCAGAAATTCTCAAGTTGACAGAGACTGCTGAACCAGAGGAAGCCAGCGGAGGAAATGAATGACAACGGGAATAAAGTTCACGAGCAATGAGATGCGGTATATCGCTTTGTTTGAAAGCATTACCAGTGCAAGCGTCAAAGACTGCATAATCGATGAGGAGCAGGGACGCGTGCTTTACGTTGTCGGCGTAGGTCAAGTTGGAGTAGCCATTGGAAGGGGCGGAAGAAACATCCATACATTAGAGAGGATGACGGGGAAGAAGCATGAGATAATTGAGTACGCTGAAGAACCGGCGCAGTTCATTAAGAACGCTTTGAAACCGGCCTTGGTCAAAGAAGTGCGCATAACTGAGAGGCCTGATGGCAAGATAATCGCTGTTGTGGCTGTCAATCCGAAGGACAAGGGTGTGGCCATAGGCAAAAACGGTAGGAACGCTGAACGCCTGCGGTTTCTGGCTAAACGTTATTTCCAGATACAAAACGTCAGCATAACATGATTTCACAAAAGGGCTGTAAGTTGAGAAGGCGAATAGCGTTAGTTTTTGGTCTATTATTCTCTTTGTTCGCGTTAGTCAGCCGTGTCTACGCCGCGGACGAAACCTTTCTTGACAAGTTTCTGGGTAGCCCGTTGCTGATTCTTGCTGCCGTAATCGTCATCGTTGCCGTGGCTTTCGTCTACCATAAGATAAGAAAGTAGAAAACCAAGTGCGTTTGTTCTAGTCCTATGGGCTATGTCAACTTTGTGGGCTTCGGGCTTGTTATAGTTGTTGGGCCTCTATCGTTTTTTAGGCATCTTTGCTGGAGCCGCGGTGATGCGATGTGCTGCGGGAATTTTGAGAGGTCTGTGGTCCTTTATAGTTCGTAGGCCCCGTCGTTTTTTTAGGTGCCTTCGTTGGAGCGTTCGCGGTGTCTGTCTATTGTAAAGGTTTGACGAGCAGAACGACGTAATCTGGATGCACTTTAGTGACTTTCATTTCTGTGCCATGGAATCCGTATGTTGCTTTTTCAACTGCCTCATAGGGAATGGCTATGCCCATTTGGACAAAGGCGGTCGATACCGATATGTGGGTGATGTGGTCTATTTCGAGCAAGCCGAAAATGTACAGGTTATCATCAAATGTTGCCGTTGCTGGCGCGCATGCCTGTTCCAATGTTCGCTTGGAAGGTGTCTTATGCTCTCAGGTTTGCTTGACCTATGGGCGGTGAAGGTTACATAGGTCGCAAGAAGCGCGGTGAAATGTGCCAGTCGGCCTTGTTACGCGCAAGAAGGGTGATTTAGGAATATACGTGCGCGCTTCGACGGCATGCCATAATGATGATGGAAACGAGTCCAAATCAGCATCGTTATGGTCTATCCCCGCGCGTAATTGGATAGTTGCACGCTTCAATTCTGGTACATGAACAAAGAGTCGAGAGAATAGTGTGGGAGAGGAAGGTATTAATTGAGGTTATACTTTGGTATAACTTGTGGTAAGAATGCTGAAGGAAGAGATGAAAATAGGTCCCAAGGGCCAGGTCGTCATTCCGAAAGCTTTTAGGAAGTCCTTGGGCTTACACCCGGGAAACAAGGTTATATTCACGTTAACAGAGGAAGGGCTTCTATTGGAAAAGCCTAGAGAGGATGTCGTTGCCGTTTTCAAAGAGATAGCAAGGTCTGGAAAATCCGTTAAGGTTAAGCCCCATGAGCATGTTGAACAGTTGGAAGAGAGATACGGATGATATACTTAGACGCGAACGTTTTCCTCAACGCGACACTGAACCAGGAGGACGAAGGAGAAAAAGCCAGAAATCTCGTCCAAAAGTTGCAGAAAGCCGAAATAGTAGCGGCCACTTCCGCTCTGAGCTTTGACGAAGTATTCTGGATAGTCAAAAAACACCGAGACTTCATCAGCGGATTAAGAGCGGCCAGAGCGCTTCTTGAAATTCCCAACTTGACATTCCTAGAGGTCAACGACGAAACGCTCTGGTCCGCCTACAACCTAGCCGAAAAATACAGGCTCGACCCCAGAGACGCCATCCACATCGCCTGCGCGTTAGACCACGCAATCTTCACAATAATCTCTGAAGATGAACACTTCGACAAACTCAAAGAGATCAAAAGAATAAGCATACTGAACTTTCAACCCCAGCTACAAAAACCATAAATAAACACAGACAAGCCACAAACACGCGCGCATGCCTGTTCCTAAATTCGTCCGCGAGGTGGCTCATCATTCTGGTTTTGCCTCCTCTATAGATAGTCATGTGTCTTGGAATACGAGAAGCATCGTTTAGAAGATGCGACCCAACTGT
>Ga0172364_10005304_pt1 | contig 10268 bp, 12 predicted proteins | sample LakKivSesite10cm_FD_114545 | JGI IMG/M metagenome (GOLD analysis project Ga0172364, IMG submission 114545) | Sediment microbial communities from Lake Kivu, Rwanda - Sediment site 10cm | ecosystem: Environmental > Aquatic > Freshwater > Lake > Sediment | place: Rwanda: Western Province, Lake... | reverse complement strand
GTGCTTGTGTTACTGGGCTGTGGAAGCGTTGTTTTAGCTGGCTCTGCCATCGGCTTCGTGGGAATATCTTTTGCTTTTGGTCTTGCAGTAGTTGCAATGGTTTACACAATAGGCGAAATCTCTGGATGCCACATTAACCCTGCCATCTCCTTGGCTATGCTGGCTTCAGGCAAACTTGGCGTCAAAGATACATTTGGCTATATTGTTTCTCAATGTATCGGAGCTATAACGGGGGCAGGAATTCTCTTCGTGATTGCTCTTGGAAAACCTGGCTATTCATTAGCTAGTGGTTTGGGACAAAATGGTTACGGTTTAGCTTCACCTGCAAATTTCTCTATGACATCAGCTTTTGTCGCCGAAGTAGTTTTGACTCTTATATTTGTTCTTGTCGTTTTGGGTTCAACAAGCAATAAAGCTTCAAAAGGGTTTGCGGGCTTGTCTATCGGATTAGGTTTAGTTCTTGTACACTTGGTGGGCATTCCGATTACTGGAACATCTGTTAATCCTGCTAGAAGTTTAGGACCCGCATTAATCGTCGGCGGCACAGCGTTAAGTCAGCTTTGGCTGTTCTGGTTTGCTCCAATAATAGGCGGATTCCTTGCTGCTGCCATCTGGCGACTAATAAGTTAATTTTTTGAGATTAAATTTTAGTCCCCCCAAAAGCCCAAAATTAAATTTTAATCCAACCCAAACTGCACAATAGCCATAACAGAAAGAAATAGTTTCAGATTTTTAGTAGTCTTCCCATTCATTTTGACATATTCGACATTTATACTTGTAATGACTAGTCAAGGTCATAGGAGTTTCATTGAAACCCTCACCTGGTGATGTGACCCATTGTTTGGGGGTTTTCTCAACGGACACTGATCCACAGCGAGGGCAACGTATCTTGTTTCGGAAAGAGAAGAAAGCAAAAACGCCAAAAATTACAGCAATGCCTAAAACCGTGATTATCAAAGACCAATCCAATCCAAAATGATGCTTCCTCGTCTATAAAAACAGGAGCAAAGAACAACCTATAAAGGTTATTCACAACAATAGGCGCGTTCACAGTATTGATTTGGAGATCAAAATTTAATCAAGTTGCAAAAATTGACTCACAACGTCAGCTACGCATAGATAATGCAGCGGGTAGGTTAGCTGAGCAGGCTCGGTGGTGATAGGGGATTAAATTCTAATCCTACATACATCTATTCTTTTTTCTTGCTCTCCCGCACTGTTGAAGTGATAACACCCACGAAAGCTATGGCGGCACCCGTCAAAAAGGCCAAGTGTGAACAAGGGAAAACCCGCCTGTGAACGATGCTGCCCCAGAACGTCAAAATGTCCATTTGGCGTCCCATGCTCTGCTGATTCCTCTAGCCTAGTAACCGCGGTGAGGCTAACACTATGCCTATGGGGACGTTGATGTAGAAGATGGATCTCCAACCGAGAGCTTGAACCAGAACGCCTCCCAGAGTTGGACCCACCGCTAACCCGGTGTACACAGCCAGCGAATTTATGCCTAATGCTTTTCCTCGTTTCTCTGCAGGAAACACGTCAGTCACTATGGCTGCGGATGTGGCTCCCATCATTGCTGCGCTTACGCCTTGAAGCCCACGGAAAAATAAAGCTCTCCGCCGCTTTGACAGATGCCGCAGAGAGCAGAGGCAACCGTAAAAAGCGCAAAGCCCGAAGTGAAGAATAACTTGCGTCCCTTTACGTTACGTCTGAGAGTTTTCCAAAGGTAAGAAGCAATGTTGCCAGACACAGTAAGTAGGCGACAGGAATCCAGATGACTCCTGCATAACCCATATGGAAAGTGTTTGAAATCGACGGCAAGGCAACGCTTACGATGCTCGCGTCAAGAGGCGTCATGAACGCGCCCAACGTCGTAACGAAGAGAACAAGTCGCCGGTACCGTGCAACATTTTCAAAGGTTGTAACCGCTTCACCTTAAAAGACAAGTTGGGCACTCTGCCGCACAAATCTCTTTCTTCACGGAAAAACAACCAAAACATGGTTCCCTCCATAATCAACACGGCAACGACACGTGAAGCTGAGTTCACCAAGGTTTTCTTTTGATGCGGGTCCGCTTACTTTGTATCTTAGGAAGTCTCACGGAAATAATTTAGAAAGCGTTCTAAATCATAATACCGCCTATTTTGAGACAGAAAATCTGAGGGCGCACACGAATAATGGGGGCTCCCTTGATGATCTGCAATGTCCTCTTGCTATTGATGTGATTGGGTCTCGAATGACAGTGTTCTTGACGTTCTCATATTCTGACATGGTTGGACGGGCGGTTATGTTGATGTCGCTGTACTTGAGAGACTAGCTCTTTTTGGTGCACGGTGCGTCACACACCGAACATCATCATGAGAGATACCTGGGCAACAACTACTCTGTTCTTAGACGCCTTGCTATATAATGTTTGGAATGCTTCCGAAAAAAATCCAACGCAGCTTGCGATTCACTATTCCTATAGGCACCGATTATTATTACCAAATGGTAATGTTTAAATATTACTAAAAGGTAATTACCTTATGGTAATCAGAGGCGAGTTGTGTGAAGCTAAAGTTGCAGTTGGTGCAAGATGGAAAAATAGTATTCGAGATGCCGCTCTTAACCAAAGATTGGCCTAGAGAGGAACTGAAAAATGAACTTGAGACTATGGAAGACGATTTTCAAAGATTCTCCAAGATTTTCGATGCTCTTTCACACGAGACCCGTCTTAAGATGATGAGGCGTCTGATGGAGGAGGAAAATCGAACTATGAGTTTTGCAGACTTTGTGCATGACCTAAATTTGAATCCGAAGATTGTCTGGGAGAACTCAAGAAAGCTGAGAGAAGGAGGACTGTTAAGGAAGACTGAAAGAGGCAAGTACAGCTGCTCAGAGTTTGGACAAACCGCGTTTATGATGATTAGTCTCGCCTTACGTCACCTGAAAGAATCAATGGAAGATATTGATAATTTGGAGGGAGGTGAAACAAGTGACATCTAACGATGACTTTGACGAAATATTTGGAGATTTAGATGGTTTCAACAGGAAATTAATGAAAAAGTTTCAGGCAGAACTGAACGATATTCTGGAGAAAATTGAAAGCGGAGAAATGAAAGGTGCATGGAAAATCTCGCGAATTGATAAACCTGGAGAAAACGGATACGTGATCCAAGGCCGAATTGATTCAGAAGAATCTTCAGACCCAGTTGAGCCACTAAAACCCCTGAAAAGACGCCCGATACCTGAGAGACCGTTCGAAATTCCACAAGCAGACGTGGAAGAAAAACGTGAGCCACTAATAGATGTACTCGAAGACGAGAACACGATAAAGATCTATGTCGAGATGCCTGGAGAGGAAGAAAACGATATTAGTCTAAACTTAACCGACGGCAGTCTTGAGGTCAAGGGTAAGCACTTTTTCAAAATAGTGGAGTTGCCGAAAAGAAATATCATCGTCGACAATATTTCGTCAGAATACAAGAACGGCGTACTTGTAGTAACAATTCAGAAGAAAGAAGAACCTTTTAGCAAGTACGCAGACAAGGAAAGAATGGTCTAGTTCAGCCAAATTCATACCCAGGAATTCGAGTTATCAGGGCATTAAGATTTAGTCAGCTCTTTTTCATCCAATTTTTTTCTCAAATTCAAAAAAGGCTTCATTTCCACCCAAAATTGCAGAAAGAACTTCATGAATATTTAATGGTTCTTGCATTTTTCATCGAATCCTGATCTGAATTCCATTTCATCTCTATCTGTCTTACAAACCTTCTGAACAGTTACGCTCCTATCTGCACAGTTTTCTCTCAACGGTGGATGTTAATTCTTTCATTGCAGGCGAGTGATTTTTCTTGTTTTTTTGCCCATCATACTCTTGTTTTCAGCGTTCACTCGATTTCGACAATATCTGTACTGCATATCTTCCCGTTCCACTGTTCTATAGGTGTATGCTGAATCAAGTATACAGCTCCTCGGCTGTTTTTGGAGTGGTTAACCACCCTAACCAACATAACCCTTCCATCCGTTTTGGTTGGTTGGATTAAAATTTAATTTTCTTCCTTCCTTATAGAACATTGAATTATGAAAAAAGAAGCCAATATTAAAACAGACCGAGAAATATTAGACCACAAACAAGAACCAAAACAGAAGTCCACATTATGCCAACAGTAGACTACGGAATACGTATGCATACAACATGAAAAAAGAACCAGAAACCATGGAAAAACACCATAAGAAATGCAAGTAGAAAAATGTAGACCATGTAGAAACACAAGTAGAATACGAAAGACAGACAAGAAGACAGAATCAACCTGTGTCTTATTCTCTATTCTATTCTTGTTCTGTAGTTGTGTTGTACAAGAATACAATTCAGACCTCCAATCCATAATCCTTTTCGGGTTAAAGAAAGCTCCATTCGTTAAACGAAGCAATAGTATAGAACTTTGCGGATATTGTTCTATTTTTTTTGTGGGTTGTTCTATAATTCTTCCTTGAGTTAATGGACGACAATACTATTGCTAGGTTATCTCTCCCTTCAGAGTTCGATTAGACCTGCATGCGGCCACAGACGTACAAAACAAAATTCTCAACCATGAAAAGTGGCTATGGTTATCATTTTGGTTCTCGGCTTTCATGGGTTCTGAAATATACAGAAATCACGAATAGCAGAGATGATGTCAAACCAAGGGGAATTGTGTAATTCCTATATGGATATGTTTTTGTCTGCACGCTACCTATAACGAGAGTAGCCTCATAGGAATAGGTCCATAATGTGGCTACAAGTGAAACAAAGAAAGCTAAGAAGGCCAAGTAGTGAATCAACCCTAAGGTTTTTGCGTTCATTCCACTACCACTCTTCGTCTATGCTCGTTTTCTAGTTAATAGGAGTGGAAGAAGGTTTTTTGATTTGCGGAAAAACCTTGTTCCCTCTGGTTTTCAAATATAAAAAGGGGATGATTTATGTTGACCCTCTTTATGTCTAGAAATACTTCTTAGTGGCGAACGCTGCTATGGTTGGACCGATCACTATTGCCACGGCTAATATCGCAGCTGCTTTGGCCATGTCTCCAGTTATTCCAAAGACGCCTATTCCCCAGTTAGCGATGCCCAAAGCGAGTGCGCTAAATATCAGTGCAATCACTAAACCGATAAAGCTAATAAGAAGCTCCTTCCCAGCTGATATGACTTTCTTTTCAGCCATTGAGAATCTCCCCAAAATGCTCATCTTGAGCTAGCAATATTTAAAAGTTTGGACTCACCGAATGAAAAAGAAGATATAGCTTTATTAACTTTAACTTGAAAATAGTAAATCGAGGTAATCTTATGCCAGAACCAGTTTTTGAATGGTACAAGGACAAAGCGGGAAAATTCCGTTTCAGACTCAAGGCTCCAAACGGTGAAGTAATAGCCACAAGCGAGGCTTACACGACAAAGCAAGGATGCGTAAACGGCATCGAGTCAGTCAAAAAGAACGCGCCAATCGCCAAAATCGTAGAAGCACAACAATAACCCCTCAATTTTTTCTTTTTCTGTATTCAATGTTTAGGAGTTAAAGATGAAAAGGAAGAAAAGGTATAGCAAGGCAAAACTGTCTTTTTCTGTAGATCTGTTGTGCAAGTCTACAGAAACAGAATTAAGAATCCAGAACATCTTTATCTAAGTTTGCGTGAGACTTGTGGATATGTTGATGAAGCTGCCAACCTCGTTAAAGCGTTCATTGAGAAAATGCGGGTACTCAGAGAAAAGTATAGAAGAAATCTGGAAATGGTACGATTCTTCAGAATAAAAGGCAGTAGCTAGTTTCTGACCTAAGATATTTGAAGCCTCTTAATGCTTGGAAATTTTTGATAATTGATGCAAAAATTTTCTTGTATGTGGGATTGAAATTTAATTTCCTTCCTTATCTTGTATTAAAACTCAAACGCACGCTAGATTTGAGGAAGAGTTACAGCTGAACTGAGAAAATTAGGTAATATCCACAACAAATGTATGGAGATTGAATGAGTATCTTCCAGATCGAAACCTACCTCGCCAAACAGGATAAGCAGACGGAGTTCCAGAAGTCACTTCAAGAATTCCTCAAGTTCAAGAAAGAAAATCCAAAGGTCTTTGAAGGATTGAAATCTTGGAAACTCCTCCAGCAAGAATAGGGAGGTGTAGCTAACTTGTACATCGAAATGTGGGAATTCGAGAATCTACAGGAAATGGAAAAATGCAACACAAGAATCTTCGAAGACGATAGTATGAAAAGAATACAAGAAGAATTTCACACGTTAATAGACCATAGAATATTTGCCGGACACGTGTGGAACACAGTTGCACAGTTCGGGTTTGGAATTAATGTCTAATCTTCTCACGCTTGAACTTAACTGTGAGTTTCTCGTTTTGAGTCCACACTTCTCCTTTCCTTGAGCCGGGAACGATCAGAGCGTCCCACTTTGGGAAGAAGTCATCCATAAGTTCTAGCTATCTCTGGTTAATACTTAATTCTTTGGGTTTGGAATTAAATTTTAGTCCCAAACCCAAACCCACTCTAACTAACTCTCTCTCAACCAAAGACAAAAATAAAAAACACACACAAAAAACACACACAACTAAGCTATCTAGCTAAAGGCGTATTGATTTGTCTGCAACGCGCGCTAAAAATAAAAAAAGAAGGGATGGCTCAAAGTCTTCAGCCTGAAGCCTACTTTGAAGTTGCGTTACACATCGTTTGCAATAGACTAAGTTCGTATTCCACGGTTAGTGGATACACCTGTAAGACTGGCACAAACTCTGTGTATTTCAACATCGTAGGCAAATATTGCTCGAACAGCTTAACCAGAGCTTCTTTGCCAGGTGCTTGGAATTTTTATTGTTATTTCAAAGAAACCGTCTAAACTTTTCAAGAGGTCTTTGGTTTTGGTCTCATTCAAGTATTCTCTTTTACCCTTCCTTGTCTTAGACTGGGTTTCAGTTTTAACCATGAAATCTTTCTTAAATTTTGACAATAATAAACTAGAAAATCATCAATTAAGTAATGGTATAATTCTTGAAAGTCGCATACCAAGCTGGTTTTTCCGAACTGAACCGAATGCAAAAAGCCTAGATACGGTTCAAGCTTGGCACCTATCAATGCTCGATGCACTTTCCGCGCGAGAAGCTCATGACCCAAGTTGAAAAGGTTTGTTCACACCGTCATAAGCCCTACAAGTTTTTCTGCTTTCAGGTCTAATCTTCTTTGGATAATGAAAATTGAAATAAGATTCTGGGAACAGAAAAGTTTTTGCTGAACTTGGATAATTTACTATAATGAGGCTTACGAACGGTGGAATATGTTAAGGGGAGCGACGCTGACAATTGGCACTGGTGCAAGAACTGCACACAATATCCCATGGTCGTCTACAGAAGATCCTTTCATAGACCGAATTCTGGCCTCTGCCCCCAATGCAAGACGAAGGAAGACAACAAAGACTGCGCAGCATAGACGCTTTTCTGTGACTGTTACGACGGAACAACATGTTTTTGATACCTTTTTGTTCATTAATGATGAACTGAGAGCGATATCTTTTTTGAGACTTCTACCTTAAGAAGAAATCATCTGCAAATCACTGCTGAAGCCCTGAATTTATGCACGAAACCTCAAGCAAAAACACACATCATGCAGGAAGCCAACGTGTCATATAACACTCTTCAAAGCAGCATCAATCAACTGGTGAAACTCAATCTTTTGGAACTGCGGCGAAGCGCAGAAAGATATGTGGCAACTGAAAAGGGTTTGAAGTTCCCTGCAGACATGGATGGAGCTTCAACACTTCCTCACAGACAAAAGCGGTTCCTAATTCATTGCTGCGGAAAATGGAAAGAAGGCTCAGGTTTTTGGTTATCTGCAGAGTTTCTGAGTTTTGGACCCTTGGTTTCAGGACTGTATGGGAGTTTGCTGGTTTTGAAAACTACGAGTTTATCTTTGAATTCTCCCAAGTAACTCAAAACAAGTCTCTTCCCTTTCTCGGTTAATGCGTAAACAGGTATTGTCACGCCTAGCTGCATCAGCGCTTTACCACCAATCTTGCTACGAAGCACTTTCGAAGCGCTTGCACAAGCAATGTCTGCTTTGCCAATGTCCGCCACATCCGCTTCGCTCACACAAGTGTTGCAGACGGAAAAAATCAAAACATCCGTCTTTGCACTATCTTCAAACGCTCGGATTTCACTTATAGCCCTCGCTTGAAAGCCCGCAACACTGACAGCAACACGCTTGAACCCTAGCTCGAACGCTCGCTTGGTGCCTTCAGCTTGATCAATTCGTGCGCTTATCTCATCAAGAACAACTCCACCTTCAGCCTCAACATGTTCAATAATCTTCTGAACAGGCGAAGTTCTAATTATGCCAGTTAAGCGAGCGCCAATCTCCTGCACGAGATTTCCGTTTGCTGTTATGACCGTGCCTGCTCCTTCGCAAACAATGACAGTGCAATCAACAAATTTCTTCTTGAGCCAAACCCGCGTCATCTCGGAAGCCCCATAAGCGACTATCGACTCAGCGTCAAAGACACGACCTTGGCAACAGAAGCCAAATCCAGCGATCTTCTTTTCTACAGTTTTTCGCACGGCTTCAGCGTCAATTTTTTCGGTTCCATAGAGAACCTCATGCAGTGGACAATATTCAACGGTGGGCTCAGTCAAAATTTCCACGCCTTTCGGTGAAATTCGCACGTGCGCTCCACAACAGTAAATTTCATGTTGCCCGCAAACACACATCACGCTTTTTCTCCGATTCTTAGAAAGAAAACAAAAGTAGATATTTTGGTGCTTCTGCTGCTATTTGTTCGTCATTTCGTTGATCTGCTGTTCCATCATGTGCCCGCGACAGCAAACTAAGGCTTTTTTGACGCCAGGAACCCTCAAAGCAGCGTTCTTAATGTCACTGGCCAACTTGAAAGCTATTGGGCAGAAGGGGCTGGAAGGGATAAATTCCACTTTAACAACGCCTGACTCATCCTCCTTAACGCTTCTAATCATTTGCATTTCAGCAAAAGTTAAGCCAGTTTCCGGATCAACGACTTTGCCCACCTCTTCTCGCACTCTGTCTTCTAATTCAGTCAAGTTTTTTAACACTCTCTGTTGTTTTTGAACACAATAGGAAATAGGAATGTCCATATAAACTGTTGCATAAAATCTAGACAACAATGATGGTGCAAAATAGAAGTGTGGCCCTGTGTCCGAGAAGTTTTGTAAGTTCTGCAAAATCGTAAGGAAGGAGAGCCCAGACAGCAACGTTTACGAAGACTCGCAGGTAATGGTTTTTTAGATATTGGACCCTTGACTGAGGGGCACACGCTTGTGATACCGAAAAACCATTATGAAACTATCCACGACATTCCAGAACAAGAGATTGCCTATTTGTACAAAATTGTTAAAAGAGTCGCCCTCGCTGTGAAGAAAACTGTAAAGGCTGACGGAGTTAGCGTAATTCAGAAAAATGGATAGGCGACCGGCTAAGAGATATTTCATCTACATGTCCATGTTATACCGCGACACGAAGGAAAGAAATTGCCCAGATTTGGTGAGACCCCAGAAGTAAGCAGGGAAGAATTGGACGAAGTTGCAAAAAAGATAAAAACGCATATTTAGGTGATAATGCCAGCTTTCTTCTTTCTTTGATACATTCTCCAGCTTAAGGCCATAGTCCTAGGATGCGACGCCTTAACTTCGTCCAGCTTCGGAACAGCCGTATTATGCGGTGCTTTCAAAACAGTCTCTGCATTTGTATAAGCCTCTTCGCTGATCCTGTGCATAGTATCGGCGAATCGGTCAAGTTCCTCTCTCTCGAAAGATTCCGTAGGCTCAATCATCAAAGCCTCATCAACCGTAAGCGGAAAATAGATCGTTGGCGAATGTAGGCCGTAATCAAGCAGACGTTTGGCAACATTTGCGGCTGAAACGCCTGTTTCATCTTTTAAGCGTTTCGCGCTGAAGACACACTCGTGCTTTCTTGGCTTTTCACTGTCGTACGGAAGCGTCAAACCTTCGACGCCTTTAAGTTTCCTTGCCAAGTAGTTAGCGTTCAAAACGGAAACTTCAGCAACATCCTTCAACCCTTCACCGCCCAAACTCAAGATGTACACGTAAGCCCTCAACAGGACCGCAATGTTTCCATGATAGCTACGTATTTTTCCAATGCTTTGCGGTCTGTCATAGTCAAAGCGATAACTTTTGCCATCAAAGACGATGCGCGGAACTGGCAGAAACTTGGCCAGATCTTCAGAGACGCCTACTGGTCCAGCGCCAGGGCCGCCTCCTCCATG
>Ga0172364_10005297_pt1 | contig 10278 bp, 4 predicted proteins | sample LakKivSesite10cm_FD_114545 | JGI IMG/M metagenome (GOLD analysis project Ga0172364, IMG submission 114545) | Sediment microbial communities from Lake Kivu, Rwanda - Sediment site 10cm | ecosystem: Environmental > Aquatic > Freshwater > Lake > Sediment | place: Rwanda: Western Province, Lake Kivu... | reverse complement strand
GCTAAATACTCCTTGTGACCGATAGTGAACTAGTACCGTGAGGGAAAGGTGAAAAGAAGGGTGAGACACCCAGTGAAAGAGAAACTGAAACTATCTGCTAACAAACAAACGGAGTCCTGCCTTTGGCGGGATGACGTTGTGCCTATTGAAGAATGATCCGGCGAGTCCCCCTCTTTTTTGTAGTTTAACCGCGTTTAACGCGGGAAGGCGTAGGGAAACCAAGTCTTAAAAGGGCGTTGCTTTTGCAAAAAAAAGAGGAGGAACCCGAAACGGAGCGAGCTATCCATGGGCAGGGTGAACCCTGATGAAAGTCGGGAGGAGGCCCGAACCTTTTACCGTTGCAATGGTATGGGATGACCTGTGGTTAGAGGTAATATGCCTAGCGAGCTCCGAGATAGCTAGTTCTCCCCGAAATATATATAGGTATAGCGGAACGTAAAAAATTTGGTGGGGTAGAGCACTCGATGGATGAGGTGACGTAAGTCATGTCGTTCAACGAAACTCCGAATACACCAAATTTTAACGTCCTAGACAGACTAGTCGGGCTAAGCTGATTAGTCGAGAGGGAAAAAGCCCAGACTGGCAACTAAGGTCTCTAAATTATGGCTAAGTTAAAGGAAGTTAAGATCCTTTGACACCCAGGAGGTTGGCTCAGAAGCAGCCACCCTTTAAAGAAAGCGTAACAGCTCACTGGAAGATGGGTTTTAGCGCCGAAAATGAACGAGAATTAAGCCAAATACCGAAGTTCCAGGTTATCCGGGACTACATTTTGGGAACAAACTCTGTGCAAATCCGTTTCTAATCCGTGTTAATCTAAGCGCTTAGATTAGCGCTGATTTCTTGCGGATTTTCGCTGATAGTTTGTTAACAGGATGTAGTTCCGGGTGACGGTAGGGGAGCGTTCCACTAGTAGTGAAGTTCACGATGTAAGTCGGAATGGAACTAGTGGAAGTGAGAATGCCGGAATGAGTAACTAAATCAGGCTGAGAATGCCTGACGCCGAATATCTAAGGTTTCCTCCGTAAAGTTCGTCTACGGAGGGTTAATCGGGACCTAAGGTGAGATCTCAGAAATGGGGTGTAACCGATGGACAACAGGTTGATATCCCTGTATCTTTGAGGGTGCGTCATCACCTGGGGAAGGACAGGAAGGGAAGACCAAGCGCTCCGATGAAGTTGGAGTCGTGGAAATGACAAAGTAGTTTTCAGAGGAAAATCCCTGAAAATGCTTAATTGAGTCATGATCTGAAGCTTTCCATTTTGGGAGGCAATTTGGGAGACTTTCTTTCTTTAAAAAAAGTTTCGCAGGGAGTGCCTTCAAGGCCCGTACCGATAACCAACACTGGTGGATTGGACGAGAAGTCTAAGGCGAGCGGGAGAAAGAGGTTCAAGGAACTCGGCAAAAAAACTGGACGTAACTTAGGGAGATGTCCTGCCTTGTGCGTAGCACAAGGGCGCGGATTAGCGCCGATAGTTACGCCGATTTACGCTGATTTTTTTCAGCGTGTTTCAGCGTTGTTTATCAGCGATTTTCAGCGTCCTCGCGCTGCGCGCGAGGTTACAACAAAAGATTGCTTGGCGACTGTTTAACAAAAACACAGGTCTCTGCAAACCTTCAAAGGAAGGTATAGGGGCTGAAGCCTGCCCGGTGCGCAAAGGTTAAACTTCGGGGTTTCAAAGCTCTGGAGCTAAGCCCGCGTGAACGGCAGCTCTAACTATAAGAGTTCTAAGGTAGCAAAGTCCCTCGTCGGGTAAGTTCCGACCCGCATGAAAGGCTTAACGACCAAGCAACTGTCTCGAACCTTTACCCGGTGAAATTGAAATGGCTGTGAAGATGCGGCCTAGATGTTCTTGGACAAAAAGACCCCGTGGAGCTTTACTGCAGCTTGACATTGAAATGGGAATATTGATTGTTTAGCATAGGTGGGACCCCGACGTTTCGTCGGGGGACAATGAAATACCACTCGTTGATATTTTCAAATCTTACCTGTTCCGCCTGCAAACGGCGGAAGGGACAGTGTTTGGTGGGCAGTTTGACTGGGGCAGTCCCTTGCTAAAGAGTAACGCGAGGGTACAAAGGTCGGCTAAGCTCGGTTGGAAATCGAGTGTTTAGAATAAAGGCATAAGCCGGCTTGATTGCGAGACCGACGGGTCGAGCAGGTGCGAAAGCAGGTCTTAATGATCCCCCGATTCGTCGTGGTACGATCGGGGCTTAACGGATAAAAGCTACCCCGGGGATAACAGCGTAATCGCGCCCGATAGTCCACATATACGGCGCGGCTTGCGACCTCGATGTCGGCTCACCCTGTCCTGGCGGTGAAGCAGCTGCCAAGGGTTGGACTGTTCGTCCATTAAAAGGGTACGCGAGCTGGGTTCAGAACGTCGTAAGACAGTTCGGACTCTATCCAGAACATCCGTTGGATTCTTGAGGGGAGTCTTCCCCAGTACGAGAGGACCTGGAAGAAAGAACCTCTGGTGTGCCAGTTGTTACTGTCAAGTGCATTGCTGGGTAGCTATGTTCTTTTTGGATAATCACTGAAAGCATCTCAAGTGAGAAGCCGTCCCCAAGATAAGGAATCCTGCCTTGTCCGTAGGACAAGAATAATAAGAATAATTACCAATAAACCAATAAATACCAATAATTACCAATTCATAATGATCAATTTTATTGAGAATTTGACATTGGTATTTATTTGACATTGGTACTTATTGTTCTCGCCCTGCGGGCGAGGGAAAGATCCCTTGTAGATCACAAGGTTGACCCTTCGACTTTGCTCAGGGCAAGTTCTTGAGTAAATAGGGTCAATTCTTTGGCGAAGTTTAGGGTTTCGCAAGAAATCCTGAGCCTGCCGAAGGATGATAGGCGGTCGGTGTAAGTGCCGTAAGGTATTTAGCCTAACCGTACTAATAGATCAAAAGTGCTTTTTGTGCACCCCCTCCAGACCTTCCTTTGGGCCTTTTGGGAACTATTCGTTCGCGGCCCAAAGAGCGGTCTTAGGAGGGCAAGTAAATTTCTCTTCACCTTTAAGGAGCAAATCTGCCGATTTGGCGGATTGTGACGAAATCCTCCTAAAACCGCACCGTGAGCCGTGTTCGAATAAGCAGAGCTTGTCTTTGAGCTTCGCTCAAACATAGAACCTGAAGGCGAACGGTAAGGTTAGGAGGACAAGGAACAAATTTAAAAACTGAATTTTTCTAAGAATTAGCGAACTGGACCTACCTGATCCCATTGCGAACTCAGTCGTCAAACGGCTCAGCTTGGCCCGTTGATTTTTGCATCGATTTATAGTACAATAAGATTCCTGGTTATTGGGGCGACATGGTACCACCTCTTACCATTCCGAACAGAGTCGTGAAACGTGTCAGCACTGACGATAGTAGTTTCGCAAGGAACTGCGAAAATAGGTCATAGCCAGGATTTTTTGTGCAAAAATCTTACGGGCCGCTGACGATTTAATCCGCCTTTCGGCGGAGCGAAAATAAGCAAAGCTTGATTCTCGCAAGCTCGAAATAAGCAAAGCTTGATTCTCGCAAGCTCGAAATAAGCAAAGCTTGATTCTCGCAAGCTCGAAATAAGCAAAGAGCACAATAACTATTTTTCTCCGTTAGGAGTGGCTTCAATTTTCTCCAAGTTTTTAGCGGCACGCATGGTATTTAAAATCAACCTGTCCAAAATTTCCTCAAAATCAACTCCATAAAGACCTAAAATATTAGAAATGGCACAATCAGTTTCCTTAGGACCAAAAGCAGGATTAGCATTGCTGTCAATAAAATAAAATCTGCCTGATTGATCTTCCCGAATATCAAATTTAGAGTAATCAGCGTGTCCCAAAACGTTGAAAGCCTCTCTGACTAATTCTTTAAGATTTTCATTTTGAGGATATTTTTTGTAACTAAAACCCGGTCCTTTGCCCCAGTTGGCATCAAAAGTGGCTAAAATATATTTGTTTTTGGTTTTTTCAAATATTTTTTCCGCGGTGTAGATTTTGGTATTGACTCCTTGTAGAACCATGGCTGTAAGTTCTCGGCCGACAATGAACTCTTCAATTAAAACATCTTGTTTATAGGTTTTTGTCAAATATTTGATTCTTTTTTGTAAATGGCTTTCGTTATCAGAAACAGCATCGTTGGTAATTTCAACCGCTCCATGAATTTCGTTAAGTTTGGAGATCAAAGGATAGCGCAAACGGGAATCAATTGGTTCGGTGGCAGAGCTGACCATTTGATTGCGGGGGACAGGGATTCCGTTTTGCTCCAAAATTTTTTTAACCAAAAACTTGTTACAGACTAAGGAGGCTCCTAAAATTCCCGCGCCGGTATAGGGAATTTCCATAATTTCCAGCAAGCCGGGAATAGCCGATTGAAGAAACTCACTACCTTTAATGGAATCAACTAAGTTGAAAGCCATTTCTGGCTTAGTTTTTTTCAAAAGTTCAGGTAAGGAGTTATTGGCCGGAAGAAGATAGGTTTTAATGCCTAATTTTTCAATATAATTGGCCACAATTTTTGCGTCTTTGTAAGCGTCTGCTTCGGAGAGGTATTGTTCCTCTGTCGGAAAAAACTCCCTTTTAGCATAGGAATAAAGAATAGCTACTGTTTTAGGATAAAGAGTGTTATTTTTATGATTGTTGGTCATAACTTCACCAAAAAATCCTCCAAAGAAAAGGGAGGATTTAATTTTTAAAAATCTAATCTGGTTTCACTTTTAGTAAATTTAATTATCAATAAATTTTAAAAAAAGTCAAGGAGTTTATCAGAAAGAAAGACTAAGAAGGCATGAGGAGAGAGTAAGGTTTCTTTTTATCCTCTTTTATCCAAGGTGTCAATATAGTTTAACCTCTAAGGTTAGGGATCAAGGTTGGGGATCAATAAACCGCTTTGAGCAGATTATTGCCAAACAAGGAATTGTCCATTTCTTTACTTACCCTAGATATCCTAAGCAGAATGGAGTAATTGAAAGGTTTAACAGAACTTTACAGGAAGAGTTTGTAGACCAATATGCCTACCTTTTAGAAGAACCAGAACCAAAAGCCTTTAATGACAAGCTTATTGATTATCTTCTTTTCTATGATACCCAAAGACCACATAATACCCTAAACAACCAGGAACCCATGAAAGTAGTTGTTGATTATCTTAAAAAGTCTAACAGGTATGGAACGGATACAAAACCTTGATGAGTCTTATAGTTTATTGTTATAATATATTTTGTAGTTTATAGTGAGGTTTAATCAATGTCAAAAGTCGAGAAAGAGGCTGTTTCCCCAAAATCTAAGCCTTCACTTGTTTTGAACAGAAGATCTTTTCTTATTGGTGGAGCTGCCTTTTTTGCTTCCGAGATCGCGAGTCGGGCAGAATCAAAGATTTTTTTACCCGCTGTTTTTAAGAGGGAACATTTATTACCACCCATTAAATATTTACCTGACTTGACGAATGATATGGTGGCGATGGAGATGTTGCCTTTTTGGTTCCGAGAAAGAATGGCAAGACCGGAGAGAACGGGGGAATTGACAAGAGAAGATTATGCTGGGACGACCACTTTAGTGGAGGTTAAAAATTTTGGGTTGCATAAAGATGAAGAAAATCAAGAAGCGATTGGATATCTGGAAAATGGTGTCAATCAATGGTACTCGGCTAATTTAAAACAAAGACAATTGCGCTTTGAGGGCAGGATTCAAAAAATAGAGATAAATGAGAACGAGTTGAGACGAGAGGGATTGCCTTTGCCGATTGATGACTTGGTTTCCGTTGTTCTTGACAAAACCCAAGGGATTGAAAGTATTGGTCTTCCCCAAAGAGTGAATGTTATCTTTGTTAAGGGGGTTAGAGGAATAACTCGGGTGGCGGGAAATACGGTTATTATGTCTCTTCCGGAGAATCCTAATGATTGTAAAAGCGAGAAACAGAAAGGAATTTTTGCTCATTTGTTGGGTCATGCTTTAGGTTTAGCTCATCCCCAAGAAGATATTGATACTGTTGATACAGAACTATCAGTTACAAATTCTCACATGGATCCATCAATTCTTAGTCGTGGTTTGAGGGATAGTATTATTTTGGATTCCCAATTGAATCCTCATAAAGCAAGGTTGATGGCTACTGGTTATTTTCCTTATCGGGGGATTATTTACACCCGAGAAGATGGGGCTATTCCTTTAGGTCCAAGTTTGACTGCTGATTTTGAGTCTTGTATTAGGGGAAGAGAAGTTAAGATTGCTCATGGTTTATATGTGATTCCCTGTCAGGGAAAGGAAGCAGTATTAAGAATAAGAACTTGTGGTCCGGCGAAAATTGATTTTGGTTCGGCAATTATTAGACAAGAGAGAAATTATATTTTTAAAGAACAAGACGAACATATTACTAAGGGTATTGCTCTTAAACTAGAGGGTCAGCCAGAAGCGAGACTAGCTGGGATTGAGGTAAAAGGCGGAATTTTTATTAGTTTTTGGCGAACAATTGAGGCGGAATATGTTCAGGGATTAAATATTGAGGGAACCACGGTGGTGGACGGCAGAAGGATAGAATATGATGCCACTCGACCAGGTGGTGACAAAGAAAGGGGGCGCTGGTTGTATATTTGGAATACACCTAAAGAAGAAGATGGTTCTCCAGTTGATTCATACTTCAGTTTTGGGGCGGGAATTTGTCTTAAGCATTGCAAAGATTCTACTATTCGTGGAATGATGGTTGCTCATACTACTCAGGCGATCGCTGATTTCTTTGGGGAATCTAATTGTTATGAGAATAATGATCTTTCAGAATGCGGTTGGGGAATCCGTTTGTGGCAGACAAAAGGAACGACCGATAGACCGATTCTAATTAAAAGAAATCTTTTTGATTATAATACTCAACCAGATCCCTGGTGGTGGATGATGGGTGATGGAGCAGCAATTGTAGGGTTGGGAGTGGAAGAAATCAATATTGAAGAAAATAAATTTCGTTTTTGCGGGGATGGAGTATTGCTTTGTGGTGTTCCACATTTACCCGGCAGAGTGGAAAGTGTCAATATTAGAGGAAATGAAGCTCTTCATAATTATGCCCATGGATTAGAACTCGATTTTTGCCAAGATTGTAAAGTTGTGGGTAACAGAATTTCCGGAAACTGGCTATCGGGAATATGGGCTGGGCATTCTTCTGGAGTCCTAGTTTACCGAAATCTTTTTGAAGGGAATAATAAAGGTCGGTTATTTTCCGGTTGGGTTCTTACCCAAGGAGCTATTTCTTGCCCTGAGGGTAAAATGGTTATAGTTGGTAATCGGTTTATTGATAATTGTGTGGGAACTAATCTTTTTGAAGATTTTCAATTATTCTTGTGGCCAATTTCGGGAGATTCTGAAGGACATATAATTACCGGTAATACCTATATTAACAACCAAATTGCAATAAGATTGGCGGGAATAAAAGATTCTCGGGTTACTGTCAATAATTTAATTCGGAATAGTGAGGATATTGTTCAAGATTCAAATTGTAGAGGAAATGTTGACGAAAATAACGGACCGTTGATTAACTCGGAAGATTTTCCGGAAACAGTTTGTTTTAGTCACCACCGGGTGTTTTTAACCAACCTTAATGAAGTAGTTAAAATTCCCACTTATCTTGTTTCTCAAAGCGGAATAAATAAAATTGTTCCAGATTATCATCTTATTTTAGGTAATCCTGCCGAAAATTGGGCAAGCCTGAGAGTAGAAAACGATACTCTTCATTTTATTCCCAATTCCGATCTTTCTCCAGGATTAAGAACGGCAGTTTTAGAATTAAGAAAAAACAGTCAAAATATTAGAATTCCCCTGAAAATGATGGTTGGTAAACCAACTGTTCTTGTTTCTCCTTTACCCTACCAGGAGGAAAAAGCATCTAATTTAGGCCAAACTGTTTTGCCTAACGCGAGAATCGGTTTTTCAGTGCCAATTTCTTCGATTTTGGAAACTCCGAGAGAATCTAATATTACCGGCAATGACCGGTTTGCTTTAAGATTTAGAAATGATCGATTTTTGATTTCTCCAGAAGCAAGAAATATACTTTGGGTTGCTGATTTCACTGATCAAATAAGTCTTTGGCTTTCTTCAACAGATCCGGTTTTTAGTCTTGGGCCGGTGGGAATTGAAGAAGGGAAAAACGGGATTTTTCAAGCAGAAGCTGGGGATAGACATTTTGAATTTGAATATAACCGCGTGGTTGAGTATTCAAAAGATACAGAATTTTTTCCTTTAACTAATCTTTGGTTGGTTCCTCTTTCTGAGGATGAAGTAAGACAGCTTACTACTCTTTTAGCCGCCGGCAGGACTTACCCATCCTTACAAGATAGACAGGAGAAACAATTTGGTTGGTTATTTGACAGAAGAAAAACTTCTTTATTTTAAACTTCTATTTGTTATTCTTTTATTAAAGTTTCAGCGGATTAGTTGGCATTTCGGATTTTATTTAGAAGTTTGTCCTAAATGTGACTTATGCAGATTCTTGACAATTAAAGATAAAATGAGAAATTTTTATAGAATGGGTTTTTATAGGACGATTTAAAAGTGAAGGATCTTTCATAGGTTGGTATGGAGGAGTTGATCTTTTAAGAAGTTTACCTGAGGGAGAAAGCAAAAACAAACCAGCAGAGTTATTTTCCTTAAGACCAGATCTTTGGCTTAACTATCCCCAAGATTTCTCCTATTCTCTTCTTTTTAGGAAAGAATTGCTACCATAAAAGAGAAAGTTTGATATTTCACCTTCCAGGTGGCCGAATGGACTCCTGGAAGGTGGTTTTGAAGAGCGCGGACTAAAGTCCGCTAATACAAAAGCTAGGGCGCGAACTCAAGTTCGCTACTACATTACCATTGCTCTTTATCTTTTAATGTTGTAAAATATTAATAATTTTCAAAGAAAGAAGGTAATGTGAGTGGCGAAAGTAAAAGAATCACAAGAATCAAAAGTACCACGAGTATCACAGGGAGATAATTCTCGTGGTACCCGCCTGCCTGCCGGCAAGGCAAGTGATACTTCAACTTTCCGTGGTACTTCTTCCAAAGAGCCTCAAACAATGGAGGAGCTTTTGGCTTCCCAAAACTATCAGTTTAAAGGTTTAAAAAAGGGAGAAATTGTTGAGGGAGTGGTAACAGAAATTACCCCCAAAAGTCTTTTTATTGATATTGGAGGAAAAACCCAGGGAGTAATCTTAAGCAAAGAATTAGAGACAGTTAAGGATTTCATTAAGGAATTAAAGGTAGGAGATAAGGTTAAGGCCTATGTTGGCATGCCAGAAACCGACAGGGGACAGATTTTACTCAGTTTAAGGAAATATGCCCAAAACTTTGCCTGGAATAGATACGCTGATTTATTGCTTTCTGGAGAAGAAGTAATGGTTAAAGGAAGAGAAGTTAATAAAGGAGGGTTGATTGTTGATTCACCTTTTGGTCTTCAAGGATTTATTCCTGGTAGCCAAATAAGCTTGACTTGGCGAGGAAAAATTGATCAACTTGTTAACCGAAACTTGAAAGTAAAGACAATTGAGGTTAAACCCGAGCAAAATCGGTTAGTTTTTTCAGAAAAAGCAATTTCTGATGCCCAAAAAATAGCCAGTTTGGGCAAAACTTTGCAGAAGGTAAAAGAAGGGGAAATTTTGGAAGCAGAGGTAACTCAAATCGCTCCTTTTGGGCTTTTTGTTAAAGTAAAAATTGAGGATCAAATAATAGAAGGATTAATCCATATTTCCGAAGTTTCGTGGTTGAAGATTGATGATTTAGGAAAACTCTATAAAGTTGGAGACAAATTTAAGGTTAAATTGATCTCTACTAAAGAAGGGAAAGTTCAATTTTCCTTAAAGCAACTTTTGCCTGATCCGTGGGAAGATTTAGAAAAGAAATATCCCTTAGAAAAAAAGATTGAAGGAAAAGTGGTTAGATTAGCCTCATATGGAGCTTTAATAGAGATAGAGCCGGGAATTGAAGGTCTGCTTCATGTTTCCAAAATTCCTCCGGAATTTCAGATAAATGAGGGAGATAAAGTTGAGGTTTATATTGATTCTTTAGACAAAAAAGTTAGAAAAATCTCTTTAGGGTTGGTTTTAAAAGAAAAGCCTTTAGAATACAGGTAATGACAGGGTGGAAGAACAGGAGAGAGAATGGTAATAAAAGTGGATAAACAAAAAGTTTATGATTTTCTAAAAAAGAATAGCCTTTGTGTTCTTTCAACAGCAAGCAAAAGTGGTAAACCAGAGTCGGCAGTCTTGGGTTATGCTTTTAAGGATGATTGTTTTTATTTTTGTACTGGAATCGCGACCAGGAAATACAAAAATATGGTT
>Ga0172364_10005296_pt1 | contig 10278 bp, 7 predicted proteins | sample LakKivSesite10cm_FD_114545 | JGI IMG/M metagenome (GOLD analysis project Ga0172364, IMG submission 114545) | Sediment microbial communities from Lake Kivu, Rwanda - Sediment site 10cm | ecosystem: Environmental > Aquatic > Freshwater > Lake > Sediment | place: Rwanda: Western Province, Lake Kivu... | reverse complement strand
TCCTGATGAAGCACCTGTCGGCCCGGCCGGACCTTACGAGCGTCGCCGAGCCGTTCGCCGGGACGATCCGGCGGGCGATGGAGAAGGACCCCTCGGCGCGGTTCGGCACCGTGCAGGAAATGGTGGAGAGCGTCTTCGGCGCGCAGTTCGTGCGGAACAGTGTGTCGCTGTTCGCCCCGAACACGCTGACGATGGTGGCCGGGCGCGCCGCGGGGCATCTGCCCGCCCAACCCCCACCATCGCCCGATCCGCAATCCGCAATCCCCAATCCGCAATCCGCCGCGGGCGACGTCCGCGTCGCCGAGCCGCCCCCCCTGCCCGCTTCGCCTCGCGTGCCGCGCGCCGCGGGCGACGACGGGCACGCGGGTCTGCCCGACCCCGTCACGCGGATGCAGCGGCGCGTCCTGGCCCTCGTCGCCGTGGCGATCATGGCCTTCGGCACCGCCCTGCTGGCCGAAGGATGGCGGCTGAACGCGGGCCTGGGGGGTTGCCTGGGCCTGGCCGCGGTGATGATGGTCGGCGCGGGTCTGGGCGCCGGCCTGGCCAGGCGCTGGCTGGACCTGCCGAGCGATTCGCCGATGCTGTGGCGGCTGGGCTACGGCACGATGGCGTCCGCCCTTGCCGCCGTGCCGACGGTGTACCTGACGTGGGTGTACGCCGACAGGTGGCTGGCCTCCGGGTCGGGCGACAGGTTGCTGGCCACGCTGGGGGCGGTGTGCATCGTGCTGTTCCTGCTGGACTGGCGCAAGCTGGCCGACCCGCGGCGCAAGGAGCGCATCTCGCTGCGCTACGCGCTGGTGGGCGGGCTGCTGGCGGGCGCCATCGCCGCGGCGATGGAGGGCATGGAGGTCCTCGCCGGCGGCGTGCTGGCCGGAATCGCCCTCAGCGTCCAGGTCGCCAGCGAGCACCTGCGCAAAGCCGCGCCCGACCAGCCCGCGCCGCGCCGCCACGGACACAGAGGACACTGACCCATGATGACGCTTCTCGTCGGTCCGATTGTGCTGCTGCTGCTGGGCATCCTGGCCGCCGGCGCGGTGCTCCTGCTCATCCTGCTGCCGCGGCGGGCGAAGCTGTGGCTGCTGGGCGCCGCCGGCGTCGTAGCCCTGCTGGGGACGCTGCTGTTCGGCCTGTTCTTCGTCGCGCCTTCCAAACGCGAGAAGGACCACTCGCGTCGCGTCGCCGTGGAGTACACGCGCCACGCGGACCACAGGCCGCGCCAGGTAACCGTCCAGATCGACGACGGCCCGGCGCCGCCGACCGCCGGTCGCGCCGTCCAGAAAGGCGCCCGATACGGGCGTTCGTCCGCCGACGCCGCCCAGGCCGAACAGTGGGACGCCTTCCTGGCCGACGTGTATCCCTCGGCCGAGTCGGCCGCCTATGCCCTGGCCCGCGAGATGATCGACCAGGTCTGGGCGGCGGGGGCAGCCCCTGCCGGCGCGATGGTGTACCTGGTCAACGACAAGGACACCGACCGGCAGGCATTGCTCCGCGTGGCCGAGCGTATCCGCGCCCGCACGGGCGCCAAGGCGTCGGTGGTCGGCCCGGCTACTAGCGCCCCGCAGGATGGGATCCTGTTGTCCGTCAAGGTGTACGCCCAGCCGGGCGGCGACTGCATGGTGGAGGTCACGCGGGTCGGCCCGGACGACAAGCGCGACAGCCGCAGCGCGCGCTTCGTCCACACGCCGTGGGCGGCCGACTTCGCGCGCTTCGCCGCGCAGGCGGGCCAGGCCTACGTCCTGGCCGACACGCCCTCGCCGGCGACCTCGGCCGCCGAGGCCCAGCAGGCGGCGCTGGCCGACGCCGCGCAGCAGCTTTCGCGCCTCCTGTACCAGCCGGTGCACGAGGCGCTGCGCCGTCACCCGGCCGCGAGGCGGCGCGGCGCGCTGATCATGACCGTGCCGCCGTCCGACATGCTGGCGGACATGGCGCTTCAGCGGCTGCGTGGCGGGGCGGCCATCCGAGATAGCTTCTCGCAGACGTTCGACCGACCCTACGGCAAGCTGCACCGCAGGCGGCTGCTGGTCGATGCCTCGCCGCGGGCGCTGGATGACCTGGCCCGCCCCATCGCCCAGGAGCTGTGGGCCGACACCGTCGTCGCCGCCGAGGCCGAAGCGGCGCGGCAGAAGACCTGGTGGGGCCTGGCCGTGTCCATCGTCGCGCTGCTCGGGTTGACGGTGCTGGTTTACGGCCTGCTCAACGCCGCCACGAAGGGGTATTACCGGTTCGTGCTGCGGCTGGTGGCGGTGGGAGTCGTGGCTGCGGGCGTGGTGGCGGTGGTGTTGCTGGTGGCGTAGACATCCGCGTCGGCACGACGCGGCTCCGTGGGATTCGGACAACCGCGGGAACCCGTGAGTGAATTGACGCAAGCCGAGCAGTTCCTGCTGGACGGCATCCGGCGGGGCGACGCCGCGGCCTGGGAGCAGTTCGTCGATCGCTTCCGCGGCCGGCTGGTGGCGTTCGCCGCGCGCCGGCTCGGCTCAGCCGCCGACGCCGACGACGCCGTGCAGGACACGTTCGTGCGGTTTCTGCGCGGGCTGGGGGCGTATCGCGGCGCCGCGGGCGTCGAGACGTACCTGTTCACCATCCTCCGGCGGCGCATCGTGGACCACTACCGCGGGCGCGGGCGGCCCAGCGTCTGCCTGCTGCACGACGTGCTGGCTCGCGAGGCCGGCCGCGACGACGACGACCCGCGGCGCTCGCTGGCTGCCTTCGCGGCGCCCGACCCGACGGCGAGCTTCCACGCCCGCCGCAACGAGCAGGACGAGCTGCGCCGCGAGGCCCTGGCCGCCGCCGTGCGCGAGCTGCTCGACGCCCTGCGCGCCGAGCCGAACTTCCGCGACCTGAAGATCGTCGAGCTGCTGTTCTACTGCCAGCTCGCCAACAAGTCGGTCGCCGGCGTCGTCGGCGCCGAGGAGGCCCACGTCGCGCTGGTCAAGCACCGCGCGATCCAGCGCATCCGCCGGCGGGTGCAGCGCGAACTGAAGGCCCGCGGCCTGCGCCCAGGCGAGGCCGAATCGCTCGGCCCCGACGCCCTGCTCACCGAGGTCTGGGAGCACCTGCGCTTAAGCTGCCCCAAGCGCAACACCATCGGGGCCTACCTGCTCGGCTCGCTGGAGCCGGCCTGGGCCGACTACGTCGATTTCCACCTCCACCGCCTCGGCTGCGCGTTCTGCCTGGCCAACCTGGCCGACCTGAAGCGCCGCACGGACGATTCGCCCGCGGCCGGGGCGCTCCGCCGGCGCATCCTTCAGTCCACCGTGGGTTTCCTCACCCAGCCGCGGTGAAGCTAGCGGCCCGGCCGGAGCTGTGCCGCCGCGGGCGGTTCCGCGGCGGGCCGGGGATGTCCCGAAGTCCCCGAAGGGGCCGATTGATGGTAGCCACGGGCGCCAGCCCGTGGACGACGCGCATCGTGGCATCCCGGAGCCCCCGAAGGGGCCGAATGAGCCCGCCGCCCGCGTCAGTCGTCGCTCCACAGGTAGCGCGGGGCGTACTCGATGCCGTGCTTCTCGAGGAACTTCACGAACTCCTCCTCGAACGTCTCCTTGCGGTGGTGCTGCTCCTGGCCCGCGATGTAGGCCGCAACCGCGGCCTTGCCGGACTCGCTGACGCTGAACGAGCCGTAGCCGCTCTGCCAGGCGAACTCGCGGGCGTTGGCGAACGTCTTGTGCATCCACCCGCTGGAGAGGGCTTTCACCTTGCGCACAGCCTGCGAGACCGCCACGTCCGGACGGACCAGAAGCAGCGCGTGCACGTGGTTGTCCGTGCCGCCGATGGCCTGCGCTCGTCCGAATTCCTCCCGCGCCACGCCGCCCATGTATTCGTACAGACGCTGGCGGCTCTCCGGGCGGATCAACGGGCGGCGCCCTTTCGTGCTGAAGATGACGTGGTACAGGTTGTTCGCGAACGTATGTCCCATGGGTGCGCCTCAATCGGCCCCTTCGGGGGCTCCTTGTTCTGCCGTCGCCCGAATCCACGGGCTGGCGCCCGTGGCTACCATCAATCGGCCCCTTCGGGGGCTCGGGCCTGCCCCGCCGCGGGCGGTCCCGCGGCGGGCCGGCGGCGGTCGAGCAGCTCCAGCAGCAGCAGCGTGGCGGCCTTGTTCGGCACCGGCATGCCCGCGAACAGGTCCGGGTCGCTGTGGATGGCGGGGCGCAGATTGGCCAGGCCAACGCAGCTCGGACAGCCGCCCTCGCACGGACAGTCGCGCACGATCCGCGCCGACATCTCCAGCCACGTGTCGATCAGGTCGCTGCCGCGCTGACAGAAGCCCAGCCCGCCGGGGTAGCGGTCGTAGACGACCACGGCCGGGCGCCCGAGGTTCGAGCTGTTCACGATCCCGCCGATGTCGCGGCGGTCGCACATCGCCAGCGACGGCAGCGAGGCCAGCATCAGGTTCCGCAGCCCGCAGAGGGCCTCGACGGGGTTGTGCCCGGCGCGGCCCAGCTCGGCCAGCAGCTCCTCGTCGGCCAACCACCAGCAGGCGGTGGTGTTGAGCGTCTGGGGCGGCAGGTCGAGTGCGGCCTGCCCGACCAGCTCCATCGTGTAGTACTTCACCTTGCGGAAGGCGACGGTCTGCCAGGTCACGTCGGCCGGGCCGAAGCACACCTGCCCGCCGAGGCAGTCGGCCGTCGCCAGCGGCTCGCCGAGGCGGCAGTTGCCCGACAGCACGGCCTGGGTGTAGTAGTCCACGTCGCACGGCTCGACGGCGGCGATCTTGCTCTCCACGTCGAGCGAGGTGACCAGGAAGCTGTTGCCCTCGTGCAGGTAGACGGCCCCGGGGTAGACCAGCTCGGGCGCGGAGATGGAATCGACCTGGGCGACCACCTTGCCGCCCGCGGCGGCGTTGGCGATGGCGTAGGTGTCGTTGCCCATCATCCGCAGGCCGACGCGCCTGGCGGGGAAGTCGCTGCTCGCCCAGTAGTAGCGCCCGTCGATGGGGCGCATGTCGCCCTCCTCGGCGCAGATGTCGGCCACCTTCGTCGCCAGCGGACCGAAGAGGGCCTCGTCGGCCGGCGAGAGGGGCTTCTCGAAGCACGCGCAGCAGAGCTGTGCGGCCAGAATGTGCGGGTTGAACGGGTCGATCACGGCGTGCTCGTGCGACGCCCCGAACAGGTACTCCGGGTGCCGCATCAGGTACTGGTCGATGGGATCCTCGTAGGCGACGAGCACGGCCAGGCTGTCCTGGGTGGTCCGGCCGGCCCGCCCTGCCTGCTGCCAGGTCGAGCAGATCGTGCCGGGGAAGCCCACGAGGATGGCCGCGTCCATGCCGCCGACGTCGATGCCGAGCTCCAGGGCGTTGGTGGCCGAGACGGCCAGCAGCCTCCCGCTGAAGAGCTGCTGCTCGATTTCGCGGCGTTCCAGCGGCAGGTAGCCGCCGCGGTAGGGGCGGATGCGCCCGGGCAGGTCGCCCTCGCCGGCGAGGGCCTCGCGGGCGTACTTGTAGACCAGCTCAGCCACGATCCGCGCGCGGGCGAAGGCGATGGTCTGCGTGCGACGGCGAACGAGGGCGGCCAGCAGCTCGACGGCCTCCATGTTGGCCGAGCGGCGCAGCAGCCCCGCGGCGCCCTCCACCACCGGCGGATTCCACAGCACGAAGTAGCGCCGCCCGCGCGGCGAGCCGTCGTTGTCGATCAGCTCCACCTGCCTGCCCGTCAGGCGCGACGCCAGCTCCACCGGATTGGCGATCGTCGCCGAGCTGCACACCACCGTCGGGCGCGAGCCGTAGTGCTCGCACAGCCGCAGCAGCCGGCGCAGCACGCCGGCCACGTGGCTGCCGAAGATGCCGCGGCAGGTGTGCACCTCGTCGATCACGACGTAGCGAAGCTGCCGCAGGAACGCATGCCACTTGCCGTGATACGGCAGGATGCCCACGTGCAGCATGTCCGGGTTGGTCAGGACCACCGAAGCGTCGGTGCGGATTCTCGCGCGGGCGCCGGCGGGCGTGTCGCCGTCGTACACGGCCGGGCGAAGCACGTCCTTCAGCGGCTCCTCGGCCGACCAGCGCAGCAGCGTGCCGTGCTGGTCCTGCGCCAGGGCCTTGGTCGGAAAGACGTACATCGCCCGCGTGCGGCCGTCGTTCAGTATCGCCTGGGCGACGGGCAGGTTGTAGCACAGCGTCTTGCCGCTGGCGGTGGCCGTCACGATGACCACGTCGCGTCCGGCCAGGATCGCGTCGGCGGCGGAAGCCTGGTGCGTGTAGAGCCTGTGGATGTTCTGGCGGCGCAGCAGTGAGCGGAGGCGCTCGTCGATCGCGGCGGCCGGCTCGGCGTAGCGGGCCTCGCGCGCCGGGATTTCGCGCACGTGGACGACCTGCCCGCGGTAGCGGCGGTCGGTGGTGATGTCGCGCAGAAAGCCGCGCACGTCCATGTGGGCATTGTCCCACTGGCGGCGCGGCGGGGCAAGCGCAATTCGGTTTGTGTTAGGTGGGCTGCGCGGGCCTGCCCGCCCCGTGCGCACCGGGCAGGTCGGCCGGCCGCGGGCCGACGGCCTTGTACGGCCCCTGCCCGTGCAGCGCGGGCACGTGCCAGCGCCGCGGCAGATCGCCCTCGATCTCCCACGACAGCTCCAGCGTGTCCGGATCGAAGCGGGCCTCGATCTTCGCGGCCGCCGACTGCCGGTCGAAGCCCAGGTAGTCGCGCCAGGCGGCCAGGTTCACCGTTTGGGCGGGGGCCGGGTAGAACACGCAGAACGACGCGGCGTCGTGGGCGGTATCGAAGCAGTTGCCGTCGGAGGCGTTCTCCTCGGCCCGGCCGAAGTGGATGCGCTTCGGGCAGGCGACGAAGACGTTGTTGAGCACCTTGTGCCGGCGGCACAGTCCGACGCGGCCGTCGTGGACGCGAGCGGCCTGCGTGAGGTGGGCGGCGACGGCGAAGTTGTCGCGGATGTGGGCGAAGAGGTTGTGTGCGACGGTGCAGTTGTCGCCGCTGTCGACGTGCACGCCCAGCCCGCCGCTGATGGCGCCGGCGGGCAGGCCGCCGGGCGCCGGCCAAGGGGCCCTGCGGATGTCCCAGAACACGTTGCCGTCGACGAGGTTCGGCTCGAAGGTCATCTCGATGAAGCAGGCGCCCTGGAGGGTCTCGATGTCGGCGAAGACGTTGGCGGTGATGCGGCAGTTGGCGTTGGAGCAGTCGATCCACAGCCCCGGCGCGCCGCGGATGTGGCGGAAGACGTTCCGCCGGAACAGCACGCCGCGCGCCAGGTGCAGCTTCAGCCCGGCCGTCTCCCATATCCGCTCGATGTCCAGCCCGCCGATGCGCTCGATGGTGTTGTCCTCGAAGAGCGTGCCGTCGACACAGTCGGTGCCGGCGACGCCGCAGGCGCCGCAGTCGCTGATGCGGTTGCGCCGCACCACGTGGGCGCCGCACGGCTCGCGGCGGGCGTTGTCCCAGTCCTGCTTGCCGACGTCCAGGCCCGTCGAGTTGGCGTGCCGCAGCGTGCAGTCCTCGACGATCCAGTGGTGCCCTCGCGACGTGGACACCATCGCCCGCTGCGGCACGGGCACGCCGTCGGCGGCATGCTCGAAAACGATCCCGCTGACCCGGACGTACCCCAGGTGTCGTTCGGCCGGGGCGAAGCACTGCTCCTGCACCGCCGCCTCGACCGTCGCTCCGGCCGGGTCGGCGTCGCCGCGCAGGCGGAAGTGAATCCGCTGCCCCGGCTCCTCGACCCAGAAGGCCCCGTCGCGGGCGGCCAGGTCGCGGCTGCGAAACACCTGCCGCAGCGGCACGCCGTCGGCGAACAGCATCCCGCGCCGAAGCTGCAGCCGCTGCGTCTCCTCGCGCGTCCAGTCCTTCACGAACGTGGTGTAGTGGCAGGTCATGTTCGTGGCGACGAACGGGTTGTAGCCGGCGAACCACTCGGCCGGCAGGTCGCCCATCCAGACGGGCGCGGCCGACTCGGCGAGCGCCTTGGGCCCCTCGCTTCGGCGGAACGGCCCGCTCCAGACGCGGGAGCCGCGGACGATCACGCTCTCGCCCGGCGCCGCCTCGTAGGCGACCATCGCGTCTGGGCCGGTGCCCCCGCGGGCCGGGCGCACGCACTCGCGGTAGACGCCCCCGTGTATGACGGCCTTCTGGCCGGGCCGCAGCAGCTCCGCCGCCCGCCCGATCGTCGCCAGCGGCCGCCTGGACGTGCCGCGGTTGTCGTCGGAGGCGTTGGGGCGTCCGCAGGCGACGTGGTAGACCCTCGTGTATTCCGTCCGATCGTCCCAGAACCCAAACGGCGTCCCGTCGGGCATCAGCACGCGGTCGGGCATGGTCGGCGCTCCTTTCATTCCACAGGATGCACGGAATGCACGGGATGGAACAATGCGCTTCTCCATCCCGTGCATCCCGTGCATCTTGCTACTGACTCCGGGCCACGGCCCAGAGGATCTGCTTGCCGGGAAAGCCCTTCAGCTCCAGGTCGCGCTGCGCCTGCCAGCGCAGCACGGCGTGGCGCGGGTCGCCCTCCTGCTCCACGTGCGACTTGGCCTCGCTGCTCAGCCGCACCTCCGCCCCCGCGGCCGACGCCACCACGCGCGCCGCGTAGTTCACCGTCGCGCCGTACACGTCGCCTTCCTCGATGGTGACCGGCCCGACGTGCACGCCGGCGCGGACCTGGATGCGCTTGTCGCCGGGGTCGGCGTGGACGGCCAGGGCGAAGTCCATCGCGTCGGCGGCGGCGCGGAAGACCGCCATCACCGAATCGCCGATGGTCTTCACCACGCACCCGCCGTGCCGCGCCACCAGCTCGACGGCCCAGGCGAAATGCCGCCGGCGCAGCGCGTCCATCTCGCGGTTGCCCAGCTTCAGCGTCAGCGCGGCCGAGGCGACGATGTCGGTGAACGCCACCGCCAGCGTGCCCTTCGACGCCCCGGCCCACAGGCGAACGCTGACGCGCTCCTGCGCCGGCGCCGCCGACGAAGGCGAAGCGGGCGCCGGCGCCTGCTGCCGCTGCGGGGGGGCCTGCGGCGCGGGACGCGGCGCGGCCGGCTGGCTGGTCTTCTTCGGCCGGCCGAACGAAAAGCTCGACGTGAAGCGGTCGCGCGGGTCCGGCCCGGGCATCGGCACGGCTCCTTTCTGCCTGATACTCGCCGCACTGTATGGGGCAGCGGCGAGCTTTGCAAGAACGTGAGAACCGGCGCGACGTGAGTGCCGGGCGCGCGGTCCCTCCGGCCGCACGTCAGCCGCGCCCGCACAGCTTCCACAGGCGCTCCGAGAGGCGTTTCGCCTCGTCGATGCCGCGGGCGGTCGCCTGGAGTACCACGCGCGAGCCGGGCGGCCAGAGCGACGGCCACTGCTCCGGCTCGCCGTCACCGCACCAGTTGTGCATCTGCGGCACGTGCGGGCCGAAGAACGCGTACGCCTCCGTCAGGTATCGTTTGCCGTGCACCAGGTTCAGCAGGCGCAGGTCGGGAATCTCCAGGAAGTGCTTCCACTGGTGGCGGGCGTTGGCGCAGCAGTGGACGCCCAGCCCGCCGTACCGCCGCGACAGCGCCGCCAGCTCCGGCAGGAACAGCTCCACGAACATCTCCTCGCTCACCGAGCCGACCTCGTCCTCCGACAGCGTCAGCCCGCCGGGCATGTAGTAACTGGGGTAGTGCGCGATGAACTCGCGCCCGTAGCGCCCGAACCACTCGTCGAAAAACGCGCAGAACAGCTCGCCGACCTTGGCGGCCAGTTCCCCCACCGCCTCCGGGCAGTCGAGCAGGGCGACGAAGAAGTTGTTCTTGTCCCAGATCTGGGCGGCGATGTCCATCGGGCTTTGGATGTCCGCGATGCCGACGACGGCCTCGCTGCCGGCGCGGCGGCACAGCTCGTCGCCGATGTCGAACAGCCGCATCAGGGGCGTGTCCTCCAGCCGCGGGGCCTTGATCCTCGCCGCCTCCCGCGCCGTGCTCACCAGCGGGCGAGGGAAGGGCATGTCGTTCGGCGGGTAGACCACCTTGCAGCCGAACGCCTCGGCGTAGATTTCGGTGCCGGTGTAGACGTGCAGAAACGGCACGGTGTCGTCGCGAAAATGCTCCATGCGCTCGAGCTGGCGGCAGTAGCTGCGCCAGGCCCACTCGACGCGGTCGGGGGTGTTGTCCCATCGCGGCCAGGGGCGCGTCGGCGCCTGCCCATCGGCGACGCCGATCATGAACACGTGCTGCGGCGGCCTGCTGCGGTCGAGGAAGTCCCGCCACCGCTGCTTGCGCTGCTCCAGGCCGTAGTCGCGGTCCGCCACTTCGCGTCGCTCCATGTCCCGCCCGGCGGGGCATCTGCCCACGGAGGAACATGATACCATCCGAACGCGCGT
>Ga0172364_10005288_pt1 | contig 10292 bp, 8 predicted proteins | sample LakKivSesite10cm_FD_114545 | JGI IMG/M metagenome (GOLD analysis project Ga0172364, IMG submission 114545) | Sediment microbial communities from Lake Kivu, Rwanda - Sediment site 10cm | ecosystem: Environmental > Aquatic > Freshwater > Lake > Sediment | place: Rwanda: Western Province, Lake Kivu... | reverse complement strand
CGCCGACGAGATCAACCGCGCACCCGCGAAAGTCCAGAGCGCGCTTCTGGAAGCGATGCAGGAACGCCAAGTCACCATCGGCGACAAGACCTATCCGCTCGACAAGCCCTTCCTCGTCATGGCCACGCAAAACCCCATCGAGCACGAGGGCACGTACCCGCTGCCCGAAGCTCAGGTGGACCGTTTCATGCTCAAGGTGAAAATCACCTATCCCGACAGGGCCGAGGAGCGGCAGATCATGGACCGCATGGCCCAGACGGCCACGAGCGCACAGGTGGAGGCGGTGATCACGCCGGAGGACATCATGCGGGTCCGCGGGGTGGTGGATGAGATTTACATCGACGAGAAGGTGAAGGACTACATTCTCAATATCATATTCGCCACGCGGCGCCCGGGCGAGTTCAATCTGAAGGACCTCGAGGGCCTGATCGAGTACGGCGCGTCGCCCCGCGCCACGATCTACCTCACGCTTGGCGCCAAGGCGTATGCCTTCATCCAGGGCCGAGGATACGTGACCCCGCAGGACGTCAAGTCCATCGGCATGGACGTGCTCCGCCACCGCGTGATCGTCAGCTACGAAGCCGAAGCGGAAGACATGACGTCGGAAGACATCGTGCAGAAGATCTTCGACAGCGTCGAGGTTCCATAGGAAATCCGCAGATTTCGCAGATTGCACAGATATTGCTTCTCTTGATCTGCGAAATCTGCGGAATCTGCGTATAACAATTCTTCATGATCCCGAAAGAGATTCTCAAGCAGGTCCGCCGCATCCAGATCCTCACGTCCCGGATGGTGAACGACGTGATGGCCGGGGAATACCACAGCACATTCAAGGGCCGCGGGATGGAGTTTGACGAGGTGCGCGAGTACATCCCCGGCGACGAGATCCGCACGATCGACTGGAACGTGACGGCGCGCACGGGCGCTCCCTATGTGAAGAAATTCGTGGAGGAACGCGAGCTGACGGTGATGCTGCTGGTCGATGCCTCGTCGTCGGGCAAGTTCGGCTCGGTGTCGAAAACCAAGTCGGAAGTCGCTGCCGAACTGTGCGCGGTGCTGGCGTTCTCCGCGATCAAGAACAACGACAAGGTCGGGCTGATCATCTTCACGGATCGGATCGAGAAGTTCGTGCCGCCCAAGAAGGGCCGCTCGCACGTGCTGCGGGTGATTCGCGAGGTGCTCTACTTCAAGCCGGAGGGCACGGGCACCAACATCGCCGGCGCGCTCGAGTATCTCAAGAAGGTCACCCATCGCAAATCCGTGGCGTTCCTCGTGTCCGACTTCCTCGCCGAGGATTACCAGCGGCCGCTGTCGATAGCCAACAAGGGCCACGATCTCGTGGCCATCACGGTGACCGATCCGCGCGAGATCGAACTGCCCAACATCGGCTTCATCGAGCTCGAGGACGCCGAGACCGGCGAGCTGGTCCTGATCGACACTCGCGATGCCGCCTTCCGCCAGCAGTTCAGCGGGCTGTCGTCACAGAAGATGCGCGAGCGCGACAAGGTGTTCCGTTCGTCCGGCATCGACTCGATCGACGTGCGCACGAATCTTCCGTACGTGGAGCCGCTGCGGAGGTTCTTCCGCATGAGAGAACGGAGAAGATGAGAAGAAGGCTTTAGGCTTTGGGCGTTGGGCTGGAGAGTCTTTTCAGCGGCAGGTCATCATTCCTCGCCGGCCTGAAGCCTGATGCCCAAAGCCTTTCAATGAGGTCAGCTATGCCAGACAAAGACAATCAAACTGGGATGAACCTGAACCTGTCCGTGCCAAGTTACACCGGCAAGCCGCGCGGTGGAAGCGGCCTGCTGGTCGGGCTGAGCATCGTGATCGTAGTGCTGCTGGTGATCGTGATCATCATGCAGGTGGTGTCGCCGCGGACGGCGGTCTCGCGGCAGCCGAGCGAGCGTGCGATCCCCGTTGATGAAACGAAGAAGCTGGCGCTGCGGTTGGAAAACCGCGGCTTGGCCGAGAAGGCGGGTCAGGCGTGGCTTTCGTACATCGAATCCGCATCGCTCGGTTCCGCCGAGAAGGCTCAGAAGCTGGCACACGCCGCCGAACTGCTGCAGCAGGCCGGCAAGTACGAGGACGCCATCGTGGCCTGGTTCAGGGCCGACGAGCTGAAGCCCGGCGAGGACCTCCAGCCGTCCATCAACAAGGGCATCAGCGAGTGCTTCACCCGCCTCGGAAAATATGCCGACCTCTACCATGAACTGCACGAGCGCACCGCCCTCGGCACCGATAAGGTGGACGAAGGCGCGAAGGTGGTGGCCGAGATCGGTCCGAAAAAGGTGACGGTGCTGGAGTTCGAGCGGATGCTCGACGACGAGCTGCAGAAGATGCTGGCCGGGGCCCCGCCGGGGCAGGTGGAGCAGTATCGCAAGTACTACCGCGAGCAGTTCACCACGGCCGAAGCGAAGCAGCGCAAGCTCAGCGAGATGTTCAGCCGCGAGGTGCTCACCCGCGAGGGCCGCGAGCGCAAGGTCGACCAGTCGCCCGAGTTCCGCTCCAAGGTGGCCGACGTGGCCGACCGCATCCTGGCGCAGGACGTGATGCAGGCCGAGCTTGGCAAGATTGCTCTGTCGGACAATGACTACAGAATGTACTATGATGCCAACAAGGGCAACTACAAGGAGCCGGAGAATGCGAAGATCAGCCGCATCCTGCTGGCCGATGAGAAGGCGGCGCAGGACCTGCTGGCCACGCTCAAGACGCCCGACGACTTCGCCAAGGCCGCCAAGGAGCAGTCGAAGGACGACAAGACCAAGGCCAAGGGGGGCGAGATCGACGGCGAGGTGAGGCCCGGCCAGTACGTGCCCGTGCTCGGCTCGAACAAGGAGCTGAACGACGCCATCTTCGCCACCAAGGCCGGCGGGATCATCGACAGGCCGTTCAAGACCGCCGACGGCCACAGCCTCGTGCTCGTCCGCGAGAAGACGCCCGAACGCGAGAAGCCATACGACGAAGTGAAGGACCAGGTGAAACAGGACTACGACCGCCAGAAGCAGGAGGAAGTGAGCCAGCAGTACATCGAGACGCTGTTCAAGAAGCACCAAGTGACGCTGTATCCGGGCGTGCTGGCGGGCGAAGAACCGGAGAAGAAGGAATGATGAGGGGATGATGGGATGATGAGATGATGTGTTCGGTTTTCCCATCATCCCATCATCGCATCATCTCATCATCCGCAGCGGAAAACGCGATTGATGAAGCCAACTCAGATCGTCAAATCTGGCATCGTTGCACTGGTGGCTTTGGCCATGCTGGCGTGCATCGGCTGCGCGAAGAAGGAGCAGGCGGAGAAGCCGGCCGAGCAGGCGCCGAAACCGCTGGAGAAGGTGGTCGAGCGCGGGCCCGTGAAGGTGACGCTTCGCGCCGATCGCAGCGAGTTCAGCATCGCCGACAACCTCAACGTCTCGCTCATCGTCGATGCCGAGCCGGGGGTGGACGTCGAGCTGCCGCAGTTCGGCGACAGCTTCGGGGAGTTCATCATCCGCGACTTCCACAAGTACGGCCCCGACGTGACCGCCGAGAAGAAGAACCGCTGGCGGCTGGAATACGAGCTCGAGGTCTACTACTCCGGCGACTTCAAGATTCCGCCGCTGAAGGTGAAATTCCAGGACAACCGAACGGAGGCTGTGAAGCCCGATGCTCCGCCCGCACCCGGCAAGGATCAGGCACCGGCTGGACCCGAGGGCGCCTCAGGTAGGGGCGGGGCCCCGTCCCCGCCCGGAACGGAAACCGACGCTGTGAAAACGGCTGACGATCAGAAGGGCGAATCCGCCACCGAGCCGAAAGAGCCATCATGGAACGAAATCGAAACCGAGGAAGCGGTCGTGAAGGCCACATCCGTCGTTCAGCCGGCCGAGGAGATGGGCAAGATCAAGGACATCGCGGGTCCGGTGTCGCTGCCGCGGCCGAGCTTCATCAAGCGGTTCGGCCTGCTGATCGGGATCACGGCGGTCGTGGCGATCGCGGCCGGTGCCGGCTTCGCGCTGCTGCGCCGCAAGAAGCAAATCGAACGCCAGATGCTGCCCGCGCACGTGCTCGCCTTCCGAATGCTTGAGTGGCTGATCGCGCAGGACTTGCTCGGCAAGGGCGAGATCGAGCTGTTCTACGTGCACCTGTGCGGGATCGTCCGCCGCTACATCGAGCTGCGATTCAGCGTTCACGCCCCCGAGGAAACGACGGAGGAATTCCTGGCACAGCTTTCGCAGCAGGGCGACAGCCCGCTCGCGCACCACCGCACGCTGCTGAAGGAATTCCTGGAGCACGCCGACCTTGTGAAGTTCGCGCGGCACCGGCCTGGCCCGGTCGAGGTGCAACAGGCGTTCGACTCCGCGAAGAACTTCATCCAGTCGACCGCCGACGAGCAGGTGCAGATCGACGTTGCCGAGGTCGCCATCGTGCAGGGAGGTGCCGCATGACGTTCGCCTCGCCCTGGCTGCTGCTGTTGCTGCTGGCATTGCCGGTGATCGTGTATCTCGGCTACGTGCGCCGGCGGACGAAGGCGGCCGTGCTGTATTCATCGGTGGAGGCATTCCGCACGCTGAAGCCGTCGCTGGTCCACCGGCTGCGGCGGCTGCCGGATATACTGCGCGTGCTTGTACTCGCGCTGGTCATCGTGGGGCTGGCTCGCCCCCAGAAGGGGCAGGAGTCCGTCGTCGTCTCCACCGAAGGGATCGCGGTCCAGATGGTGGTGGACATTTCCGGCTCGATGATGGCGGAGGACATGCAGCTCGGGGGGCAGCGAATGAACCGGCTGGAGGCCCTCAAGCGCGTCTTCAGGAGTTTCGTGGCCGGCGGCGAAGGCCTCGACGGGCGCCCCAACGACGTCATCGGCATGGTGGCTTTCGCCCGCTATCCCGACGCCCGCTGCCCCCTCACGCTCGACCACGGCGTGCTAGTGCAACTGATCGACGCCACGAAGATCGTGACCGAGCGCAGCGAGGACGGCACAGCGATCGGCGAGGCAATGGCCCTCGGGATCGACCGCATGAAGGACGCCGAGGTCAAGAGCAAGGTGATGATCCTGCTGACCGACGGCCAGAACAACTGCGGTGATGCCCAGCCTGTTGAGGCCGCCCGCATCGCCAAGGCCCTCGGCATCAAGATCTACACGATTGGAGCCGGCACGCGCGGCTTTGCACCATACCCGGTCAAGCTGCCCTCCGGCGAGACCGTCCTGCAGCGAGTGCCGGTCGATATCGACGAGACGACGCTGAAAGAGATTGCCGACTTGACCGGCGGCAAGTATTTCCGCGCCACCGATGGCGATTCGCTCGCCCGCATCTACGGCGAGATCGACAAGCTTGAGAAAACCAAGACCGAGAGCGTGAAGTACCTCGACTATACCGAATTGTTCTCGTTCTTCCTGTTCCCCGGCCTCGGCCTGCTCGTGATCGAGCACGCGCTGAGGAGCACGAGGTTCAGGAAGATCCCGTAGAAGAAAGAGGTAACAGGATGCACAGGATGCATAGGATAACATCCTGACTATCCTGTGAATCCTGTTGATTTCCGTCCTTTATCGCCATGGACATCCGTTTCGGCCATCTCGAATACCTGATTCTGCTGTGGCTGGTGATCGGCCTTGCGGGGCTGAGCATCTATGCGTTCGCGCGCAAGCGGCGGGCGCTGGAACTGTTCGCGGCGTCGGGGCTGAGTGCGCGGCTGACCGCCAACGTCAGCCGCGGCCGCCAGCGCGTGAAAGCCGTGCTAATCATCGCCGGGGCGTTCTTCCTTGTCGCATCGCTCATCGAGCCGAAGTGGGGCGTCTACTGGAAGGAGATGCACCGCCGCGGGCGCGACATCATCATCGTGCTCGACGTCTCCCGCTCGATGCTCGCCGAAGACGTCACGCCGTCGCGCCTCGAGCGCGCCAAGCTCGCCGTCACCGATCTCGTCGAGAAGCTGCGCGATACCCACGGCGATCGCGTCGCGCTCGTCACCTTCGCCGGCAACACCAGCGTCAAGTGCCCGCTCACGCTCGACTACGCGTTCTTCAACCAGATGCTGGCGGACGTCGGCGTGCTGTCGCAGGCGCGCGGCGGGACGATGATCGGCGACGCCATCCGCAAAGCCACCGAGACATTCGACGACAAGCTGAAGAACTACAAGGACGTGATCCTGATCACGGATGGCGAGGATCACGACAGCTATCCGATCGACGCGGCGAAGGCCGCGGCCGAGAAGGGCATCTGCGTCCACACCGTCGGCCTGGGCGATCCGGCCGGGGCGCGCATTCCCATCCGCCAAGGCAATCGAGGCTCGTTCCTCGAATACCAGGGCCAGCCCGTCATGTCCAAGCTCGGCGAGGAAGTGCTGCAGCAGATCGCCCTGCAGACGAACGGCGCGTTCGTGCCGGCGCGGACGAAGGCGTTTTCGCTCGACGAGGTTTACCAGCAGAAGATCGCCACCAAGGAAGGCCGCGAGACCGAGCAGACCCGCCGCGAGCGATACACCAACCGCTACCAGTGGTTCCTCGCCATCGGGCTGATCCTGCTGGCGGTCGAGCCGCTGATTTCGGAGAGAAAGAAATCATGAGAAGGAAAAAGGAAAAAGGAAAAAGGAAAGATCCGCACGTTTTCCTCGCGGTGGCCGTCGCGCTTCTCCTGCCGGCGTTCGCATCCGCCGATCCGCGCGAGCTGGTCGAACAGGGCAAGTTGCTGTATTCGCAGCAGAAGTACGAGAACGCGCAGAAGACGTTTCACGAGGCCGGCGCCGACGTGCCGTCGTCCAGCCCCGACGCCCAGCTCCTCCAGTTCAACGAGGCCGCCACCTACTACCAGCGAGACGATTACGACAAGGCCATCGAGCTCTACGAGAAGTCGCTGCTCACCGTCGATCCGCAGGTGGAGGCCCAGACCAAGTACAACCTCGGCAACTGCTATTTCCACAAGGCGCGCCTTCAGGGCGAGACCGACCCGAAAACCGCAATCGAGCAACTCGACAAGGCGATGACCTACTATCGCGACGCGATGGAATCCCTTGAGAATCCGGCCGACGCTCGCTATAATCTTGAGAAATCGAAGCTCCTCAAAAAGGACCTGATCGACAAGGCCAAGAAGCAGCAGGACGAACAGAAGAAGAAGGAGCCGGGCGACGAGGAAAACAAGCCCAAGAAGGAAGGCGATGAGGAGCAGAAGGACGAGGGCAAGCAAGACGAACAGAAGAAAGACGAGCAGCAGCAACAGCAAGCCGGCGACGATCAGAAAGATGAGCAGGACCAGAAAGACCAACAGCAGCAGGCCGGCGAGGAGAAGCAGCAGGAGCTGTCGCCCGAAGACGCCCAGAAGCTGCTGAACGCCATCCGCGAGAAACAGCAGCAGAACGAGCGCGAAGAACGCGTCCGCCAGCCCGCCGGCTACGCCCCCGTCGATCGGGACTGGTAGTGCCGTAGGCACGGCTGAGGCTATAGCCCGCCAGTTCACTGGTGGGAGGAACGATCAGTGCGATCATTTGCTACCATCATCCTCCTGGCATGCGCGGTGAATGCCGCTTCCGCCGCGGACGTCGAGGTGGTCGCGCGCCTGGACCGCACGCAGATATACCTGGGCGAGCAGGTGGGGCTATTCGTCGAGGCACGAAATGCACGAAACGCCCCCCAGCCCAAGCTCGTCATCCCCGGCGTCGATGTGTCGTTCGCCGGCAGCCAGCCCTACTCGTCCAGCAATATCCAAATCATAAACGGCCAGATGTTTCGCGACGAGAAGTTCGGCACCAGGATGCAGTTCATCCTGCGGCCAACGCAGGCGGGCGTGATCACCATCCCCGGCGTGCCCGTCGAGAGCGGCGGCCAGACCTGCACCAGCAATCCCCTCACGCTCAGCGTGATCAAGGCCGAGCAGCAGGAGTTCGTCATCCTGGAGCAGGAGATCGATCCGGCGGATGAAGTCTACGTGGACCAGCCGATCAAGGTGCGGCTGAAGGTGCTGATCCGCAAGCGTCAGGCGGGCGGGCAGGCCGATCCGTTCGTTCCGAATCAGTTGCCGCATCTGGAAATCCCGTGGTTTGAGGGCTGCGCCGATTGGCAGACGGGCGACCTCAACGCGTTCGCCCAGCCGCTTGTCCGCCGCCACGGCGAGCTTGGGTTCACCATCAACAAGTACGCGCAGCAAATGTTTTTCGACGCCGTCCCGCACGTCTTCCAGTTCCCGCGGACGGAAGTAACGCGCAAATGCAAGGACGGCCGCGACTACCAGTATCTGTGCTACACGCTCGAGAAGGAATTCCGCCCGGCATCCGTCGGCGAGTTCGAGGTGCCCGGGGTGCTGTTCAAGGGCATGGTGCGCCTCGATACCGGTGCGCGGGCCATCATCGCGTCGTCGACGAGCGTGAAGGTGTCCGTCCGCCAGGTGCCATCGCAGGGGCGGCCCGACACCTTCACCGGTGCCATCGGTTCGTTTGCGTTCGAGGCCGACGCGGCGCCCAAAGCCGCCAAGGTGGGCGATCCCATCGACCTCATCCTGTCGGTGACCGGCGACGGCGTGCTCGAGAAAATCCTCCCGCTCGACCTCACGAAGCAGGCGGAGCTGACGCAATCGTTCCGCGTGCACACGGACGCCCCGGCCGTGAACGTGACCGGCACCACGAAGACATTCCGCTACACGGTGCGTGCCAAGGACGAGACGGTGAGCGAGATTCCGCCCATCGCGTTTTCGTTCTTCGACGTGCGCACGAACCAGTATCGCACCGTCCGCAGCAAGCCCGTGAAGGTGAGCATCTCACCCACCGCAACGATGTCGCTGAACGAGGTGGTGGGGATGACCGCCGGGCAAACGCGGCTGGGCAAGGAGCTCGAGGAGGGCATCCAGCAGAACTTCGTGGGGGACGACGTGCTGGCGAATCAGGAATTCGAGTGGCGGCTCGGCCCGGCATTGCTGGCGCTGCTGATCGTGCCGCCGGTTGCGTTCATGGGCGTCTTCATCGCCGGAAAACGCAACGAGCGGCTGAAGTCGGATCCGGCGCTTGTCCGCGCGCGGGCGGCCCGCAAGGATGCGTTCGACCGCCTCAAGCGGCTGGAGCGGCTGCCCGACGCCTCGGCCGAGTTCTGCGGCGAGCTGAGCAAGGTGCTCACGTTCTACGCGGCCGACAAGCTGAACGTGCCGCGCGAAGGGTTTACGACTGATGATCTCCGCCGATGCCTGCTCGACCGGCAGATCGACTCCAACCTCGCCGATGCGGCCTCCGATCTCGTGACCACGTGCGACAGCGGCCGGTTCGGTGGCGGTTCCGTTTCCGACAACGCCGAATTGATCCGGAAAGCCCGCGATATCGTGAACAGACTGGAGAAGAAGATGTGAGAGTGGGGGAGGGGGAGAGGGGGAGAGTGGAAGAAAGGGAGAAAGGGAAATCAATAGCCGGCGAAGGCGATTGCCTTTGCGCAATCCGCGTCCGTGCCTGTCCGTGCAAGTCCGTGTAAGTCCGTGCCGATCGTTGGTAGCCACATGAATCTGTTTCGCGCAACCATCTTCATCGCGGTCGCTGCAGTCTGCGCCCAGGCTGCCGAGATTTCGCGCCTGAAGCAAGCGGCACTGCTGGACGAGGCGAACACCGCCTTCCAGAAGGCGCTCGACTCGAAGGACAACCGCGAGGCGGTGGCCAGCTACCGCAAGGCCATCGACGCGTTCGAATCGCTGATCGCGGGCGGCTGCCGCAACGGGAAACTCTACTACAACCTCGGCAACGCCTACTTCCGCACGAACGATATTAGCCGTGCGATCCTGAACTACCGCCGCGCCCTGCGGTTGATGCCCGGCAACGGCTACGTCCGCGAGAACCTGAAATACGCCCGCAGCCGTACGCAGGACAAGATCGAGACGAGCGGGAAGAGCGCCCTCATCCGCAGCCTGTTCTTCTGGCATTTCGATACGAGCCTGCGGTCGCGCACGCTGGCCGGATTCGTATTCTACGTGCTGATCTGGGCGCTGCTGATCGCGGCGGTGATCACGCGGGGCCGCTGGCTGCGGTGGCCGGTCATCGCGGCACTCGCCCTCACGCTCGCACTCGCCGCGTCGTGCGGGATCGACCACTATGGCCGCTCGCACAACCTCGAGGGCGTCATCACCGCCGAGCAGGTGGTCGTTCGCAAGGGCAACGGCATCAGCTACGAGCCGCAGTTCAAGGAGCCGCTGCATTCCGGCACCGAGTTCATCGTCATCGAGGTCCGCGGCTCGTGGCTGCACGTTGGGCTGGCCGACGGCAAGACGGGGTGGATTCAGGCGGAGGCGGCGGAGATCATCTGAAGGTTTAGGCTTTAGCCCGGATTTCTCACAGTATCTGAGAAACCATCCGAGCGG
>Ga0172364_10005285_pt1 | contig 10292 bp, 5 predicted proteins | sample LakKivSesite10cm_FD_114545 | JGI IMG/M metagenome (GOLD analysis project Ga0172364, IMG submission 114545) | Sediment microbial communities from Lake Kivu, Rwanda - Sediment site 10cm | ecosystem: Environmental > Aquatic > Freshwater > Lake > Sediment | place: Rwanda: Western Province, Lake Kivu... | reverse complement strand
TGGGACTGGAGGATGGCCAGATACGCCCTGGAGGATCTTAAAGCCCGCAAGAGGGAAAAGGAGCAAACGGGGTGATTTCATGGCGAAATTCGAGACAAAAGGGAAGGATCTTTACATAGACGGGAAGAAGGTCCTGCGCGGCTGGGAATCGTTCAGCGGATGGTACTGGTTCGCGATAGAAAAGGACAGGGAACAATTGAGCGATTTCGGAGACGGAAAAGGCGTGCCGGACACCATTTGGTACGGCCTAGTTCAAGGATTCGAGGAGGAGTGGGGGTATTTCTCCCAGGCGGAAATCGAGCGGCTGAGGCCGAAGACGTGGGAGATCCCTAAGAAGAATTTGCCGTATTCGGGGAGGAGAAGATAAATATAGCCGTCAGCTTGAGGCTATATCTGTTTAATTGATCTTGTCAATTCTTGGCTATTTCTCTATAATTTTCAGAAGAGAGAGTTTTTTATTTTTAAAAGTTATTTAATAACAGTTTATTCAGTGCTGTACGTAATAGGGTGGGAAAATGTTCCAAGATAGTAGGAACGATATTAAGCTGAACTTTCTCCCAATTAGGTTCAATACGGGCCACTTTGAAGGGGGAGAACTTCCTTATGAGAGCGACTCACAACTAAAAAAACTAAGAATTGACCATGGAGATTCCTATAGTTTTTTAAGAAACTCCAACTTTATAGAGTGCATACCTTTGAAGGAAAATTTAGAAACATTAGGGAAAAAGAAAACTTTTAGCATTATCAATGACTTCACATTGGCAAAGAGACTAGTATCCGATTCGCTTATTAGATTCCTTAAGGAAAAAAGTTGCGAGCTCTCCTCAATATATCCAACCATCAGAATGGTTTATAAAGAAGAAGACATAGTCTCTAAAATTGTGGGCGGACCTCAAGCGGAATCACCAATTTTTATGCATCCACTATATGAAATTGAAAGTCGGGTAATATTACCATACAAGGAGGGAATAAAGTTTGGTTTGATATTTAATTTTTCAACAATACACGGTTTCAATGCAACAGTATCAGACCTAATTAAGCACGGAATCAATATTCTGGGACGCTATTTAGAGGAGGACAGAGACATCTCTCTGAGGCACGTGCCAATAGAACCTAAATTTGATAGAAGACTAGTTGGAAAAGCAGAATCTGTTAATGGCAATATTATCAAATTGAGTGATTTTAGAGACAAATCCACTGTAGAAGCATCAAAATGCTTTCTTGAACCTCGGTTAGAAAATATTAACTACTGCTTAAATTCCATGTTCCCTGATAAATACGAGCAGATAATTAAGAAAAAGCAGGAAGAGATATTCCAGATAACCGGGGCTAAGAACTATTACGAAAGGCTACACAAGATTATTAGATGGCTAAAAAGAAATGCCCCCATCAAATGTTCAAAAGATCTTTCTTTTGAGGTGGCTGATGAACCTTTTTTCCTGCCAGGAGGAAGAGACGCCGGGAATTTTAGGTTCCTGGCTTCGCCAACGTGCGTTCTGCGCCCCGGAGGTTCGATAACTGAAAAATGGCCTATAGATCCTCATCTTGAAAAAAATGGTCCTTTTGATTCAGAATCATTTCCGAAAAAGACTCTAAGAATCGCTGTAATCTTTCCTAGCAGATTCAAGGGCGAAGTTGAAATCTTTATGAGACAATTTAGAGACGGGATCTCTGAAAATAATAAAAAGTATAATAAATTCATTCCCTATTCACAGGGATTTCTTAGAAAATATAGGCTTACTAACTGTGCTATAGAACTCCGCTCTTTGGATGGAAATTCAGAAAGCCCAGATTCTTATAGGAAAAAATGTCTAGAAGTCCTAGCTGAAGATATTCCTTATGATTTGGCCATTGTAGTAATCAGAGAAGAATTCCATAAACTTCGGGGAAAGGAAAATCCATATTTAATCTCAAAGTCAATATTTATGTCTCAAGGCTTGCCTGTACAAGAAGTCGAAATCGAGACAATTCAAGACGAACGATCAAGAGTATATGTGCTAAACAATCTTTCGCTTGCTTGTTATGCAAAACTGGGCGGAATCCCATGGGTCCTCTCTTCTGTTCAAGGATTAACTCATGAACTTATTTTTGGGATAGGGAGTGCGATAACCGCAGAAGGAAGGTTATCCTCTCCTGAGAGGGTTGTGGGAATTACAACGGTTTTTAGTGGGGACGGTAATTATCTGCTTACGAACGTTTCTCGGGAAGTATCCTTTGACGATTACCAGAAGTCTTTGCTTGAAGTGCTTCATGATACTATTAATCAAATAAAAAAACGCTATGCTTGGCAACCAAAAGATAAAGTAAGAATGATCTTCCATCAAACCTTTAAGAAATATAAGGATACTGAAGCTGCAGCAGTCAAAAAGTTTGTAAGTGAAATATCTGACTTCGATCTTGAATATGCATTTGTTCATATAAGCAGGAATCATCCGTGGAAACTTTTTGATCTGAACTCAAAGGGTATTTTCGATTGGGAAAACGGACAGAAAAGGATAAAAGGCGAGTATGTTCCCTACCGAGGATGCTATGTACCTTTAGGACCAAAAGCTTCCCTATTGAGTCTTACAGGTCCTCATCAACTGAAAACCCATCTTCAAGGATGTCCCGAGCCGTTATTAATCTCTCTCCATAAAGAGTCCACTTTTTCTAGCCTTGATTATGTAGCGGAACAGATCTATAAGTTATCCTTTATGTCCTGGAGAAGCTTCTTCCCTTCCAGCGTTCCTGTTACTGTTTTTTATTCCGATTTGATAGCCAATCTTCTGGGATTATTAAAAGAAATACCGCAATGGAATCAAGACATGCTATTAACAAGGCTTAGAGAAAGCCGGTGGTTTTTATGACAGACCCTGTAATTTACACAATTACTTACCAATTGCAGAAATTAAGAGACAAGATTCAAAAATATAACGAAAAAGCCAATTTATTCGGATTGTTTTCATGTCATATACTCTCTGACTCGCCTGAATTTGGGATCGATTGGAAAGTCGCATGTAATGACGACGACTGGATTGAAAATAATCTAAAAAGAAACAAAAGCAATCTATATAACGTAGCTGAGCTTGGTTATTCCATTCATTTAAATAATAAAGTCAACTCCAAAATACTCGAACTGTTCGTGAAATCTTTAGAAATACTCAAGAAAAGAAATCATTTCGATGGAACCCATTTGAGTTTTCCTTACCAACCTGTAACGTTTCTCGGCTTGGCTTTGGGAACTAAACACATAAAGGATAGCAGAGAAAAAGAGCTATATACGCATTGGCTTCTCGGAATATTAAAGGAACGACGAAAAAGGGGGAAAATATCAAGCTTCCATAACCTCTTTTATAGCTATATTGATTCAGAACTCGAAAATAAACCTTCCGATGTTCCTGATCGTTTAGATTCTTCGTCCTTAGCAGATCTTTCTTTCATTGATTGGGCACTAAGAAAACATTATTTTCAATTTTCTGGAGGAAAATTTAACATAGATAAATTTAGGCACAAATTGCTATTGTCTCTAATCCATGCTGATATAGATCAAGTTGAGCCTGAACAGCTCGCCTTGATATGGTATGCCACAAAAAATTCCCTTTCTGAAAGGGTCGCATATTTGATAAGGACTCCTAACAACCTTATCAGCATATTACTGAAATTCGAATCTTCCATGAAAAGATGGCGATACGATGACGATTCTTCTAAAAGCCCCATCAGATGGCCAATACAAAGTGAACGTGAAGTGCAAGATATTTTATGGCTAATGCTCAGACCTTTTTTTGATGACCTAATTGATGAGCAATTCTTACCCAAGCTTGGACATTCTTCCTACAAGCCTGATTTTGCTATACCATCTTTAAGGATTCTGCTCGAAGCTAAATTTGTTAGAAAGGGAACAGATTTTAAGAAGGTCGAAAAGGAAATACTGGAAGATAGCGTTGGGTATCTAACAAACACAAAAGAATACGACGGTATTATTGTCTTCATTTATGATCATTCCTGCAGTGTTCAGGAGCATGAAGAGACTATCAGAGGACTAAAGCAGGTTCAAGGCATTGAAGAAATCGTTATCGTTTCAAGACCATCTCAATTACCATCATAGGTTCCTAAAACCAGCGGCGATCCCCTTTTCTTGAGCATTCTACCTTTTGAATATCTTCCTGTCGATTTCTCGCAAAATCTTTTCCTTTAATTTCTTATCCTTTACCTCTTCTTTTAAGAGCTTCTCTGCTTTCGTTTTTATCTCTGTGACTAGAGCGTCGTACTCATTTGTTATGCGCGCGAGATCTTCTTTCTTTTCTGGAATCTGGACTACTCTATGCCCATTCAATACCGCATATTTGATGAATTTCGCTTCTTCCATCGAAGTGCATTTCACAATATCTCCACCGATTTTTACGTGGAGTCCATTGAACAAGTCATTAGCAATTTCGGCAGAGTTTCCTTCTGGCAATTCCCTTTCAGTTGTTTCTACATCTCCAATGTATTCATCAGGAAATTTTTTTAACTTTTTCAACCGTGTTTCTTCCAAAATATTATCGGCAAAAAGTCCTAAATTAATCCCCGATTTTTTAGCTTTCTTCTTAACACTTTTTGCTCTTTCTATCCTTGATTTTGCTAGATCTATGACCCCTTTATATACATCCAATCTTTCCTCTTGCGACAGTCCTAAGATATTGAAAATTATTTTATCTAACTCTTTCCGGTCTTTTCTAATATTTTTAAAATCCACTTTATGCACATCTCTTGCTCCAATTTCCTTGAATACAGTACCTATTTCTCTCTCTTCTAACGCTTTAAAGATATCATTTATTTTATCGAAATCTCTACTTTTTATGTTTTCAAGTTTTATTACTGGTATTTTTTCTATAGCATAAACATCAGCAAGTAGTAATCCCTGACCAAAAACTGTTTTCTCATATAGTTCGCTAAATAGATAAGATAAAGTTGAATTTAGTATTGCAAGTATAATTTTAATCTTTTTTTCATTTTGTTCTTTGGGATATATATTAAATAGCCTTCTGTCCGCAAGAAGCCTATTTTTATTATAAAATATAACATATCGGTCCCAAAATCCTCCTGGCCAAAGAATAGGGGCCCTTTTTTCTTTACAGTCCGAAAGGTTAAACCATCTCTCCTTTCCCCGGGAGGCACACGTCGGTCTTTTATCAATTTCTTCATCTTCTCCCTTTTGTAGATACTTTAGAATATTAGTTTTCTTTAGATCTTTTTTCTCTTTTCCAATGATTAGTACCTTATATTTCAAATCCTTCGGATTAATTCTTATTGATTTTGATTCTTTCGGGCTCTTAATAACATAATTTGGAATCCATATGCCTTTCTCCTCGTTCATCCAAAATTCTTTTTCAATTCCATATCTCTTGATATCAGTTTCCGTTAAATAAAAAAACTTATCTGCTCCTGTTTTTATGCTTCCCCATTCAATCTTTTGGCTCAATTCTTTTAATGTAGTAAATAGGTCTCCCTTTTCTTCCAGAATTTTAAAAAATATTCTTGGGGCCCTAATATACTTACTCCATCGTGCTCCTACGTATCTATTATTTTCTTTGTCATATCCTTCAAAATATAATTCATTTTGTTTTTTTGGAAAAATCTTTATCTCGTCATTCTCAAAAAATCTATTTTTTGAATCTATCAAGCTCGCTAGCTTTTCAAAACTCTCTAACCTTTTTTCATCTTCTTCCCTATAACTAATAAGCTCATTTATAGGTTTTTTTAATTGCACAAATTTTACTAAGTTGGCATCTCTTTCTTCGTCATTTTTGCATCTTTGGAGAATAGTTATACAGGTATTTACGTCTGCATCCTCAAACCATCTCTCAACTTTGCTCTGAATAATTGCTGTAATTTTGAAATTATTAAGAAAGAATTCCTGAAGGTATTTTCCAAAATCGACATCTAACCATGAATTTGAAGTTATAAAGCCAAATCTGCCGCCATCTTTCAAAAATTTTGACCCATGAATGAAGAAATATGCGTAAATTCCTGACCTTTTCCCAATTGATATGTTAAAATCTTTTTTAATAATAGAATTTAATTTATCCTTGTATTTTTCCTCAAAAGCACTTTCCATCTCTTCTTGTCTTGTGTATGGAGGATTTCCTATAACCGCATCAACATAAGGAATTTTAATCTCTGCATGTTCGCCCGATAGCGTCTTTATTTTATATTTCCGTTCTATTATCTGTTTAGGGAAAATATCAAAGAAATCTTTATTAATTATATATGGGTAATTTTCTTTTTCAGACAAATCTTTTATTGATAAATTAATCATGGAAAGATGCGCAGCAAACTTTGAAATATCAATCCCGAAAAGTTGATCTAATATTTCTCTGTGAGATTTTGATTTATTTCTTTGTCGAATATTGCTATAGGCTCTTATAAGAAAGGTTGCAGCTCCGCACCCTGGGTCTAAAACAATATCATCTCGGCTTTTTATACAGAATGAGTTTATCAGGTCAACAACATCCGATTTAGTAAAATATTGACCTAATTTGTGCCTTTCATTTTCTGGAATCAATCTCTCAAATACTCTACCAATTATTTCATAACCAATACTTGAAAAATTATATCTATGATTCAACGAATCGACAAAAGAAACTATCTGCGGAATTATCGAATCTGGTAATGGCAGTGTTTCCAAAAAATTTTCAGCAAAAATCGGTTCGTAATCTATTTTCAAAGCTTTATCAAAGTAATTCTGAAGTTGTTTCTTGAATCCTTCTGCTGAAATTTTTTTCTCTATTTTAATCTCATCCAGCTCTTTCTTGTGAATTCTAAGGGCGTTATAGAAAAGCACCTTATCGACTATTAAATATGTATATTGCCTTGCTGTCCTGTCGTAATCATCGAGGTTATCTTGAAACAACCATCCTTGCTCAGAAAACCATCTCCTTAGATTGCTCTTGAATCTTATATTTCGTTTCGCCTCTTCGAATAGTTTTTCAGATATAGGAATAGAAAAGGTATCTATAGCTGTTCTTAGCCTGTAAATAAATAATTCATCTATATGTAATGCTGGAGCGGGTTTTATTTCAAAATAGATTTCATAGAACTCTTTTAGGAAGTTTCTTAGGAATTTCTTGACCGATTCCTCTATTTGTGATCTTGTAACGTCATTAATATCTCTAGCTTGAGCCACATCATAGGGTTTATAAATCATATCTAAGAATGATTCAGCACTGTATTCTTTCTTATCCCATAGTACAAACTTGTTTAAATTCCATGTACCAAAATACCTGCAAGTCCCGTTAAGGTTACCTGGCGCTCTATTTGCCTCCTCGTATGTATTATCTACCAATTCAGGATCATAAGGGTCATATGGATAAGGAGGTTTAAATTCAATCAAGCAAGCAACTTCATTTGGGTATTTCTTAAATATCAAGATATCTGGGAATTTTCTTTTTTTCCCAAAAGATGTCATTTCAACTTCAGCTTCGACCTGGAAAGGTAATTTCTCCTCTTTAATTATGTCCTTCATCCACCCCGCTACACGGTGCATTGCACTTCGTTCTACTTGCGATATCATAGTCATTTAATCAATCCAACTATAAAGTCTTGGCTCTTATCTTTAAGAATATCCCCACCTTTTCCCCTTGCTTGCTGAGTTTTTAGCGATATTTAAGTAATTCTGATAATCAATCATCCTCGGAGTGATTATCTCAATTTGGGACTTATTTGAGTCCTTCCATTTTATTTTAGTAATAGATCCAACGTATTTTTGACCCAATTTATAGATGGTTTTTGAGCAAAATCTAAATTCATCTCTATCAGGGAAGAAATAAAGTCTAGGTTGCTCTCGATACGTTTTACCCTTCGCTTTCACAGCCAATTCTATCCTTTTTTCTCTTCTCCCACCTTGGCCAAGTGAAAACGTACCAGGCCAATACCAGAAAGAAGGATTCGTTCTTATTGCCTCTAACGGAATAAGAAAATATGGCTCAAATCTCTTCCCTGATATATCATTTGAAACTAAAGTCATAACAAATAGATCTTTTGGAATCGGTGTAGTAACAGCTCCAAATATTCTTGCTAATTTCTCACGCTCTTTTGTCTTTACAAAACGCTTTTTGCGTAGTAATTCCCCTTTCCCAAAAATTTTTAACCTCTTCAGGCGACTCAATAAGCTCGAAGTAACTGGCTTCGAATTATTAGATTCTTTTATTTTTATGAAAGTTTTTAAAAATTCTTCATATAACAGATTATCCGATTTTTTTCGCAAGTTTAATTCAATAGAAGTTATTAATTCTAAGTTGTTAAATAAACCTCCTTTTGTTAAATTACTTGACCCTATAATAATAGACGCCTTTTTGTCGTTAGCTTTTACAATGAATAATTTTGGGTGGAATATTTCATCCTGAGGATCATAATAAATAAATAAGCTTCCCGCCGGTAAAATTGATTTTAATGTCTTTATTGCGCTTAAAGAAGTCCCTCTTGCATCTATTCCTATTACTCCTTCTATTAATGATCCCTTTTCTACTGCTTTTTTCAGTGAACACGACAAGGGATTTATGCCACTATCTTGAGCGAATGCAACTGCAAAACAAAAGCTTCCTGTTTTTTTAATATCATTTAATTTATCTAGAAGATAATTTCCAACTCTTTTTTCCCCCAATGGCGGATTTGCTATTATTTGAATATTCATGAGTAAATATTTATTTTAAGTTTATTAATTTTCCTTAATCGAAAACTGAATATATTTATTTAGCTTTATTTTGATAGACTTATTTCTTATCTGATAACACATACGTTCCTTTATCGACTCTTTTAAATTTTGGATTAGTACATAAACTAGCGTTTACAGTATTCCAGGGTGTCTTACCCTTTACTTCTTTCTTTTTCATTACTAGATTTGTAATTTCTCTGTAATGTAAGGGTTCTCCCCTTTTCTTTAAAATTTCATAAGCAATTTCAGCAATTGAGTTCTCCTTTTTCATTTTATCCTCCTTTCCTGTCATTTAACGTACTATATCCTTAAAAATCGTAATTTATTTCCCCAGCCAAGTCAATTTTGTCTTTAATGAGAATATACTCCTTTCTGTTCGTCTTATCTATCGAGGCGCATTATCCGGCTCAGCCGTCTTTTTCGAAACCGGGAGGCCAGGGGAAACCCGGCCTCCACCCGCCTCAATAAGGCTAAAAATCGCTTTTATTTCGATTCTGAGCAGCGATTCCAGACCTTCAAATTGGCCGCGCGGCCATCGAACGGCTAAAAAACCCGATTTTTCCCCTAGAACTATGAAAACAGGCCTCTAGGAGGCCCGTAGGGCGATTTTTTCGAAGGGGCCAGGCCAATCCTCCTTCAGAATTTCGGCCTTGATTTGGCTTTCCTTGGGTGTGCTATAATGAACTTGGCTCTCTTGGGCCGGCTGGGGAGAGCCCCCACCTTTTTGGTTCCCATCATCAACCCCCCTTTTGCTGACAACAGCCGGCGTCTGACTATCGCTCTTTCAGGAGTTTCTTGTTCCACAGGCAATCCAACAGAACCTCCACGTCCTTCTCTATCTCCTCTTTAAGGATTTTCTGCAAGTCCTCTATCAGAAACTCCTTCCATTCCTCTATCTCCTTCCTCAACTTCTCCATGGCGATCACCTCCCTTTCAGTATCCTCCTCTGACGATGTTTTCCTCTTTCCAGCCCGCTTCCTTCAGCATCCCGACTATGCTGTTTATGAGCTTCGAACACTCTCCGAAGGCCTCCAGCATTTTCTCCCTGTCCCTCGTTTCGTAATAGCCCGCCTCATCGTGAATCTTGACCAGGCTGCAATAGCTTGCGATATGTCTCAGAATTTCGGCGACCCTCACGTGCGTTATGTCCCCTGCGAACTGAGTTTTCGTAAAGCTCGCACATACCCACATGTCGGGAGGGATGTCGTTGAAATAGTGTTTCATAACGTCGTGCGTGTAATCCCAATCCTTTCCGTTTTCGATCCTGCCTTTTACGTCCTTCCATTTCTGGAACTCCAAGTTTATCGTTTCGCTGTTCTCATCAGGGTTTATTATTAAGACTTTTTCATTCTTGTTTAATCTGAAAAACCTTATATCCAAATTCAGGCCTTCGGCCATCTCTTTCGCCTGCTTCAAAACCTTTTCCAGACTCCCCTCGTCGTATATCCCAAACCTGTAATGTATCGTTATCCCCATGCCATCACGCTCCTTATTTCCCCTTGCGGAAGCCCATCTGACTTCCATTCCGATAGCTTTTTTGGCCAAAGGAAGTGAAACGAAGAAAGCGGGGAGCTCTCGTGGTTTCACCCTTTTCGGAACGACTAAAGCTCCCGGAGGGAGA
>Ga0172364_10005284_pt1 | contig 10293 bp, 11 predicted proteins | sample LakKivSesite10cm_FD_114545 | JGI IMG/M metagenome (GOLD analysis project Ga0172364, IMG submission 114545) | Sediment microbial communities from Lake Kivu, Rwanda - Sediment site 10cm | ecosystem: Environmental > Aquatic > Freshwater > Lake > Sediment | place: Rwanda: Western Province, Lake... | reverse complement strand
GGCGCAGTCTGCCCCAAATGCGGGCGGCCATTCGGCCTGCACTGGTGGGCGCTGAACCTGATCGTGAACAAGTTCGACCGCTGCCCGCATTGCGGCAAGTGGAGCGCGGTCGGCCGCGCCAGCCGCGAGGCGCTGGCCGCTGCCGAAGCCGCGGAGACGGGAGCCGCCGCGCCTGAAGTGCCTGAACCCAGTCCAGAAGAAAAACTCCGCCGCCAGATCGAAGATTCGCGGTTCATAAGATGAGGAGAATGAAATGAAGCGGGTCGTGCGTATCGTGGCGTTGATCGTCGGGGGGCTGGTATTGCTGTGCAGCGTCGCCGGCGCGCTCTCGGCACTCAGCAACCGCAACCTCCCCACCGGCCCGCAAGTGTTGGAGCGCCTCGATCCCCTGGACAAGGCCCGCCTGGCGGAGACGCTGCACCTCAAGCAGATGTTGGGTGAGGCGGTGTGGCCGGGCTGGGGGCAGGCCGACGTCCCGATCATCCTGTGGAATCACGCCTACTCGTTCCTGGTCGGCTATGCCGATCCGCCCACCGGTTGGGAGGCCGTGCCAGACGACACGTTCGACGGCCAGCCCTATCATCGCCAACCGTCTGCCGACCCACAGAACTTTGCCGTGCCGGTTGGCGAGCGCTGGGCGGCCAGCATGGCCACCAAGTGGGAAACCGATGCCTTCCTGATGGAGATGTTCCGGGAAGCGCTGCCTCCCGTCCTGGAAGCGGCCTTCCCTTACCGGCTGGTCATCCAGCCGAGCGAGGTGCAGATGAGCGGCGTGCTGCACGAGACCTTCCACGCCTACCAGGCCCAGGTCGCGCCCGAACGCCTCGACGAGGCCGAACAGGCGCACTCCAGGGGAGAAGCATACTGGACTGCCGACGCGCAGATGCATGCAGAGTGGCAGCAGGAGATCGCTCTGCTGGCCCAGGCGCTCGAGGCCGAATCAGACCAGGATGCGGCGGCGCTGGCGCATCAATTCCTGGCGCGGCGTGAGCAGCGTCGTGCGGCACACCACCTGGACGCAACCTTGACTGACTATGAACGGTTGCTCGAGTGGGAAGAGGGAATCGCCAAGTACGTGGAACTGGCCATCTGGCGCGGGGCGCACACCACGCAAGCGTATGAGCCACTGGCGACGATGGCCGGCGATCCCGACTTCAAGGGGTACGCCACGTTCGACCAGCGCTGGTCACAGGAAATCGGCCAGATGGGACGCCAGGCTACGCGCGAAGGGGAGACGCGCCTCTATTACAGTGGGATGGCCCAGGCGATGCTGCTGGATCGGCTGCTGCCGGAGTGGAAACGCCGCATCATGGCGCAAGACGCCTGGCTGGAAACGCTGCTGGCCGAAGCCGTCAGGTTCGAATAGGTGAAGATAAACCCCCTAATCTATCTTTCGATAGATGACAACCTGCCCGGTTTAGAAGTAACATGGGTGCAGGATCAGAGAGCCACATCTTGACAGATATTGTGGCCGAGATACAGCAGAAGGGGGACAACGATGAGTAGAAAGACTGAAGCGACTATGGGCATTCTCGCCGCATTGCTTGTGCTCTTCTCTGCAATGCTTGCCCCGTGGATTTCGGCAGGGCTGGCATTCGTTTTGCTGGTCGCATTCTCGATCTACAAGTTCACCTGCAGACACGAGTAACGCAGGCATACTGTTCACGATTCTCTCAGGGGTGTTGAACGGAGCTGGCCGAGGGAAGACACCGCCGCATGCCTCGGTGCGAATTGGCGAACAGGCCTCACGAAAAAGAAGGTAGAAGATGACCAGGCATCCCACAGACACTGCCACGGTGCATGGCTTCGTCGCGCCGGGGTTTGAAGAGGTGCGCAGAGAGTTCGAGACCAACTTTGCCCGGCGCGGGGAACTGGGCGCGGCCTGTGCCGTTTTCCATCGCGGGCGCAAAGTGGTAGACTTGTGGGGCGGCTGTCGAGACGCCAAAACCGGCGCTCCATGGGAAGAAGACACCATGGCCATCGTCTTTTCCACCACCAAGGGCATGTCGGCGCTGGCGCTGGCCGTAGCCCATTCCCGTGGACTGCTCGACTATGACGAGCGGGTGGCGACGTACTGGCCCGAGTTCGCCCAAAACGGCAAGGAACGGATCACCGTGCGGCAACTGCTGTCGCACCAGGCGGGCCTGTCGGCCATTGACGAACCACTCAAGATGCAGTGGTACTTTCCCACCGACCCGCGCGAAGGGGCGCTGCGCAATGCCCTGTACCGCTGTCTGAAATAGGGAAAAACTGATTGAGCGAGTGGATTTCCCAGCCTCCCCTTGTCTCCCCCTCTCCGCGTCTCCCCCTCTCCTTCGCCTGGCTTTCGCTCGACGCGGGTGACAACGATCCGGTGCGCTTCCTCGGCCACGTCATTGCGGCCTTGCGGACGACTGTGTCCGGAGTAGGCGAGACAGCCAACGAGTTACTTTGCTCGCCACAGCCGCCGCCTGTGGAATCCATCCTGACGGTATTGCTCAATGAGCTGTGTGCTCCACCCGACGACGCAGTCCTGGTGCTCGGCGACTATCACGCGATTGACAATGCAGCCGTCCACGATGCTGTGGTTTTCTTGGTTGACCACCTGCCGCCGCAGATTCACCTGGTCATTGCCACGCGTGCAGATCCTCCTCTGCCGCTGGCCCGCTGGCGCTCGCGCGGCCACCTGGCCGAGCTTCGCACCGACGACTTGCGCTTCACGCCCGATGAATCCGCCGCGTTCCTCAACCAGGTGATGGGGTTGAACCTGTCGGCGCAAGAAGTCGCCACCCTGGAGGCGCGCACTGAGGGCTGGATCGTGGGGCTGCAGATGGCGGCGCTGGTATCGCTACCACCACCTATTCGCCGATCTGCTGCGCGCCAGGCTAACCCAATCTCGCGGGGAGCAACACGCAGAAATGCTACACACCCGGGCGGCCGGATGGTACGAGGCAAATGGGCTCTCAGCGGAGGCCATCCACCACGCGCTGGCTGCCCACGATTACGACCGGGCAGCACGAGTGATCGAGAGTGTCTCCGAAAGTGCATGGCTAAATGGTGAATTCTAATGGATCAGATCATCACACTGCAGGTCATCAGCGCCAGTTGTCTGCGGCACGACCCAGGTGAGACGTTGAGACTCGCCAGCCAGGCACTTGAGCGTGCGCCCGTAGAGAGCCGCTTGAGTTCGTTGATCGCAAGGTGTGAAGTGCTCTATAAATTGATAGCTACAACGCCCAGGCACACCTCTTCATCGCTCAACGGGACCTGGACGCCGCTCAGACAACTCTCCAAAAGGCAGCAGATCTGATTCGCAAGTATTACTGCTGGCCCGAAGCCATTGGCATGAACGAGTCCTATCAGGTCAGGTTGTGGTTGGCGAAGGGGGATTTGACGAGTGCAACCCGGTGGGCAAGGGGGCGTCAACTGGCAGACTCGGAGGCATCTGGTTTCACACAGGAGTGGGGCGAGATCGCACGTGCCCGGGTCCTCATCGCCCAGGGTTTGCCAAATGAGGCGACAGGCCTGTTAGACCGGCTGGCCAGATCAGCCGAGATGGGAGGAAGGAATGGCAGGCTAATCGAGATCCTGGTGCTGCAGGTGATGGCACTACAGGCTCAGAACAAGACTGTCCACGCTCTCACGGCGCTGGAGAAAGCCCTCTGGTTGGCCGAGCCAGAAGGCTATGTGCGGGTATTCGTGGACGAGGGCCCTCCGATGGCACACTTGTTGCGGGAACTCGTGGGGGCTCGGGGGGATTCAGGAGGGCTCGCGGGCATGCACCGTGAAGTAGCGCACGCGGCCAGGCTCCTGGCGATCCTCCATTCAGAACAGAGTTCCGCTTTCCAACCTCCAACTTCCAACCTCCAACTCATCGAGCCGCTGAGCGAGCGCGAGCGCCAGGTGCTCCGGCTGCTGGCCGGGGGCCTGTCCAACCAGGAAATCGCTGAAGCATTGGTCGTTGCTGTAGGAACAGTCAAGGTCCACATCCACAACATCTACGGCAAACTCGGCGTGCGCAGTCGCACCCAGGCCATCGCACGCGCCAGGGAGTTGAGCATGCTGTAACTTGCCTGTTGCCGCTTCCGGGAGGCCGTCAGCCGTCTGCCCCGAGACACTGACGGCCTCGTGTTTTCTCCGAGAGGTCCGCGCCCGAAATAAACGGTGGAATATACCTTTGGATAGATGACAGCCTGGCCGGTTTACTGATAGCATGGGGGCGAAAGTCGGACATCGCGTAGAGGGACCAGAGACAAACGAGCACAGAGGAGGCCAGAAATGTCAGAGCAAACATCGCGGATCCACGTGATTGGAGTGATGAGCAGTGCACGACTCAACGGCAACACCGCCACATTGGTCAGAGAAGCGCTCAAGGGTGCGGAAGAAGAAGGCGCATTGGCAACAGAGGTTGTGCTTCCGCAATACCGGATCAACTTCTGCCAGGGTTGCCTACGGTGTATGGCCACTGGCAGATGCCCTGCTGCAGACGACTTTGAGGCCATCAGAAAGCAGTTGACGGACGCGCAGGGCGTCATCCTGAGTTCCCCGACCTATGGTGCGGCTCCCAGTGCGATGATGAAGAACGTCTTCGACCGGCTGGGACTGTTCGAGTACTTTACTTCCGCTGCGTTTGGAGGCAAGTACGTGGTCGGCATATCCACTGCCAACAGTGCGGGGACGGCGAGGAAGGTGGCCAAGGGCCTGGCACACTTTCTTACGAACGGTGTGTTCCAAAGGGGGTACGTTTCCGGTTTTCTCGGGGCCAGTTCTCGCGGGAAGGGAATTGCAGCAGACCCTGAGGTATTGAGGAAGGCTCGTGAGTTGGGCCGAAAGTTGGCGCAGGATATCCAGGGCGGCAGGAGATACCCGCTGCAGAACCTCGTCGGAAGACTGGTGAACCGCTTCATCCTGAAGCCGAACTTTGGCACCGCCATTCTCGACCACCGAGAGGGCATGATGAAGGGTGTGTACGAGAATCTCAGAGAGAGAGGGCTACTTCCAGAGCGCTAAATTGACGCCAAGACCAACTCCCGCTTGACCATGCCGTCACTTGATGGTATCATGTTCACGCTAGCCTCGCTTCGCTCCGACTGGCGGACGGCACGGCCTGAACAGGTGGACGGCATGGCCGGAATACACATACTTGGCACGCGGAAGTGAATGCCATTCGGAAAGCGGTACAGTCTACAGGGTATGCGAACCTGAGCGAAGCGTTCATCTTCTCCAAATGTGACCCGAGACTGCCGTATGCAAAAGGCTGACACACTCATCCGCACCAAGCTGCGCCTGCCCTTCACCCGGCTCGAGCTGGTCCCCCGGCCGCGACTTCAGGCGCGGATCACGGAAGGACTCTGCGGGCCGCTTACCCTGATTACCGCCCCCGCTGGTTTTGGCAAGACCACCCTGGTGGCATCTTGTGTCGCCGGTTGTGGAATGCCTATAGCCTGGCTGTCTCTAGACAGGGATGACAATCAGGCGGGGCGCTTCCTGAAGTACCTGGTCGCTGCCTTGCAAGTGGCTGACAATACAATCGGGAGCGAGGCCGCACAACTCCTGGCGACGGCACGCCAAGCACCGCCTGAAGCGATCCTGACCAGCCTCATCAATGACCTGGACACCGCCGGCGGGGAGATTGCCCTGGTGTTGGATGACTACCAGTTTATTAACAGCCAGGCTGTGCATGGGGGCGTGGCTTTTTTGCTCGAGCATTGCCCCAAGACATTCCATCTGGTGATCGCTACCCGTTCGGACCCACCGCTTCCATTGACCCGTTTGCGAGCGCGCGGCCAGACGGTCGAACTCCGGGCCGCCGATCTCAGCTTTACGGAGCCCGAAGCAGCTCAGTTCCTGAACGAGGTGATGGGTCTCGGCCTGGATGCCGGATCGGTGGCGGTGCTCGAAGAACGCACCGAGGGATGGATTGCCGGCTTGCAGATGGCCGCGCTCTCCATGCGCGATCGTGAAGATGTACCCGGGTTTATCGAAGGATTCTCCGGCACGAACCGCTACATTCTGGACTATCTGCTGGAGGAGGTCCTGGCCAGGCAGTCGCCGGAAACCCAACGTTTTCTTCTGTACACGTCGGTTTTGGAGCGCCTGACTGCTCCACTGTGCGACGCGGTGCTCGCGAACGACGAAGGGGCGAAGAGGGAAGGCGATGATGGACCGGCTCGTTCGGAATCGCTCTTCGTCGGCCAGTCGGCCGCCATCCTGGAGTACCTGGAACGGGCGAATCTCTTCCTGGTGCCCCTGGATGATGAGCGGATCTGGTACCGCTATCACCATTTGTTTGCCGACCTGCTACGTGCACAACTCCAGAGGTCGCTTGGCGCACAGGGCGTTGCTCAATTACACGTCCACGCCGCTGAGTGGCATGCCCAAAATGGCTCGATACTGGAGGCGATCAATCATGCATCCGCGGCCTCGGACGATGAGAGGGTTGAGCGCTTCATCGAACAGCACTATATGGAACTGGTGAGTCGTGGAGAACAGTCTTGGCTGCGTTTTTGGACAGGTAAGTTAAGCAAAGAACTGGTTTACAGCCGGCCCTGGTTATGCATTTACGAAGCGTACAGTCACTCCTGGTTCGGGGAATTAGACGAAGCTGATCTATTGCTAGAAGAGGCCGAAAAGCGCATTCGATCCGAGATTTCGGCTCCTGACGCCCATTCGATGCAGGGGCTCCTGGCCTACGTGAAAAGCCGGGTCACTGCCATGCGTGGGGACATCCAGCGAGCCATTGAGCTTTGTCTCAAGGCTCGCGAAACTGTCCCTGCCAGCAATCTGGCTCTGCAGCTAGACACTCGTATCACACTCGGATACGAATACTTTCTGGCTGGCGATTATGCCAACGCCAGCCAGATCTTGAACGAGACGATTCGATCAGGCATAACCGCCGGCGCCGTCATCAACACCGTGGCCGCATCTTGCCTGATGGCGAGATTGGTTGCTGTCCAGGGTCTGCTGCATAAATCGCATGACATTTACCAGGTAGCTGCGCAGTTGATCCCTGAGGCAAGCGGGCAACATCTCGGCGCCAGGGCCCTGGTAGAAGTCGGAATTGCAGATGTGTTATGTGAATGGAATGATCTAGAGGCTGCTCTGGGTCACATAAAGAGAGGCCTGGCCCTGCTTCCTTTCTGGGACAAGGCTGACGATTGGATCCTGGCCTATATCACTCTGGCGCGCATTCATCTGGCTCAAGCGAACAGGGGTGACGCGATAGAAGCCGTAGAAAAAGCGATCCAGCTCATTCAAACGAGGGGTGTTTTCTCAGAAGCTCGCAAGGCGGTCGAGATTGCCCAGGTTAAACTGTGGCTGGCTCAAGGTGATTTACAGGCAGCAGACCGCTGGGCTGCATCCCAGGAGGAGCGCTTGAGCCCGGACGATCTATTCAGGTTTGAAAATGAGCTGACTCGCATCACCCAGGCACGCGTATGGATCGCTCAGAACAGACCGAATAAAGCCATCGGTTTGTTGTCGCATTTGGAAGAAACTGCCCGGTCAGCCGGAAGGATGGGCAGAGTCATAGAGATCTTGCTCCTCCAGGCATTGGCGATGCGGGAGATAGGTGATTCCGAACATGCCATTCTGGCGTTGACAAAATGCCTGACATTGGCTGAACCCGAGGGTTATGTGCGGGTCTTTCTGGACGAGGGCCAGCCCATGCAGATGCTGCTCGCTCGGTGGCTGGCCCATGCCGGCGCCAGCCCAGTGCGGGACTATGCCCTCCGCCTGCTCTTCCACCTCGATGCCGAACCGCATGTGGTTACAGCAGCGCAGGAAAAAGTCTCCCCGACCGGTGATCCCTCGGCAAGCTCGGGACAGGCTCTGATCGAGCCATTGAGCCAGCGCGAACTGGAAGTGCTCCATCTCGTGGCCCTGGGCAGGACGAACCAGGAGATCGCCCGGCAGCTCATTGTAGCCCCGGGCACCGTCAAAGCCCACACGGCCAGTATCTATCGCAAGCTGGACGTCGCCAACCGCACCGAGGCGGTGGCACGCGCCAGGGAGCTCGGCATCCTCCCCTAAGATTCCCACACACGTCCCTGTAGATAAATCTGATGCACAAGCGGGGTGAACGGGTTTACAAGTAAACCCTGCAAATAAACCCCGGAATATACCGTTTGGCAGATGCGGGCTTCTTCGGCGTGTGCTAGACTATTGGCAAGTACTGACATAGAGTCTGCTCAGTAATTTTAAGGAGGTTAACATGAAGGCAATAGTTATTTCCTATTCATTGACTGGTAATAATGGAGATTTGGCGGCAAGTTTAGCTGCGACATTGATGGCTGAACATGTTAGAATTACAGAGCCCAAACCACGAACTATGCGCACAATAGTCTCGGACATGACATTTAACCGAACACCGAAGATCAAGATGCCGGTAGAGAGAATCGAGGAGTATGATTTGGTGCTTTTTGTCGGACCGGTTTGGATGGGCCAGATAGCAACCCCATTCCGCGCTTGTTTCAAACAACTCAGCCAAAAGATTGGCAAGTATGCTTTCATATCTATAAGCGGTGGAGCCGATGGCCCAAATCCTAAGCTTGCAGATGAATTAAAGAAAAGACTTGCAAAAGAACCTGTCTGTTTGATTGATTTGCATATTGCAGATCTTTTGCCGCCAGAGCCAAAACCGACTCGAAAAGACACGATGGCTTATCGCATAACTGAAAGGGATGTGAAATATCTGACAGATACAATCGTAGCAACTCTACATAAAACAATAATTGACTGATGGAACAACTACTATCCCACTCGCCTGGGCATGTTGAAGAAGGTAGCAGGTAAATTCTTCGACTCAATGACTGCACGAAAAAGCCTCGCATAGGGAGAGCCGTTATGCCGGAATACTACGAGATCAAAATCAGGGGCCATCTGGATCAATGGTGGTCGGAATGGTTTGCAGGCTTGACGTTGACACACCTGGAAGAGGATGAAACGCTGCTTTCCGGCTCGCTGCCCGACCAGGCCGCACTCCACGGCCTGCTCGAGCGCATTCGCGATCTCAACCTGACGTTGATCTCGGTTACCCGCGGCGGTCCATCCACCCAGCATTTCGATAAGGAATAATGGCCTCCGGCCACTGCACAAAGATCGTTCTTTGCCTGACAAGGAATTACAACCATGAATGTGAAAAGGCTTCTCTTCCCATCGTTCCTCGTTTGCAGCGTGCTGGCGCTAACCCTTCGGCGATTTGCTAAGCCTGCTTCGGCAAAACCAGCCTCCAACCGCGCTTCCTATGACGCGATCGACGCTTACATCGAACAGCAAATGCGGCGTCTCAAAATCCCTGGCGTATCGCTCGCGATCGTCGAAGGCGACAGGATCGTGCACCTGCGCGGCTTTGGCAAGGCCCGCCCAGGCGGTGAGGCGCCAACCCCGCAGACGCCCTTCGCCCTGGGATCCACGACCAAGTCCTTCACCGCGCTGGCAGTGATGCAGCTGGTCGAGGCAGGAAGGGTCGAGCTGGACGCGCCCGTCCAGCGCTACCTGCCCTGGTTCCGGGTAGCGGACCCCAAGGCCTCCGCGCAGATGACGGTGCGCCACCTCCTGAACCAGACCAGCGGCATGTCCATGTTGGCGGGCACGACGATCTGCCTGGCTGACTTGGACGATAGACCAGACGCCGCCGAGCGCCAGGCACGAGCCTTGTCCACCCTCAAGCTCAACCGCCCGGTGGGAGCCTCCTTCCAGTATTGCAACCTGAACTACAACTTGCTGGGTCTGGTTATTGAAGCCGCCAGCGGACGATCCTACGCAGAGTACATCCAAGAACACATCCTCGCCCCCCTGGGTATGAGCCGCACCTACACCTCCCAGGCCATGGCGAAACAGAACGGCCTAGCGATGGGTCACCGGTACTGGTTCGGCTTTCCCATCGCTGCGCCCAACATGCCCTTCCCGCTCAGTTCACTGCCAGCCGGTGGGCTCATCTCCAGCTCTGAGGACATGGCTCGCTACCTGATTGCACAGCTGAACGGGGGCTGCTATGGGAAGGCGCAGGTTCTCTCCAGTGCCGGAATCGACGAGTTGCACCGCGGGGTGGCGGAACAACAGGTGATGGGTACATCAGCCCCCACCCATCCGGCTCGGCTTCCTGCCCTGGATGATGCGTGCGTCGGCGCTGATCCCGATCCTCCAGGTCGCAGGCGTCCTCACCACGCTGCGGCGCTTGCGCCGTTGGCGCCGGGACCCGGCGCTTCGCCCACGCCCTGGGCGCACTTGGGGGCAACATGTCCTGCTGCCGCTGATCCCGAACCTCTCGCTGGCGGCCGTCCTGGCCTATCTGCGTTCCAGCGGCCTGCTCCG
>Ga0172364_10005279_pt1 | contig 10296 bp, 8 predicted proteins | sample LakKivSesite10cm_FD_114545 | JGI IMG/M metagenome (GOLD analysis project Ga0172364, IMG submission 114545) | Sediment microbial communities from Lake Kivu, Rwanda - Sediment site 10cm | ecosystem: Environmental > Aquatic > Freshwater > Lake > Sediment | place: Rwanda: Western Province, Lake Kivu... | reverse complement strand
TCCCTTTGGGAGAGGGTGACTTGCCGGGCGGCGGCCGGCGGACGCCAGAGCCTGCGGTGATTGGCTTTTGAGGCGCTTAACGCCTATGGACAGGCCCCCTGCCCTACTCTGCCCTCTTCTCCAGCGCTTCGCGTAGGGTCTTGCGACCGGCCGCCACCTCGGCCGCGAGGGTGGTCAGCTCCGCCAGGGTCTGGTTGGCGTCCTTAGGATCCATCGAGCAACCGCCTGGCTTCACCGTGGCTCCGAAGGTGGTGACCACGAAGATGCGGATCGCCTCGGCGCGCTCGGCGGGAAAATTGGCTCCGTAGACTCCGAGAAGGTCGACGATGTCGCTGGGTGCCTTGCCACGGCCGGCCGCGCTCGCCCACGCGCCGAGCAGCTTGGCCTGGAAGTTTCTGAAGGTCCCCAAGATGGCGGCTGGGCTCACTCCGGTCAGCATGCGTCCTTTGGCGTAGGGCGCGTAGAAGGCATCGGGCGCCACCCGCGCGCCGACCCCGCGGGCCTGGGCCAACCGATAGATGACCGTCGCCGCCACGCCCGGTGAATCGAGCATGTCGCGGGCCGAACGCAGGGCCGCGCCCGCCCCGTCGAGCACGTAGCGGTTGTCGCGCACGTCGGCGAAGAGGGCGCGCTGTTCCTTGGTGCCCTCGTCGAATTGCACCACGCCGGCCGGCCCCGAGGTGTGACGCCACTCGCGTGCCACCACCTCCATGGCCATGCGGTAGCCCTCGACCAAGGCCTTGGGCGGCGGCGGCGCGGCATCGAGAAGCCCGCCCGTGGCCGCGAGGTGGGCGGCGTAGGTGGCGAGGCGGCCGGCCAGGGTTTGCACAAGCGCCTTGTCGCGGGCCGGTTCGGCCGGAATCCCGAGCCACGGCTGGCTCGGTTTCTCGACCGTGCTGCCCCAGCCGCCTTCGATCGCCAAACCGCGGCCATAAGGCTGGCGATCGGCGCCCACCACCAGGCAGACCGGCAGGCTGCCGTGGACACGCGCCAGGCCGGAGAACGGCTTGCCGTCGAGCGTGGCGTCGCGCAGGTACTGACCCGCCAAGTACACCGTGCGCACCATCTCCGAGGCGAAGCCCGATTCGAGGAGCTTCGGCACCGGCTGCACTGCTGGCGTCTTCATGTCCGCCCGCTTCACGCGCAGGGGCGAACCTGCGACCCCGGCCCCCTCTCCGCTGGAGGTGAAGAGAAGGTAGGAATCGGGCGACGCCAGTGGCTTGTTCGGATCGGAGCGGCAGCCGGCGGCGCAGACGAGAAGGAAGATGAGGGCACGTGCCCCGGGCGAGAACATGGTGCGAAATCCTACCACTCCTCGCCGGCACTTTCGCCGCCTCATGCCGGTGGGTAGTGGATCAGCTTGGATGAAAGACGACGGGCATAGGCAGCACGGGATAGGCGCAAGCCGGAAACTTGACGCATGGGCATGTGGCACGAAGCTGCAAGCATGCCGGACGTCGATCCGCTTTCTGGATTCAACGTCGATTTCGCTATGAAGCGAACATGCCCACGGACCCGGCGCGGTTCTACATTGGCAGTTCGGTTTGGGACAAGTTGCTCCTGCGACGGAAAGTCGCCTCCGAGGCATTGATGGTGAGCGCCGTGGGTGGACTCTTCGATATCTTACTTCACCAAAATGTCCATCACACGAAACAAAAATGAGTTAAAAATATGACTCTATAGCTCAAGCATAAACACGAATAATTTCAACTAAATGAAGGAAAACGAAAAGCTATTTGACATCGAAATGTATTCAGAATATCGCTTATGAATGATCCCCTACAGGAAACCGACCAACTGGATAGCCTATGACGCCAGAGAAATAACGGCAGCCCTCGTCGAGGCCAAATCTACCGTGCTCTCGCTAAGCACCGTTCCATATCAGCGAGCATGGGTCGAAAAGCTCCAGATGATAGAGCTGAAGCGCGAGGTGGCAGGAACCTCGAAGATCGAGGGAGCGGAATTCACGGATCGAGAGTTGGACGTGGCGCTCAACGAAACGCCTCAGCAGCTCCTAACTAGGTCGCAAAGGCAAGCGCATGCCGCGATGCAGACGTACCGCTGGATCGCGAAACTTCCAGACGACATGCCCGTCACATCGGATCTCATATGCGAGACCCATCGCAGAATCGTGACCGGAGCGGACGATGACCACTGCGCCCCCGGACTGATTCGAGCGCGTGACATGAACGTCAATTTCGGAGCGCCCCGACATCGTGGAGCAGAAGGTGGAGCAGAATGTGCTGAGAGTTTCGCCGCTTTTACCCACGCCATTCAACACGACTACAAGGGCCACGATCCGCTCGTGCAGGCGTTGGCAGCGCACTACCATTTCGCGGCCATGCACCCGTTCCTGGATGGGAACGGACGAACCGCCCGCGCATTGGAGGCTCTCATGCTTCGTCGAGCCGGCCTCCGCGACACCTGCTTCATCGCGATGTCGAATTACTATTACGACGAAAAACTGGAATACCTGTCCGCCCTGGCGAAAGTCCGGGAGCTTGAACACAATCTGACGCCGTTTCTCGTCTTTGGCCTGAAGGGGATTGCCCTCCAAGGCAGAAGGTTGCTTGCCGAGATACAACACCAGATATCCAAGGAGCTTTTCCGAAACCTGATGCTGGACCTGTTTCACAGGTTGAAGACAACCCGTAAACGGGTAATCGGGAAGAGGCAGGCCGAGATCCTGAACATCCTCCTGGATTCGGATCGAATGGACTTGGAGGAGCTGATCACCAAGACCGCCTCGACCTACAAGGAACTCAAGAGCTCGCGCACGGCGGTTTTCCGGGATCTCAACCAGCTAGTCGGACTCGGGACAATCAGCGCCCAGCAGAAGGAGGGCGGTGGATACATCCTGTCTGTCAGACTTGAGTGGCCGACCGAAATAACGGAAACGCAGTTCTTCGAGCAGGTCAAGAAGCTCCCAAAGGGGAAGACGCACACTTTCCTGAAGTAGAATCTTCCCTTCTTCGCGGCCTGGCGACAGGCTAGGGTCAAACTGACCCACTACCTGCCGGTCGGCTACTTGGCGAGCTCATCGAGCCCGACACGTCCAGAACCACGACCAGGTTGAGCTTCTTGCGGGCGAAATCGCTTTCCTTGATACCCGAGTTGAGGCCCACCGAGAGGAACGGCTCTTGCGCGGCGCTTAGGGGATCGGTGGAAAGCATGGGCACGTAGCTCGGGCAGAACAGAGCCTTGCACTCGGAGGCGGCGCCGGTGTCGAAGTAGTAGTCGTAGAAGACGCCTTCGTAGGTGATGTCGGTCTCGAGCGGCAGGTTGTTTTGCGCGATGTTCTCGCGGAAGTTGTTCGCGTCTTTGGCGCCGCCGGTCGAGTAGCCGATGTTCCCGCTGCCCGTCGTTGGAGTCGTCGGAGTCGAGGGAGCCAAGGCGGGAGAGCCTCCCGCCATCGGAACCGCAGGCGAGGCGGTGGGGGCTGAGTACCCAACAGGGGCGCCCGCGGCGCCCCCCACGCCCCGCACGCTCGCGGAGTCACCGGCCGAACTAGGTGTGTAGGCCCAATCGTCCGTCTTGGGCTGGCCGCTCGGGTTCGCGGGGCTTTCCTCGACTGAATCGCACGCCGGGCCACAGCAGAGCCCGAACGCAACCAACGCTGCTGGGAGCCTGTGCAAGAGACGCTCGTACCTCATGGGGATCCTCCTTGGCCGAAAGACCGAGTTCTTCGGGTTGCAGCAATCGTGCCATCTGCTCGCCTCGGCGCTGACTGCGCGAGCAACCGCAAGAACGGCAGGTGCACTCAGGAAATCCGCGCCTTTGCCCCAGCCCGGCCGCGACACGGAGCGAGACACATGCGCCCTACCCCTCTCAGATTCCCATGGTTTGCATGCGCCGGCCATCACACTTCCACCGCCGCGAGGCGCGAAGCTGATGGGGCCGTCACGCCCCTTTGGACGAGGAAGGCTTGAAGGGGTTTCGAACTTCGAGAAAGCCGAACTTGAGAAAGTCGGCGTCGTTGGTGTACAGGGCCCCGACCCCGTGCTGGCGCAGGATCGCGGCCAGGTGGGCGTCGGGAACCAGGTTGCCGCGCACGGGTAGGTCTTCGGCAATCTTGCAGTAGATCTCCCAGAACCCTTCCTATCTGATGATAACAAGGCGTGCATCAGATGCAAAGATCGGCCGGCGCTCGGCATAGGCGGCGACCGCCGCCCCTTGCCAAGGCGCCCTATCCCCGTCGGATGGCCGGCGCCGGCAAGGGTGCCGGCGGAGAAGCCGGCCGGCTAGCCAGAGCCGCAGATCTCGGCCGCGCCGACGACATGCCTGGCGCGCCCACGCCCCCTGAGGACGAAGAGGGCGAAGACGAGCTTCTTGCCCGCAAAGAGCGGACAGCGCGCGGCCTTCTCTTGCAGGGCTCGAAGCAGCGGCTCTTCCTCCTTGGGCGTGCAGGTGGACTTGACCTCGCCCACGAGATACAGGTTGGGGTCGTCGGGACTCGAGCTGACGATATCCAGTTCGAGGGGGCGGCCGTCGCTGCCGGGCCCCCACAAGCGCCCGGCGGGCAGCCAGCGCCGGCCGGCGATCTTGAGCCGGGCCACGGCGGCGCGGGCGATTCCCTCCCACGCCTGGCCGAGATATTGCGGCCAGGCAAGGCCGATCTCCTTGGCGATCAGCGCGACTTGTCCGCTCGCCAGCCGCGAACGGTTGGTTTCCACGAAACGGTACCAAAAGCCCAGGAACGGGTCGGCCAGACGGTAGTAGGAACGCTTGCTGTCTCGCGGGGTGGAGCCGAACGGGAGATCCCTCGCGAGCAGGGACAATTCGAGCAGCCGGTTCACCGGCCGGGTGAGCGAGGTTGCCGGAACAGAGAGGCGGCCGGCGATCTCGGACAGGCGCGTGCACCCTTGGCCCACGAGCGAGAGAATGGAAGCCGCGCGCGCCACTTCGCCCATGTCATCAAGCAGCAGGCGATCTGGCTCCTGGTGCAAGACCCCCAGGGGGTCGAGAACCAGGGCCTCGACCGCCTTGGGCCGGCTTGGGAAGTCGACCGCAAGCTCCCAGTAGCGCGGAACTCCGCCCCAGACCGCGTAGTGCTCGACCGCCTCTTCCGGCGAAGCGGGTCTGAACGCCACCATGATGTGCTCGATGCCGAGGGGCTCGATGCGGAGGATTTCTTGGGCGCGGCCGTAGAGCGGCTCGGCCGGGCCGAGCAAGAGTCCTTGCATCATGCGCTGCGAGGAGCCGCACAGGATGAGGGTCCGCGGCTCCGCCCCTGCCCCGTCGATGCGTTTCTGCAAGAGGCTCGGTATCTCCCGCGCGGCTCTCACCAAGAACGGGAACTCGTCCAGGGCCAAGACCGCGCCCTTGGGGGCGCTGGTCCACCAGCGCTCGAAGAGGCTCTCCCAATCGGGATACACGACGCGATCCAAGCCCGGAACCACTCGCGCCATCTCCTTGGCCAAGGATGCCCGCTGCAAGGCCGCGTCCCGCTCGTCGGCGACGTAGTAGGCGGCCGCCTTCTCGGCCCGCAGGAGCTCTTGGAGAAGCCGCGACTTTCCCAGCCGCCTTCTTCCGTAGAGGCAAACCAGGCCAGTGGTCGGCCTCCGCATGGCTTGGCGCAGGCGATCGAGCTCTGCCTGCCGATTCAGGAATCCTAGGCGCACGTGGTAATTATGCAACTAGGACATAATGTTTCAAGAGCATAATCTTGAGCGATCGGCCCATTTCTCCCGAAGGTGGGCATGCCCCCGCCAGCACCCGGCCGTCGATGAGGCCGCAATGCCGGGCTACGGGAGAAGCGCTTCTGCGGCGCTGACGAGGGCCGGGTCGCCGACGGCGCGCTTGGCGTCGGCGGGGAGCCGGCGCAGGTACCAGCGCACGGTCAACGTGCGTGTCTCGCCTGGCCCGAGCGGGGCGTAAGTCCCCTGCACCTCGAGCTCGTTGTAGGTGCTGCCGCAGTAGATCTCCACCTCGCCTTCTTTGGGCGCCTGCTCGGCCTTGGGCACGTCGTCCCAGCTCTTCACGAAGAGGTACGTGCCGTCGGTGTGGGCGAGATAGCTCTGGTTGCCGTCGGCGAAGATCTTCGAACCGCCGCTCGGCCTGGTGGCGTTGTCGAACCAGAGGTATCTCGGCGTGGTCTTGTTGGGCAGATCGGTGTTTGCGTTGGGAGCGCCGAGGATGGGGAAGAACATGAGTCCGCCCGAAGGCACGCGCGTCACCTCCCAAGCGGCCCAGCTCGCCTGGGCCACGGCCTCGTTCTTGACCGAGTATTCGATGACGATGGCGCCTTTGGGTATGTCGGCCGAAAACTTCTTGGCAAAGCTCAGCTGGGGACGCGTGGCAGCGCTCCCTCTCATGGTGATCGACGTCGCATCGACCACCACCGCGTAGTCGGCGGTGTCGAAGGCTGCTGCCGCGGGCACGGGAAACCTCGATTGGGGGCTTGCCCACAAGGTCGAGCCGAAGTAGATGTCGGTCGGAGCCGCGCCCTTCTGCAAGAGGGTCTCGTGACCGGCGAGGCGATAGCTCGTGATGCGCGCGCCGGCCTTCGACACTTCGAAATACGTGTCCCCGAACTCCAGCACGTACTTTCCGCCTCCGCGATCGAGCGGCTGGACCAGGCTCGCGCCACCGCCGTCGGAGTCGGCGGCGCCGACGTCCGGCTCGGATACGGCCGGCCTTGCATCCGACGAAGCCGATGCATCCGTCGCGGTTCCTCCGCTGCCCCCGCCGCCCGTTCCCGAGCCACCCGAGCCTCCGCTCGCGACGGTGCCCGCGACATCGGCGCCACCCCTACCGGTGAAGGGCGCGTCCCGCGAGCCCGCGCCTCCGCTGCCCACGGGCAACGCGTCCCGCGAGCCCGCGCCTCCGCTGCCCACGAGCAACGCGTCCCGCGAGCCCGCGCCTCCGCTGCCGGTGGGCATCCCGCCCCGGGAGTCCGCGGCCGCCCCGTCGGAGGGTGATTTGGTCACAGCGTCACCTCCGCCGCACCCGGCGATCGTGATGGCCAAGACGACGGAACGAAAGATGACGGTCGTAAGGCGCATGACCGCAGAGCTTACCCGCACATTCGTCCCAAGGTCGAGCCCCTCGAGATGGCCCCTGTGTGGGTTGGGCGACAACCAAGTTGCCAAACACGGCAACATCGCTGTCTGCCCTCGGTTTTCTTCTCACTTCCGCGATTTCCGCGACAATAGAAAGGTGATCCCGGTTCTGCCTACAGCGCCATACCTGCACGCCTTCCGGGTGCGCGGTTGGGCTCTGCTCGCGCTTCTCTCGTTCGCCCTCCCCGCCCGGGCCTGGGCCGGTCCGGTCGTGCTGCCCGATCCCATGGCCGCGCCCGACCAGGCCGAGTTGGCGGGCGGGGTTTCCCTGCTCGTCCGCTCGTACCTCCGGCCCGGCCCCAATCCGATGGTACCGCGGCGCCAGCTCGCCTTGGCCATCGAGGCGCTCACCGAGAGACCCCCGGGCAAGAACTTGGGCGCTGCCGCCGACCTCGCGCCCAAGCTCATGGAGCGCCTGGGCGCCGAGTTCTTCGTTGCCTGGGAGATGCAAGTCGCGGAGCGCGGCACCAAGGTTCGCGGCATGGTCTTGGGCGCGGGCGGCAAACGCCTTTTACGCCTCAATGCCGCCGCCGCGGCCGGCGACATCGCCGAGCTCGCGCGTCAGCTCGCCAAGCGCATCGCCCCGGCCATCGGCGCCGGCGAGGCCGACATGCCCGAGGCGGGCGTGGCCGAGGTGCGGCCCTTCGTGGGAGCCGAATCGGCGCTCTTGGCCGGCGACGCGGTGGCAGCTTCGCGCGCCGTCGAGCTGGCCCTGCCCTCCGTGGTCAGCCGCCTGCTCGCGGCCAAGGAGATCCTGCGCGCCGTGGCCGAGGACACGGGCCTGCCTGCCCTGCCCCGTGCCCAGGCCTGGCTGCTCATGGGCGACTTCGTCGCGGCCTCGGAGCTCGCCGATCGCGGTCTGGCCACGGACGCGCGCAACCTTCCACTGCGCGCGGTCAAGGTGCGCGCCCTGGCCTCGCTCAAGGAGTTCGGCGCAGCCCAGCGCGAGCTTCTCACCTGCAAGGATTCGCGCAATTTCACCTTGGTCGCGCTCGCCGCCTTAACCCTGGCCCTCGAGCGCGGGGATCCGGTCGAGAAACGGGACCAGGCCGTGGCCATGCTCGTGGGCCGGCCGGCGGCGGAGTGGCGGCCCCTCCTGCCGCTCATCGCCACCACGCCGCCGGGCTCGTTCGGTCCGCGGGTCGAGGCGGCGGTGCTGGCCGCGGCGGCGAAGTTTGCTCCGCACGAACCCAGCCTGGCCAACATGCTGGCGGCGCGCGCTCTGGCGGGCGGCGCGGGCGCAGAGCAGACGGCCTCGCTGGTCAACCTGCACGACTTGAGCGCGGAGCAGATCCAAGCCATCAGCGCGCGCTTGAACGCCGAGGCAGACAGCGCGTCGGCCGACCTCCACCAGCGGATCAAGGAGCGCCAGGCGGAGGCCAAGGAGATCGCCGCCGCGGCCGGACCCGAGAAGCCGACCGGACCGCCGAGCACCTTGGCGCGCAACCTCTTGCCCGTGCTGCAGGGCTTCGAGGGCCTCTACGAGCCGCGCCTGACCACGATCCAGATCGCGCCTTTGCCCGGCAGCGGCCAGCCCTTCTACTGGCCGTTTCTGGTCCGCCGCACCCGTTTGGTCGAGGGGCTCCTCGAAACCCTCATGCGTTCGCCGTGGGAGCTGCAGGCCAAAGAGGCCAAGATCGCCACCGACACCCTGCCGCCCGACCGTCTGACCGAGGAAGGCATGGCCACCCTGGCCAACGATCTCGGCACCAGCGCCCTGCTCTTCTACCGCATCCGGCCTGCCGGTCTCGCGCCTTGGGTAGACGTCGATATGGTTCTTCATGACGGTATTCATCAGCGCACGGATCGGGCTCGGACCTCGCTCATCGGACGTTCCACCGGCCTCGTCATCATCAATCCGCTGGTGATCGCTCTCGGCATCCTGGCCTTCTTGGCGGCCCTGGGTTGGGCGGTCGTGATTTCCTTGCGCGGCACCATCCTGGTGCGTGTGCAATGGGATTCCGACGCCAAGGACGAGCTGTTCTCCATCCTGATCTCGCGCTCGCCGCTCACCCCGACCATCGACAACATCACGGTCTACCGCAAGAAGCTGGAATGGCTGGGCAAGCGCAAGCGCCGCTTCGAGGCGTGGAACATCGACCAGAACACCACCTTCCGTCGCATCCCGCGCGGCCAGTGGTACGTGCACCTCTATGGCATCTACACGCGGGGGCGGCAGACCATGGTTCTGCACGAGCCGCCGCAAGAGGCCGAGGTGCTGCCGCGCAAGACCACCTTCGTGGCGCATGTGCTGGAAGCGGCGGAGGCGGAGTTCAAGCTCACGATAGTCGACGACCGGGGGCCGGTTGAAGGCGCACGGGTGTGGCTCGACGATCAGCGGGCCAAGGCCATCGCATCGGACAAGGACGGCCACGCCGCCTTGAAGGTCGCGAAGGGCTTCCATGTCATCCACGTGGCGGCCAAAGGCATGGAGATGGATCGGCCCTACCACGTGGTAAAGGCCAAGGTCCACGAGATGACCATCAACCTGGTGTGGGAGCGGCGCCAGGAGTACGTGTCGCGCGCCCTCGAGCGCCAGGTGGACGATGCCGCGGAGTACATGACCAGGCCTCCGCGCGGAACCGGCCCGGCGGTCGCTGCGCGCTCGGCGACCGGTATGCCACGCACCACTCCGTCGTCCATCGAGGGGCCCGGACTTGCGGCTCCGCCCGCGCCTCATGATGGCGTCGGCGACATCGAGATCGACCTCGGCAATTCGCCCGTGGCTGATTCGCCCGTCCTCGATCTCAGGCCGGCGCCGCAAGAAGAGGTGGTCTCGGCTGCCGCTCCGCCTGCCGCCGCGCCTGTCGCCCCGCCGCCCGCCCCCCGTCCGGCCGCAAGCACCTCCCCCTTCCGGCTTCGACCGCTGTCGCACGAGCGCAGGCCGACCCCCGTTCCGCCCCCCGAGCTCATCGCCCTCGCGAGAAGTGGAGATGTGCCGGTCGAATCGCCGCCCCGACGGTCCTCGGCATCGCCTTTGCCGCGAGACCCGGCCCGAGGCCGGTCCCGGTGATCCGTATCCTGCAGCAAGTTGCAGACCATGTTCCTGGCGCTCGGGCCACCTACCATGCCAACCACGCCCGCATCTTGGAGCGCCTGAACCGGCTCGACCAGGCCAACCGTGACCGGCAGCGCACCCACGGCGACGGCCTTTCTCCCTGGTTGAATGAGGTAGACTCCGCCCATGCCGGCCGGGCTCCGTGAGGTTTACCGTTGAGAGCGCACGAGCGCTGGG
>Ga0172364_10005276_pt1 | contig 10298 bp, 7 predicted proteins | sample LakKivSesite10cm_FD_114545 | JGI IMG/M metagenome (GOLD analysis project Ga0172364, IMG submission 114545) | Sediment microbial communities from Lake Kivu, Rwanda - Sediment site 10cm | ecosystem: Environmental > Aquatic > Freshwater > Lake > Sediment | place: Rwanda: Western Province, Lake Kivu... | reverse complement strand
GGTACCTTTGAGGGAGCTCATGAATGCGCTCTGACGCATCCAAGCCGGGGCACTCCTCGGCCTTCGACTATGTGATTGCAGGGCGTTGAATGCCTCGAGACCCCGTTCATGATTGTGGATAGGCGTCCGGGCCAAGAATACCGCCTTGGCCTGGGTGTACATAATCGAGTGGGTGAGCGTCACCGCCGCAAGCCTCTTCTCAGCCGCGATTCTGTGGACGTTAATGGTCCGAAGGACGATGTACAGGGAGACGGCGATGACGAGAGGCAGGAGAGGCGACCAGCCACTCAAGGTAGTCGGCGTCCCGAGGCCACGACATGCCGACGCAATATAGGCGTGATACGATCTCCAAGATGGTTCTCGCAAAGGTACAGGAAGGGCGTCTACGTGCCCGTCAGGGTCAGTTAGGGAGTCCCAGCGGCAAAGTTAAATGCTGAGCAACCGGTGCCTTCGGGTCAACGCTTTTGGAGAGTGCTATGTTGAAGAAGAGCATGCCTTCGGGAGCGATGTTGATACTACTACTGACCGGGTTGCTCGCGCCTTCGGTCGGCTCAGGCTCAAGTCAGATCGGACAGGTGGCGAGGCTGCAGGCGGGGCCAGTTACATTTGAAGCTGATGTCCCTGTGAGGGGCTCGTACCTGTTTTCGGACGACAGCGTCGTTTGGTGGGACGACAACGGGGACGGTGTGAAGGAGCAGCATCGCCTCGAGGCGCCTCTGATCGTCGATCTCGCTGCCGCCGGGTTCAAACCGGGCGACTTGATCCTGATCAGTTCTCGGGGCGTACTCCAGTTTGCAGCTGATTGGGACCCGAACTGGGTCTGGTCAGGCCATCCGGATCTGTGGGGCGTCTTTGGCTCTTCCAATACGCTTCTCTGGGACAGGTCACAATACGGGGAAGTGGGACCCTTGCACAGGGTCCCTGGCGCCATAGATGTGGGAAGGCCATACGACACGGGTCCGACATACAATGGGTTCCCCAGGGACATCCCAGAGGATTTCCGCATTGATGGCTGGGGCACCAGCATCAGAATCCCGCCGGGTGCTAGGTACCTTATGCTCTCTAGCCACGACTCCGGATACTGCAACAACGGTGGCTGGCTCAAGGTCGCGATCGAAAAGGACACAGACGAGGATGGCCTCTGGGACTCCTGGGAGACCAATGGGATCGACGCAGACAGGGACGGGACAATAGACCTCGTGCTTGAAGGCGCTGACTGGAAGCACAAGGACATCTACGTGGAGGTCGATTTCATGGAGGGCCATATACCTGACGTAGGGGCACTGAACGATGTGGAGGATGCTTTCCGCCAAGCCCCCGTCGAGAACCCTGACGGTGACTGGGGGATAGAGCTTCACGTTGAAGTAGACTCCGCAGACACCATACCCCACCAAGACGTGCTGTACGACTGGAGCGACTTCTATTCCATTAAGGACGCGCACTTCGGGACCCCAACCCAACGCTCAGACCCGAACCAAGGGAAGATATTGGATGCGAAGTGGGCGGTCTACCACTACTGCCTTTTTGCGCACCAATTCGCCGAATGGGATGCCTCCCTCATGCCGCCGAACTGGACAGTAACCACAGCGGCAGGGTCTGGAGAGTATTACGGCAACGACTTCCTCGTCTCTTTGGGCGCTTGGACGGACGGGGTGGGAAGCCGCGACGACCAGGCGGCGGTCTTGATGCATGAGCTCGGCCACAACCTTGGCCTAGACCATGGCGGGGGAGACGGCATCAACTACAAGCCCAACTACCTAAGCGTCATGAACTCCCTCTTCGAAACGCCCGATATCAATCCGTTTAGGCTTCTGGATTATTCACGCAGCAGACTGCCCGACTTGGATGAGAGAAACCTCAACGAGACGAGGGGGGTCACAGACAACCTTTCCTGCGTATCGGATTGGCTCTATACCGCGTACGGTAGACCGCCCTACACCAGCGCCCAGCTCCCATTGGCTTCCTTGCCGATCGATTGGAATGGAAACGGGCCGATCGACAACGAAACCGTCGTAGCCAACCCGAACAACTTCCCCAGTTGGGGACACACCAGCCCTAGCAACGAGACGCTGCACGGATTCAACGATTGGCGGAACCTAGTACTCAACTTCCGGGAAACAAGAGGCTACTCAGACGATGCAGAACCCAGCTTGGAAGACCTCGAAATAACGTGGGAGACGGTTCAGGCCATGCGTGAAGAAGCGAAGCAGAGACATGAGGTGGGCGCAACCAATCTCTCAGCTCCGTCGGGTGTCGTAGACCAGACGGGTGTCACCGTCAACCTGACGCTTGTCAACATGGGCGGCAACACGGAGAACGTCAACGTCACCGTCTACGCGAACACAACCGTCATCGCATCTGGGATATTGGCACTTCCAAGAACTAGTACTACGGCCATCAGCCTTCCGTGTATCACAACTGGGCTGCGGATAGGCAACTATACGCTAACCGCCTACATCAACCCCGTGGCAAACGAAACCTACACCGCGGACAACACGTTCATTGGTCGCATCATCACAGTCGTTGACAAGACTCCGCCGACGGCTTCAATCAACAGCCCCACCTCAGGGAGCCGGGTGAAATCCTCCACAATCACGGTGGTCTGGACAGGATCAGACATCAACTCTGCCGTGGCTGTCTATGAGGTGCGACTCGATGGAGGCGCATGGACCACCGTGGGGACCGACACAAGCCACAAGTTCACGGGTATGAGCGACGGCAGCCACACAGTCGATGTCCGAGCCACGGATATGGGAGGGAATACGAAGATGGCAACAGTCAACTTCACTGTGGATGCCACCCCCCCGTCCACCATTGTGAGGCCCGCGTCGAGTGAGGACTGGTACACAGTTCCCACGCGGATCGAGCTTGATGCCGCCGACCCTCGTCCCGGGACCGGGGTGAAGTACACCTTCTACCGGATCGATGACGGGCCGGTCAGCAATGCCACAGGCTGGCCATTCTCGTTCGATGCGCCTGAGGGGAGCCATGTCTGTATGTTCTGGTCAGAAGACGAGGTGGGCAACCTGGAGATAGCGCAGACCGCCGTCATCAAGGTGGACACCCTTCCGCCCACGACCGCGATCTCGCCTCCTCCAAACCCCGGCAACGACACCTACCCGCCCCCGTTGACGGTACAACTGTTCGCGGAGGATCCAGAACCCGGCTCGGGGATATCCAAGACGTTCTACTCGATCGACTCCCAAGATGCGCTGGAATACCGGCCGGATGGTTTCCTGGCTCTGGAGGGCGATCACCTCTATACCTACTGGTCGCTCGACAACGCGGGCAACTCCGAGCTGAAGAGACAGGCCCTGATCAGGGTGGAGATTACTGAAAGCCTTCTCGCGATCTTCGCAGGACTGGTCTTGGTCCATCAGCTCCTGTCATCCCGAAGGCAACGCAGAGGTTTCGCCCATTAGAATTGGCGCCACAATACCGGCACCTTGCCATCCTCGCAATGTGATTGGCATATGTGAAGCTGCTTGCCTTCCTGTGTCGGCAATACTATTCAGTCAACGGCATCCAAGGGCCAGCCCCATGATAGGGCTGACGGGGAATCAGAAGGCGCATCCGGTAGACCCAATGGTCCACTTGGACATACCCTACTGCGAAGTCCCGGGTTTCGACCCCAGATTCACCAGCCTGGACATCTATGCCCCCGGGAGGGACGGCGCACATCCGATCGTCATCTATCTTCATGGCGGTGCATGGCGCGAAGGGGACAAATCCAGGGTGGACATGAAGCCCAAGGCCTTCCGAGAGGCCGGCTACCTGTTCGTATCGGCCAACTACCGGCTTTCGCCGCAGGCCAAATTTCCAGCCCACGTTCAGGATCTGGCCAAGGCGATCGCCTATGTCCATGACCACGCCCCTGTCTACGGGGGTGATCCCTCGAAGATCCACCTGCTCGGGTCCTCCGCCGGTGCCCACTTGGCGTCCCTTGTAGCCACGGATGCCTCCTACCTGGAGGCCGAGGGGCTTTGCCCCTGCGCCTTGTCGGGCGTCGTCAGCCTCGACACGAGGGCGTACGACATCCCCGCGCTGATGAAGAACCTGCCATGGGGAGGCTCGGCCCTCTACAGGGACGTGTTCGGCGCTGACCGCGCGTCCTGGGCAAAGGCTTCCCCGGCCAAGCACGTCGCAACGGGCAAGCCCATTCCCCCCTTCCTCCTAGCCTACACGGGCGGGGACATGAACAGGGAGCTACAGACGAAGCGATTCGCCAGGAAGCTTCGAAGGGCGGGGGCAAAGGCAAGGGTAGTCCCGGCGACCGGCAAAACCCATATCGGACTTGACCAGGACATCGGCAAAAAGGGCGACCGGATATCCCAGGCGGTCTTTGATTTCATAGCTCGGTCGGAATCACTCAGACCGTTATGACCTACAGCAACATCGGCCGCCGGACAGACGCGGTGTCGCTCAGCCTGAGCGTACTGGCCTTGTGGTCGTCACATAGATGCAGGCTAAGCCATGGGTCCCCGGTCCCCCGTGTCTCAGAACTGCCCCGCGGCGGTTTCCCTGATCAACTCAGTGTAGTGCCGGAAGTTCCCGAGGGGCACATCCGGCGGCACCGAATGATCGGGCGCAGGTATGTAGCCGCCCTTCCTGACCAGGTAGGGGACCTTGGCCATGACCTCCTCCTCGATCGCCTGCCTGCCCTTTGTCAAGCTCCTCTTGTCGATCCCACCGATGAGCCGAAGCCTCTTGCCGTACTCCTTGCGCAGGGTAACGGGATCCATGCCGGCCTGCACCTCCAGGGGATACACGGTGTTCACCCCCGCCTTGAGCCAGAGGGGGATTAGGCTGTTGATGTTGCCATCGCTGTCAACCATTACGGTCCCGATGCCCGCCTCCTTCAGCACGTCGATGACCTTCCTGTAGCAGGGCACCATGAATTCCTCAAACATCTTGGGCGATATCAGGGGGCCCGTCTTGTACGCCATGTCCTCCCAGAACACGAAGTAATCCGGAGTGACGTTCTCGACGATCTTCTCCACGAGCCCAACGAAGAAGCCTGCCAGGAAATCCATCATCTCGTGGACCAGGCCGGGGTCCGTGTGGAAGAGCATCATGAGCGCCCTGAGGCCGGTCCAGCCCCTAACGGGTCCCAGGAAGCCCAAGTCCGTGCCGCCGTATATGGCGATCGGGTAGTTCCTGTCTTCGAGTGCCTTCACATCGTCTTCCCACCAGGGCGTGAACCTGACGGGGGAAGCTGGGTCGTACCTCTTCTTCATCTCCAAGAAGTCCTTCCTGGTCTTCACCGGGAACTCCAGGAACTGGGGCATAGATGTCTCGGTCCTTTCCGTCAGCTCCTTGAGCTTGACTCCCCTGTTGTTGACTATCGTCCGGGAATTCGCATCCTCCGAGACCAAGACCCTGTCAAATGCAGGCACCATGCCGAAGTTGATCGGCAAGTTCTCCCGGCGGTCAAACGCGAAGTAGCGCCCAGGGTGGACATCGCTGGGCAGGCCCTCGTTGCGCCATCTGTCGAGCGTTGAGGTCCACGCGCCGAACCACCAGTACGGAGCCCGATCCACGGCCTTGAAGTCCATGCATTGCAGGAATCGCTCCCTGTAGTCCATGGAATCGGCGGCAGCCGAAGGAACCTCTAATATGTTCCGTGACTCAACTTCACGACCAGCCCTGCAGAGCCTCTGTCTGACGGGAAGCTTTTTACAACCGTCCTTCTCGAGGGACGACCACATGGTCGGTGCGGAGGCGGTCTGAGCATGGCCCGGAGAATGAGGGACCACATACTGTTCTGTTCCCAGGGGCGGATCGGCATGATCAACCTCGATTCCGGCAGGGAGGACTACCTTCGGTTCAATGCCCCGGGACAGGCCTGCTGGCAGCCGGGGCCCGCCTTCTCCGATGGCAAGCGCATCATCATCTGGAGCCAGGAACCTCCGGAAAACCCCAAGGCCGACTTCGGGGCCAAGGACAGCATCGCCTTTGCCAGAACGCACCTGTGGATTCACGACTTCGAAAGCGGAGGCTTGGATGAGATCAGGCTCCGCTCCCTGACTTCGATAGCCGGACTTCTGCCCGGCGAGGAACGGGTTCTCGCGACCTGGAATGTGGATGGCAGGATGGGCATTCTGACGGCCGACCTGGACGGCAGCCATCAGTCGGCCATCGATTCGCAAGCTGGGTATGCCTACGGAACAAGCCTCAGCCCAGACGGAACCCGAGCCGCATACCATATCACCAATGTCCCCGGCCGGAACGCCTACGAGATCTACATCGTGGACCTCCAAACCCGAGAGCGGTTGCCCCTTGCAAGCCACCCGGACTACCTCCATTTCGGCCCTGAATGGTCGCCCGACGGGCGATGGATCCTCTACCAGCGATGTGCGCACAAACAGGACCCCGGCCATGAGCGCTCGGACATCTGCATCAGCCGTTCCGATGGAAGCGAGCACAGGGTGCTGACCCACGGGCAGAGCCACTGGTTCGCAACATCCTACGGCTCGCCGAAGATCAGAGGCGGAGGCTCCAACATCCCGAGATGGTCGCCGGACGGGCGCGCCGTCACCTACACGAGGTTGCTCCCGGGGGCCAGGACGGCTTGGCAGTATCGACCGGACAGGCCGAACAGGGACCACTTCAACAGGGACTACAGGCCGAAGGAGGCCAGAGGCGGGACGGACATCTGCCTGATCGATCCGGAAACCGGACTGATCACAACAATCACCCACGGAAGGCCCCTGATCTGGAACTGGAGGACTGAGTGGTCTCACGACTCCACCCAAATCTCCTTCTCCCGGGCCGCGGTCGGGCATCCATCAGAGGTGTGGATGATGGGCTCCGACGGAAGCGACGGACGATTCCTCACCCGAGGCCCAGACGAGCTTGGAGCGGACTTCGCCCGCTTCTACCGTCTTGACATCGGCTAGTCAGCTTCATTGACGGCGCCACTGAAAGGGAGGTCATATTGGGAATGGAGCAAGGAGGACCTGCAGTGACGGTGCCTCCAACAAACTTATCTGGAGCATGGCTGCGTGGGGAGCGAGATGAGCCACAGACATCAGCCGCTGTTCCGCTTCGCCCAGATAGCCGATACCCACATCCTTGAACCAGCAAGCGCCGGAATCCTGATCCATGCCATGGACAGGCTGGAGTCCATGAGGCGCGCCCTCTCCTTCGTGGTCTTCTTAGGCGACATGGTGGAAAGCGGGAAGCCTGAGCAGTACAACCTGCTCCTGAGAGCCCTGTCGAGGCTGAGGCTACCGTACCACACGGTTGTGGGGAACCACGACATTGGCAACGTGGGCGATAGGAGAAGGTATTCCAGGTTCCTGGGGCCGGCAAACCGCTCCTTCCAGTTCAGAGGGGTGGCGTGCATCATCCTCGACACCAATAACTCCGACGGGAACCCGGAGAACTGGCATGGGAGGGTTGAGCCCCCCGCCATGAGGTGGCTGAAGAAGGCTCTAGGCGGCCTCGATGTCAGGAAGCCCGTGCTGTTGTTCACCCACCACGGGCTCTTCGGCAGCAGGGAGGAGCTTGAATGCGACGTAGAGAACGCGGATGAGGTCCTGCGGCTTCTTGATGGGCGCAAGATTCTTGGTGCGTTCGCGGGCCACGCTCATAGGTTGAGGGCGCTGCGGCGCGGGGAGGCCGAGTTCTCCATCTGTCCGGCACTCAGCACCAGGAGAGAGAACAAGGGCGGTGAGCCGCCGGGCATGGTCCTCGTCGAGGTGCATCGAGATGGTGTCCGGACCTTCTTCCACATGATGCCGGAGGAGTTCGTGCAATCGCCAGCAAGTGCGCCGACGTTGTCCATTAGAGAGGGAATCTGCGTGCCCGGAAATGGTGGGACCCACTCCATCTGATCCAGTCCTGTGCTTGCCCGAAGCTCGAAGTGTTTAATAGAGCAGATAGGCTCGGGCAAGAACTGGTCGAGGCCTATGGCAAAACCGGTACACCTCAACGTCCTGGAAGTCATTGCGGACCAGCATCAAGCCGCCTGCATGGGATGCGAAGGCCACCCACAGGCCATCACGCCGAACATGGATCGCCTTGCGGCAATGGGCGTGCGATTCGCGCAGGCATACACCCAAAACCCCATATGCACCCCGAGCCGGGTGAGCATCCTGTCTGGCCAGTACTGCCACAACCACGGCTACTACGGGCTCTCGGGCCCAAGGCCCCTTGCTCTGCCCAGTTTCTTCTCGCACTTCAAGGCCAACGGCTACCGCACGGCCGGCATCGGCACCCTACACACCCCGGACCATCCGGTCAACTGGCTGGAGAAGCACCTGGACCTGTTCGAGGATTCGTACAGATCCATAGACGGTAGGTCCGAGCAGTCCCCCTGGTACGATGAGATCCGGCGGCTGGGCCTGCTTGACAAGGAGGACGTGCACTTCTGGTGGCAGAACCCCAGATACCGGCTCGAGGGAATGCCCTCACAGCTGCCCTTCGAGCTGTCGCAGGAGGGTTGGAGCGTCAATAGGGCAGTGCGGTTCATGGATGACTGCGGCGATCAGCCATTCTGCATGCAGGTCTCACTCCAGCGCCCACATCAGCCCTTCTACCCCGACAGGCGGTTCTGGGACATGTACCCCGAGAACATCGATCTCCCGCCCTCCATCGACCAGGATCCTTCCGATCGGCCCCCCCCACTTCCAAGAGACTTTCGCAGGCTCCCGGCGCTTGAGGAGGGCCGATGGCAGAGGCAGCTTTGAGGATGCGGCGCGGCGGCTGTGGCGGGGGTACCTTGGCTGCATCACGCATGTCGACCACGCACTCGGCGCCCTTCTGGATCACCTCGATAGAACAGGGCTGGCGGCCAACACCATCGTCATCTATCACTCCGACCACGGCGGCTACAGCGGAACCCACGGGATAGTGGAGAAGGCGCCCGGCATCTGTTCGGAGGCCGTCTGCCGCGTCCCATTCCTTTGGCGGGTGCCCGGGTTCACAAGACCGGGGGATGTCTGCAGACAGCTGGTGGAGAACGTGGACATCGCGCCGACGTTGGCCTCGCTGTGCGGCCTGCCACCCATGAACACGGTCGACGGAAGAGACCTATCGCCCCTTCTTGCAGGAGGCGATGCTCCGGTGCGTGACGCTGCGGCCACCGAGAACCCCTGGAGCAAGGCGCTCAGATGGAAGCATTGGCGGTTCGTGCACTACCAGCCAGAGATGTTCGGGGGACGCGATGTCGGGGAGCTCTACAACCTGGCTCGGGACCCGGACGAAACCCGCAACCTGTACGCAGACCCGAGGTCGAGATCCACCGTGCATCGCTGCCGCCGGCTGCTTCTGGAGTGGTTGATCCGAACCACGCGCGTGACCACCGTCTGGCCGGCCCTCGACTGGTCCAAGGATCCGTACGACTATGCCACCGCCGGCGATGGCAAGGAATCTAACGCTGCAGGCCCGGCCCGCCGCGTCCTCAAACGGCAGCTCAACTACATCTGAGGCTGAGGCCCAGCTGGCCGATCCGGATGCCTACTGGCTTCTCCCGCCCCTCGTGGCCCTGGTCTCCCTGTACATCGTCCTTCGGACCATTAGCGTCCACAGAACTGTGCCCGAGAACAGGGTCGTGGCCGTGACGCTCAACCACTCGATCATGTACACCCAGGCCAAGGCGGTGTTCTTGACCCGCACCGCAAGCTCCTCGACCTGGACCATCATGCTCGCAACCACGTCGGTCTTCTCCAAAGCTTTGGCGAACTCCTGATCAAGATAGGACGTCTCCATCTCCGAAATGAGCGAGTCAAGGACACCCACCTTTTCGTCGATCGGACGTGGGTTGCCGCCGAAGCTGTCAACGAATGAGATCAGCGCTAGCAGGCTCTCCTTCCTAGCGGCCAAAGCGTGGGCCCGTTGCCTATAGTCATGAACGATGGCCGGATCCGAGGGCAGCGCCCTTCCGGAAACGTACAGCATCATGTTGACGGCGAAGTCCTGGTAGTACTCCCAACGCGACATCTCGGTGCCCCCCGCGGGCGTCCAGTCGTGCATCATGGCGAAGGTCCTGCCACTGCCAACCTCCCAGAAGACATAGCATGGAGGATCCTGAAACCTCGCTGAGTCCCACCGGGCAAGGACAAGTGATCCCGGCTTCAAACCCACGATGTTGCCCTCGGTGCCCAGGACCATGTACTTCGGCAGGGGCTTGAATGGCAGGCTTGCGATGAACTCGTTCCGGTATCCATCCTCGGTGATAACGATTGGGTAGTTGTACCCGCCGCCTATCCACGCGGCAAAAATCGATTGGACGGGAAGGACTTCGTCAACGGGCGAGCCCTCCCAGCTCGGGTATCCAGCGGATCCGCCGAAGC
>Ga0172364_10005275_pt1 | contig 10298 bp, 10 predicted proteins | sample LakKivSesite10cm_FD_114545 | JGI IMG/M metagenome (GOLD analysis project Ga0172364, IMG submission 114545) | Sediment microbial communities from Lake Kivu, Rwanda - Sediment site 10cm | ecosystem: Environmental > Aquatic > Freshwater > Lake > Sediment | place: Rwanda: Western Province, Lake... | reverse complement strand
ATGCAGGATATTATGGTTTATGAAATGACCAGAGAAAAATTCCCTCGAATGATAACCGCCAAAAAGGGTACGTGGGTGATTGATACCTGGAAATTAGAGAACGGAACCATTTATAATTATGATGAAGAGGGAAAAATTACTTATGAAATGAGCTTTGCCAATATGGATATTATGGTCAAAGAAGACCTTCAAAAATTCTTTAAAAACCAGAGGACTCCTCAAGAGATGAGTAGTAATGAATTAAGACAACAGATAAGTATTTTACAACAAGCTGGAGCTGACACTAAAAATTTTGAAGTAGATTTTCATATGAAATATTCTATCCCTTTCACTGGTCTAATCTTTGTCTTGTTGGGAGTACCTTTAGGTTTACGGGTAAAAAGTGGAAGCAAAGCCACTGGAATAATTATTAGTATTGTCCTGGTCTTACTTTATTATATCTTTCTTTCCACTACCCGGTCATTTGGCCGTGGCGGAATGCTAACCCCGGTTTTAGCTGCCTGGTCGCCTAATATAATTTTTGGTATTTTGGGGGTAATTATTATGTTCAGATCGGAGAAGAAATAAAATAGTCGTTAGTTATTAGATAAGAGGAATCGGTTTACAGTTATCAGTTTTTGGTAAATCAAGTAGGGGCGTATTGCAATACGCCCCTACCCACATAATTAATATACTTACCAATTAGTTAACTAATTAATAAATTATTAAGGGATATCTTAATGATAAGAAGAGCGACAGCGAAGAATGTAGCAATATTTTTAATATTATTTTCAATACTTATATTTTTGTTTTTAAGTCTAAATATAAATTTAATTCTAATCTCTTCTTATGCACAAGAACAAGAAACTGAAAAGACAAATGAATCAGAAACAGCTATAGAAGAAGCCATAGAAGAAGAGATTGAAGATAAAACAGAAGCGGAATTGGATATCTCTCTAAAAGCTGATTATATCACTTATGAAAAGATAGATGATGAAGACCTGGTTATCGCCAAAGGTGAGGCTCTACTCCAATACCAGGATATCGAGATAAAGGCTAATTATCTGAAGATCAATTTAACCACCAACCTCCTCTTTGCCTCAGATAAAGTACTCTTCAAACAAGACGAGACTGAAACTTACTGTGAGGAGCTTTCTTATAATTGGAAGACCAAAAAGATTATTTTGCAAAAATTTAATGCAGAAATAACCGGGGAAGGCATAAAGGGTAAGGTATATTATGAAGGAGAAAGAATGGAAAACTTTCCCAAAACAGTAGAGTTTACTGAAGGGAGTTTTACCACCTGTGATTTAGAAGAACCACATTATCATATAGTTGCCCAAGAAATGATCATTTATCCCAAAGATAAGATAATCGCCCGTAATATCTCCTGGTATGAAGGCAAGACCAAAATCATTACCCTTCCTTACTTCCTAATTTTTTTAGACCGTAAAACCCAACTTCCCATTCTTCCCAAGATAGGACAAAATAGCCAAGACGGCTGGTTTATAAAGACTTACTTTAATTATTATATTGATGAAAAATCTTATGGTACTCTTTACTTGGACTGGTTTGAAAAGAAAGGTATTGGTACAGGTGTAGAACATACTTTTGAAATAGGAGATGAGAATAATAGTGGGGAAACTTCTTTCTATTTATATCAGATTAAAGAAAAAGGTACGAATAAATTTAAGTTAACCGGTAAGTTAAATTATAAACAAGAATTTAAAGAAGAAAATATTAAAACCCAAGTGACTCTGGATTATAGCGGAACAAAAACTAAAGGCACAGAACCTTATAATATCTTAAAATCTCAATTTAATTTGGATAAAGATGGAGATAATTATAATCTTAAACTTACCGGAAAATATAATTTTAGCGGTAAGGAGCTAGAAGACTTAAACATTGATGGAAATTTAACCCTGAAACATAATTATACTTTTAGTGATGAGTTGAGTTCTGCCCTGACTTTACTTTATACCGATAAAAATCCTGCCAATCAGGAAGCTGACCGTGAGTTTAAACCAAAATGGGAACTTAAATTTCAGGGGGATGGTTATACTCTAAATGTAATCACTGAAAAGAGATTTGATTTAGACGGAGACAGGTATATTGGAGAAAATATCTCTAAAATAATTGACCGTTTACCCGAATTTGTTTATAAGAAAAGTGCCGTCACTATCGGCGATACTAAAATTACCTATAACCTTGAGGCTTCAGTGGCACATTTTTATGAAGGGGCTACTGAGGAAGATAACTGGCGAGGAGAATATATCGTGAACCTTAATAGACCTTTTAATTTGAGTAAAAACATAACTTTAACTCCCTCGGGAATTTTTCAGCAGGATGTCTATTTAACTGGAGAAGCCCGTTATCTTGTCGGGGGGAAAATTGACTTAAAAGCCTCGTCAGAAAATAATTTCATATCCAGCACCTTATCTTATAATTATAATAAATCAGTGGGGCCCACCCCATTTAATTTTGATTATATTGCTCCCTTAACAGAAACAATTAGTGGAAAACTAACTTTAAATCCTACTGAAAAAATCAAATTAGATCTGTCCACTAACTATAATTTTGTCACCGAAAATTTTGGAAATTTAGTGGGAAAATTGGAATATAAACCTAAAGAAAATTGGAAGATGAATTTTAGTACTGCCTACAACCTAAATACCATGGATTGGGATAATAAGATAAGCTCCCAGCTTGACTTGCAATTAACTGATGATTGGAGAGTCAAGTATAAAGGTATAGTAGACCTTGAAGATTTTAAACTTTCAAATAGTGTGGTGGGAATTACGCGTGACCTTCACTGCCGTGAAATCACTATAAATTATAAACAAGCAACTAAATCCATCTGGGTAGAATTCTACATCAAAGCCTTCCCGACTGAGAAGATAACTATTGGAGGAGAGTGAATTGGTTAGCTAGTTAGCTAGTTACTTGGTTAGCTAGTTAAGCAAGCTCGCCTATCTATGAACTAAATTTAAAAAATATTATTTTACAATTTTTATTATAGAATCCCGATATTCAAGAAAATCTTTAAGATTCTGTCTTAAGATATTCACCACAATTGTCTCGTCTATCTTATCGTAGTGATGAACAATTATATTTCTAAATTGGGTCATTTTCTTCATTATTTTATACTGCTTCTTAGAGATAAGACCCTCTTCCTCAAGTACCTGAAAAGTATCACTATAGCTAGTTGGAACTCTAGGAAAACCTCCTCTTAAAGATTTGCTCTTCTTTTTTAGAAAAATCAAAATATTCCCTCAAAACTAAAGATTCGAAAGAATGCCTTAAAAATGGTTCTTTATCAACTAATATTTTCTTATCCTCTACTATCCTTGCCTTAAGAGTAAGTGGAGCTGTATTAAGTAAAACCAAATCAATCTCTTCCGTTCCAAGTAGATCTATTAAGTTTTGCAAAATACTCATCTTCTCTTTGTCTAAATCCACACCTTCTTTTAAATAAATAGCTATATCAATATCGCTGAGGGGTAAAACCTTGTCTCGGGCAAGACTGCCAAAAAGATAAGCGAATACTACTTTCTGGCGGTTTTTTAAAGAATTTACCACCTGAGGCAGAAGTTCTAATATATTTTCAGGAAGTTTTTTTTCTTTAATTATATGGATTTATCCTTCTAATTGAATCCTATTTAAAGGATGGTTATTTCAGTAGTAACTTTTACTATATCAAAATCTGCTCCTCCCTCTCCTGAATCACCTTCTGAATCGGATATATCCTTAGGGAAACCAAAGACAGTACTTATTGAGAAATAGCTATCTAATGAATCGTAAGTATAATTACCTGAATCAATTGTTACAACATTTATATCGATACTTTTTGGGTCTCCTAAATCACTTATCGCGATAGTTACATGTAGCTTATTCTCGCTGTATGATGAATCGGTTAATGATATCGATCCTGTCCCTTCTTCAACTCGAGAAAAATAAAAACCCATGCCATCTAATTTAACATAATAAAAATCACCTTCCCAAAATTTTACATCATCTCCTGGTCCATTAGCAGGATTCCCGTCAGCATCCAAAACTATATAATATATCCCATCATAAGTATTGATTTCCCCTGCTACTTCAACAGTTATTTCTAATTGATAATTTTCCGTTCCACCATTTCCATTAGTCCATCGAGCACATCCACCAACCGCTACCATTAATCCTAGTATTATTAATAAAAGCCATATTATTCTTTTCATTTTCTTATCCTCTTAAAAATGTAAAATTTAGTGCCTGGCACTTTTTTTTACATTAGTCTAATTTGAAGCCGCTCTGGACATTTCCTTCGACTTCTAATCTTTCAGTTTCGATATAAAAGACGGCTTTGTCTCCACTAATCCATCTTTTGTTGTCTTGTTCTTCAATTTTTACTTTCCCGGTCAAGTCTATTTTCTGTTCCTTATCATTATATATCGCTTTTTCAGCAGTAATAACATAGTCTTTTTTAAAAATCTTTACTTCTCCTGTGGCAGTTAAATCTCTCGTATCGGTAAAAATCTCAAGCATCTTGCAGTTCCAGATAATATTATCTTCTTTTTCATCTTTATCTTTTCTTTCTTGAATTAATCTGACCATCTCTTGAAAAATATACTTTTTATCATTTAGAAAGGCTTCGAGAGTCTTTCCGGTGATGGTAATATCAGTCTGTACTAATTTTATATCTCCACTGATATTACCTATCTTTTTATCCACATCAAAATCTGCTTCTTGAGCAGTCAGAATAATGTCTTCCTGGGTTATTACCACATTTCCTGCAAAGACCATTTTATCAGTACTTTTATCATAGGTAACATTATCTGCCTCAATATTCACCACTGATTCTTCTTTTTCTTTTTCCTCTTTTCCCTCTTCTTGAGCAGAAGCACAAAAGGACGAAAATATAATAAAAAATATAATAAAAAATATAAGCAGTGTTTTTTGAAAGTAAATTTTCTTATAGTCTATCATTTACTTTTAATACTCCTTTCAGTTTAATTGTAACATTTACATTTCCGCTAAATTCTAAACTATTCAATTCAATATCTGTGGAGAATTGGTTGGCAATAATCCTGTTTTCTTTTGCTATTACTTCTACTGGTTCGATACTGGTTAATTTTTCTTTTTTAGAATCCCAAAAAAACCTATCCCCTTTTAAGATGTCCCCTTCCTCAGATTCTATAATCACATCTCCAATTAATTCCATACTATTGCTACCCATATCCGCGATACACTTATTAAGCTGTATCTGTAGATGAGGTTTACTATCTTTGAAGATAACAGCTCTTTTAATCATCTCAAAGATAGTTTTTTTCCTATCTTCTCCTAAAGATATTTTATCTGCTTCTATCTCCCATTCTTTTTTATCTTGTTTAATTCCTATTACAGTCCCCTTTTCTATCTTAACTGGGGCTTCGTTTATTTCTATTTCTTCTTCTTCGAATTCCTCCATCACCCCTTCGGTCTGTACTGAACTTTTATTTCTTCCATTATAGATAAAACATAAGGATAGGGATAAAACAATTATTATTATTAAAATAAACCATAAATATCTTCGTCTTAGCATATTATATAATATTATCATTAATATCCCAAATATAAAAGCATTTCATCCCAGAAAGTATCTTGAGAAAAATTAGTATTGTTATAATAATAGTGGAAGGCAATATAGGGAAAGTAGATAGAAAGACCTTTGGAACTACTTAATCCAGAACCATTATAACCAGATTTTATTATCGCAGAATTTAAAGTCTGCTGAATACTTAACGCAATATTTTTTACGTTGATATTATTAGAATAAATTAACACTTTATTACAAAAATCATATAAATCAATAAAATCATAATCCATATAATACTGACTGCTTATAGAGGCAAGAATATATTTACTTTTAGGAGTTAGGGAATCACTCATTATCGCCAGAGCTAAATTAGACAACTGACCAGCTAAAGTATCCATATAACTCAAATCAATTGCTGATTGGGTAACGTTACTAAAAGGATAGGAATAAACATATTTATCAACGATATCAGTAGCTAATTCTTCTGAAGACATAAGAGGATTGCTCACCAGCTGGCTTAAAATGGTATCATAAGGCCAGCCGTCAAAAGGTATTGCTTCTTCTGAAGAAACTAAGATATCGGCGTGATCTTTTATCTGATAAGCTACTTCCGTCATTGCCATGAAACAGGCATCCATCCCCACAATATCAACCTTTTTCCCCATTTGAGCGGTAATCATAGAGAGGGCATATTCTAATTCCGGCATAGTAATTCTATCTCTTCCACTGGTATAATCCCAGGCAATATCTTTAGCAAGATTTACAGACCTGAATCCGCCTCCATGGTTCCAGATAACCAGCAAATATTTTTTAGCTGAATAATTAATTGTCGCCCAGTTGGTAAAATCGACTAAGGTTTGAGAGTCTCCCATATTTAATTCACCCAAATCGCTAATTAATTGGGAATTTATTTGAATAGGGTCAAAATCTTGAGTGATATAATATCTTCTGGTTGTAGTCCAATCATTATTGGAGGTATCATCAAGATAACCTTCGTTACTCGAAGCTAATACACTATAAGGGATTCGGTCTATCTGAACCACAATATTTACTTCTGAAGTAGAACCCACCATTTCCATCCCGTTTATATCATCGATACCAGCCATCTCTAAATTATTATCAGAATCAAGGTAAATCATTACAGTCCATTCGGCAGGTTTATAGATAGGAGGAAATAAAAAACATCCGGTCATGCTGATTGATAATATTAATAGGATAAAAATTATTTTATATTTATTGTTCATAAATTATTACTCCTTTTATTTAGTCGTTAGTGAATAGTGAATAGTCGTTAGCTAATAATTAGCTGGCCAGTTACCCCGTTAATCTGTTTACCAGTTGGTTAGTTAATTTATTTTTTGGGAATAGTACAAGTTCTCAGCAATTAGTTATCAATTCATTATGTTCTCTGTCATTGCGAGCTTCGATTTATCGAAGCGTGGCAATCCCTTACCATTTTCTCCTGAATTCTGGCTCCTGACTTCTGGATTCCATATCTCTACTTACCACCAAGTTACTACCTACAATTTTTTATCTCATTTTCAAGCTATATTAAATAATATAACATATTATAAGTCTAAAGTCTAAATCTTTAGAAATGTTGAAAATATTTTTTTAAAAAAAGAAGGATTTTTTAAATATGATGTCGTAGATTATAATAAAAAACTAAATAAATAATTTAAGAAAGGAGGATACTAATAAATAGTATACAAAAGGAGGAAATTATTTATGAAAAAGAATGTTTTAATAAAAGGTATTCTGGTATTAGTAGTAATTGCATTTTTATCACTCGCATTTACAGGATGTTATACTCCACCACCTACCACAGGAACAGTCTATATAGTTGTTGTTGGTGGTTGGTATTATAACATTTGGATGGATTACGTTCAAAGATTCTGGGGAGTTTCACCGGGTACTTATGTACTGTATGATATTCCTATAGGAAATCATTTCTTTGAAGCAATTGATACCTGGGGATCTTGGTGGGGCTATGACAGTCATTTCCAATATATAACTGCTGGTGTAAATTATGTATATCTTAATCCATAATTACTAATTCACTCTTAAAAAACAAATATATAAATTATTGTATATAGTATTGATGTAGTAGAAAAGTAAAAAAAGACAGGCTATTTTCTAAATCTATATTTAAGATTAAATAGCCTGTTTTTTTATTTAATACAATAAATTTTTCTCTTAAAAAGAGGATTATTTAAAATATTGTCTAATATATATCATATAAGATAATATTTTAGAAATAGAGGTTATAAATTATGCATAACTATGAATTTCTATATAAAAATTCTTTAATCTTTCTAATAGTTCTAATATTAAGTTCATTATTTCTTGCCAGTTGCTGGAAGTATCCTTACCCTCCTATTACACCCACTCTTCTAATTTTACCGACTTATCTTATTGAAATTGTGGTCCAGCCTTCCACGATGGATTTAGAAGAAGGTGAATCACAATCTATTATTTCTGTTACCGCTTATTATTCTGATTCAAGTACAGCAATTATTTCTCTTAGTAATTGCTCTTATCATAGTTATAATCCTTCTTGTGCCACTGTAAATTCAAACGGGCTAATTACTGGAGTATCAGCTGGATCTACCACTGTTGTGGTAGTTTACACTGAAGGAACAGAAAGTAAAACTGATACAGTAGAAATTACAGTTGACACAACCATCCAAAATGAAATAGTATATCGAGCCCTTTGCGTAGGAGTCGGTGATTATATTTATTATGACAGTGAGGATGATTTATTAGCTCCGCCTTTTGATGTGGATAGAGTACGTCAAACACTCGGCTATTGTAAATTTGGATTATCAAATACAGAATTTTATACTATATCATATTTGAAAGATTGGAAAGCAACAAAATCAAATATCTTACAGGGAATTGCTTCGGTTTTTTCTGGAGCAGATAGCAATGATATTTCTTATTTTTACTTTAGCGGGCATGGAGCCCATTTGGAAAATATCTCTTATCTTTGCCCTGCTGACCTTACTCTTTCTGTAGACTCAGCCATAAGTGTGAACGAATTAGAAAATGCCTTAAGTGCTATTCCTGGTACCAAAGTAGTTTTTATTGATGCCTGTAATTCTGGGGGGTTTATTGGAAAGGGAAAGGGAGAAACAAAAATTTCAAAAGAAGAATTGGAATCTTTTAATGATGAAATTATTAATGTCTTTTCTCAAGCTCAATCTAAAGCCTTGCTTACTTCCAATCAATATAAAGTATTAACTTCTTGCTATTATTACCAGGAATGTTACGAAATGCTTCCAGTAGAGGGTGAACCTTTTGGAGTATTCACTATGGCTCTGTGTGCGGGCTGTGGTTATTATGGTAATTATCCAGCAGATACAAATTTAGACAACAAAGTCTGTTTGAATGAAGCTTATCTTTATGTGAAAGATTGGGTAAAGAATTATTTTAGTGATTTACAGGATGTTCAGGTATATCCTAATAACTCTACTTTTACAATTGTAGAATATTGAAATAGCATATGAGGGCGTATGCAATACGCCCCTACCTCTTCTGCTTACTGTTTTCTTCACGCGATACGCAATATTGTTTTATTCTGGATTCTGGCTCCTGACTACTGGATTCTTTCTTATTTACTATATACTAAATAACTATATACTATTTTTTTATTGTACCAAGCCTATTATTGGGGTAGCATCTTTTATCTGTAAAAATATCTGGGTACCTTCTTCAATGGTTACATTTTTACCAGGAACCAGAGCTCCTGCAATTAATCCTATGGGGTTACTTAAGACTATCAAACCTAAAATTCCTACTCCTACCGCAATAGCAATCCTTTCATTCTCTTTTTGGGCTTCTTCTCCTGAGATTAAACTGAGTTGGCTACCATCAAAAGCTGTAATTGGTTTAAACTCAATTTCCAACTTTCCCGGTCGAGATAAAATAGTAGCCCTCTTTGCCTCAATTATCTCACCTACTCCTTCAGAATGGATTGGGATAACTAATTTATTATCTAAAAATACATTTTCTGCTATTTGAAAATTAAATATTTCGCCTACTTTATTATCTTTAGAACTTAAGGTACTCAAAAAACGAATAGGCGCCAAGGTACCAGCAGGGATTACCACTTCTTCTACCAAAGGTTTACCTTCTTTAAAACAAACATTGAAAATACTTTCTGCTCTCATAGCCAGGACATCAGATGATGTTTTGCCAAATAATACATTCTCTAAATTCTCTATCTTAGTAATTAAAGGTTCTGAAGTAATTTTTTCGTCTAAGATCCACTGAGAAGCATTGATTTTAAAAGTTACTGAAGGGTCTTCTGGAGTTCCGGTTATTATAAATTCTTTTAATTGTTTTGCTCTACTTGTAATTGTTCCAGGAAGAGTTCGGCCCACTAATTCTTTTTCCAAATATTCTACCCGTTCAACTAAAGGTTTTTCCTGGGTTATTCCATAAACAACTATTTCTATACTGGATAAATCCTCCAATAAGGTTGCCTGCGAGGCCTCTGCCGCCCAGGAAAATTGAGCAAGAACGGAGGTTAAAAGAAAAATTGGTATAATCATAAAAGAAAATAATCTTTTAAATAACATTAAAATCACCTACCTTTTAAATTAGTCGTTAGTCGTTAGTGAATAGTCGTTAGTTAGTTATTAGTTAGCCAGTTTACCAGTAAGTTGCGTAGTATGTAACGTGTAATAAGTAACGTGCAATAAGTACTTGTTTTTATAATTTCAGAAATTTAATCTTATTGTCGAGTAGATGAATATCT
>Ga0172364_10005272_pt1 | contig 10302 bp, 9 predicted proteins | sample LakKivSesite10cm_FD_114545 | JGI IMG/M metagenome (GOLD analysis project Ga0172364, IMG submission 114545) | Sediment microbial communities from Lake Kivu, Rwanda - Sediment site 10cm | ecosystem: Environmental > Aquatic > Freshwater > Lake > Sediment | place: Rwanda: Western Province, Lake Kivu... | reverse complement strand
GAACAGTTAAAACTAATCAAGGCAATTTTATAGATGATGGCCTTGAAGGAAATATTAATATACATTATTCTGTCCAACTTTATTGTAATAAAGATAGAACTGTAAAAATAAAAGTTACTTCCTCACGTTGTTCTTTAGCTATTTATACCAATAATACAAAATCTTTTTCTTCCGAGGATCATTTTCTTAGTATAATTAATAAAGAATTATCTTTGGTAGAAGGTTGGAATACTTTAGATTTATTTTATTATAGAAAAGACAGTGATGGTTATCTAAAAATTGAGGGAGATATTGGAAGATATATTTCCGCATGGCGTCCAGTAGATTTTGAACCTCCAACCCGCCCAGAATGGATTGATACTAATCCTGTTGTTTCCGAATATAGGGAGTCTGCTAAAGATGGAAGAATGTGGAATGTTCTTAAGTGGAAGAAATTTCCATCTTCAGTTTTAAATGTGGAAGATTTATATGGGTGGAGAGTTTATAAGTATTATGCTGTTCCCCTTAAAGATGTTAATGGAAATATAGTTACTATAACTTCTGGCTGGGGAATTTCTGGAGTCGCTTTAAGTGGAGATTTTAGACAGGTATTACCAATAGAAAATACTGTTTATTTTCCAACAAAGTCTGATGCTTATTTAATAAGCGGAACTTATTTTCCACATGATGACAAAACTTCTGAAACTTTATTAATTATAAGTGGAAGTATTTCTCCAGGAATTTCAGGAGGAGATTCTATTTTTATAGACAATTCTGAAGTTCTTTTTACTAAAAAATATGATCCTTCTCTACAGTTTATAGTATCTGGATTTGATACTAGCATTCAACAAGGGGAAACTTACAAATATTATATTAGGGCAATAGATAATAGTCCTAATATGAATATAAGTTTACCCTCTGAAGACCAATCATTACTTTCTGGTGATTTTGTTGCACCCAATGAAGTACTCAATTTAACAGCGGTTCCAGGTTATAGAAGTATAACTGTTACTTGGGACAATCCTTCTGATGAGGATTTTAATGGGTGTGTTATCGACCTTTATGATCCTTCTGAAGGAAGAAGTTTGGAAATTGATAGAATTTATGGTAAAAAGGTTTCCTCTTATACAGTGAAATATGATTTATCTGACACTGCTTTAAATCCGAGTATAGAATATACTATAACTGTTAAATCTTTTGATTATAATAATAATATTAGTGTTGGTTCTAGCGTGGACTCTTATCCTGGAGCTATTGCTTATGGACAAAAAAGTTATGATGATGATGCAGATGGTTTTTATTTAGGTAGGGGTTCTGCATATAAACTTTCCATGAAATATGGAACCCAAAAATTAACTATGAGTGAAGAGGGTATACAAGTAATAAGTGGTACAATTACTGCTGGTACTTTCCAAACTTCAACTTCAGGTAAACGAATTGCAATTTCAGGCTCAGATAATACTTTAAGATTTTTTGATTCTACTGGAGATAATGTTGCAATAATAGATGATGAGTGGTCACAATGGGGGATATATTATGATAATATATCCTGGTCAGGACCAATAGTGGGATTAAAGGATGGAGTGTTTGCAGGAATGGCTGGTACTCTTTTAATGTTGTATGACGGACAATATATGGATTTTAATATAAAAAGGGTAGCAGTATTAACAAATTATGGGTTGCAACTCTGGCGTGGTAATAATATGGATATTACCGATATTATAGGTTATCATCATACTGCTAGTTTAACCTTATCCCCAAAATTTGAAGAAGGAAACTATCTTTGTCGATATTATTTACCTTATATTAATACTACTGCTCATGCTGATTTAGTAGTTAATTTGGGCAATCAAGTTATAAGCGGAACAAAAACCTTTGCCAGTGATACTATATTTAATGATTCTATTACTGTTACTGGGAGTATAATACTTAATAGCATTTTAATTGCAGATTCTGCTGCATGTAATAATCCTTATGAACACCCTAATGATGCTTATGATGCTGCTTGTAATAATGGCAAAGCCTTAATACTTGTTGGACAATGGGATTTAAATGGTTCTCCTTTTGTTATAGATCAGGTCCATTCTTCTGTTGAATTTAAAAATGCTATTTTTATTAATACTGGAAATAGATGTGATGCTATACAACTTGTAGGATGTAATTATAGTAAAGTTATTGGTTCACTTATTATAAGTGGAACTGTTTCTAATGATTTTGATGTAGGTATTGTACTATCTGGTTCTAATTATACTACTATTGGTAATGGTATAATTATAAGAGATACTTATAAAGAAGGTATAAAGATTTATCCTGTAGGATCAAATTATAATAAAGAATCTTATTATTATGACATTCTGATGGAAAGATGTGGGAGAGAGGGTGCACATTCATCTTTACTTATTTATCAGGCGGATAATCTTGATTTTGAAAGAATATATTCTATTGATGGAGGATCTTCTACACACGGGGATTTTTATGTGGTACAGTCTGACGGAATTTCAATGCAAAAATGTAGGATTTCTTCTCCTGCGAGATATGGTTTGGAAATTACATCTAATACTTATTCTTTTAGATTCCAAGGTGATATTGGGGGTGCACAACAACATGGTATAGTAATTAATGGCTGTAGGAATGTTGATGTTTATGATTCTTTAATTCATTGGAATGCAAAAGGTGGAGTAAATACTTATGATAATATCCATATAACAGGTGCCACAAGAAGAGCAACAGTGCACGATTGTATGATATTTTCTACCAAGGAACCTAACGATTATCTTACAACTTACGGGCATCATGGAATTTATATTGATACATTAGTTAGTGGAAGCAACATACACGATAATATTATTTTCGATCATAATACTGATGGTATTTGTTTAAAGGGTGGATTTAATAATGTGCATGACAATGAAATTTATCATAACGCCTCAGTTGGAATTGATATAATTTCTGGAGCTACTAAAAACAGGATATCGCATAATAATGTATATAATAATGATATTGATATTTTAAATGGTGGAACCAGTACCAGACTGGCTGATAATTATTCTGATTTTTAGGAGATAAATATATGCAAGAAAATAAACATAGGGAAAAATATATAATTGGGATTTCTTCCGGGCATTCCCTACTAGATAAGGGTGCTTTTTGTCATTTTACAGGAAAGCATGAATTTTATTATACTTCTAAATTATCCAAAAAAATACAAGAAATATTATCTTACTACGGATATACTATATATTCTCCTGATAGTATAACAGATAAAGAAAAATACCCAGATCATTTAAAACATACAGTTAAATTACTGAATATGCACAATCCTCATTTAGCAATAGAACTGCATTTCAATTTCTTTGAAGATAAAAAAGTGAACGGATGTGAATTGCTTTATAATGAAGAAGGAAAAAATTTTGCTGCTTTATTACAAAAAGAAATCTGTTCTTTCTTCAATGTAAAAGATAGGGGAATAAAAACGAATGAAAATAAATATTTTATTTCACATACCGAAATTCCAGCCGTAATTACTGAACCAATTTTTCTTTCTAATGAAAATGATATAAAAATAATAGAAAAAGAAACATTTGATAGAGATTTCTCCTTAGTACTGTTAAAATGTTTGGATATTTATTTTCTCAAAACTGACATACTCCCCTAGCTAAAGCATCGGGGGTTCTAGGCTTGCTTACGCTCGCCAAAGTCTTTGCCCAGACTTTTTATTAAAGCAAAATTCTTAATGTTATTAGCAGCCAACTCATCTCTATTATGAGTTATACCCTCTTACCAAATTATTTTTTAACTATTTGGAACTTACCACAACTCTAAAAAGGAAATGTTTAGACGGTTCTAATAGATATTTAGTTGCAACCCACCCCATCTCTCTTGAAGAGGTAATTTCCCCAGAAGAAACTGTTTCATTATAAGATACGAAAGGAATAATATTAAACTCATAGGTTCCCGGTAATAAATTATTTACAAATTCTGTTAGATTATAAGAAGTGTCTGGTTGATAAATTAAAGAGATATGAGTCCATACTTTACTAGTATCTAATACTAATTTGTAATTTAAACTTGTTCCTGTTTTAAATTTAGTAGTATCAATCAAAGTTCCATCAGTAAAATATTTTACTGTATTCCATTCAAGGGTTATTTCTCCAGAAGTAATATCAATTTGAGTTATACTTTGTGCCCCTATTGTAAAGGGTAATAGAAAACAGAAGATGATGAATAATGAGAATAGTTTTTTCATTGAGGTTCTCCTTTCTTTTTAAAAAAAGAATGTTTTTGTGGTTTAGTAATTGTTATATATACTGGGATAGATTTTTCACTCTCATTATTGGCTGTATCTACAGCAGATACTTCAATTATTCCCCCAACGGGGTATAATTTTATATACTCATTTATATCAATAAATACAGAAGAATCTGGAAAGATTATTTCTTTTACCTTTGCAACAGTATTGATTGTTTTTCCCATATAAAGAAAATAATACTTCATATCTGATTCTTTATTTTGATCCCAGAAAATTGTAAAGTTCCCGTTAAGAAAATATCTGTTGATATGATTTATGGGAGGAGTAGTATCTTGTTCGGGAGAAATGTTATAAATTATTTTTCTAAAATAAACTTCTTTTTGGTTTTCTGTTCCCCATATCCAGTGTGCGTTGCTATTTAAAGGATAGTTGTTTTGCCAATAATCTTGTGTACCACATTTTCCTAAATCAACAGATTTAGACCATAATCTATCATCGAAATTAACAGTATTCCAATTTTGAATTAGACTTCCGAAGCTTAACCAAGAAGTATCTGTTATGACTATAGAGTCATTTATTTTAATTTCTGCTATTAATCCTTTTTTCCCACCCCCATTTTTGCAATATAGAGCAATAACATTTTTTCCTTCTATTGCTATAACATTATAAGTTTCTACCCTGTCCCAAGACGTATCACTTCCTACAAATATTCCATTAATATAAAGATCATAAATGTCATCTGCATTTATGGTAATATTTAATGTTTGGGCCAAGGATAAAATTGGTAATAAAAATAAAACTGTAATACAGTTCTTTATGTTATGTAATATTCTCATATAATTTTATTTTTAAATAGTGGATAAATATTTTCCAATCGTGGAATTATTAATTCTTTAACATATCTGGTATTTAATTCAATACCAATAAAATTTCTCTCTAAACACAAAGCAACCTCACCAGTTGTACCACTACCAGCAAATGGATCCAATACTGTGTCTCCTTTGTGAGTTCCAGCTTTTATACATCGTACGGGTATTTCAGGAGGAAATGTTGCAAAATGAGCTCCTTTAAAATTATTGGTCTTAATGCTCCAAACGTCTTTGCAATTAACTTTTTCATAATATTGGTCTTTTTGCCCTTTGGCACGTAGTAAATGCATGGTATTAGGTTTTTGGCCAGGAATATTTAAATTTTTAAACTCTTTAGATCCATATTCCTCTTTTAGATACTTACTGTTTTTATAAAATCTTTGCCTTAATATTCCGGGTAATCTTTTATCTTTTTTATAACTTTCGCTTGGTTCTTGTTGGATTGATTTATAATCAAAATAATATTTTGCATTCTTGGTTAAGAGAAAGATATGTTCATAACTTTGAGAAGGACGATCTTTTACACTTTCCGGTTTAGGATTTATTTTATGATAAATAATATCAGATCGTAAGTACCAACCATCTGTTCTTAGAGCAAAAGCAACAGACCACGGAATGCCTACTAAATCTTTAGGTTTAATTAGATTACCACTTTTAATGGTACTTTCATTACTGGATGAATAAGTATCTCCTAAATTTAACCACAGTGTCCCATCTTTTTTTAATACTCGTTTTACTTCTCTAAAAACCTTAACCATTTCTAAAACATATTCTTCTGGGGTTTTTTCTAACCCTAGTTGTTGGTCAATTCTTTTAGCACCGCATTTTTTGCACATGTCTTTATAGATCGCATCTCCTATTCCACCCTCTACATTTTTTTCTCCTGTTAAACATTGATTTGAGATTTTATTATCTCGATAATGATTACAGGTAGAATCACCACCAACCCATGCCGCAGTGCCATAGTCTCTTAGTCCCCAATAGGGAGGAGAGGTAACTACACATTGAACAGATTCATTTGGAATTTGTGCAAGTCCTGATATTACATCTTCGTTATATATTATATAGTTACCCATTATTTATGAGTACTCCTGAAAATATTTGGTAATACCTTATTAACTTTGGAAATGAATATTAACAATATGCTGTTAAACCAAATCCAAATGTAAATTTAAGTACCTGAATTTGAAGAATAGTAACAAGATTAATATGATTTGTTTTATAATCTGTTATTATTTCCATGATACAAATGTTTAATAGTTTTGAATTCTCACCTTTAAACCACCCAATTTCTAACCAGGGTTCTAATTCAATTGTTAGTTTTATGTTATAACTCCTTTCAATAATCCCAAATAATAAGATTTTCTAATAGTTTTCTACAACGGTCTACAATTTTTATTTTATGAACATTAAGTCTCCATTCAAAAAATTGCCATTGTCCAATTAGGAGTAATGTTAACATTGTAATCCAGACTATTACAATTAGGATATTATTTCCAGATAGTATTTCTATTAAATAATAAAACAACATCATTCCTGCACATATTAAAAAGAAAATTGATCTATTTTCATATCTATGCCATAAAAAGTTCTGTTTATTCGACTCATTTTGATAAATTTCCTGATATTTTAATGGCAAACTGTGGTACGTTTGTAGATTAAATCTCGCCCAACCGTACCAAACAACAGCATCTCTCATTGCTTTATATTCCCGAAAACCTATAAAGAATAATACTAATAGTAAATAAATAATTATTGTTAGGATCATTTTTTCTCCTTAAAGAATTTATATTAATACTTCCTCTATAAGACTTGAAGACTTTAGGTAACTATTATTAGCCAGTTCGATACCAATGAATTTTCTACCTAGAATTTTAGCCACATAACAAGTATGTCCTATACCTGAAAATGGATCTAAAACAATGCCGTTTTTAGGGCAACCTGCTTTAATTACTCTATCTACAATATCATTAGAATAAGAAGCAGAATTACTACCTTTGATTTTGTTAGCAAGAACTTGCCAAACATCTCCGGGATTTTTTGGTGCCCCTATTTTTGATGGAATTTTTACAGCATCTAAATTAAAATAATGTTTTCCTGTAGGTGATTTAGTGAAATAATATAAATAAGAATATTTTTTAGAAAACCTGGTCTTTAATGATTCTGGTCTTACTGTGTAACGATGCAATATAATAGTGTTCCTTACAAACATTTCTAATTTATCAGTTATCATTATTTTTAATTTTTCAGGTACATTTGCTTGTGAAGAATGTTTTTTGTAGGGACTGGGGTAATATTTTTCTCCAATCTCTATCCACAATCCTCCTGTTGGTTTTAATATACGGTATAATTCTTTTAATAAGATTAAAAAATGTTCCAAATACATTTCTACAGAAGGTTCTTGCCCAAATTCTCCTTCAAAAGCATTACATTTATTGCACAGTTTATATATTTGTGTAAACTTACGTTCTTTATATGAAGTATCAGGGGAGACTTTAATACCTTTATATTCCACAAAAGAATGATCACATCCTGTATTGCCTCCTAAGATTATAGGATCAGTATTATAATTTCTTTGTAGCCAATATGGCGGAGAAAATAAAATTAAATCAATAGAATTATCATCTAAATCTTTTACTACCTCAAAAGAATTTCCTTTAATAATTTTGTTTACATATTCTGATGTCATTTAATCTTCCTTTTCCTCTAATATTTCTGCTGGAGAAACCAATCTAATTTTTTCTAGCAACTTAAACTTATTTAAAGTATAATTTAGAACAGTCAATTCATCCCTTTTATATCCAGACTTACATAGCATTTCTATAGTATTATTAATTTGATCTAAAGTTACTATTCCTAAAATGACAGTGTTTTCAAACATAATTATTGCAACCTCATCTATCATTTATAAATTCCTTTCTAATAAATTCTATAGCTTCATTAAAATTTATGTTTTTTATTTTCTTTACAAACTCAATAGAATCCCCCCAAATATCACATCCAAAACATTTGAATGTCCCTGTCTTATTATAAATGAATAATGACAATGTTTTTTTATCTTTATGAAAAGGGCATAAAGCCTTATAACAGTTATCTCCTACTTTATATATTGGTACAAATTTTTCTATTATCAAACTTATCTTTGTACTCTTTATATCGTCTAAAGTTGCATATTTTCTAAGTATTTTTTTTTCATTTTTTAATTTATTTTTAACATGAGAATTAAAGTGTTCATGAAATTCTGTATAGGATTGTGCTTTAGCCATTGCTTTCTGAATTAAAAATCTAAAGTCTTTTTTAGATAATAGCCACAAATCATTTACATCTCCTATTATGGGAAGGGTTACTATTCTGGCATTAATTTTTTGTAAGTCAAAAAGTAACCAAGCCACTTCTAAAGCCCCTTTAATTCCTGCCTTGTTTATATCATTATCAAATAATATATATATAGAAGATTTATTTAAAAATTTAAAGGCATGTTTAGCTTTAAATGAATTTGCTCCAAAGCAACTTACTGATGGTAAGTTTGCTTGGTTTAAGATCATACAATCTATTGGTTTTTCTGAAATAATTAGACTATTATATTTATCTAACAAATCCTCATTAAAAAGATATTCTATTTCACCTTGTAGATGTTTATGGGGAAAATTAGAATTTTTCTTTATATTTCTACTAGTAAAGGAAACAGGAAGTCCTTTTTTGAGGATTGGGATTGTTACATAATCTTTAAATGTATCTTTTAATTTATAAGGTTCTTTCAACGAAGACTTTAAAAGACCAGATTTAATCATTTCTTCTTCTGAGAAGTAATTTTTCAAATAAAAATATAGACCATATAGACTATAGGATGTCCCTAAGGAGTACTTTATAGTTGTATCTTTATATATACCACGCATTTTAAGAAATTTTCTTGCTTCATCGCCGTGTGGAGATGATAAGGACTCATAGTAATATTGAGTTGCACTTGCTAATATTTGTTTCAATTATTCCTCTAGAGAATAGATATATTCACTTTCTAATATTGCTATTATTTTTTCTTTTAACTCTATTATAATTTCTGGATTTGCTTTTAAAAATTTTCTAACAGATTCCCGACCCTGACCTATTTGGGTATCATTATAAGAATACCAAGAACCTCCCTTTTTTATTAGGTTATATTCTGCTGCATAATCTATAATTTCATCTTCAACAGAAATTCCCTTTCCAAATAAAATAGTAAAAGATGTTTGTTTAAAAGGAGGAGATATTTTACTTTTTACTATTTTAGCACGAGAATATATTCCGACCACCATTCCCCTTTCTGCTAGTTTTTTTAATTGTTTAATATCTATTCTAATACTGGAAAAAAATTTTAAAGCCCTACCACCAGTAGTTGTTGGTCCAAACCCCATGGTGTCTCTAATTTGATTAGCAAATAAAACTAAAGTTTTGGTTTTTGCAGCAGCAACATCTATTTTTCTCATAGTTTGAGCCATAAGCCTTGCGGTTATGGCAATATTAGAATCCCCAATATTTCCTTCTATTTCTACTTTGGGTACCAGAGCACCCACTGAATCTAAACAAACTATACCAAAACTTCCAGATGAAACTAAACTAACCATTTGATTTAGCGCATCTTCTGCGCTGTCTGGTTGGAATATAGGAGTTTTATTAAAGCATACACCTATTTTTTCAGCGTAATTTGGATCGAAAGAATTTTCTACATCTATTAAAGCAGCCATCTCCCCCATTTTGTTGGCATTAGCAATAGTATTCAATAATATGGTAGATTTTCCAGAAGAATAATCACCAAATATCTCTACTATTTTTCCTCGTGGTAATCCTCCCACACCAGTAATGTAATCGAGACCAATTGAACCAGTAGAAATAACTGAAATATTTCTATTATAATTTTCATTAACGAAGAAAAAACTGTTTTCTCCATATTGTCTTTTTATAGCATCTAATGTGGCTTCAAATTCTTGGATGGTAGCCATATCATTTTCCTGTTTAGTTTTTAATTTTAGTTTACTTTTCAATGTTAATTAATTTTATTCTCAAATTTTTTAGTATTTGAGTTATTCGGGGTTGGGAAAATTTTAATTCTTTGGCTAAATCTTTCCTTGATTTTCCAAGCGAAATATCCTTTAAAATCCTTAAAGTTCTTTTTTTCCATTTTCTTTGATTTACAGTATTGACAGGTAATATATTACTAATTTCTAATGT
>Ga0172364_10005270_pt1 | contig 10305 bp, 7 predicted proteins | sample LakKivSesite10cm_FD_114545 | JGI IMG/M metagenome (GOLD analysis project Ga0172364, IMG submission 114545) | Sediment microbial communities from Lake Kivu, Rwanda - Sediment site 10cm | ecosystem: Environmental > Aquatic > Freshwater > Lake > Sediment | place: Rwanda: Western Province, Lake Kivu... | reverse complement strand
GGACGGAAAAAGAGCTATATCATTTATCTTTTCGCGGCTGCGTCGTTCGTCCTTCTCTACAGCAGCGTCCGACGGGAAGATATTCTTCTTCTGCTCGGACCGCCGGTCGCCTTTTTTGGGACCGGCTATTTCTCGGGCTTCGGCACCATCACGGCCGAGATCTTTCCCACTCGCATTCGGGCCTCAGCCCAGGGTTTCACCTACAACATCGGCCGCGGTTTGAGCGCCCTGGCACCTTTCACGATCGGTGCGTTGGCCAAAGAACACGGCCTGGCGCTGGCTTTTTATCTGACGGCCGGTTTCTTCCTTTTTTCCGCTGTGACCGCCTTCGCGCTTCCGGAGACCAAAGGTCGGGCACTAGAATAGTGGGCGAACCGTCCTCGCCAAGGGAATCGGAGATTTGTGGCGGCATCTCCGTTTCCGTGACAGGACCCCGATTTCCATTCCAAGTTATCCTGCTAGCGGAGATGCAATCGAGATCCATTTGGAAATTGATTTGGCGATGCGATTTATGATATAAAGCTCTGCAAATGAAAGAGAAAGCAAGGGTCATCCTGCGGCGGACCGAGGCCTACGATGCGGCCCTCATCGCCCGTGTCATCAGCGAAGGGATTGACGAGTTTGGCCTGGCCCCCAGAATCCGCGGCCGAATCACCATCAAGCCCAATGTGGTCATGGCCCACCACAAGGTGCCGCCATCGGCCTACACCCGACCTGAATTTCTTGATGGTCTCCTCATGGCGCTTGAGGAAAAAGCCGGGTCCGGGACGACGATTGCCGTAGCCGAGAAATGCGGCGCGGCCATACCCACCTCCAGGATGTTCCGTCGGGCGGGCTACTACCGGCTTCGCAAGAAGCACCGGTTCAAGCTCCGGCCGATTGAAACGGCCAGAAAAAAAACCGTGCCGCTTCAAAACGGGAAGATCCACCGGAAAATCCGGACTTCCCGCGAGATTGCCGAGCGGGATTTCCTGGTCTATGCGCCGAAGCTCAAGACCAACGCCCTGGCCCACGGCCTCACTGCCGCGCTCAAGCTCAATATCGGCATCCTCTGTGACCGAGAGAGGATGTGGAACCACAACTACAACCTTGATGAAAAGATCGTCGACCTCGTCGAGGTCGGTCGTCCGGACTTCATCGCTACCGACGCCATTGAAGCATCCTTCGGGGGAAATCATCTGACCCAACACGGGCATCCCCTCGGGCTCATCATCATGGCGACAGACCCGCTGGCTCACGATGTCGTCTGCGCTCACATCTTCCACCTGGACCCCGAAAAAATCGGACACCTGGCCGCGGCCCGGGCCCGAGGGTTGGGCTCGCTCAACCTCGCCGACATCGATATCCGAGGCGACATCTCGCTCCGGGAGGTGCAGGAAAGGACGAAGACCTGGGAAACCGGCTTTATCCGGGCGGACGACGTAGACTGCCATATGAAAATCCGGAGCGGCGAGCCTTACTGCACGGGCGGCTGCCATGGAGTCTTTCTCGACTGGCTCTACATGATCAAGGACCGGAAGCCTCGGCTTTGGACAGCTCTCCCGGACTGGACGGTCGTCATCGGCAAGTATAAGGGAGATATCACGGCCAAGAGACTTCTCCTGGTTGGCTCCTGCACGGAGATTGAGGGAAGGGTCAAGGCCAAACGAAAAATCCGGATCCGCGGCTGCCCGCCCAAGCACAAAACGCTCGTCCTTCTCCTCTTTCTCAGAGCGGGAATCATCAACCCCCTCTTCCGGCTGGACCTCATTATCGACGCTTATCCGTTCCTTTTCTGGACGTGGTTTAAGAGACTTGTCACGGGGAGGTTCTAGCCGCATGGCCCTTTTTGACGGCCGCTTCCTTATCGCCGGTGAGCGTCTTGAATCCGGCGACAAGGTCGAAGTCGAAAACCCGGCCACTCTGGAAATTCTGGGCAAAGCATCCTTGGCTTCAGCCGGGGACTGCCGGCGCGCCGTTGAGGCCGCCCGGGATGCCTACCCCCTTTGGCGGGACATCTCACACCGCACGAAGCAGGCGATATTGCTCAGGGCGAAAGACATCCTTCTCGGCCGCTCGAATGACCTGGCCCGGCTCATCGCCATGGAAAAGGGAACGCCCCTGGCCGAGGCGCTGACCGTTGAAGTCTTTACCATCCTGGAGACACTGGATTACTACGGCCATAACCAGGAAAAATCCCGGGCCCCTCTGAAAGTCCGGCCTCATGTGCCGCTCTTCGCTCACAAAAAGTGCCGCTACCTGTTCCAGCCGCTCGGCCCGTCGCTCGTCATCTCTCCCTGGAATTTCCCGTTTATGCTCCCGTTCCTGGACGTCATCAGCGAGCTCACCGCGGGGAACACGGTTGTCCTGAGGCCCTCCACTTCAACTCCGTTTGCAGCGTTGGCCATCGGCGACATCATGATGGAAGCCGGAGTTCCGGCTGGTGTTGTGAACATTGTGCCTTGCCGTGTTCGAGAGGCTGAGGAGATGATCCTTAATCCCGTTATCCAATCCATCGCTTTCACGGGGAGTGTCTCCACTGGAAAGCGCATCCTGGAGCTGGCCAGCCGGAACCTGACTAACGTTGTTCTCGAGCTCGGAGGCAAGGACGCGATGATTGTCCTGCGGGATGCCGACCTGGAGCTGGCTGCGCGCGGGGCGGTCTGGGCGGCTTTCATGAACTCCGGGCAGAGCTGCGCCTCGGTAGAAAGGGTTTATGTTGACGAAGAAGTCTCTTCCGAGTTCGTAGAGCGCGTGCTGGAGCTCACCAAAACACTCCGTGTCGGGAACCCGCTCGACCCTGACGTCGACATCGGCCCGATGGAAAACCGAGTCCAGCTCGAGGTCGTCGAGGACCATGTCCGGGAGGCTTTGGACAAAGGAGCGGAAACTCTCTGCGGTGGGCGGAGGCTCGACGTCCAGCCGGGGTATTTCTACCTTCCGACGGTCCTTCGCAACGTCGACCACACGATGAAAGTCATGACGGAGGAGACCTTCGGCCCCGTGCTCCCCATCATGACATTCCGGGATGTCGAGGAGGCGGTCCGCCTGGCCAATGACAGTCATTATGGGCTGACAGCGTCCATCTGGACGAGGAACAAGAAGATGGCCTCCCGGTTGGCCGAGCAAATCGAAGTGGGGGGAGTCACGGTCAACGACCATATGATCACATTCAACGAGCCAAAGGCGATCTGGGGCGGAGTCAAACAGACAGGGATGGGCCGGACGCACGGCCCCTTCGGGTTGTTCGATATCACCAACATCAAGTTCGTCAGCGAGGATTTTTCCAGGAACCGGACCAAACAGTGGTGGTATCCCTACTCGCCGGCGAAACTCCGGCTCATGGAGACCGCCCTGCCACTCATGCATCACCCGCGCCGGGCGAGGAAGATCACAGCCCTGCTTTCTCTCATCTCTCAGCTGAAGGCGGTCGCCTCAACGACGCCTTTCTGGAGTGTCCTCAAGATCAGTTCACGCCTGTTTCGAAGATAAGGATCGGCCGGATTCCTTGTTTAAGAATCATACTTCCCGGTCCCGTGCTTCGTATACATAATGGAGTCCGCGAGAATGAATCCAATCGCCCCAGGGCGAGAAGCCGTCGGGATCATGGGAGGTTCTCGGATGGTCAAATTTTTATTGTGGCTGATTTTGTTGGTGCTCTGCTGGCCTCTGGCTTTATTGGCTCTCCTTGTTTATCCCTTGGTTTGGCTTTTGTCCCTGCCTTTACGACTTCTGGGGCTCACCGTCGATGCCGTTTTTGAGCTGCTCAAGGCGATTATCACCCTGCCCGCCCGGGTTCTCGGTGGCGTAAGAAAATAGAGCCGGCCCCCCTTTGTTGACAGCTCGGCCTGCCTGTAGTAATTATCCATCGCACCAGGGAATTGACTTTTTGCCTCATCTGAATTTGAGGTCAGAGCCTGAGGCCTTCGTTTTTCATGGGAGAGACCAATGGCAGAGATTTTTGAAAAGCTCGGTCTTTTTTATCTCGGCAAAGTCAGCGACCCGACCAGCCAGGCGGCGACCCAGGACTATCTTCTTTACGATTCTAAGGACCTGGTGACTCATGCCGTCTGCGTGGGCATGACGGGAAGCGGCAAGACGGGACTTTGCATCGGCCTGCTCGAAGAGGCCGCCATCGACGGAGTCCCGGCCGTTATCGTCGACCCCAAAGGCGATCTCGGAAACCTGGCCCTTCTTTTTCCCGAGCTCCGGCCGGAGGACTTCCGGCCTTGGATCAACGAGGATGAGGCCGCCCAAAAGGGGCTTTCGCCGGATGAGTATGCCCGCGAACAAGCCGACTTTTGGCGAAAAGGCCTGGCCGAGTGGGGTCAGGATGGAAATCGCATCCGGGCCCTACTCAGCGCGGCCGATATCTCCATCTACACGCCGGGAAGCAGCGCCGGGCTTCCGCTTTCCGTCCTGAGGTCTTTTGATGCGCCCCCGGCCGAGCTTGTCGAGGATACGGACCTCTTTCGCCAGCGAATCTCCACAACCGTCTCGGGCCTTCTGGGCCTGCTGGGTATTCAGGCCGACCCCCTGCAGAGCCGTGAGCATATTCTGATCGCCAACCTCCTTGAGGCGGCCTGGACTTTGGGAGAAAGCCTCGACCTGCCTACCCTCATCCAGAGGATTCAGTCCCCACCCCTCCGGCGGATCGGCATTTTTGAGCTCGATGCCTTCTATCCGGCTTCGGAGCGAAACAAGCTGGCCATGATGCTCAATAACATCTTGGCTTCCCCCGGGTTTGCCTCCTGGCTGGAGGGAGATCCCTTGGAGATCGGAAATCTCCTCTATACTCCGGCAGGCAAACCGCGTTTGAGCATCCTATCGATTGCTCATCTTTCGGACGCGGAGCGGATGTTCTTTGTGACGTTGGTCCTTAACCAGCTCCTCGGCTGGATGAGACGCCAGCCGGGGACCTCCAGCCTGAGAGCCCTTTTCTATATGGATGAGATCTTCGGGTTCTTTCCGCCAGTTGCCGAGCCTCCGTGTAAACGGCCCCTCCTCACGCTGCTCAAGCAAGCCCGCGCCTATGGCCTGGGCCTCGTCCTGACGACCCAGAACCCGGTTGACCTCGATTACAAAGGATTGGCGAATACGGGCACTTGGTTTATCGGGCGCCTGCAGACTGAAAACGACAAAGAGCGTCTCCTGGGCGGATTGGCCGGAGTCGGGGGGAATATCGACTTGGACAAGGTCTCAGCCCAAATTGCCGCTCTTAAGAAGCGCGTTTTCCTGATGCACAACGTTCATGAAAGCGAACCGGTGTTGATGAACACCCGCTGGACAATGTCCTACCTTCGCGGCCCCCTGACCCGGCAGCAAATCAAGGGGCTTATGGAAGGGAAAAAGATTCCGGCCGGGCCGATTCCGGATCGCCTCCAGTCTGCCGCCAGGGTCCAGGCGGCTTCCTCAGCCGCCTCCCCCGGTGCCCGACCGCTTCTCCCCACCGGCATCAACGAGCTTTTTCTTCCGGCGAATCTCGCGGCTTCAAGTCCGGCGCGCCTGGTCTACCACCCGGGGGTGGCTGCCTTTGGACAGGCGGCGATATTCGACAGTCGGCTGGGCCTTTCAAGCTCGGAATCGTTGGGGCATTTCCTAGAGCTCGAAGAGGAAATCTTGGGCTTTCTCTGGGACAAGGCCGTGCCTCTGAAGCTGAAGTTGGAAGCCCTGGCGTCGGAGCCCGAGGAGGGGGCGTTCTTTCTCTCGGTTCCCTCTCGGGCAATTCAGCAAATCAAGACGGCAGAAGCCGACTACTCGGATTTTATCAGTCGGACCTTGGAGCTGAAGCTCTGGAAAAGCCTGCTCTTTGGGGAAGTCTCCCGGCCCGGCGAATCGGAGCGTGATTTTCGCCTCCGTCTTGGCCAGAAGGCGCGGGAGAAGCGGGACGCCGAAATCGACCGGCTGCGCCAAAAATATGCAGCCAGGTTTGCCACTATAGAAAGACAGTTGCTGACCGCCCAACAGCGGCTCGAGCGGGAGCAGGCGCAGTATAAAGAACGGATGGCCCATACCACGATCTCCATCGGAGCCACGATTCTGGGGTCGATCCTCGGCCGAAGGTCCTCCCAGATCGGCCGGGCGACAACGACCGCCCGCAACGCCAGCCGCGCCTACTACGAGAAGATGGATATCGAGCGGGCCCGACAGCAGTTGGAGTTGGCCCAATCAAGGCGCGCCGATTTGGAAAGACAGGTTGAGGAGGAGGCCTCGAAGATCACTCTGAGTTTGGACCCGAATGCGGAAGTCCTTCAGCCGATCGTCCTCCGGCCGAAAAAAAAGGACATCGTTATCCGATGGTCCGGCCTTCTCTGGCTGCCCTACTGGCACCTGCAAAACGGAGCCGTAGAAGCAGGATTCAGGCCGGCCCAATAAAATATATAAAAGCGGAAAGGAGGGAATCTGCATGTTGAAAGAATTCAAAGAATTCGCGATGCGGGGGAATGCTATGGACATGGCCGTGGGCATAATCATTGGTGCCGCTTTTGGCGCCATTGTGGCTTCTCTGGTTGCGGATGTCATCATGCCGCCGATCGGGCTGCTCCTGGGCAAAGTGGATTTCTCCAACCTTTTTGTAGTTCTCAAGTCCGGTGAAGTCGCCGGTCCCTATGCCACGCTGGCAGCGGCCAAGCAGGCCGGAGCGGTCACCTTGAATTACGGGACTTTTATCAATACCATTGTCAGTTTCCTGATCATTGCCTTTGCCGTGTTCCTGGTCGTCCGGCAGGTCAACAGGCTGAGGGCAAAGGCTGCTGAACCCCCGCCGGCCCCGGCGACGAAAGAGTGCCCGTATTGCCTGTCTGCTGTCCCAATCAAGGCCACTCGCTGCCCCTTCTGCACTTCGACCCTGAAGCCGGAGTGAGGGACTCGGGTTCTATAGTGCTTGGCGTTTAGCTAAAGGAAGGAACGCCTTTTTCGGCGGCAATCGGATTCAACCGGTCTGGCCAACGGTTCTATCGGCTACGGTGAAGGCAGTCGAATCTCACGCCTGCCAGGAATTGAGGGGGAAACGTTCCCTACCGGCATTGAGTTATCGATAAAGAGGTGATCATAATGGCAGAACCGCAGAGATCGATTCTTTCATTCTCTCTTTTATTTCTGGCCGGTTTCGTGTTCGGACAGAGCGTTGAAACAGTGAACGGCGTCCGGCTCGTGCACAACGGAGATAAGGGGCAGTGGGGGAAGCAGCCGAAAGTGCGGCTCGAGCTTGTGAGGACCCTGGGAGATGTCAACGCCGAGGATGAGGTCGTTGCCTTCTACATGCCGGCCGGCCTGGCTCTCGACGGACGGGGAAACATCTACATTCTCGATACTGGGAACCACCGCATCCAGAAGTTCAGCCCGGATGGCCGCTTCCTGGCCTCCTTCGGGCGGCAGGGGCAGGGGCCGGGGGAATTCGCCTATCCGGATTCGATCGACATCGATGCGACAGACATGATTTGGGTCTCCGACCCCAACAACCAAAGGCTCCAGGTGCTCACTCCGGAAGGTGCTGAGCGCAAGACGATCGCCTTTGTCAGGGAGCGGGTCGGCAAGGTTCGCTGCACCAAAACGGGCCTGGTGATGACCGGCGGAAGTGGTCTTCTCTTCAGTGGGCTGGAGTCGGAAGACGAAAATAAGGCCCTGCCCAAGCTGTTCAGAAGGCTCGACCTCGACGGCAATGTCGTCGGAGAATACGGGGAGCCTCAGGATTTCAAGCATCGCCTCGTCAATCAAATGGGAAACCAGGTGACGTTTGCGGTGGACGAAGCCGGCTGCATCTACCTCGCTTACCTTTATCAGAATCGAGTGGAGAAATACTCGCCCGAGGGGAAGATCCTATGGCGGGCCGACCGGAAGCTGGGCTACAGCACGGACCCTCCCAAGGACAAAGGAAAAAGAGAGGCTCGCGGGGGGAGTGTGTCTATCCAGATGCCTCGGATGAACCAGTGCGCCAAGGGGATCGCGGTCGACGGCGGTCGAAGGATTTGGGTCGTCACCTTGTGCCGGCAAGCCAGGAAAGAGGAGGAGGTCGGCGTGAGCATGACCATGACCATGGCCGGCGGGGAACGCAAGATGTCCATGAAGGCGGAGGGGAACACCGACCTGAGGAAGACCGACATGTACCAGCTCGAGGTTTTCAGCCCGGAGGGCGAGCTTCTGGGCAGACTGCCGGTCGAGCACTTCGTCGACGGGATCTTCATCAAGGGCGACCGGCTTTTCCTCTGGGATGCAATGCGCGGCGCTAAGTTCTACGAATACAAGATCAGAGAAACTGAGGGTCGGTAGTTCCGTCGGTCGGGCAGTTATTTCCGGACGACAGGAAGGGTCAAATGGGACGCTCTATTTGCCGAATGATAGATGCGCTGCTTGGCCATCCGGAAGTCCGCCGGCTTGGCCTCGAAGATATTCGGCACAAAGGTCTGGGGATTTCGGTCGATGAGGGGAAACCAGGTGCTCTGGACCTGGACCATAATCCGGTGCCCTTTTTTGAAACAGTAGTTTTGCGAATGAAGGTCGATAGTGTAATGTTCAACCTGATTCTCCGGGATGGGCTCCGGCCGCTCAAAGCTTCGGCGGTAGCGCCCTCGAAAAATATCGTTGGCGACCATCAACTGGTATCCGGCCAGCCTCCAATCCTCCGGCCACTTCTCGGGAAAGACGTCGATCAGCTTGACGATCCAGTCGCTGTCGCTGCCCGTGGTTGAGGCGAACAGATGGGCCGTGATTTTTCCGGCGATCGAAATGTCCTTTTCAAGAGGCGCGCTTTCCCAGCTCAGGACGTCGGGCCGGTCGTCCACGAATCGTTGGTCTTCTGTGAGCCAGGTTGACCAGCCGGAACCATGGGGAAAATAGGTGGCCTGGATCGGGCGGTGACGGTACGGCACCGGATGAGCGGGGTCAGAAACATAGGTATCAAAGGCGTCCTCTGCGGTTTCCTTTGGTGGCTCAAAAGAAAGCCAGCCCTCCGCCTGGAAATAGACGGCCCTCTCGACAGTTGATCCTACGGGCGGCCACGCATCCCAGTGGCGCCAGGTTGAGGCGCCGGCCTCAAATGTCAAGGCCTCAAAGTCCGGAGCCTTCCCCTTGTCTTTCAGGTAATGGGCGAACCAGGGCGCCTGGATATTTTCGCGAAAATGACGGCCCGTCGGGCTGCCGAACGGGATGATTCCCAGTCTGCTGGCGTCGCCCCTGTACCAGCCGCCATGATTCCAAGGGCCGACGACGAGAAAATTCTGGTTTTGAGTGTCATGGGCTTCCAGGGTCTCGTAGATTCGTAAGGGCCCATAGAAGTCTTCCTGGTCCCACCAGCCAGCGACATTCAGGGTGGGTACCCGGACACTCGTCAGATGGGGGACGAGTGTTTGACGCTTCCAGAAGTCATCGTAGGTCGGGTGGGCGACAAAGTCATTCCAAGTGGGAATTCTCCCATGGAGGTGCCGGGCGTTCACATTTGAGAGCGGGCCCAGGGCCAGATACCAATCAAAGGTGTCGTGGCGGTCGAAGTCGAACTGAACCGTTTGTTTGGACGACTCCATAGAAGTGGCATACTCGAACCCGTAACTCAGGCGGAAGGCGCCGTTGTGAAAGAAGTCATCGCCGAGCCACATGTCTGCGGGGGATGCTTGGGGCGAGACGGCCCGGAGCGCCGGATGCGGATCGAGCAAGGCCATGGCTGTCAGCCAGCCGTCGTAGGACACGCCGAGCTGACCGACGCGCCCGTTGTGGCCGGAGACATTGGCGAGGAGCCATTCGACAGTGTCATAGGCATCAGACGCTTCGTCGGTTGACCCGGGATCTTCCCTATCTCGCGCGGGCCGAAGCATCACAAATGTCCCCTCCGACTGGAAGCGTCCGCGGATGTCCTGAAAGACAAAAATATATCCGTCGTCGGCCAGTTCTTTATACCTTCCACGCAACAGATTGGCAGAACCGTCGATGCCATAGGGTGTCCGGTGCATCAAGATGGGCAAGGGCTCTGTGATCGTCTTGGGAGAGAAGATCAAAGTGTGGAGTTTAATCCCGTCTCGCATCGGGATCATGACTTCTCGGGACTCGAAGTCGGTGGCCGAACGACCAGTCCTCTGGCCACCCGGCTGGACAAATGCCGTCCAAAGGAGAACGCCTACCGTTGCAGCGACAAAGGGATACAGGGAATCCCGCTTCATCTCGGACTCCTTTCTTCTCGAGGGTTTTACAAAAAGTACAGCCATCAGTCGGGGCAAGTCAAGAACAGCCATTTTTCCCATGAGTTTGTTGGCGTGGTATCGGTGTGGAAAAAAACCGCCGAAAGTGGTAAATTTGGAGAGCTCCCGACGGGGAGACGCCGGTGGGCGGTTAGCTCAG
>Ga0172364_10005269_pt1 | contig 10306 bp, 11 predicted proteins | sample LakKivSesite10cm_FD_114545 | JGI IMG/M metagenome (GOLD analysis project Ga0172364, IMG submission 114545) | Sediment microbial communities from Lake Kivu, Rwanda - Sediment site 10cm | ecosystem: Environmental > Aquatic > Freshwater > Lake > Sediment | place: Rwanda: Western Province, Lake... | reverse complement strand
TTGCTTGTCTAAGCTTTGCGCCGCGCGATTGCCCAAAATGAGCGGCTTCCCCCGCACACCCCGCGCCTCGGCCAATCCTTGCCCCTCAATAATGCGAAAGTGAGCAATGGAGAACCCTTCGGGTTCATAGCCGAGGAGAAAGAGGTAGGAAGAGTTCTCGATCAGGGCGTTGCCAAAGAGCACGCCGTCCACATCGGCTGCCTCCGGCCAGGCGCGCAGTTCGTCGGCGACTGCCTCGTCAACACTGCTCATCAGCACACTCATCGCCCCAGACTGGGTGAGGATCAGGTCGGCCTCACTGCCGCGGGTCATGGCAGTCAGACCGGCTTTCATCCCGCGGGCCACGGCGCCCAGGGCGACGATGGCCGCCACGCCGATGGAGATGCCCAATAGGGTCAGGATTGTGCGCCCTTTGCGGCGAAACAGATTTTTGAAGACCATAGGTCACTCCTGGATGTGAAACGTGAAGCGTGATCACGCATCACGTTTCACTCATACCTCAACGCTTCCACGGGCCGCAGCCGCGTCGCCCGCCAGGCGGGGTAGAGGCCGCCGACCAGGCCCGCGATCATCGCCACCACAATCGCCTGCACGAACAGCCGGGGCGTATAGAGCGGCCCGAGCGCTCCCCCCCAGATCCCGGCCATGCTGATCAACCCACCCAATCCCAACCCCAGCGGGATGCCGCAGATGCCGCCTATCGTTCCCAAAATCAGCGACTCTTTCAAAACCATCCCCAGCACACGGCGGCGCCGCCAGCCCAGGGAGCGCAGCACGCCGATCTCGCGCGTCCGCTCCAGTACGCTCATCAACATCGTGTTCAACATCCCGACCGCGCCGATGAACACCGCCAGCAACGAGATCTGATCCGCCATCTCTTTCATCACGCGAAAATCGCTCGTGCTCTCGCCAAGTTCAGAGGTAAGGGAGAAGTCAAGCTCCGGGAACTCGGCCTCCAGGTCATCCCGCACCGCCTCGACCTGCCCCGGATCGCGCAGGCTGAGGAGGTAGAACTGCACTTGACGGAACTTGCCAGTGAGTGTCTGCGCCTCCCGCAGGCCGATGATGACCCCGGCGTCCTCAAAGGCCGTGCCCGTCTCGTAGATACCGACCACGCGGAAATTGCTCTCCAACATGCGGAGCGTGTCGCCCACCTCCAGCCCCATCTGCTCTGCTACCATCCGGCCGACGATGACCTCGCGGCGGCCCGTCAGCGGCTGCCCCTCGATGATGCGATAGCGGCGGATGGCAAACTCGCGCGGGTGGTACCCATACACGATCAACATAGGCATCTCAGCAGTGCTGACGCCGGTCCAGAACATGCCAGAAACGGCGTTTATGTCAGGCCGTGCAGCCAGACGCGCCCCCACCCGTTCGTCAATGGCGCTAAAGTCCATGTCAACGTCCGCCTCAGCGACGAACAGATCGGTCTGGCTATCACGCATCATCGTGCCAAACGCCCCCAGCATCCCCTGAGCAACCCCACCCAAAGCGACGACGGCAGCGATGCTCACGCCGATGCTCAGCAGGGTTAATGCCGTGCGCGTCCGCCGCCGCCAGAGATTGCGTAGAGTGAACGGAATTCGTGACTGGAGGTTGGAAGTTGGACGTTGGATGTTGGATGCTGGGCGCGCATTTCCAACTTCTAACTTCCGACCTCTAACTTTGCGCCTTGCGCCGCCTACTGCGCCTTCGTACTGCAACGCCTCCACCGGCTGCAAGCGGCTGGCCCACCAAGCCGGATACGCTCCACCCACCAGCCCCAGCACGATCACGGTGATCAGCGCGCGGGCGAACACGTCGAGGGTCAGTTGGCTCCCGAACACGCCCAACATGGATCCGGATTCTGTGATCGCCACCAGGGCCAGCACTCCCAGCACGCTGCCCACCACTCCGCCTAACAGGGCCAGGATAATGGCTTCGCCGAGAATCATCCCGATCACCTGCCGTCGCCGCCAGCCCAGGCTGCGCAGGACGCCGATCTCGCGCGTGCGCTCGAAAACCGACATAAAGAGTGTGTTGGTCATGCCGATCCCGCCGATAACGACGGCCAGACCCGCCACCGCCATCGCGATCCCATCCAACATCTCGAGCAACTGCTCCTGATTGGCAAATCCCGCCGACGTCGAGACGGCTAAATCCGGGAAGTGTCGTTCTATCCGCGCCTGCAACTGGTCGGCCTTGCCGGGGTCCTTCAGTTTGATGTACAGCATTGAGACGCGGTGGGGTTGCAAAGCCAACGCCTGTGCTTCCTGGAGCGGCACGACCGCGGCTGCGTCCTCGAACCCGACCCCCGTCTCGTAAATGCCGACGACGCGGAAGGCGCTGCCGGTGATGCGGATCGTGTCACCCACCCGCAACTCCAGGCTCTGCGCCGCCTGTCGGCCCAGGATGATCGGCTTGCCGTGCACGCCGCGCGCATCCGCCAGTGACTGTCCCTCGCGGATGCGAAAGTGTTCGATGGCAAACCCCTGGGGATCGTAACCGAAGATGATGAGATAATCCCTGTTGTCGAACAGGGCATTGGTGTAGAACATGCCGTCAACGTCGGCCACCTCCGGCAGGACGCGCACCTCGTCGGCCACCGCCTCGTCGAGACTGCTGACCAAGGCGCTCAGCCCGCCGGCCTGGGAGAGCACCAGGTCGGCTTGGCTGCCCCGTGTCAGCGCGGTAAAACCCACCTTCAACCCCTTGGCCACCGCGCTCAGGGCAACGATAGCCGCCACGCCGATGCCGATACCCACCAGAGTCAGGACTGTGCGTCCCTTGCGCCGAAACAAATTCTTGAAAACCATCGGTTACCTCAAGGCATACAGACTGGAACGTGAGGCATGATCGAAGAATCACGTATCACGTTTTACGCATCAGTCGTAAAATTCAGCGTGTAAATCCACCAGTTCCCGAAGCGCTGTTCCAGGCGAAATCCCGCCGCCTCCACGCGCCGGATGGTCTCAAACGCGAACGGGTAGTCGGGGTCGTAGAACTCTTCGGTGATGGAAAGTATCCCATCTGGTTTGATAACGCGACGCAATTCGGCCAGGGCGCGGGCCTGATCGGGAATCTCGGGCAGCACCGTGACCAAAAAGGCGCGATCCACGCTGGCGTCGTCCAGGGGCAGGTGGTAGGCATCGGCGACGTGGGTTTCGACGTTGGTCAGCCCGGCGTCCTGGATCCGCTTCTCCACTTGAGCGATCATCTTTGGCTGAATGTCCACGGCTATGAGACGTCCGTCCGGTCCTACGCGCTGTGCTGCATCCACGGTGAACGCTCCGGGACCCGGGCCCAGTTCCAAAATCCGCTCGCCGGTCCGGATGCCCACGCGGTCGAGAATAGGGCGCATGTAACGGCGGCGAACGGGCAAGTCCACCAGCCAGTCCAGCGAGGCCGGGCAGGGCGCTGAGTGGCCAAAGCTGGCCGCCAGCCTGGACAAAAGCTTGAGTGGGAACAGCCAGAAGAACAGCAGGCCGCCGATGACGCCCAGCATGATCCACAGCAACTTGAGTTTTGTCATTGTCAGTTTCCCTTCTGCGCGTGAAACGTCAAACGTGAGACTGGATGAATGCCCTGCCGCTACTGCAACATCCACAGGCTGAGAGCCATGACCATCATGCCCACGAGCACCCCCACGATGGACAGGTGTTCCTCGCCGAAGGAGCACGCGACGGGCACCAGTTCGTCCAATGAGATAAAGACCATGATGCCTGCCACCGCCGCGAGCAAAAAGCCCAACACCATTTCGTTGAGGAATGGTAGTAAGACGAGCGCTGTCAGCCCTGCCCCCACCGGCTCGGCCACGCCCGAGAGAAATGACCACCAGAAAGCCTTGCTCCGGCTGCCGGTGGCCGCGTACACCGGCGCTGACACAGCTAACCCTTCCGGGATGTTGTGGAGGGCGATGGCAACGGCGATGGCGATGCCCAGAGCGGGGTTCTGTAGCGCGCCCGTGAAGGAGGCCATCCCCTCCGGGAAGTTGTGGATGCCGATACCCAGGGCGACGAACAGCCCTGTCTTGAGCAACTGGCCATTGCGTGTCCTGGGCCGCCCCCACCTAGGCCGACCTGGATGAGTATTTACAAGCAGCCCCGCCTCACGCAACTGACCACCGCACGCCTTTTCTTCGATGCGGTGATGCTCGCCCATGTACTCGTGCGGGATGAGGGCATCAACCAGGAACATGGTCACCATCCCGCCGAAGAAGGTCAGGTGGGCCGGGGCAAAACCAATGGCCTCGATCCCATGCTGCAGCAATTCGACGAAGGAGACCAGAGTCATCACTCCGGCTGAAAAGCCCAGCATGAGTGCCATGAAGCGCGGACCAGGTTTGCGGACAAAAATGACCAGCAGGCTCCCCAGAGTGGTGGACAGTCCGGCCAGAGCCGAGAGCAACAACGCGAAGCCGATTGTGCTGTTCATCCCGCTCTCCTTTCAAACCCCCACATCCGAAATCTCGTTGCAGTACTAGGCCAGCGCGTAATTCAGGGCTGCCTCAGCGTGAATGACCGTCGTATCGAACAAAGGCATCCCAGCGTCTGCCTCGCTGACCAACAACGGGATCTCCGTGCAGCCCAGGATGACGCCTTCCGCCCCACGCTCCGCTAGCCGCTTGATAATGGCTACGAATCCCGCCCGGGACTCGTCGCGGATCTGCCCGGCGACCAGTTCGTCGTAGATGACGGCGTTCACGTACTCGCGGTCGTCGGCGTCGGGCACCAGGACGGTGATGCCCCTTCGAGCCAGCGCATCCTGGTAGAAGGTCTTCTCCATGGTGAACCTCGTGCCCAGCAAGCCCACCGTGTTCATCCCCCGCGCCAGAATGGCCTCGCCGACGGCGTCGAGCAGGCTCAACATGGGAACGCTGACGCTGGCCTGCACCTGGTCGAAGACCAGGTGCATGGTGTTGGTGGCAATGACGATGAAATCCGCGCCCGCAGCCTCCAGCTTTTGCGCCGCCTCGCTCAAGCCCTGGGCCACCAGATCCCAGCGGTCCTGCTGTGGCCAATCCACGTAGGGCTGAAAGCTGACGCTGTAGATGATGATCTCCGGGTAGCCATAGTCGCCGAAGCGCTCGGTGTAAGTCCGCGTGATGTACTGATAGTACTCCACCGTAGACTCAGGGCTCATACCGCCCAGGATGCCAATTCGTTTGTGCACGAGTTGCTCCTCCTTTTCCTTATTCCTTAACTCTTCAGCCCCTTCACGAAATTGATGGCCGGCACCTCTTTCATGTACTGACGATATTCCTCGCCCTATTTCCTCTCGTTGAAGCTGTCCTCTACCCGAATCAGATACGCGCAACTGGCGATGGCGATGACGATGCAGATCGCAGCCAGGATAGTGAAGGGCACCCATCTGCTGAGGACGATGGGAAGTACGCTGAAATAAACCATCTCGGCGAGATAGCCTGGGTGTCGGATAACTCGGTAGGGACCCTCCCTGACGATGACGACCGTCTCATGCGCGTCTTGGCAGCCTCCCCGCTTCTGTCTCATAGATACAACTTTGGCCTCCAGGGATATTGCGGCGATGAAGAGAACTGCTCCGATGACGATCACACCGATTGGGAAGTCCACCCTGGGCAACCGGGCGAAGAAGTGCAGGAATCCCCAGCCCGTCCATCGGCCAATGGCAGGCAGGAGCCAGAGAACTGCCAGCACCAGGAACAGCCCACTGAAAGCTCTGTCATACGACCTCACAAAGCTGATGTCCCTGGCCCAGAGCTCCTCTTTCACCTGTTTCGCATCGAGGTCGCCTCTGCTCAGTACTTCCCTGACCAATCCCTCCCCCCTTTGTCCCTCTGTGAACATTTTCTTCCCCCCTCAGAAGAACAGGAAGTAGCGAGGCACAAGTTCCATGTAAGCGTGGTATGAGACACCGTACTGCCTCAGGCAAGAGCCCTCCTCGGCCAGAATCCTGGCATGACTGAATACCTGCGAGATGAACTGCATAAATAGGGCGGTCCACGAGCCTATGGCGATGGAAATGCCGTAGAATGAGATGTACAGCATCAACACTTGGGGGTTGCGCGATATCTTGTAAAGTCCCTTCGTTACCGGCTGATCCAGGGGCATGTCGTTGTAGTTGAGGAGAGCAACGACGAATCCAACCAAACCGAGGGCAAATACAGCCACGCCCACAGCAAAGACCGGCGTCCCTATCTTCAAGGGTGTCAGAATCACGAAGGCGAGCCAAGTGAAATTCACCAGTTTGCCTATGGCATTAAGTACCCGCTCCCTCTTGCTCCAGCCGGAACGATCGTAGAGCCTTCGCACCACTTCGCTGGGAAAGGCCAGCAACAAAATGCCGAATACCGAATAGAGTATGCACAGTAGGACCCATCCATTGAGCCATCCGATTTGAAGTACGGGACACAGTTCCATGATCTTACCTCCTGGATGCGAACTCGGTCTCCAGCCGTGCACGCGCTGTTGTCCCTCGCCATCACCACACCCCTGGCAGCAGGCGGTAGCGCACCCGTGCGGCGTACTCTTTGTAGCCGTCGAGCTCCTCCAATAGTGTCCTGTCTTCCAGTGCCGTGCGGATGATTGTGACCAGCACCACCAGACCACATGGGATGAGCGCCCACAGCGAGCCAAGTAGAATCGGATTCATGAGGTACGACACCATTCCGGCAGCGTAAGACGGATGGCGCACGAACCGATAGGGCCCATCGCTGACGACGGTTTGGTCTCGGTCTTTCTGGATGCGCACCACGGCTGAGTAGTATCTATTCACCACCATAGCCCAGGCAGCGATAACGTAGCCCGGAACCATGATGGCCAGCGCGACGAGTCTGAGCGCGACGGGAATCTGTGGCGACCACCCGAAGCGTGCGTCCAGCCCGGCCACGATCATCCAGGCCAGCGGGCCGACCAGGATCATGAAGAAGATGATCAGCCGGTCCCAGCCTTTGACGTCCTGCCGGTCAAGGGATTGGGCGCGTTCCGCCATCAAATCCGGATTTGTGCGTATCACGGCAATGCGGCTGATCAATGTGAAAGAAACAACTATGCCGACGTAGACCCAACCCCACACCCAATCCAGGCGGCCCGCCGCGACGAACAAGATCATGGGCAGTAGCAACGTGAACGCGGCAAGCCTGAGCCAGGCTTTCCAGCCAACCGCCCTGATTACCTCAGATGCCCTTTTTGGTTGCTCAACATTGGTGTTCATTTGTCCCTCCTTTTGACGGACGTTTTGGTGCTCATTGCTATCTCCGTCCAACGAATATCGCGTATCCCAGATATTCGAACAGATCCTTCGGAAGATACTGCCTTTCTGCCATGTATTTTCTGAAAGACGGCTTCTTGATGTACAGGAACAGCGTTCGATAGAACATCCTCCACATATCCTGGAAACGATACCGCTGGATTTGAGTGGACTCGCGTCGCACGTCGAATTTGTAGGGTTGCACGACGATGTCGCTCAGTCCAGCACTTTCCAGCAAACCCATCCAGCCCTCAAGAGTTAGAATCTCCGGCTTGATGTCCCAGGTATGTCTTACCCGCTCGACCACCCGTGCGGGCGGTGTCTCGATCCATAGCTCCTCGTTCAGCCCCACGCAGCCACCTGGCCTGGCCACGCGCACACACTCGCCGACCACGCGCTGCTTGTCTCTTATGAATGTGAGCACGGACTCGGCAATAACGACGTCGAAATTCGCGTCCTCGAAGAGGAGATCCTGCGCATCAGCCACCCTGAACTCAACGCGATCCGCAACACCTTCTCTTTGTGCTCTCTCATTTGACCTGGCAATCATGGCCTCACTCACGTCTACACCGACCACTCGGCAGCCATACTTCTTGACAAGGTAACAGGCTGTTGCACCGACGCCACAACCGACCTCCAAGACGTCTGTATCCTGGCTGATGTGGCACAACTCGATGAGCGACTTTGTGGTCTCAAAGCCTCCCATGTGTTTGGTGGTGCCAACGTAAGCCTGCAATTCAAAGTAGGAAAGCTGGAGTTGTTTCTCGTCCTCCGTTTTCTCACCCCCCAGTGTTTCACTGACTGGCGACTACCAGACGCCCGGCAGCAGGCGATAACGCACGCGCCCGGCGTACTCGCGGTAGCCTGCGAGGCCCTCGCGCAGCATGCGGTCTTCGGCCGCCGTCTTGACGATGAAAAGCAGCGCGGCAAGCCCGCCTGGAATGAGCGCCCACGGCGAACCCAGCGCCAACGGGATCGTCAACGAAAAGGTGATCGTCCCGACGTAAAACGGATGGCGCACGAAGCGATAAGGGCCGGTCGTCGCGACGACGTGCCCGCGCTCTTTCTGGATGCGGGTGTAAACCGCCGCGTAGCGATTGGCCGCCATCGCCCAGACGAGCAGGACTGCCCCGAGCAAGCCGAGCCCAAACGCGGCAATTTGAACCACCAGCGGGATTTCCGGCTTCCAACCAAAGCGCATGTCCAGCCCGGCGACGACGTAATTCGCCAGCAGCGACACCCTGACGACGGCGGAGAGAATCACGTCCCAGGTCTGCACCCCCTCCCTGGGCTTGAATTCAGAGCGTTCCTCCACCAGTTCGGGGTTGTTCACTTCCTGGTAGATGGTCATCGCCGCCAGCACCACAGTGAACGTGCCGACGTACACCCACGCCATCACCCAGTCGAGTCGCCAGGATGACAGGAAAAGCATAGCCGCCTGAGCGGCTACGACGACGAGCACCTGCACGATCCGCTTCAGCAGGCGGACAAAGTTCACCTTACGACCTCTTTGATCCATCTTGACCTCCAGATCACGACAACTGTGCTACCACACGCCTGGCAGCAGGCGATAGCGCACCTGCCGCGCGTACTCCGCGTACCCGGCGAGTTCCGCATGCAGCGTGCGGTCTTCCAGCGCCGTGCGGACGACGTACAGGATAGCCAGCAGCGCCGCCGGAATGAACGCCCACAGCGAGCCGAGCATTACCGGTATCGCCAGCCCAGCGACGATCGTCCCAATGTAAGCCGGATGGCGCACGAAGCGGTATGGCCCGCCAGCCTGAACCGTGTGCCCCCGGTCCTGCTGGATACGCACGACGCTCGAAAAGAATTTGTTGGAAGCCATCGCCCAAGCGAACAGGATGTAACCCAGTGCCATTACGATGAAGGCGACCACCTGGAGCGCCGCGGCGAAACGCGGCGTCCAGCCCCAGTGCTCGTCGAATCCGGCCATGAGCAGGATCGCCGGGCCGAACACGCCGTTCAGGAGGCCGATGACCTTGTCCCAGCTTTTCGCGCCCTCTTTGATCTCGGCGCGCTCGGCAACCAGTTCTGCGTGACGGGGCAGCATCCATACGGCGTTGAGCGCGATAAAGGCCAGGTACAGGCCGATGTAGGCCCAGCCCTCGACCCAATCCAGCCGCCACGCCGCGCCGAACAGCGCCACGGCCTGGATCAGAACGAGAAAGCCGATTTGAATGAGACGCCGGACAATGGGGTTCATTGCACACTCCTCTGCTATTGCAAGTGATTATCAATAGCAATTATACACCCTCGGCGCCAATTGTCAAGATACAGGCTACCTGCCCTGGCTCACCACGCCACCGGGATGATTGTGCTACCATACCCCCGGCAGCAACCGGTAGCGCGTCTGCTGGGCGTACTCGGCGTAGCCCGGTAGTTCTTCGCACAGTGTCTTATCCTCCAGTGCCGTCCGCACAATGTAGAGCAGCGCGGTCAGTCCGGCTGGAATAAGCGTCCACAGCGAGTCGAGCGCTACCGCCGAGGCGAAGGCGGTCACCAGCGCGCCGAGATAGGCCGGATGGCGCACGAACCGGTAAGGGCCATCAGTGACGACAGTATGGCCTCGGTCCTTCTGGATGCGCACAACGGCGGAAAAGAACCTGTTCACCACCATGGCCCATGTGCCTATCAGAGTCCCCAGCGCCACCAAGATCAGCGCGACAATCTGCAGCCAAAGCGGAAGCTCGGGTGACCACCCCAAGCGGTCATCCAACCCTGCAATGATCAGGCCCACCAGCGGGAGATAGATTGCCACGAGAAGAACGAGGGGCCGATCCCAGCTCTCGGCGTCCTCCGCTTCGTCAAAGCGGGCCCGTTCTACCAACAGTTCCGGCGCTGCGCGAAGCATAGCAATCCTGCTGACAACTGTGAGTGCCAGGACCACGCCGGAATAGACCCAGCCCATCACCCAGTTCAGGCGGCCGGCCGCAATGAACAGGACTGCTGGCATCAACAACACGACGATGAGAAACCTCAATACCTGCTTTACCGTGAGTCTGCTTTCCGGTTTCTCGCGTGATGGCTTGCTAGTTGACTGGTCGCTCATTTCGTACCTCCGCCGGTGTGATTGTTCCTG
>Ga0172364_10005262_pt1 | contig 10311 bp, 9 predicted proteins | sample LakKivSesite10cm_FD_114545 | JGI IMG/M metagenome (GOLD analysis project Ga0172364, IMG submission 114545) | Sediment microbial communities from Lake Kivu, Rwanda - Sediment site 10cm | ecosystem: Environmental > Aquatic > Freshwater > Lake > Sediment | place: Rwanda: Western Province, Lake Kivu... | reverse complement strand
GTTTGGCATGAGCACTCCTGTGTTGATAGAGTTAGGGAACTCCATCATATCACAGAATGCTCATGTCAGCCTATCCCCCTGCCAAAAATGGCCAAAGTCCAGTTTAGGATAATACGATTCAATTACTCGAGTTGCTGATGTGCCTACTCCTGCAAAGCTCTCACCTATAATTCTCATATTGCTTCACCTCCTCGAAAGATCTGAAAAGGTTATCTAGCGACCTCGAACTGAGCCGCCCGGCCAGCCAAGGCTAGTATCGCGCTGGATTCAAGACCCGGCTGGCCGGGTCGGCTCCGGCGAGTTGTGAGGCCACATCAGGCCTCCAGGAAAACCATCACCCATGGGAGCATGTTGATCATGTAGTGAGCGCCCACGGCATGCTCCCAGTCCCGCTTGGCGAACACGACCGCCATAGGCAAGCCGTAGAGCAATCCAGTTATCAGAAATCTGTCAAGCAGCGTTCCACCGTGGCCCAAGCCGAAAGTAATCGCACTGAAGAGTACCGCGCAAACAACGGCAAGGGCGGGACGTTTGCTGAACGCAGGTCGCAACAGCCAGTAGCACAGACTGACAAGGAATAGCCTGAACCACGCTTCTTCCGCTATACCCGAGAACCAGGGAAGTGACAAGGGCATCCACGAGCGGGTCACCCAGGTAATCCCCGTACCCGGTGAGCCGCCGGCGGCGTTGATCAGGCCCAGCGGAATAAACAGCAGGCAACCCCATAGAAAACTCCCCAGTGTTTTCCTATACCGCCCCGCATGAAGCTGACTCCCACCCAATCCCGTGCGTTTGAGCAGTAGGCCTCCAGCAATAAACATCGGCGGCACAAATACCAGGAGCACAACAAAAAGACGTTTTCCGACCAAGTTGTTTTCCCAGAATGGGAGACCTCCTAACAAGGCGATGACGGCTAACGCAAGGCCCAGGACCGCTGGACGTAAGCGAATCTCTCGGCGCCAAACCACAAGGATCCATATTGTCGCGATCATCAGCAGAGGCATAAGAATGCCCTCACCCCCGGAGAATACCGCCAAGAGGAGTAATGCTATGAGCAGAACAGGCATCAGCCGTCCTATTCCTGAGCATTGCAGCAAAAGCGGACGAATGTCAGGTAGCTGTTTCACAGAAGGCCCCGTGCGGCCTAGATACCAGAGCAGGGCTGCAACGTATGCAACATGGAGTATGTAGCGCTGGGCGCGGAATTGGTCGGTGTTGCGGACACCACTGGCCAGCATGGCGACGAGAGTGACCGTTGTCAGGAGCCACATAATCATGAATGCAAGGCGATATGGCGCAAACTGAGATTGTCTGCTCAACTCAGGGACAGTTCCTGAAGCCATGGATTGGTTTGTCATGAGATTTTCCTTTCCTAGCTCTGCTCCGATTTGAGCGCGCTAACGATTGGCGCAGCGGCCACCGCCGGGTTTCGCGACGAAGGATGCTCGATCGTGTACAATTCCTGATCTGCTTTCACACCAAGGTTATCTGACGAGAACTTGACGACGATGCAGCCGACGCCCACCATTAGCCATAGGAGTGCATAGAAAGTAAAGTTCTCGACAAAGCCGATGTAGTCGCCTTCAGGAACTTGTGGAAGAAACAGGAACGCGTCGTGCCTCCACAGATCCCGCAACACATAGATACCAACCAGCGCCCCCAGCGTGACAAGCGTGTATTGCACCCGCTCCTGGACGGACCAATAACGGTTTTTCCATACCAGTACGGCCAAGACCACCAAGACGATCGGTGTGCTGAAGAACAAGCCCAACAGGGCTTTGGTCAAAGGCGTCTCGCCCCTATCCAGGGAATGCACAAGGGTGCCACCCAGCGGTCCCCGATAGAGAAACGTGAGCACCACAATCGCGGTCACCGTCATCATGGCCACGACGCGGGCAATCGTGGCGACTTGCCCCTGTTTGTGCCTGGTCTCTGCATGCCCAAGTTCTCGAGTGCGGATCCTGCGGACGACATAGCCCACAGGCCAGAGTGCAAACACCGTTAAGAACAGCAGCAGACTGTATCCCATGCTGAGAACCTGACCTGCCGTGGGCAAGATCCCATACGCATAGAAGACCCTGTAGAGAATCTCCCAGATGAGCTCATACCCGCTCCAGGCATTTGTCATCACGACAACACCAAATCCTCGCTCGGGCTGGGCTATGAGGACCGATATGTACCCGGGAAAAGACCCGCCGAAATGAATGAACCAGCTCTCCTGCCCCAGGTGTAGCAGAGAGAACCCCAGGGCCTGGTCGGCGTCGAAAGGCTCCTGCAGGGGGATATCCTCAGCCACAGGCGTGAGCATGAGTCTGGCCATATCCTGGGAAAGAACGGTGTTGGACTCTCCCGCGTAAGCCCGCATGACCTCAATGGCGAGCAGGGCCAAGTCAGGGGCAGTGGTCCACAGCCCTCCCATGCCCACATCCTGGGTATGCCACTTCCCCGGAGCGACCAGACCAGGGCTCTCACGCCACGCCTGGACGTCCCAACCATGCGCTGTGGCGGCTCTGGCTTTAAGCTCCTCGGGGAGCGACTGCTCAAAGGTGCTGGACGTCATGCCGATGGGGGCAAAAACAGCTTCCTCCACGATCTCTGAGAACGGCTTGCCGAGGACATCCTCGAGAAGCTGGACCACAACCAGGTAGCCACCGTTCGAGTAGTGCTCTGCCGTCCCTGGGACTCGGACAACCCGGACGGGCGGAGAATTGGCCGGCGGTTCCCCATCCAGAACCTGTTGCATCGTGGGCACCTGTTCACCGGGGGCGTAGCCTCTATATAAGCCCTGGTTCACGCCAGCAGTGTGGCTCAACAAGCGGCGTAGGGTCACATCGGCTCGTGCGGTGAACTCGTTCTCAGGGATCCGCCAGGATACGAGCTGGCCGTTGACATCCTCGTCCAGGTTGAGGAGTCCTTGTTCCACAACATGCAGCGCTGCCACAGCGGTGACTGGCTTGGCAATGGAGGCAGCCTGAAAGAGCGTATCCGGTGTGACGGGTTCGTGGCCTCCGAGCTCCAAGACTCCGTAACCTTTGGCCCATTCGATCTCAAAACCGTTGATGACGGCGATGCTGACGCCGGGCACGTTATGGTATTCCATCCGCTCGGCAATTGTCTGCGTGAGGAGCAACCCGTTTTCAACGCTGCGGATTCTCTCTTCAAGGCTAGTGATTGGGGATGCAACTGGCTGCCCACAACTGGCAAGCAGCAGAACGAGCGCCACAACACCAAGATGCAGATTCCTTCTCACTTTCCTACCTCCCGCTTTTTGGGTCGGCCCGCTTATCATTCCTCCTGATAAGGTTCACAGTTGATAGTAAACGATCCGATGTGCTCGCTGCACCATCTTAAAAGCCCCGGCCAGCTTATAAGCAAGGCGGTAACCTAGGCTAAGACGATCCAGATCGGGATCCTGGGTGAAAAACCACTCCTCTATGAGGTGGATGCCTGGCGACCAGGCCTCAATCTCGGAGGGGTGATCAATGCCCCAGCCAATGGATGCTCCAGTACGCTTTAGCGAAGGGTGTTGTGTTGCCGAACGGGCCGTCATCCGGCTGAAAACATCAGCGATTAGCCGGCAGCCCGGGAAAGTCTCCCGTAACTGGAGCAGTAAGCGCCTGACGTCAGCCTCGCTCAAGTACATCAGTAATCCCTCCGCAATTATCAGCACAGGTCGGTCGGCTGCCCTGACCATCGCCATCCATTCCAGGTCAGTTACCGATGAGGCAATCAGATGGTAGCGTTCATGCACCGGGTAGAACCGCTGGCGGAGCTCGATGACTGGCAGCATGTCCAGGTCGTACCAATCAACCTCACCGTTGTCCACCCGCCAAAAACGTCCGTCCAATCCGCAGCCCAGGTGCAGTACCACCCCACTGGGGTGCTCGGCCAGGAAGTCGTGCGTAACGGTGTCCAGCTTTTTCGCCCGTTGGCAAACCAGTACGACCGTCTTGTAGGGCACGCGCAGCCGGGTGAAATCGTAATCCACCCGGTTGAGGATGTCTTGGGCCTGGGGATCGAAAAACAGAGGGTTCCCAGGCTGCGCCTTGGCATAGAGTGGGATGAGCAGGGTCTCCTGCTCGGGGGTCAGGGTGATTTTCGTTTTCTCGTTCATGGGATAAGCGGCGACTCCCTTCATCTTATCACCCTCCCGATTCTGGCTGCGTCACCTGGAACGACGGGCCAGCCATCACCATGGGATCGCTCTTCTGTCGCATCATGACGGTGAGGCTGGACTCTGAAGACCTGCCAGGTCCTGGAGGCCTGGCAGGTCTGTCGCTTAGGGTGCGTGCTTCATCGTACGGTCTCGACAATGTAATGGATCGCAGCTTGCAGTTGGGCATCGATCCCCTCCAGAAGCTGGCTACGCTCCAGGGTCACGGTGATATCTGGGATGACGCCGTAGCCCTCCAGAACCGTGCCATCCGGCGCGAGGAGCTGAGCGACGGGATACCCCAGCCTGGCACCGTTGGGCAAAGTTGCCGCGTTCATGGCGGTTACCCCGCCGGGGCTGCGCTCGCCCACGATCACCGCCCGGCCAACAGCCTGCATGCCCGAGGCGAACCACTCGCTACATGAATAGCTCAGCGCGTCGATCAGGACTACGACCGGGCCATCGTAGACGCCTTCGCCAGTCACATACCATTCCGAGGTTCCCGTCCTGGTTCTGAGGCTGCCAAACAAGGCGCGCTCGTCAAGGAACTGGCCTGCCAGCCGCTCCCCGGTATGGCCGTCGCCCCCAGGGATACCGCGCAGGTCAATGATCATCCCGGGAGCATCCTGCAGCGCCGCAACGGCCTCTACCATGTCCGGGATCAAATCCGGATGGAACGTGTTGAAACGAATGTAACCAATGCCATTCTCCAAACGCCCGCTCTCGAACTCTAGATAAGCAGGCGGCAAGGGGATCCCCGCAAAGGGCGCTATCCGTTGGCGCCGGGTGCGCGCGATGCATTGTTCGTGCAGTTCATCGTTTTCGTCCAGGTAGGCGAGCGCAACGCAGGTTTCAGGATCGCCGTAGATCAGGCTCAGGAGGCGGCGCGTCAGGCCATCAATGCGGCCCTGCTCGTTGTAGGGTGGGGAAAGATGCCCCTGCGCGTCTGCGATGATCTGCTCAATGGAGACGCCGTCAATGCTATCGATGACGTAACCCGGACGCAGCCCGGCTCCCTCGGCCGGCAACCCGGCCTCGACGCGCGTGATCACCGCCCGGCTGTCGAGCAAGCGTACATCAATGCCGATCTCCCCCTCTGCAAAGCTGACCGGCTCGACGGACGGCCACAGGCTTGCGGGGCCCACACCGGTGTGGGAGACATTCAACTCCCACAGCATCTGATTGAGGAGTTGGTACAGAGTCTCGTCATCCTCGGCCGCGGCGATGAGCGGTTCGTACTCGTCGTGAACTGTATCCCAATCCAGGCCCCCGAAATCGGGATCGAAATACGTCCGGTCAACCGTATCCCAGACAGCCTCGAACACCTCCAGGTACTCTTGATTGCCGATGGCCTCGCTGGGCGCTATCGTGACCACAGCGGTCGGTGACGGCGCGATCTCGGTCGCGACGGCTGTGGGGGTCGCACTTGCCCTGATTGGCCGCGCGGGTGACTGCGCTCTGGGAGCCGCGCAAGCGCCCACGCTCAAAGCAATCAGGATGATTGAAGCAATTGCGGAAAACAGCCTGCGAGCCTTCATAGCACCCTCACTCCCACATTGGCAGGGCCGACACTATCCAGGTTTCTGCCCCACGATCAAGACATAACCCATGTACTCCTTGCCCCGCTTCGTGATCCGGTCGTCTATCCTGCCGGCTTCCCTGATCCGCGCATCGCGCAGCAACTGGAGCAGGATCTTGGGATAGGCCCGGATCATGAAGGACAACACGCCACGTAGCCCCATGTCCTTGAGCGCCTGCGGGGTAGCCACGTACTGGGCCTCGATCATCTCCACCACTCGCAGCCCCGCTTCCTCGAACAGGCGGCGCAGCGTCTGCGGTGTAAAGTATCCGTGTATGGCTGGATGCTCGTCCAGCAGCGCCAGCCACTCTTCCGGCGCAGATGGATCTATGGTGCTCTCATTGACCCCGATCCGCCCTCCGGGTCGGACGACCCTCACCATCTCCAGCAGTGCCTGTTTCTTGTCGCCAGGCAACGGCGTCAGGACGGACTCGACGATCGCCACGTCAAACGAGCCGTCTTCGAAAGGCAGGTCGAATGCATCGGCAACCCGGAATTCAACGCTGCCCTCCAGCCCCTGCCGGCGCGCCCTCTCTTTGGCCTTGGCGATCATGACCTCGGAGATGTCAATGCCCTGGACACGCGAACCATACTGCTCGGCAATCAGGCAGGCCGTGTTCCCGCCACCGCAGCCGACGTCGAGAACCCGGCTTGTCGCATCGAGATCGCACATGTCCAGCAGCGTCTGCGTGGCATCCTGTGCTCCCATGTGCATGCCTGGCAGTGCGTCCGCGAGCTGGCCGACGAAATCGTACCATTCGCGGGTGCCAACCGGTTTCCGACTGGCCTCGCCTTTTTCGATCATCACTTTTCCTCCGTTCTATTCTTGCCCACGGATGGGGACCGTGGGTATCACGATCTCAACCAAACCCGCAAACCGCTGCGATAGCCGCGTCGGTTCCACACCGAGGTTAGCCGCCCTACAGCTTCTTGTGGGCACTTGGCTACCAGATACCTGGCAGCAGGCGATAACGCACCCGACATGCATAATCATCGTAACCACTCAGCCTGGCCTGTAAGGTGCGGTCTTCGAGGGCTGTGCGGAGCACGAGCAGGATTGCGTTCAGTCCGCTGGGGATCAAGGCCCACCAAGAAGCGAGCAGAACTGGCACGGCCAATTCATACAGAATCGTGCCGACGTAGGCCGGATGACGCACATATTGGTACGGGCCGCCTGTGGCGACAGTGTGGCCACGCTCGGTCTGTATGCGAATGATCTGCGAGAAGAAGGCGTTGGAGGCTGTGGCCCACACGCCCAGGGCATAGCCCAGGGCGCACACGGCCAACGCAGCGATTTGAGCAGCCAAAGGAAAGCCGCCCGTCCAGCCATAGCGCTGATCAAGTCCAGCGACGATCAACCGCGCCAGTCCCGAGAGGCCCACGATGCTCATGATGGCTGTGTCCCAAAGTTTGCCCCCCCGGCGAGGCCCCAGGCGCTCAGCCAGCAGATCTGGATTGAAGCGCAAGATAACGATGGCCGTCGCCGTGATCCAGGCCAACATCACAGCAATCAGTGCCCAGGCAGGCCACCAGTCAATCCGGCCGGCTGACCAGAACAGAGCCATGCCCATGAAGACAATCCCCATGGTCTCACGGATGGCAAAACGTGCGATAAGCTTTGTGTCCATATTCTCCATTCGGCCACCTCCCTAGTGACCCAACATCGCTTCCAAGAGTTCCTCGAGCGGACATCCCTTGACCAGGAAGGCGTCGGCGCCGGCAGCCAGGGCATCAGCCCGATAAGAAGGATACATAGTCAACACGATGACCTTGACCTCCGGCCACATGTCCTTGATGAGCCGCGTGGCCTCCAGGCCATCCGTCGCTGGCATCCGGGCATCCATCAGCACCACGTCAGGCCGACGTTCCTCCACCAGCCGCACTGCCTCCCGCCCATCGGTTGCCTCGGCGACGACTTCCACCCCCGGCCAGGTGACCAGCAAAGCTCTCAACCCATCCCGAGATCGGGAGCGATCGTCGGCGATCAACACTCGTATAGCATTCTGCATTGCTCCCCTTTTCGATGATCTAGCTGTCCCTTACAGCTTACCCGATAGAGACACCACTGTCATCGGAAGAACGGAGGATTCGCCATACGCAGAAAGGACCGTCCCGGGGACAGTCCTTCTCCACGTTGATCGTATGACATCTGCAACAAATGTCGTACCCGCTCTCTGCAAGAGAGCCCCCTAACCCTATTGCACGACCACATCCCTGTCACTAGGTGACGCATCACCAGGTGACGCATCATCAAGCGACGCCAGTCCCTCCCGCAGGGCGTAGAGCGTGGCCTGGGTGCGGCTCGCCAGGTGCAGCTTGCCCAGGATATTGCTCACGTGCGTGCGCACCGTGGCCTCGCTGATCACGAACTCATCGGCGATTTCCTGATTGCTCTTCCCCCTGGCGAGGACCTGCAGAACCTCCACCTCGCGCTCCGTCAACGGCTCCGGCGTCAGCGGCCGATCTGATGGGCGAGATAGCTCCTGAAGCACCTTGCGGGCGATCGCTGGCGAAAGCGATGACTCGCCCCGGTGGACCTGACGGATGGCGCGCACCAACTCCTGCGGCCCCGTATCCTTCAGCAGATAGCCCAACGCGCCAGCCTTGATAGCTGGAAAGACCTTGTCATCGGCGGCGAAGCTGGTCAGCACCAGGATCCGCGCCTGGGGATCCTCCACTATGACCCGGCGCGTCACCTCGATGCCGTCCATCCTGGGCATGAGCAGATCCAACAGGATCACGTCGGGGCGTAAGGCCCTGATTTTCTCCAACGCCTCCTGACCGTCTTGTGCCTCGCCGGCCACCTCAATCCCCTCCTCGGTCGCTAGTAGCGCACGGATGCCCTTGCGGACGATGACGTGATCGTCCACGATCAACACGCGAATTGACTCACGGACGTCGTTTGTCTGCCTCATATCGTCTATCTGCCTCATCGAGGCACCTCCACTCGCACTCTCGTTCCTGCTCCTGGTTCGCTGTCCAGTACCAGCTCTCCTCCCATGTGAGCCGCCCGCTCTATCATCCCGTCCAACCCCAGCCCACTGCCCTCGACCGCGGTGCTGGGATCGAAGCCGATCCCATCGTCGGTGATCTCCAGAATCACTGCCTCCCCACCGCGGTTCAAATATACGCTGACGTTGCGGGCACGGGCGTGCTTGAGGGCGTTGTTTAGCGCCTCCTGGGCGATGCGGTACAGCCCTTCCTCGATTTCGGCGGGCAGGGTCGCCTCTCCCTCCACCTGGAAACCGACCTCCAGTCCAGCCCGCTCCTCCACCGCCTCCAGGCGCGCCCGCAGGGCGGTCACCAGCCCCTCGCTCTCCAGGGCAGAGGGGCGCAGCTCGAAAATGAGCAAGCGCATCTCCCGCAGCGCCTCCTGGGCCGTGTCCCGCAACTCGCGCAGGTGCTCGGTAGCCAGTTCCACCTGCCCCGACGCAAGCTGGCGCGCCGTCGCCTCGGCGTACAGGGTCGCGCCATACAGTGCCTGAGTCACCGAATCGTGCAGCTCGCGGGCCAGCCGCTGGCGCTCCTCGACCACGGCCAACCGCCGGGCCTGTTCGTAGAGGTGGGCGTTTTCGATGGCAATGGCGGCCTGGTTGGCCAGAGATTCAAGCATCTTCATGTCGCTCTCGTCGAAAGCGTTCAACTGATCGCTCTCGACGTTCAGCACGCCGATGACCCCGCTCTTCGTCCTCAAGGGCACGGCCAGCTCTGAGCGGGTCTCGCTTGAATTGGGAAGGAGGAGAAAGTGCGGCTCCCGGCTCACATCCGGCGCCAGGAGGGACTCTCCGGTGGTGGCCACCCAGGCCGTGATCCCCTTCCCGCCCACTCCTTCGGCTTCGCTCAGGACAAGTTTGAGTGGCGGCGGCAGGAATTGGGTTTCAGGCCAATCGGTCTTGGCCCCCGCTTTGAAGACAATCTCATCTCCCTCGATCAAGCCCACAGTGACCAGATAGTAGCCGAAGGTCTTCTTTACCAGGCGCACGATCTCCTCCAGCAGCTCATTGACAGTGAGAATGGAGGTGATGTGGCGCCCCATGTCGCTGATGACGCGGAACTGCTCCGCCCGTCGCTGCTCGGCCTCGAAGAGCCGTGCGTTCTCAATGGCCGTGGCTGCCTGGTTGGCGAAGGCCTGTAGGAGATCCAGATCGCTCTGGTCAAAGCTCCCGTGTCCGCCCTGCTTGTCCAGGAGCACCAGGGTACCCATAACCTGGCCCTTGATAGTCAAGAGTGCGGCGGCGGCGTTTTCGACGGGCCTCCCCATCTCCATCTCGTGCCATACAAGTGCGGATCTATCCACTCGGCTGTCCGCTTGAAGCTCGTTCGACACAACCGGCTGTTTGTGAAGAGCCACCCAGCCCGAGAGGCTACCTCCCAGGGACGAGCGATGCCCTATCGTAAAGGCAGCCGAGCCGGCGGCAGCGACAACTTCGTCCTGCTGGGCCTCCCAATCAACCAGGTTGAGAATCCCTCCATCGGCCTGCAGGAGGTTGGTGGCTTGCTCCACGATCAAGCGCAAGAGTCTCTCCAGCTCCAGCGTACCGGTCACGGCCGTGGTGGTCTCCTGCAGGGCTGTAAGCTG
>Ga0172364_10005258_pt1 | contig 10314 bp, 6 predicted proteins | sample LakKivSesite10cm_FD_114545 | JGI IMG/M metagenome (GOLD analysis project Ga0172364, IMG submission 114545) | Sediment microbial communities from Lake Kivu, Rwanda - Sediment site 10cm | ecosystem: Environmental > Aquatic > Freshwater > Lake > Sediment | place: Rwanda: Western Province, Lake Kivu... | reverse complement strand
ACTGCTGATCGAGGACGACGGGCTCGACACGCTGGACGGGCTGCTGATAGAGGACGGACTGCTGATCGAGGATGACGGGCTCGACGGGCTCGACACGCTGGACGGGCTGCTCGCCGACGATGAGCTCGCAGAACTCTCAGAGCTGCTGCTGGAAGAGCTCCTCCCCAACTCTGCTGGTTCGAAGTCTATCCCCGTGATGTCGTCGACCGAGACGCTCGCCGGAAGCGTGCCAGACCCGAGGACGGCCCATGTCCCGCTCCCCGCCATGTAGATGGCATGCCTGATGACGACCTGCCCGGCGTAGGATCCGTCCCACAGCACGTAGACGTTGCCAGCAACTTCCCTCGCCCGCAGGAACGGGTTCGTGCGGTCGCGCCGCGGCTTCTCGACGGGGGTGGAGCCCCACCCCTCCCCGGAGATCATCCACATCTTCGTCTTGACCCTCTCCCACGCCATCAGGACAATGTGCAGACCTCCCCAGCACATGCAGACCGCCCACCCCGACACCTCCAAGCCCGCGCAGTCGAACACCGACTCGGACAGCCACTCCTCCCCGCCCCACCAGCAGTGGCGCAGGTCGTCGCCGACCAGATATGCGACATGCGGGCGGCCGACGGCGTCCACGCAGATGCATTGCTCCGAGGTCGCAATCCTCTCCCTGGGGACAGCCTCGACCGCCAAGGACGACCCTCCGACGACGCCCCACTCGCCGCCGTAGAACTGGGCGTGGTGCAGCCCGTCGGCCTCGATCCAGACGCAATGTGGCCTCCCGCCGTCCATCCACATGGACGGGGCGGTTGACGCAGTGCCCATCAGCCCGGTGCGAAGAACCTTCCAGGTCATCTCCGATGCCCCTCCAGCGAACGCAGAACCCCGTCGAGGTCAGTCTTGAACTCCGTCCTCCGCATGTGGTCGTACTCGACCAGGCACGCCCCACGGGCCGCGAACGCCGTCATCCTTCCGTCGAGGACTCCATGGGTTATCTCGCCGGCTGCGGCGTGCCCGTCGCGCCCGCCGACGACAGCGAGCGCCAGGACGAGGGCGTCGGCGCCGTCCTCATCGCGCGATCCGGCTGGGACGTCGACCAGCGGCAGCGTCGTCCGCCTGTCCACGACGCAGTTTCCGCCGCACAGCCAAGACTTGATGCTGAGGGCGACATACGGCACGCCCCCGCACCCGTTCATTCCAAGGTGCCCCCTCAGAAGCCTGTGCCATGCGGCGGAAGCGGCGTACGCCCCAGGGAACACGCAAGGCACCTCCTCTGACCCCGGCGGCAGGGTGCGCGGCACGAACCCGAACCACCCCTCGCCGTTCGTGCGGAACGACCCGCCGAAGAACCTCCCTCCCCTGCGGCTACCGACCACCGGCGTCACCAGCGACCTGCCCCTCCTCCTGGCCTCGTCCAGCATCCCCCTAGCCATGGCCGGGTCCATGCCGTCGGACGGCAGGACGGCCACGCAGTCCCCAGTGCCCATGTCGGCGACGACGGAGTCTATCTCCGTGGGGCGCCGCGACTTGGCGACGACCACGCGCGCCGCCGGGCACGACCCCGCCGCCGCGCCGCCGTCCGGGAGGAGTATGACGACGTCAGACATCCTTGCCTCAGTAGAACGACAGCCTGTGCACGATCACGAGGTTGCCAGGGTACCCGGAGGACTCCATGACCTCCAGCCTGTAGCTGCGGTACGCACCGGGGTCCTCGACGTCGTACTCGTTGGTGAAGTCTGTCGCCGCCGAGAACGACTGGTCGCCCCTCGCGTCGACGACCCTGTACGTCACGCCATCGAGGCTCCCCTTGATCTGCCACGTCCTCGGGGCGGTCTGCGAGTCGTAGGCGACGACCCTGTAGCGCCTGACGTAGGTCTTCGAGCCGCCGTAGCCGAGCTCGACCCAGTGGCCCGGCACCATCGGGCTGGACGCCAGGTGGACCCACCACGACGACCCGCTGTCGCCGTTCGGAGGGCCGCTGAAGGCGAGCCATCCGCGCTTGTCGTAGGAGTAGGAGGACTCCGTGACCGTGTAGGGGGCGGGGGCGTCCCACGCCGTCATGACGGGAGTGAGGTCGGGCGGCGTGCTCGGGCTGCTGGCACTGCTCAGCGTCGACCATGAGTAGGTCGACCACGTCTCGACGACGCTCGACGACGACGACGCCGAGCTCAGGTTCGACACGGTGCTGGAGAGGCTCGACGTGGTCTTCGACGACGACGACGAGGAGGACTCGAAAGCGTCCTCGCCCTCGAACCGGATGCCGCGCGACTTGACGCCGCCGCCCGTCGTCGGGACTCGCACGGACGGCGGCGCTGCCGTCACGACGGGCGTCCTGCCCCTCGTCACGTCGACGACGACGGACCCGGAGACGGCCTCGCCCGCTGCGACGCCGTCCTCGTTGGTCAGCGTCAGCCTGGCGAAAACGACGACGGGCACGTCAGAGGCCGGCAGATCAGCCGCCGGGTCCCATACGAAGTGGCGGTCGACGCCCGTGCGGACGTCGACGCCATCCCCCACGTCCCCGACAGCCGACGCCGTCGCGGCCGCATAGGTCAGGCCGCCGTCGCTGCTGATCTCGACCTTGGCCGAGGCGACGGCGACCTCCTCCTCGTCGAAGTAGTCGTAGCGGAAGTCCACCAGCCCCGACCCGTCCGTGCGCTGGGAGCCGCGGAAGTGCTCGACGAACGGGGCGCCAGCCTCGTCCGAGAGCCTCCTAGTCGCCCGGGCGTAAGTCAGGACGCCGTTCTGGTCCTCGATGCCGACCATGACGTTCAGGACGCTGTTCTGCCGCACCATCTTCTTGATCTCGTGGGGGTCGAACGTGTGCCTGGTCGCCTCCCCCGTCTCGTCGACGAAGTACGCATAGTCGTGGTCGTCCACGGCGAGACCGAACGAGACGCTCTTGACGACGACGCCCTCCGGGCGGTCGAACCAGACCGCTATGCCCTTGGACCACGAGAAGGAGACGTGCGCCGACGGGGCGCTCGACTCGCTCGACGGGGTGCTCTGCGACGAGGCTCGCCCGCTGACGCCGCGGGAGCTCGATGAGGACGACCTGCTGAGCGTCGACGGGGACGACTCCGACTCCACCTCGACCGGCATCGGGGCCATCGTCAGGGCCGACCCGAGCGACTCTGGGACGAGGGCGATCATCCTCGGCGTCTCGACTTGCGACATCGTGTAGAGGGCGCCTCTCTGCTGGTCGCCGACGGCGGAGCTCACATAGTAGATCCTGCCGTCGACCGACGCCATCCCCAAGGGGTAGGGGATGGCGCTGGTGGCGTAGAGCACCTCGGCCACCGGGTTGAACTCCATCGACCACAGGTCGCATCTGATACCGGTCCCGGACCCGCTCCTCCCGGACATCAGCAGCTTGCCGTCGTGGAACGCCAGCCCGCCCATCGGCGTCGTGGCCACCATGCGGCTGCCCAGCAGCGTCCAGCCGGTTCCGTCGAGGCTCCCGACGCTCCAACGCCTGAGGTTGCCAGTCAGGTCGATCGTGAAGATCTGCGGCGATGAGAATCCCATCCAGCCGGCCGGGGTGAACGCCGCCCCTCGGCATTCCGGCGCGAACGTCCCGACGAGCGTCTGCTGGATGCCGGGCGACCCGTCCTCGGATGGGTGTATCCAGTACACGCCAGCGTATGCGAAGCCGTACAGCCTCTCCCCGTTGGTCGCCAGGGCGTTGTAGACTCTTCCGACCCCCGCGTAGTTGTACGCCGGGTCGAACGGGTGCTTCGTGACGCCGGTGACGAGGTCGATCCTGCAGATAGCCTTCGTCTCGAAGTAGGACGTCGTGGTCGCGATCATCGCTGTCGGGTTCGTCGCCATCTATGCCTCCAGTGCCCTGACCTCGTAGACGTACAGGTAGTCGTTCTCGACGAGGGAGGTGTACATCAACAGCCCGTCGGCCTGGATCGGAGGGTCGATCATGAACCTGTGCTCCGTCTTAGAGGACGCTGGATGGACGAAGTAGCCGACGAACGTGTCCAGCCCGTTGTTGCAGCAGTAGACCGCCGACCACCTGGTGTCGCCCCCTCCGCCGAACGCGGACAGATCGCACAGGACGGAGACGCCCTTGACGAGCCTCGGCCGCCGCACGACGGGCTCGTCGTAGCACTCGACGACCGACAGGGCGGCCGACCCGTACGAACCGACTATCGTCACCCCGTCCGCCTCCGCCGCCGGGCTGACCCTGACGATGTACGGGGCGAAGACGTCGCGCATGCCGATGTTCGCCGTCTCCAGCGGGATGTCGCTGCCAGCGAGGTAGCGGTAGACCTTGACGCTGAACCTCGACGCCCCGGACTTGGCGTACAGCCTCACCTGCCGCAGGACGCGCCGCTGCCGGAAGAGCACCCTCAGCACGGTCCCCGGGGAGACGGCCTGGCCGGCGGAGTTGTCCTCGCCGGCGGCGACCGCCGAGACCCTGTTCCCTGGCGACAGGTCGATCTTCGCCGGGCCGCCGGCCTGTTCGAACGCATATCGCACGACGGCGTCGCACCATACGACGGTCTCTGAGGTGTCGGGGTCCCCGTCGATCGACCCATTCGTCGCCATGTTGATGACGGGCTGCAGCACGATCTTCCCGGCGCGCTCGGTGGACGAGGACGATGCGAGGTTCGGCGACACCCCCTCCGACGAGGTGGTCGTGAGGGACGTCGTCGACGTCGAGGAGTTCGACGACAGGCTCTCCCAAGTCATCGTCATGGAGGAGCTCTCGGACTGGAACAGCGACCAGCCCATCCATGCGGTCGAGGAGCTGCTCGGGCTGCTGGCGCTGCTGCTGGACGACGAGCTGAAGCGGTATCCGTCCACCTGCGGGTCCCTGGCGTCCAGACCGCCGAACCCGACCTGGAACCCGACCTCGCCCGGGGCATAGGCGGCCGGCGAGCGCACCCCCGAGAGGACGTTGGCGAACGGCACCAGGTCGAGGGTCGCCGACCCTCCGCCAGGCGGGACGACGATCACCCTCGGGGGGTTCGCCAGCCTGACCCTCGTCCTGGAGTGCCTGTCGACCATGTCGCAGAGGGTCTCGTGCGTGTTGGTCGCCGCCGGGACGGCGTCGAGCCCGAACAGCTGGGACGGCTGAGGTTCCGCCGGCGCCGCATGCCTTCCACCGCCTGCGCCGACCTGTGACGTCGGGCGCTGCGACGCCCCGATGCCGAGGACCGGGGCGACGGGGACGTCCGCCGGGGCGATCGGCGTCTGCGACGACAGCCACGCCATGGCTGCGACCCTCAGGATTGCCTCCTTCTGGTCTGCGGACGGCTCCACGAACCCAGATCCCGAAGTCCTGCGGTAGAGGGGATAGACCGTGTCGGAGTCGAAGATGTCCTCCCAGGACCTGCCCTCGGCGCCGACGACGCCACTGGTGAGGAAGTCAGCCCCCTCCAGGAAGCTGACGTTGCGGCGCGGGGACACGACGACCTCGCCGAGAACCTCCTTGAGGTTGACCGCCACGAACTGGACGTGGCTCTCTGTCGACGTCCTCGCCTGGACCCCCGCGACGATCAGCGGCAGCGTCATCCCCTGGTCGACGAACAGGTCGCCCTCCTCCCTGACGGACAGCACGAACACCCCGTCGACGCCGTAGGCCCCGTGGAACCTCTCCGCAAGGGCGTCGCGCTCTGGGACGACCCACTCGACATGGCGGCTTGCCGCCGAGGCGTCGTCGCCCCACGAGTCGAAGACGAGCTCCGACGAGACCCCGCGGACGACGTCGTGCATGGTCATCGACAGCCTTGCCCTGGCGTACACGGCGACGCCGGGGGCCGCCGGATGGAAGCCGACCCCCTGGCCGACGGGAGCGACGCGCATGACCATCCTGTCGCCGTTGCCGACGACGGCGTTGGAGACGCGCGCGTCGCCTCTTCCGCTGGTCCCGACGACGCCCCAGACCGCCTCGCCTGCCGAGAGGTCGCCGCGCAGCCTCGCCGGGTCGACGTCCTCCGGGACGAATCCAAGGCCGTCAGTGACCGACCTAGTCATGCTCCGAAGGTTCACGATGTCGATCATGACGGATGGCGACAGGCACGGCGCGGACGAAAATGCGAACGACATCGTCCCGGCAACGGTTGACGAGGACGACGAACGGGACATCAGCCTGGCGACGGAGGACGGCGACGAGCCGGATGAAGAGGAGGACGACATCGACGAGCTTGACGGCGAACTGGACGAGGAGGACGAGGACGACTGAGAGGACGACGACGACGAGCTGACCGAGGACGACGACGCGGACGACGACGACAAGCTCGAGGCCGACGAACGCGACGATGACGACTGCGACGACCGCGACGACTTGGACGATCTGGAGACGCTCGACGACTCGTCGTCGCTCACAACTGGCGTGCCGGTGGCGCCACCGGCACGCCAGTTGTAGTACCCCTCGGGATAGGTCGCGCCGGTTGCGCGACCCCAGCACGTCTCGGTGTAGACGTCCCCGCCGATCGACTGGGATATGACCCACATGGCGTAGGGGGAATGCCTCCAGATGAACCAGGTCCAGTCGTCGGTGCAGTACATGGGAATGCCGCCGCTCGTGCCGAATGCAAAGTACGACCCGTTCGGCGACCCGAGTGGGCCGCCGCCGTCGCCGCTCACGGTCTTGCGCGAGATCGTCATCTGGACATCTCTCCGAGGATCGGCACGAACAGCGTCCCGCCGTACTGCGGCAGGTCGTCCTTGACATCCGCATCCTCAACCCTGTCCCTTGCTGCCCACCTCCGCATCGAGGGGTGGAGGAACCTGCTCTCCGAGAACCCCTCACCCTCGCCCTCGCCCTCCCCTATCACGACCGCCCCGCCGCACGACGCCACGCAGCGCGGTCGGCGCAGGCCGAGCCACGCCCCGCCGACCTCCGCCTCGCCGATGGTCGACACGGAACCGGACGGCGACCTGTCCACCGCCACGACCCTGTCGTTGCCCTCGTCCGCGATCAGGACGACGCTGGAGCTGCCGCCGTAGCACACCCCCGCCGGGTGGTTGAGCTGCGACGGGCCGTTCCCTGGCGAGGCGTCCCCGTGCTGCCACAGCAGCCGGCCGACACCCCTGCGCAGCCAGGACAGCTCGTAGACCCTGTGGACCTCGCCTCCCGAGACCAGCAGGGTCTCGGACGAGCGCCCATAGCCCATCCCCTCGGGCTTGTCGGCGATGCCCGAAAGGTCGACCTGGTTGGTCAGCGAGCCGTTCCTGTCGAGAGCCAGCACCCTCGAGTTCCACGAGTCGAGCACGGCGTACCCCCAGTTCGTCTCGACGGCGGCCTTCGGGTAGTGGAGGCCGTCGACCCTGGCGACGGTCTCGCCCGACGGGGCGACGACGGAGAACTCGTGGTCTCCCAGGACCATGGAGTTGCCGCCCCAGTCCCGGCCGCAGAGGACGCCGTCGGAGAACCCGTTCATGCGGCACAGCGACGACCCGGTCGACAGGCCGGCCGACGACGCCCTGACGAGCCCCTGTCCGACGACCTCGCACGACGACGGTGCGACGGAGACCCTCAGCAGGCACCTGTCGCCGTGGGAGTACCCGTCCAGGGACGAGTCCCACGAGAACAGCGTCAGGGCGCCGGAGGGCGAGCACGGCGCGAACCTGGCGACCCCGTCCGAGACCCGGACGCTGGGCGACGACATCCCCGTCGGAGCGGCCCACCTCTCGATCGCCGACCGCCTGTGCTCGACCGCCACGTCCACGCCGCGGAACGCCCCGCCGAAGAGGGACACTTCGATCGTGACGACCTCCGATCCGCCGGGGACAGCCCTGACCGAGCAGCTCACGTCGCCGCCCGTCACGACCCCCGTTGACCTGTGCCTTTCAAGTGACATTCTGACAGCCCTATGTCGTCCCCGCCACCCTGATCCTCGCCAAGCCCACGCATGTGCTGAGCCCCGCCACCCGTTCGAACCTCCAGCGGTATCTCGTCCATTTGGACGAGACGTCCGGCGTCGCCCTGATGTACGTGTAGCCGTTCATGCTGGGCGGGGTGAACCTGTACGGGCTGGCGGCCAGGTCGACCGCATCGACCTGGGTCCACGTCGTCCCGTCCATGGAGGCGTCTACATACCATTTCGTCGGGAGGTGGCTCGTCCCTCCGCAGACGCCGCCGGGCGTACCCTCGCCGAGGCCGAACCCCATGATCCAATAGGCGGTCATCTGGACGCCGGCGGGCTGCCTGGGGGAGAAGTCCACGGCGATCCAGGAGTCGCACGCCGTGCTGGCGACCGCCCCAGTCTGCTCGATCCAGACCCTGTCGGCAAGCTCGACGCTGACCGCCTCGGCGGTCCATGTCCCGTCGAACGGCATGAATGCCCACCACGGCAGGTGCGGGTCGACGTAGCCCGAGGCGGTCACGCAGCCGGGGAGGTCGTCGACCTCCAGCAGGTTGGCGTCGACGAACCCGAACGACGACCAGCTGGACGAGCTCGACAGGAGCATGCGGGACGTGCTCTCGGACTTGACCGACGACATGGACGAGGTGCTGAACGACGACCTGCTCGACGACTCGCTGGACGGCGTGACGCCCGTGGAGTGCACGGACGACGGCGACGATGTGGAGGACGCGCTCAGGTCGCTGAAGCTCGACGACGACGGGCTCGTCGGCGACGAGGGCGTGGACGAGCTGACCTCGCTCGCCGACTGAGTGCTCGAACTGCTCTCCCGGAAGGCGACGTCCGGCACGGACAGCGGGACCACCCTGGCGTGGACATGCCCCGGGGCGTGCGGCGACTGCTGGGCCGCCACGAACGGCCAGGCGACTTCCGCCGTCCCGAGCGGCCACGGTTCCCCTCCGGCGTCCTCGACGGCGCCGACCCCTCCGTCCCACCAGAAGTACACCCTGCGCCCGTCCTCCTCGCCTGCGGACTCGGAGGCGAGGTCGATCGCCGTCGGGTCGCCGGCGCCGGGGATCGCATGCCTCCAGGAGACCCATCCGCCGTACGGGGCGACCTTGGCGACGACCCTGGAGAACTGGTCGACGGCGTATATGTCGCCGCCGCCGGACGACGCCAGGCGGCTCGGGAAGAATCCCTGCCCGGCAAGGTTGATCGCCCCGGGGTGCAGGGTGCCGTCGTAGACGGCCACGGACGCCGTCCCGTCCGCCACGAGGACGCTGCCAGCCTCCCACTCCCCCAGCCCCGTGACGATGCCGTACAGGGCACCCTGGACCCCGCCCTGGGCGCAATGGAGCATGGACTCCCTCCTCGACGAGACCGCCGCGAACAGGTCACCCGTGGCGCGGCACACGACCTTGGAGGTCACGGCGGACACCCTGGTGGGCAGCGCCATGTCGGCGACCTCCCCCATGTCCCCGTCCGCCGACCGCAGCACCGCCCGCCCGCGGCAGACCTCCCAGACCCTCCTCCTGGGGCCGTCGACCGCGATGGCGACGGCGTCTCCGTGGGCGCGGTACCAGCGCCTCTGCGCCAGGAACCTGTCGAGGACGACGACCGTCTGCCCCTCGCACAGCAGCCACACGTCGTTGTTCGTGACGTCCACGGAGACGTCCCGGACGGCGACCGGGTCGAGGCTGGCCTCGCCGACCCACCACGCCCCTCCGGCCGCCAGCCTCCTGACGGACGACCCGGAGGCGACGACGAGGTTGGCGGCCGGGGCGGACCCGCGCAGGGACAGCCTGACGAGACCCCCCTCGACGGGGTCGGGCACCCCGCGGAACGGAAACGGGTCGAGGGCGGACTCCTCCCCGGAGGGCGAGTACAGGAAGTCGCCCAGCCTGGCGAACGAGCTGCGCCGGTCGGTCAGCGACAGGAAGGACGGGTCCAAGGACAGGTCGACCCTGTAGCCGAGCGGCCTCTTGGCGAGGTCGCCCGCCTCCACTCTCCAGTCGATGTGTCTGGTGGCGAACATGGGTCGGGTCTCCGTCTGCTGGCCATATGATACATCAGACGCTCACCATCATGGCGCCGTCGGCGAGCGGTCTGACGTCGGTCGTGTCGGACAGCAGCCCGTGGCCGAACGTCCACAGGACGTTGCCCCACGAGTCGAGCATGGCGACCCGGCTGCCGACGAACGACCCGGACTCCTCCTTCTCGAGCACGACGTAGCGGCTGTCCTCGGCGACCGCCGCCGCGCCGACGTGGACGACCCCGGAGACGACGTTCGGATGGGCGAACCAGGCGAAGTCGCCCTGGTTCGGGAAGGGGATGGCGACCTCGCCGCCGGGCGGCACCTCGTCGCTCGAGAACTCGTCGCCGTACAGCGAGAGGTCGGGGTCGGCCGCGAACGCCTCCGGGGTCGTCGCGCCGGAGAGGACCCTGATCGGCACCGACGACGAGTTCCTCCAGACGACCGTCGCCCCCGCTCCGACGTAAACGT
>Ga0172364_10005252_pt1 | contig 10319 bp, 8 predicted proteins | sample LakKivSesite10cm_FD_114545 | JGI IMG/M metagenome (GOLD analysis project Ga0172364, IMG submission 114545) | Sediment microbial communities from Lake Kivu, Rwanda - Sediment site 10cm | ecosystem: Environmental > Aquatic > Freshwater > Lake > Sediment | place: Rwanda: Western Province, Lake Kivu... | reverse complement strand
TCCGGCGCCTGCTTTCGGCAGGGTGAAAAGGAACGTGCTACCCTTGCCGATTTCAGACTCGATCCAGACCCGGCCGCCGTACATCTCGACCGCCTTCTTCACGACCGCGAGTCCGACGCCGGTGCTATCGGCCTTGTCGCGCGGCTTGAGCGTCTCGAAAAGCTGGAATACGCGCTGCCGGTCCTTCTCTTCGATTCCGGGCCCGTTGTCGCTGACGTGAAACCGCCAGAAATCGCCGTCATCGGTGCAGCCGACCCCTACCAGCCCCTCGGGCTTGTCCAGGTACTTGATGGAGTTGGAGAGCAGGTTCGATAGCACCTGGGCAATTCGCGTCCGCTCGACCACGATCTTGGGCAACGGAGTCTCCACCGTCACGCGGATGTGGGGCGGCGGCGACAAGAGGTCAATCAGTTCCGGCACCAGCTCGGCCAGGTTGACCTCGACCGCCTCTTCGCGAATCCGGCCCGCGCGCGAGTACTCAAGGATGCCGTCGATCAGGTCATGCATCCGCTTCACGCGGCCGAGCAGCAGATTGAGCTGCTCCCGGCCTTCATCGTCGAATTTATCTCTGTAGTCGGCGGCCAGCCACTTGGCCAGCGAGTCGATCGCCCGGAGCGGCGCCTTGAGATCATGCGACACCACGTGAGCGAAGTCGGCCAGTTCCTGATTGGCGGCTTCGACCTGCCGCAACAGTTGCGCCTGCTTCTCCTCGGCCCGCTTCCTGGCGACGAGGGCATCCTCCAAGTCCTCGGCGAACTCGAGGTACGTCTGGTTCGGCCCCTTCAACTCCCGGTAGAGCCGCGAGTTGGCAATCGCCAGCGCCGCGGCCCGAGCCACGGCCAGGGCCATGTCCAGGTAGTAGTCCTTGTATTCGGGAGAGGATATTCGCTCGACCTCGATCACACCCAGTGTCTTGGTCCGGTGCCGCAGGCTCAGCCGAAACCCCGCACCGCTCCCGGTCCAGGCGTAGGAGCGGCTGAACGAAGAGAGCTGCCGTTTCACTTCCTCAGAGTCGCCGAATCCTTGAGGCCGCGACCAGACCCGCAGCAGCTTTCCGTCTTCCAGCGCCGCGAAGACCATCCTCGCCGGAGCCAGCATCGCCGCGAACAGGTCGAACACCTTCTCAACCACCTTCTCCTCGGCCAGGGTCTCGGCCAAGCCGCTCACAAGTTCCACTACCATGCCCGATTCGGTGAGCTGCCGGTAGGCGTTAGCGAGCATCGTGTTCAGCCGCACCCGCTGGAATTCCAGGCGCCACTCGAGCACGGTCTTCTCTACAAGAAGCCGGAAGCACTCGCGCCCGGTCCCGGACAAGACCCCCGGAATACCTCCGCAGCGGCGTACGATTGTTGCCGGCCGGCCGGCGATGCTGGCCGGCGCGGAGTCTGGAACACACGGGCCGGCAACCACGCGGAAGAGCTGACAATCGCTGCCCGCCGCCGCGGCCCGCTCTATTATCTGCCAGCCGCTATGTTGATTAGCACAGTCGCCCGGAAAGGACATCAGCCGGACGTCGTCGAATCGGCCTTCCCCGACCAACTCGAACGCGACCGGACGCAGCCGTTCGCACACCAGAACGCCGAGCTTCTCACAGCCCGTCATCAAGGCGTCTCAACCACTGGTAGCATTCGTCCGCTCGCGAGGCGGCCGCACCGCGACAACGCGTCCACCGCTACTGAAGCCTACAGTGCAAAGCGTGGAGCGTCAAGAAGACGCGGACGAAGGAAAGTCGCGGGGTCGCGGGGCCGGCTTACGAGCGACCGCGAGCGGCTAGCCCAAGCGCCCATTGTGAAAGGGATAAAGGGATACAGGGATAGAGGGAGAAAGAGAACGCGTGGTCGAGTGGTCAAGTGGCCCGGTGCCGGAACCTAGAATCAGAAATCTCACATCTAGAATTCCTTCCTTTGTCCCTTTATCTCTCTATCCCTCATGCTTCAGCTTTGGTTGGGCCGGAAGCTGTATCCGGCGCGCAGACCACGAAGTAGGTCGGCGCGCTTCCGGGAATCCTCGCCGCTAACCCAGGTTGACTTTGTGTTTCGCGACGGTCCCGCCGGAGATGATGACGACCAAGTAGGTGCCGCGTTTCAACCGCGCGCCGTCCTCGCCGGTTCCGTCCCACACCGCGGCATGATACCCGGACGACTGCTGCTCGTTCAACAACAGCTTGACCGGCCGGCCCAGCATGTCGAAGACCTCGACCCGAACCTGCCCGGCTCGGCTCAGAAGGTACTCAACCCTGAGGTTGCCGCGGCGGATTGCCGGTTGAGCCCGGACGACCGTTACCGTGCTGGAATCAGCCTCGCGCCCGGCAACGGCGGTAGCGGCTTCACCGCAGGCGAATACCAACGCCGGATTGTGGCCGGCCGGCAGCTCAAGCGCCGCAGCGATCTCTCTCCGTTCAGCCCTGCTCAGCGGCACCACAAGGAAGCCGGCCAGCCCGAGCGCCCGCGCCTGCGCGAGGAGCTGAAAAGCGGCGAATCCTGCTTCCATCATGGCCGGGCCGGAAGCTGTATCCGGCACGCAGACCACGAAGTAGGTCGGCGCGCTTCCGGGAATCCTTGCCGATGCCGCTCGCAGTCGCGGCCGATAGTCACCGGCCGCCACGCGCTCCAGCCGGTGGTCCCGGCTTGCCACGTTCGTGTCCGGCAAGAGGCGGTCGTAATAGCGGCTGACATCGTACCGGCCGACCACGTAGATCCTGTCGGTGAGGTAGTAGCTGGCCATCGCGCTCGGCACCGTCAGCCCCTGCCGGTGGTTGTAGGTCAGGTGCGGGGTCACGCCGTACGCGGCCCAGCAGAGCTGGGACACGTTTTCCTGCGACAGCTCGACCGGGCTGAACAGCGAGTCCTGATTCAGGTCGGCAATCACCGCCTCGAACGTGTCGGGTCCGGTCACGTGCGGCAGCGGCAGGCTCGAGTCCGAAGACCGGGCTACGCACACGGTGTCCAGCGGTTCGGAAGCGCCGCGTCCGAATACGGCTGCCATCTGAATCGGATGGCCCGGCCTCCAATCGACTGCGGCGTGGTCCGCGGCCCACTGCATCGGGCAGCTTACGACCCGCCCCTCGCCCCCCGTGCCTCGCCCCTGTTCGTTAAATGCGGTCCCGGCCAGCAGCCCGGCTTGGATTGCCATGCCGGTTTCCTCGAACCGACTGGCAGCAACGCCTACCTCAAACGCCGAACCGGAATTGTAGCGGTGGTCTCCGGCACGGTGCAGGGTCAGTCGGGACCCGGACGGGTCGTAGCGGTAGACGTTGTCCTTCGTGGCCACGTAGAACTCGCGGTGCTCACTGCCCGCACTTGGCGCCCGGCTCATCGCCCAGAGCACGTTGGCCATCACCTGCGCCGACAGCGAGTCGTCGAATCCCGCGTGGACGGAGTACCTGTTGTTGGAGAGTTGCTCGAACGAATACGCATGACGTACGGGCACGGGCAGGCTCTCGCCCCGCGCCGAAGCCGAGAGCCGCGCATCCAGCGCAGCCAAGGCCATTACGCACAGGAGTCCGAACATAGACTCTAAGACTAGCCGCGGGACTACCACTGTCAAGCCGTTGCTGCCCGCGCCCGTAACCGAGACCGAGCCAACCACCGAGGCAGGAGCGAGCTCAGAGAGGACGGGGCCGGGATCGCACCGTCTGGTGTATCTGTGCGCTTCTACGGTTGCAGATCGGATTCGGAGTAGTATCCGGCCGGATGCAGGGACTGCGGGCAGCCCGAGTCAGCGCGGACGGCGCGGTGGCCCCGGCCTCCGGCTCAGTTGCCGGATGAACAGCTTGACCGGGGCGGCCTTTTTCGGGTTGGCCCCCACCCAAGCGGCGATGCCTTCGTCCTGGAGAATGGCCGCACCCGCACCCGCGTCCTGCCCGACCGCCGCAGCCAAGTCCTCCAGGGCCTGCGTCACGTCGCCCTGCCACAGGCGGGCGACGCCGGCGAGAAGCCGGGCCGCGCCCTGCGCTTGCGCGGCGTTCCCAGCGTAGAGACCATCCGAAACCAGGCTGTCAATCCGGGCCGCATCGGTCAGCACCGCGTCAAACTCCCGCTGGCGCAGGTTGGCGAGCGCGCGGCTGTGGAGCGCGTGGAAGCGCAGTTCCGCGACGTCCGACGGGGTGTTCTCGAGTGATTCGAGACAGAGATTGTAAGCTTGCACCGCGGCCGGGTACTGCTGCTGTGCCAGTTTCTCGTCGCCGGCGCGCAACGAGTCGATTGCCGCCGCCCGGGTCGCAATGCTCTCGGCCCGAGCCGCTGCGGCCTCCGCCGCGGCCCGGGCCTGGCCCGCGTTCCGGACCAATTCCTCGACCAACGCCCGTTCCTGTCCGGTTACTACTGTATGGTCGGCGAACGCCTCGACCTTTGCTTCGGTCCGCTCGAGCCGCTCGCCCAACGCGGCGAGGCCGGATTGGACCATTGCCACCTGCGCAGTTGCGGCATCGGGCTCGGCCGGGCGCAGGGCGGCAATGTCGTCCTCGAGCCGGCCGGCCCGGCTCTCCGTCTCGGCGAGCTTCCGCTTCAGGCGCAGCACCTCATCCGCGGTCCCGGCGAACCGCGTCTCCCACGCTGAGCGCAGATCCCCGAGCCGCGCGACTTGTCGACTCAGCGCCCATATCCGCCACACGGCGATCGCGGCAGCGACCAGCACGGCGACGATGACGATTGTCAGCACACGGCCTAGGTTCCGGCCCGCGGCCTCCAAGGCCTGGCGTGCCGCCATCACTACCTCGGCCCGCGATATCGTATCGGTGGCTGGCGGCTTGGTCTGGGCCGCGGCGAAGCCGCACGCGACCAGGACCAGCACGACTGCTACTGCGCGCTTCACAGTGCGCCGGACACACTCCCGGGTCCCGCTGCCGGCCGGACTACGCAATCCTGCGGAACCGCCTAACATAGACCTTGCCACGGATGCGGTCGAGGTACGTCTGGAGCCGCCCGTTCAATCTCTGTTGGTAGAGGTAGTTTCGGATGCTGTCCTGCAGTTCGAGGTAGGTGAGGGTCTTCTCCGGCCGCTTGGCCAGTACCTTGATGATGTGGTAGCCGTGCTCCGAGAGCACCGGCTCGCTCACGTCGCCCGAGTCGATCCCGGCGACGACCTTGTCGAACGGCGGGGCTAGGCCCGCAACCAGGAACTCGCCCAGCCGCCCGCCGGAGTCTGCGGTTGCCGGGTCCCGTGAATACTGACGTGCCAGCGAATCGAACGGCACGCCACTAAGCGCCTTGCGGCGAATCGATGCGGCGAGATCCCGCGCCCGGATAGTATCGCTCCGCGTCACCGGCACGCGGACCAGTATCTGCCGGAACCGGACGCGATCCGCGGTCTTGTCCTCCAACTTCACGGTCATGTAACCCTCGCGCGTAGGAAACGGCGGCGAGATCTGACCCGACTCGAGCTGAGATAGGACGATCATCAGTTCCGGCGGCAGTTCCGCCATGTCCACCCAGCCGCGGTCGCCGCCCCGGGCCGCGAACTTCTCGTCGTCCGAGAACGAGCTCGCCACGGTGGCGAAGTCGCCGCCCCGGGCCAGCACGTCTATCACCTCGGTCATCCGCCGCTGCCCGAGCGAGTCCTCGGCCGGGCTTGGCGTGAAGGGAATCAAGACATGAGCGAGGGCCACGCGCGCTGGCACCCGGGCGATCGAGTCCCGATTCTCGTTGTAGAACCGCTCGGCCTCGCCCGGCGAGATGTATATCTGGGTGAGCCCCTCTTTGTCCATCAGCCTGCGGGCGAGCAGCTTACGCCGAGCGTCCTCCTCGTACCGCTGGCGCAGCGCCCGCTCCGTGTATCCTTCGGCCGCGACCTCGGACGGCTCGACCTCGACCGACTCGCGCCGTGCCTGCTCCTCCAGGACCATGTCGTCAATCAGGCGGCCTAGTGCGGCGTCCTCGAGGGCCGAATCCGACAGCGTCTCATCCGGCTGGGACAGTCGCAGAAAATCGACCGCTTGGGAGAGCTCGCATGCCAGAACCAGTTGGTCACCTACCGCCGCGACGATGCTGTCCGCCGGGCGAACGGCCAGACCGGCAGCAGCGAACGCCAGCACGGCAAGGATGGTATTTACTCGCGCCGTCAGGAAGTCCGGGGACCAAGGACGAAGCCGGCGGGCGCGGGCGGACTGCGAAGAGCCGGTCGCGTCGGTCCCGAGACCGACCTTTTCTCTCTTCACCTTTGCTGCGTCTTGGGTCCTTTGTACTCTCTACTTGCTCGTGGGCTGGAAATACACGTCTGGCGTCAGCTCTATCTTCGCCTTCTCCCGCAGGGAAGTAAGCACGCTGTCAACCACCGCTTGGCTCCGGCGATAGGAGAGAATCGCATCGATCTCGTCTCTGACTTCGGCGAAGGTCACGTCGGCCTTCACCTTCTTCTTGTCAACCAGCCTGATGATCTGGTAGCCCTCTTGACTGGGAATTACGTCGGATATCTGCCCGGGCGATAGCGCGAAGACGGCCTCTGCCATCGCCGGGTCGCCGCCCATCCGCGGGTCGCCCACGCTCCGGGCGAAGTAACGCGACTCCTGCCCTGGCTCAAGCGTCAGGTCTTGCGACCGCTCCTTGGCCAGCTTCGCGAAGTCGGTTCCCGCCCTGATCTCGGCCAGCGTCTGCGCCGCCATCAGGCTGTCGGCCATCACGATGCGGGTAATCTTCACCTCATAGCTGAACTCGTCCCTGTGCTGGTTGAAGTACCGCATCATCTGGTCCTGCCCCGCCTTGATGTTGGCAGTCAGCCGGTCCAGCAGCTCGTTGACAAGGTAGTCGCGCTCGAGTCGCTTCAGGTGGGCCTGTACCTGCGGCTCTTTCTCGAGCCCGCGGCGCAGCGCCTCCCGGTACATCAACGCATTCGAGACCCACTTGTCGAGTATCTTGGGCAGATTCTCGCGGGTGACCTCGAACCCTGCGGGCGACAGCGAGTCGAGTTCAGACACGGTCAGCTTGTCGCCGTTCACGCTGGCGAGCCCCGGTCCTGAGAAAGCCGGCGCGCTCTTCGGTCTGTTAGTGCAGCCGGTCAAGAGGACGGTCGCCGCAGCCGCGAGCATCAGTAGATTTCGGCTAGTCATCGCCGCTCCTTATCGTTTGGGGTTCCCCGTTGCCGTCGCTTCTTTCTTCACGGCGGCCAGCGCCGCCTCGTCAATCGTTATCTTCGCCTTGGCCTTCAGTTCGGCCACGTACTCCTGCTCCCGGGCGTTGCGGCGTTCGGCGAGGAGCCGGTTGCGGATCATACCTGCGACCCGGTTCGAGTCCGGGGACGTGAAGTTCTCGCGGTGTTGCCGGAAGTAGTCCAGCACGTCCGCGTCGGTCACGACCAGCTTGTCTGCGACCTCTTTCTTGTACAGCGCCCGGTACAGCACGTCTTCGCGCTTAGCCGCGAGCTGGCGGACGACGCCCGGCTCCTTGTCCAGCCCCATGCTCAGCGCGTCCTCGTATATCAGGTCTGCCTCGATGGCTCGACGCACGCCGTACTGCTTCATCGACGAGTCGAGCGACGCCGGGAACTCGGCCCCAACGGGCAGCAGTCTCGCCACCTTCACGTACTTCGCACGATCTCTGTAGGCGACGGCCACGTCCTTTTCGTCTGCGGTGATGGAATCAACCGGCTTGGAGAGAATGTGCAGGCCTTCGGGATTGTAGCTGATACGCTGCCGCAGTTTCGTCATGTATTGGTTCCAGAGTTCCCGTCGCTGCAGTTGCTCCAGCCTTCGCTCGAACTCCGGCTCGAACTGACTGAGCGGCGGCGGACCGGGATTGGCCGCCCTCGTCTCTACCAGCAGCGCAATCTGCCATGCGGTCTGCCATGCATCGGTGACCTGCGTCGGCTCGGTATGCTGTCCCGGCTTCAGGACCGCCACACGGGTCCGCAGCGGTTCGTCGATGTAGAGCAGCGGCCTGAAACCGGCATCTCCACCCCTTGACGCGCTACGGTGTGTGGAGTACCTGACGGCAAGTGATTCGAAGACCGCCCCGTTGTCCAGTTCCGCTGCCAGCCGGCGCGCCAGACTCTCGTCTGGAACCGAGATCATCCGCAGATGCGCCTCGGTCTCAAGCAGCTTGTAGGCCGCCTCCAACTCCGACTCGGTCAGCCGGTTCCCGGGTGCCGCAATCGTGTCGTAGAGCCTCTGGTTGACTAGTGCTTTCTGCTCCAACTCGACCTGGTACTCGGCGTCCTTCTCCAACCCCTGCCGTTTCGCTTCCTGGGCGAATAGCTTACGGGTGATGATGCCGTCAAGCACCTGCTTCTTCACGGTATCGGCCCGCAAAGAGTCGAGGTTCATGGGCAGCCTCGCCGCGACGTCGGCGGCCGTAATCTTCTCTCCGTTGACGACTGCCAATACCTGCCGGCCTGAACTGCCGGCACAAGCCACCATCGCCAAGGCGGCCAGAACCGGAATCAAGAGATGTCTCATGGCTGAACAGACAATAGCTACTATCTCGGGAAAGTCAAGATAGCGGGGCGCGTCAGGGCGCCACCCGAAAACGCTTCGGCTGCCCGACCTAGCTCGGGTGCTGTCCCTACTTCCCCGGCTGTGGCTGCGGCTGCGCCTGCGGTTGCGACTGCGTCTCCGGTTTTGGCGGTGGTGGTATCTCGGCCAGCCTGACCTTCAGCGCGCTGTGGTTCGTGTGCTTGGCGTTGAGCGCGACGCTCTTGGTGTTCTGGGCCAGGATGACATCATAGGCGCCGCCCGGCGCCAGCCCCGGAATCGCCAGCGCCTCGCCTTTGCCCGCCGGGAACTTAAGCGGGTAGATGAACTCCATGGCCGTGACGCCGGTCTCTTCGTCGAAGTCGATTTCGGCCTCACGGATGGCGCTGTCCGACTGCGACGCGCGGGCGTGCGTGTGGTTGCCTCCGATCTGGTTCATCACCTCGGTCGAGTCGTCCGTATAGTAGCCGATTATCATATTCGCCCCGCTCATCGTGGGGGAACCGAACCCGATCGCCACCCAGCCGCGGCCCTTGGTTTGAAGCCCGACGTACAGCAGGCTGTCGTCGAAGCCCCAGTTCACGGTCAGGCCCGACGCCTTGTCCGCATAGGTCGCCGGGTACTCCGGCCCGTCTTCATTGTCAATCACACCATCGATGCTGACGCGGGTATCCATCAGCGAATCGTACGGAATCACTGGCTGGGCTGAGGCCAATGCCAGCGCCACGCCGAGTAGCAGCGCGAATTGCCTGGACATCTTCAATCTCCTTTCGGAAGTGGATTCGTCCAGAGATTATAGGCAACCGCGCCCCGGTCAGTCAAGCCGCCGCGTTGCCGCCGCGTTGCCGGCGTCGGCGCCGTCTCTCGCCGACTTGACAAGCAGTGCGGCCCTGGCTAGAACGTCACACCAAAAGGAGGTCCGATGCCAGTGTCAGAGCCTGTTCTTTCCGCGTGCTGCTTTCTGCTCCTGTGCTCTGTCGCCAGCGCTCAGATAACCATCACCCAAGGCGACATACCCAGCACGATAGGGGACTCGTCCACATTCAAGATGCTATCCTCCGGCAGCACTGCGGTCAACGTCGGCTCTGCCGGTGGGCCGCAGACGTGGACCTTCGACACCGCGTCCTACGCCGGCTACGTGGTCGGCTGGGAACTAGTCGACAGAGACTCCACGCCCGCTGGCCCCCAATTCCCTGAGGCCAACCTCACCGGCCAGGAGATGCTGGGCCCGTACGGGTTCTGGATCTACCGCAAACTCGACGCGACCCAGATGGTCGACCTCGGCCCGCTCACCTTCAACACGACGTAGCAGACCACTTATAGCTACCCCGACACCACCTCGGACACGACCCAAGACGTCGTGCTCACCTCCTCCGACTGCAAGATAGACGCTTGGGGCACGGCGACCTGTCCGGCCGGTACGTACCAGTGCCTGCGGGAGAACATATTCCAGACCGAAATCACGACCCACTACCTGCGCGGCGCGGTCACTTTCCGTGGACACCGCCCTGACCAGGCGCTTCTGGTGGCTCGCGCCTGCGGTCGGCTGGGTCGCGACGGCCCACAGCCTCGAGGGTGACACCAGCACGAACTTCACCATGGCCGGCGACTACCAAGTTATGGTGACCACCAACAGCGGCGCGGTTCTTGAACAGTGCGGCCCGCGGGTCGCTGCCGCGCGGATCCTGCCCAACCCCTGCTCCGGCAGCGCTACACTCTGCCTCGGGCCCGGCTTAGCGGGGCCGGTCTCCGTACGTGTCTGCGACGCTGCGGGTCGGGTCGTGCTCAGCCAGGCCGCGCGCGGCGGCGCCCCGATGCGGCTAGACCTGCGCGGAAACCGGGCCGGCCTCTACTTCTGTACGGCAACTATCGGCAACCGAGTGGTCACCGAGCCGCTGGCGATTCTCAGGTAGCGTCG